>Ga0181573_10000018_pt1 | contig 162203 bp, 114 predicted proteins | sample 101ome_25_FD_148643 | JGI IMG/M metagenome (GOLD analysis project Ga0181573, IMG submission 148643) | Coastal salt marsh microbial communities from the Groves Creek Marsh, Skidaway Island, Georgia - 101409BT metaG (spades assembly) | ecosystem: Environmental > Aquatic > Marine > Intertidal...
GATTGGGGACGAGACGTCGCGCGAAGGATTCGATCTCGGTCGACTCGCGCGCGTGTTGAAGAAGAAGACGGCGATGGATTTGGAGCGCGTGTTTAAGGGGACGTCCAAGACGAGAGAGAAATTATCGGCGGTGAACGATGTGTTGGCGCTGTGGCGAATGGATGATTTCGAGGAGGCGTTGGAGGAATTGGAGGAGACTCTGATCGGGGTTGATTTCGGACCGAGCGTCGCGCTCGCGGCGACGGACGCCGTGCGCGCGCGCGTGGAACGAGGGGAGTGTTCGAGCGGGAAGGATGTGCGAAAGGCGTTGAAGGAGGCCATCGTGGATATTTTGAACGCGGCGGGTGATTCGACGTCGATCGGGTTGAATGAGACGGAGGGTGAGCCGAGCGTGGTGTTGGTGGTGGGCGTCAACGGCGGCGGAAAGACGACGACGCTCGGCAAGCTGAGTCATAGGTTCGCGCAGAGCGGGGCCAAGGTGATGATGGTACCGGGAGATACGTTTCGAGCGGCGGCGGCGGAACAATTGGCGACGTGGGCGGAGCGCACGGGGGCGGTGATGAGCGATTCGCCGCCGAATACGAAGCCCGGCGCGGTGTGTTTCAAGGCGGTGGACGAGGCGTGCGCGCGGGGCGACGTCGACGTCGTCTTGGCGGACACGTCTGGGAGGTTGCACAACAACTCGCAGCTCATGGATGAATTGGTGGGTGTGAAGAAATCGATCACGAAGCGTATGCCGAGCGCGCCGCACGAGGTGTTGCTCGTCTTGGACGGTACCACGGGGTTAAACATGCTCAACCAGGCGCGCGTCTTCGGCGAGGCGGTGGGCGTGACGGGGATCATTTTGACCAAACTCGACGGCACCGCGCGCGGTGGCGCCGTCGTGAGCGTGGTGAACGAACTCGGAATTCCGGTCAAGTTTGTCGGCGTCGGCGAGGGGATGGAAGATTTGCAATCCTTTGATCCCGTGAGCTTCGTCGACGCGTTATTCCCGGAGGAGGACGAGTGATTCTTTTTGTTTGGAATTTTTTACATAATACATACTACCAACAGTGCGCACGAATGCTTCGCCGCGCCACCGCCGCTAAACAATACCACTACCGACTACCAACTTTGTCAAACACTTTGGACCGATGTTTCTGAACCGAACCGCCCCCAACAGACGCTCGGGGAGCTCGTCCTTCTCGCGAGATTCTATCCAAATCGCGACGTCCTCCTCGCTCTTCGCCGAGAGACTCGAAAACGAGGCGTATAAATACTTGGCCGACGCGTTGGACGCGCAGACGAGATCGCACTCGAAATATTTACCCTCGAACGGCGTCCCCGCGCCGTGATAAAAAAGCGTCCGCGCGCGCTTTCCCACGAGCACCGGTCGACTGGGAATAATTTTTCGCAAGAGCATCGGCGCCTTTAGAAATTTCGCGCACACCTTGATTCTCTCGCTCCTGTATTCGTCGTCGCCGTCGATGAAAAACCGTCGCAATATCCTCGCGAATGCCTCGTCGTCTTCGTTCTCGCACGCGCGCTCGACGCGCGCGACGACTTCTTCTCTCGTCGTCGCTGGCGACTTTTCTTCGTCCTCGTCCTCGTCCTCGTCTCGGTCGTCGTTCAATTGAAAATAACACACCAATCCCGCACCGTCGGGGTTAACAAACTGAAACGCAAACGTCCACGGCATGTCGCGCTCTTCTTTTCGCGCCCTGACGCACTCGCGCTGAAACCAACTCTCTGAAAACCTCCCGCACGCGTCTCGCGTCGCGTCGCCGTCGAGCGCCGAGCCGTCAAACAAGTCAACGTGTCGCAGCGCGAACAGCGCCTTACGTCGCGGATGCGCCTTGACGCCGTCGTCCAGGTACATCTTCGCGCGCACGTCGAGCCACGCGCACGCCGTCTCCGTCCAGTGCGCGTGCGTGGGCGAGCGGAACGCGCGAAACGAGTCTCGAAAAGATGCGTACGCATCGTGAAAGACGTCGAGCGAACGTCGTCGTTCGGCGTGCGTCGCCGGCGCGCGACGCGAGGAAACATCGGTGTCGCGTTTGCCGGCGTCGCGCGAGTCATCGCGCGACGAAGAACACGCGCATCCCATGACGGGACGCGCGCGAGTGTGGGACGCGCGGCGAGCGGCGCGCCGGCGCGCGGCGGGACGCCGACGACCCGACGACCCGACGAGTCGCTCGTCGCGAGCGGTGATGTCTCGAGCGCGCGAACGCGAGCGAACGGTCGCTTCTTGTCGCGCGTGAGTTGTGGGGGGACGACGCGAGGGGATGAATGCATGGAAAATGAAATAATCTTCACTGAATTGCAACTGCACGGAAAATTAGTTGGCGGCGGCAACCAAGGCTTCGACGGTGATGCCGAATTCACGGTACAAGATCGGAGCCGGCGCGGAAGCACCGAAGTCATCGCGGCCGATGGACTTGCCAGCGTACTTGGCCCAGCCGAAGGTGGAGCCAGCTTCGACGGAGACAGTCTTGGAGTGCATGGCGGCCGGCAAGATGGATTCTCTGTAGGCGGCCGTTTGGCGCTCGAAGGCTTCCCAGCACGGCATGGAGACAACACGCACCTTCTTACCCTTGGCGGCGAGCTCTTCACCAGCCTTGACCGCGAGCTCGAGTTCGGTACCGGTACCGATGAGGATGCAGTCGCAAGCTTCACCGGCGGCGGCGCCGGCGACGACGTACGCACCCTTGGCGGCGCCCTCCATGGAGGTACCCGCAAGGTTCGGCACGACTTGACGAGAGAGCGCCAAGGTGGACGGGGCACCGTTCATGGAGTTCTCGACAGCCATCTTGTAGCAACCGGCGGTTTCGTTACCGTCAGCCGGGCGCATCATGTCCATACCCGGCATGGCGCGGAAGGACGCGAGGTGCTCGATCGGCTGGTGAGTCGGGCCATCCTCACCGACGCCAATGGAATCGTGCGTCATGACGAAGATGGTACCGGCTTGGGAGAGCGCGGCGATGCGCATGGCGCAACGCATGTAATCGGAGAAGATGAAGAAGGTCGCGCAGTACGGGATGATACCCGGGGAGTGGAGCTTCATACCGTTGGCGATGGCGCCCATACCGTGCTCGCGGACGCCGAAGCGAACGTTGCGCTCAGCCGGGGTGTCCTTTTGGAAGTCACCGAATTGCTTCATCAACGTCATGTTGGACGGAGCAAGATCGGCGGAGCCACCGATGAAACCCGGGATGGCACCACCGAGGGCGTTGAGCATGGTTTGGGAGTGGATGCGCGTGGCGACGCCCTTGTCCTCCGGGGTGAAGGTCGGGAGAGACTTTTCCCAGCCAGCCGGCAACTTGCCAGTCATGATGGACTCGAACTCAGCGGCATCTTCCGGGTACTTGGACTTGTAGGTTTCCCACTTGGCGTTCCATTCCTTCTCGGCGGCGGTGCCCTTTTCGGAGCAGTCCATGTACGCCTTGACGGCTTCCGGAACTTCAAACTCGCCGTACTTCCACTTCAAGTTTTCACGAGTGGCGGCGGTTTCATCCTTACCGAGCGGCGCGCCGTGCACGTCGTGGGTGTTGGACTTGTTCGGGGAACCGTAACCGATCAAGGTGGTCACCTTGATGAGAGACGGGCGCGGATCAGCCTTGGCGGCGTTGACGGCGGCGCGGATGGAGTCGACGTCGGTGTTACCGTTCTCGACGTGTTGCGTGTGCCAGCCGTACGCGTTGAAGCGCGCGACGACGTCTTCCGTGAAGGAGATATCGGTGTGGCCATCGATGGAGATGTGGTTGTCATCGTAGAAGACGATCAACTTACCGAGACCCCAGTGACCCGCGAGGGACGCGCCTTCGCCGGACATGCCCTCCATGTTGCACCCGTCGCCCATGATGCAGTACGTGTAGTGGTCGACAATCTCGCAGTCCGGCTTGTTGAAGCGACCGGCGAGGTGCTTTTCAATCATGGCCAAACCGACGGCGTTGCAAATACCCATACCGAGCGGACCCGTGGTGACTTCGATGCCCTCGGTGATGAAGTTCTCCGGGTGACCCGGGGTCTTGGACTCCCACTGACGGAATTGCTTGATGTCTTCGATCTACGCGAGGGCAAACAAAAAGTAACGCGTCGTCAGTCGTTCGTTCGTTCGAGTCACACACGCATCTCTTCCTCTCTTTTCCTCTCCCACCGTGCGTTCGCTCCCACGCGAACATCTCCCCCCTACGACAGATACAACGCGGCGTCTCCGCGCGCCCAAAGCCTTCGAGGGCTTATCTTATCTTTCCGAGACCACGTCGTCATCCGAGTGATGACGATGAGGATGATGACGCGCGCGAACATGGGATTCGAACACGCACCGACACGCTCGGGTACCCGGTCAAGTGCATCAAAGAGTACTGCAACATGCACCCGTGGCCGGCGGACAAGACGAAACGATCGCGGTTGAACCACTTGGTGTTTTGCGGGTTGTGCGTCATCGCTTCGCGGAAAATGACATAGCCCATCGGGGCGCATCCCATCGGAAGACCCGGGTGACCGGAGTTGGACTTGTTGATGGCGTCGATGGCCAAGAAACGCACGGAGTTAATCGCATCGTCGATCGTGTCCTTGGCGACGCCCGCGGGGGCGGCGACGGCGGACGCGCGGACGACGGTGGACGCCTTGGAGGATCGGGAAGAAACCTTGCGCGCGTGAACCTTGGCGCGAAGGGCGAGCGCGGCCGTGGAGTGAGCGGCGGCGGCGGACATCGTGCGTGAGGTGTGCGAAAGAAAGACTTTTTTGTGTGTTTGAAAAAAGTCCTCGCGCGACCGTGCGGGGAAGTGGCGAGGCGCCGGGGAGGGGCGGGCGAGCGATCCGATCGGCGTCTCGGCCTCGCGCGATCGTCGAGGCGGCTCCACCGTTCATCCGTGTGTCCGAACGCGTGTGGAAACTCTTAGGTGTTTGGGTGTGTTGTATACGTGTGTGCATCTGGGGAAAATGTTTGGTTTTCGTGACACGTATTGTGTGGTCTAAACGTCTAATGTAGGAAGAAAATAATATGACTATCATCGGCCGAAAGGGAAGGTCCAAAAGCGACGACGGCGCTCACCGCCAGCCGCGGCGGCGGGGGAGTAGGCATCGCGCGCGGCGTCGCGTTTCATGAAGAATTTGAAACTGGAATATTTCGGTTCCCAGTTCAACGTTCGACGCGTGAAGTCGTTGGACATGACGCGACCTCGAGGACCGTCGGTTTGGGTAAACTCGGGAACGGCGGCGTCGGCGTCGTACGCGCCGCTGTCGACGGCGAGACGAGCGATCGCTTCGCGCGTCACGGGAACGCCGTCGGTGCCGAGAAACACGGTGGATTTGGTGTGGGACGTGAGGGCGGCGATGCAGAGCTCGGCGGCGTCTTCGTAGTGAATCAAATTCACCAACGCGTCGGCGCGGGAATCGAGCCGAGGCGTCTTGATAAAGTACTTGTGCGCCCCACGTTGCGAGTGGTACAGCCCGGCTAATCGGCACACCACTCCACCGGCGTCGAGCACAACTTTTTCTGCGTTCAGCAGACGATCGACTCGCGGACTCTCTCCCAGAGCGTACACTTCGCTCGTCTCGTCGCACTCCGCGCCGTCTTCGTTCTTGTACACGGCGCTCGAGCTCGTAAAGACAAAGGTGCCGCGTCCGTTCCAGTACTTGAGCGCGTCGCGAACTTCTCCCGGGTAATCCTCGCTTCCGCTCGGCGGCGCGCAGAAGATGACGTAGGCGAACGACCTCCCCGCGCTTGGATCATCGCTCGGAAAATTCTTCGTACGCGGCGTCACGCCGGCGAGACGCAACGTCTCGTGCGCGTTGTCCGTGTTCGTTTGTCCCACGACGACGGCGCTCGGGTACCGCTCCAACCACTGCCTCGCGATGCGCGAGCCGAGCACTCCCGGTCCGACGATGAGCACGTCGCGATCGTGCGCGCTCACGCTCGCGTCGGACGTCGACGGGGACGCCCCCGCCGCCGGTCGGTGCGCTTTCGCGCTCCGTCGGGATTTCGTCCCGGGTGCGGACGCGCGGAGGCGCGACGCGGACGTTTGGGCGCGCGCAAAAGTCGACATGGCGCGTGTTTCTCGATGCGCGTCGACGTCGACGAGAGTTCGCGTCGTCCACGCGCGTTGGTGTGTGTAAATGCGAGACGGGAGGGGGTCCCTCTGGGGACGACGACTGAAAAGCGGCGGCTGCGATGTTTTACAACATACCGAACTCGGACGAGCCGAGTCCTGAGCGTCACGCGAGCGTGCGTTTCCGAACGCCGTGACTACTATTCTGTTTTAGGCTCTCGATCGAGAGGAAGCGCGAATTCACGGTGAATTGATGATTGCGAGCTTTTCGACGCGAGACCAAAGCTCCCGGCGCGCTTTTTCGTCGGCGACGTGACGCGCTTGGTCCTCGAGCCATCGCTTGTGACACTGTTCGAAGAGCTCGGGATCCATCTCTTGGAGCATTTTGCGGACGTTGATCGTCAATCCACCCACGACCGGATTCCAGTGTCCCATGGTGTTCTTTTCGAGAGCGCCGAAGCACACCGGGAGCAACACCTGGCGATGCTGCGCCACGAGGTTGACGATGTAATCATTATTCCAGAGGAACAACGCCCGCTCGGCGACCTGGAAGTGGGTGGAATTGATGCACTGGGATATTTGTTTGAACATGGGCACCATGACGTTGGCGAATTGCGCGCTCTGCGTCAACTCCAAGACCTCCTCCAGCTCTCCCAGTATGAGCACTTCTTTTTGCGAATTCGTGACGGGCCAGTACTTTAACAAACCTCGAATGACGACGTCGGCCATGTGCGGATCCTTCTCCACGAATTGCGTCACGCAGTACACAAGCTGCGAGTGATACATTCCCACGCACTTTGGTTTGTGCAGTGGAAGCAACGCGCGCTTCAAGAAGGTTTTGTGTTCCTCCTTGAGCGGAAGCGCGAAACCGTTGATGATTGAACCGAGAATCTCGAGCAATTCCGCGATGCCGTTGTGCTTTTCCGTCTCGTAAATGAATCGAAAGAAGGTGTTGTTTATCGCCTGTCGAATGAAGGGTCGATGCACCATGAATTTACCGTAGATTCTGTGTAAAATCGTCTTCAGGTAGTCGCGCTCTCTCGGATCTTCGCTGTCAAACAACTCGAGCAATCTGAGGACAAAGGATTGATCGATGTACGCCTTGTTATTCTTTATATCGATATCGTTGGCGACGATGTATCGCAAAAGAAATTCGTAGACAATCTGTAAGTGCGGCCACGACGGTTCGAGCTTGGTGTCTTCCTCTTCGGGATCGAACACGGCTGCGTTCGACACGCCCGTTTGCTCTGAACTCGACGGCGGAAGCGTGCGAAACAAGTTTTGCGCCAACATGACGTTGACGTGCTCCACCACCTGCTCGTTGAATCGACCCGTGCCTTGATTGACGTAGTCCACTAATTCAATCAACGTCTGACGCTTGATTTCCTTCTCCCTCGTGAAACTCGACGCGTCCGTGAAATCGAAACAAAACGAACACAGCTGCAACTTGTTCACAAAGAGCGCCTGCCGCTCCTTCACCGACACGTCCCTGAACAACAATAACGGCTTCTTCTTATCATACATCGTCTCCATTCGAGGCATCTTTTTCGTCCCTCTTCCCCTCCCACCACTCCTCGACCCCTCCGCGTCCGCTCGAAACGAACTCAACGCGCGAAACCCCCCGCCCGCCGCGCTCGCCGCCGCGTCCGCCACTCTATGCAACACGCCGCCCCCGCTCGCCCCGTTCGTCATCGTCGTCGACCCGTTCGTCGTCGTCGACGACGACGACGACGGATCGCTCTCACCCTCCTCCCGACGTCGTCCACCGCGACCATCACCGCTCGAACCCTGCGTCGTCGACGCCCCGACGCCCCGACGCCCGATCCCGCTCAACTGCTTCTTCACGTTTTTCAACATTAGCGTCCAATCCGATCCTTCGTCTCGTCCACCGTCACCACCGCCTCGTCTCCCGGCGTCACCGACCGAGCGAACGATCGACACACCACCGCGCGTCTTTTTCACTCCTACGCGTCTTCCCCGACCGTCCCCTCTCGCTCTCGCGCGCGCGCCACCCTCGACCGATCGAATGAATGAAATGAATCGAGCGCACTTCGAGCGCGTCTCTCGATCGACGCACGTCCACGACCTCGATCCGACGCACGACGCCGACGCACGACGCACGACACGACGCGTCCGTCTCGACGGAAGCGAGCAAACGATCCGTCCGTCCGTCCGTCTCTCGCGTCGCCACGTCACGCGCCATCGCGCCATCGCTCCATCAATCCGCCAACCGACGACCGGGGGCGGTCGGCACCGACATCTCGATGGTCTGTGTACGTCCATGTATGGTGTTTTTTAATCAATCGACGATGGACGCGACGCGACGCGAACCGCCTCGATCGATCGATCGACCGATGGCGTGCGTGAGCGTTCGTGACTCGTCGTTGTGTGCGTGTGTGCGCGCATCGACAGACGACGACGCGCGAGCGATCGATCGAGCGAGCGAGCGATCGATCGAGCGAGCGAGGCGTGATCTCGTGGAGTGTCCGTCGTATCGTCGTTCGGTCGTCGTCGTCGCGCGCGATGGCGACGTGTGAGGGTGAAGACGACGACGCGTTGACGTCCGAGGCGTCGTCGTGGGATATTTTAAGCGCGTGGGTGGGGGATGACGATGGATCGAGACGTCCCGTCGCGCGCGGTGGGTCGCGGGAGGACGTCGTGGACGAAGCGTTCGATGCGTTCGATGACGAGGCGTTTTGGAACGGTGTCGGTGGTCGACGTGTGGGGACGATGGAGGTGGAGGCGATGGAGGAGGAGGTGGAGGCGAGACGACGACGAAGACGCGCGGGAGACGAGGAGACGAGGAGACGACGACGCGGAGGTGTGCGACGGTTCGAGCGCGCGTTGGCGGCGTGCGAAGCGTCGATCGAGGCTTTGTGTGGTGGAGCGGTGGTGGACGCGTCGGTGGCGATGGATGCGTCGTTGAGCGCGCCGATGCGTCGTCCGACGACGGGGGCGGCGACGCCGAGACGTCGAGAGACGGCGGGGAGAGGAGAGTATCGATTGGTGGTGGAGTCGAGCGTGGAGAAATTGGAGGATGGGATGCGATGGAGAAAGTATGGAAATAAGATGTTGAGCGGCCAGAGGCATCCGAGGGGGTATTACAAGTGCACGACGGTGCCGAAGACTGTGAAATTTCACAAGCAAGTCGAGAGGATGTCGAGCGGCGTTGGCGACGCGGAGGAGCGATACTTGATCGTGTATTACGGCGATCGAGACATATTGGACGCGTTAGAGCTACGATTATTACAATCATCGCGTGGAACCGCAAAAATCGGTTCGATTATCCCGACGAGGCGATGACGACGACGACGACGACGATGACGTGCGCGCGTCGACGCGCCGATGAAAAAGATTTGAATATAGAATCGGATTAGTTTCAACTACAAATCAATGGAGTAAAGAAAGCTGAGTAGTGTCTACCAACGCCCGCTTCCGCTTCCTCTCGACGGCGGGCGGTCGTCGCGTCGCGGAGGACGGTACTTGCCGTCATCGGGGGCGCCGCGCGACGGCGGACGGTCGTCCGATCTCGACGGCGGACGATCGCCGAAACCGCCGCCACCGCCGCGTTCCCATCTACCGCTAGACGGACGATCGCCGAAGCCACCGCCGCGTCGATCGTCATCGAATCCTCCGCCACGACGCGGTTCGTATCGGTCACCGCCTCTAGACGGCTCCCACCGACCTCCGCCGCGGTCGCCCTCGCGATCCCGATCGACCGGTCGGCGATCGCCAAACGCGCTCCCGGCAAAGGCGCCCCAGCGATCGTTCGAATCGCGAGCCGGAGGCGCTTCGCGCGAGCGTCTCGCCGCCTCTTCTTCCTCTTGTTGACGGCGTTGTTCCGCTTGTTCCATGCGATCCTTTTCGCGCTTCTCGTGCTTCACGGCGGCTTCGATGTCTTGGAGACGCTTGATGTAATCCTTCTTCGCTTGGAGCAATCGTTCAGCCTCCTTGTGCTTCTTCATTTGCTCGAGCTTTCTCGCGCGTTCCTGCTCCATCGCGGCGAATTCTTCGGCGCGACGAAGCATGATGCCGCGAGCGAACTCGGCGCGCGGACCGTCCATTCTCATCAAGCGTTGCTTCTCGGCGTTTTCAGTCTCCCACTTGGCTCGGTGCTTGGCCGCCATGGCAACTTGCTGCTCGGCGTGGTACTTCTCGTCATCCACGGAGCGTTCGTTGTAAGACTTTTCGATGAGCGGAATGCTCTCTTCGCGCTTGGCGCGCTCCAAGTGATCCATGCGCTTGGCGAGGGCGTTGAGCTTGCGCTCTTGCTCTTGGCGAGCCTTGATTTGCTCTTGGATAGCGTCTTGCATGATGGCGCGCTTGTCGAGGACGACGCCTTCGGCGATGGTTGTCGGCGCCTTCTTGCCCGCACGCTTGGCTTGTTCGGCGAGCAATTCGAGCGCTTCTTGTTTCTCCTTTTCTTCCATCTCCGCACGGATTCTAGCCTCTTCACGAGCGCGCGCCTCTTGTTCGAGACGCTTGGCTTCGTTTTCTTCGTGTTGACGCTGAGCGGCGGCGCGCTTCTCTTCCTCTTCCTTTTCTTGTTCGGCGGCTTCGCGCTCGGCTTCTTCCTTGCGGCGCTCGATGACCACCTTACGTGCCAAGGCGCGCTTGTGCTCAGCCTCGATCGCCGCACGCAATTCGGCACCGAGGGCGCGCGCGCCGGCGTCGGCGGGCGTCTTTGGCGCAAGCTTGCTCATGCCCTCTTGCAAGAGACGAGCGGCGCGAGAGAGGTGCTTCTTGACGAATCCAGTCTCGAGACGATCGCCGACAAAGTTCAACGAACCAGTCTCGTGATCAATCTTGACGGAGATGTACTCGCTGCGAATCGCCTGCACGAGAATGCGTTCGACCTCGTGGTACGGCATGAACGGCACGGAGGACCTGAGCGAGTCAATCTTCATGGTTTCGAAAACCTTGGACTGCTGGTGCACCATGCGCACGATGCCGAGGGATCTGAGGCGCGGTAAGAACGAGTTGAAGTTGAACGAAGACACCGGAGAGGCTTCGCTCACTTCAATCGTGGTGCCTTGAAGAGTGTTGAACAACACGTCGGCGCGTTTGCACAAATCGAGAGGGGCGAAGCTTTGCTCCATGAGAGCGTATAAACGCTTGACATCGTCGTCCACCTTGCTCAACAAGCCACTGCGCTTGATGTCGACGACCAAAGACTCGCGGGAGAGCACATCGCCGCCGCCGCGGGTGCTGTGGTAGCCGAGAAGGCTCGCCATGCGGTTGTCGCGATCCGTTTGTTGGTCGGAATCCACGGCGCCGAACGCAGACTTTTCCTTGTACGGCGTGATGCACATGGTCGCCAGAACGACACCGGACGCCAACGCGCGCTCGTCTTCCGGAGTCAAGCTGCGGTTGTACATCTTGCTCACGGTGTACAACTTCATCCACGCGTAGGCGGCGTGGAGGTAGTTTTTCCCAATCCAGAAAATTTCCGTGAGCTTGGCAAAGTACAGCGCCATCATCTGCGGCTTGGGCGATCGGCGCAGCATGAGCATCAAACCGTGAATGTCTTCCACGGAACGGAACGCCTCTTGCCACATCTCGAGCGTCGTCGCCGCCTTGAGCTGTTCGAAGCGCACCTCCATATAGAGGCTCTGCGTCTCGGGAAGCGTCAAATCCGGGCGGTCGCGCATATCCTTGTACTTGATCATGTTGTTCAAGTGCGTTCGAAGCAAGTCGCACACCCGTCTGAACTCGGTCGTTCTCTTGTGCTTGAGGCAAAACTTGAACGCATCCTTGACAACCTTGGCGTAGAGCGCCTCGAGCTTGTTGTTGTTGCGCAAAATATCGAGCAAGTTGCGATAGGTGTCCCACAAAAACTTAAACCACGGGGTCACCGTCTCCTTCTCCGTCGCCTCGTTTTCCGCATCCGTTTGGTACGCCTTCATCAACAACGCCTCCGGAGTAAACGCAGCGTCGAGATCGACGCCCGAATCGAGAGTCGAACCAAACTCCTCCTGCGCCTTTTCCGCCCGTTCCGTCGCCAATCGCAGGTACCGCGTCACCACCTCCTCGAGCGACTGCACGTTGATCAACAAACACGCGTTCCTGTACTGCATCAAACCGTCCTTGCACAACCGTCCCTTTTTCAACTCGACGCACAATTCCACATACTTGAACATGACATCCTCCAACGGTTTCGTCCATTGTCGATTCCTTCGACTCGTGACGATCTCGTGCAGCGCCTGCAGCGCCGCCTGCGTCTGCCCGACGTTGATCAACTCCTCCTACGCGCGCGCCAAACGCGACGATTCGCTCGATTCGTCAGTCATTCACCCACACACACACATCTCCACCGTTTCTTTCCCCCACCCACGCCCTTCTTTCGTCCACGCATCCACCGCGCGCGTCCAATCCTTTAAAAACCTCCATCGCGACATCACCATCACCATCACCGCGCGCGCGTCACCGGTCGTCGTCCATCCTCTCGCGCGCACGCACCGCTCGTTTGATGGCATTCTCCGGACGCGCAAAGTTCCCTCCACCGTATCTCGACATCGCCACCGACCGTAGCGACGCGCACACGTCGCTCGCGCGCGACGACCGCGCGTCGACAAAGGCGGCGTGCGACGACGAGGGCGAGGCCTATGGGGAGGGTCGTCCGCGCGTCCGAGTTTTATGCGTTTGTGCGCCTCGTGTGTCTTCATGGGCGATATAGAGACGCGTGTATGAGATTATGAGATCGGGTCTCGGGACGCGCGGGTGTTCTTTTTCATGAAAAGTTGGACACTCGGATCACGTTCGAGTATTGTTTAGTAGTATGAGTGTCATGGGGATGTATCTCCAGTCGGCCGTTGCGGAGACCGACCGCTGGTCTGGGCGACGCGCGCGAGACGACGACGCGCGCGCGCGCGAGACGACGACGCGCGCGCGCGCGCGAGGCGCGAGACGATCGCGCGAGGCGTCGAGAGGGTGGAGGAACTATTTCTTCGACGCCCGGGCGCGCGGGCGAGAGAGAGAGGACGCGTTCGGGGGTGATTTTTGCGCGTTTCTTCCACTCGGCGATAATTAATTTAATAAAGTACGTCGCGTCGTGATCCCCTCTCGGGATGGCGACGCCCGGGTCGATGGAAGAGGATGAAGACGCGTGGGCGAAGGTGGTCGAGGTGGCGTTCAGTCGACGGATGAGCGAGGTGGACGATGACGAGGCGGACGCAGAGGCGGAGGCGCACGAGACGCGGAGGCACTCGAGCGTCGCTGTCGACGCGAGGACGCGGACGGTGGAGGCGGGGAAACCGCCGAGGTGGGATAGAGTGAACGAAAAGAGTGTCGTTGGACGTGCGGGTGAGGCGTACGCGAGAGATGGGACGAGTGAAGCGGCGATGACGACGTGGACGACGCGGACGCCGGCGGGGGCGAGAGAGCGTTCGTATTCGCACTGCGACGGCGACGACAACGGACCGTTCACGGGGTTTGAATTACCGGGAAAGTCCGCGGAGGAGTCTAAGCGGGAGAAGCGGATACAGGCGAATCGATTATCTGCGGCAAAATCGAGGATGAAGAAGATGCAGCGAGTGGCTGAGTTGGAGCGCGCGTGCGAGGCAAAGGCGGCGAGCGTAAACGCGCTGAGACAGTCGGTGAACGAACTTCGTCGAGAATACGAAGAATTGCGCACCAAAAATACCGTGTTAAAATCCATCGTTCACGGCGACGCCGTCATCGGAAGCGACGGCGTCCCACCGATCTTTGTCGACGCCGCCACGCGCGGTGTGGACGAAGACGCCGCGCTCGCGTTTCGAGAGTTCGGCTTCATCGACGATTCCATGGCCGATTTATTCATCGGCGACCCGTCACAATTCGACGGCGCCGCATTTTTTGCATCGCCTCCGACGCATCACCGCTCGCGCGCGGATGTTGACATTCATCCGACGTGACTCTCGTCGTTGTAACAACAAAAGTGTACGCTTCTCAAACGCGACGGCTGCGAACCTCCCCACTCGACCGCGCGCGCGTCGTCGAGTCGAGGCGCCATGTCCGAGGTGGATAAGACGGAGGTGTACCTCCGGTACCTCCCACGATCGGCCACGGAGGCGGCGATACGCGAGATGCTCGCCGGGTGTGGGAAAATTACGCGCGTCTGGGTCGGCGTCGACCGCGAGACGAACGAGTGCAAGGGATACGCGTTTGTCAACTTTAGCAAGAATCGCGAGGCGCGCGAGTGCGTGATGCGCATGAACGAACATCCGAGGAATCATCTCGACGGGAAGCACGTGGTGTTTGAACACGCCAAGGCGTGGGACGGGCACGAGAAGAGACGGAATGCCGAGGCGAGCTCGAGCGGCGGCGGCGGCGGCGGCGGCGGGAAACGGAAGGGCGCGACGGTGGGTGGATCGGACGGGAACGCGAACGGTGGATCGTCCGCGAACGGCACGCGCGAGGGTAAGATTCGCAAGAAACAGCGATCGAAGACTAGACTTGGCGCCAAGGCGAGGCAGAGGGCGAAAAAGCGAGCGGCGAAGGAAGCCGCGGCGGGCGGCGAGTGAACGCCGCCTGACGCCATCGTCCTCGCGTCGGCGACGTGTTTAATTTTGTATCATACATGATGATGTGGTAATATGCATCGATATTCACGCATCGATCGTCGCGTTCGTCGATCGGGTTACATCCGTCCTCGTCTCGTCTCGAACGAGCTCGACGCGCGCCTGACGAGCCACACATCGCGAAGCGCCCCCCCCCGGACGGACGCGCGAGAGCGCACGCTCGCGATGGGGATCCTAGAAAAGATCAAAGACATCGAGCTCGAGATGAGTCGCACGCAGAAGAACAAGGCGACGGAGGGACATCTCGGCATCTTAAAGTCCAAGCTCGCCAAGCTCCGAACCGAGCTTCTGAATCCACCCAAAGCAGCGGGGAGCGCGGGGGACGGATTCGACGTCGTCAAGTACGGTCACGGCCGCGTCGCGCTCATCGGTTTTCCATCCGTTGGTAAGTCGACGCTGTTGTCTCAACTCACCGGCACGGAGTCCGAGGCGGCTGCGTACGAGTTTACGACGCTGACGTGCATCCCCGGGGTGATTCATTACAACGACGCGAAGATACAGTTGTTGGATTTACCCGGTATCATCGAGGGTGCGAGCGAAGGGAAAGGACGAGGAAGACAGGTGATCGCGGTGGCGAAATCGAGCGATCTGATCTTGATGGTGTTGGACGCATGTAAGAGCGAGGCGGCGAACTCGAGATATGCGCACAAGGACATTTTGACGAGGGAGTTGGAGGCGTGCGGATTGCGATTGAATAAGCGACCGCCGTTGATTTACTGGAAAAGGAAAAAGGCGGGTGGGGTGCAGGTGAACAACACCGTTCCGGGAGGGTTGACGAAGATTGACGAGAAGACGGTGGTGCGAGTGTTGCAAGAGTATAAGATTCACCATGCCGAAATTTTGTTTCGAGAAGACTGCGACGTGGATCAGTTGATTGATGTTTTAGAAGGGAATAGAAAATACGTGCGATGTCTGTACGTGTACAACAAGGTGGACGCGCTGACGATCGAGGAGGTGAACACGCTGTCACGCCGTCCAGACTCGGTGTGCATCTCGTGTTACATGAATTTGGGCATGGAGTACTTGCTCAAACGCGTGTGGGACGCCATGGGTTTGGTGAGAGTGTATGCGAAAAAGATGGGCGAAAAGGTTGATTTAGAGGATCCGGTGGTGTTGAGTGATGCGCGCGGTGGCGTCACGGTCAAGCACTTTTGCGCGCAGCTTCACGCAGATTTGCCCAGGCAGCTCAAGTACGCCTTGGTCTGGGGCACGAGTCCGAAGCACTACGGCCAACGCGTCGGGTTGAAACACGGCTTGGAAGATGAGGACGTGGTGCAGATTGTGAAGAGCGATCGACATCACTACGAAGACGGCGTTGGACGTTTTAGCACGAAGAAGCGCAACGACCCGGCGCGAATTCAGGATAGAGTCAAGAAGGAAAAGCTCAAGACGTAGTTTGTTTACGCTTGTTGCAATAGTTCATCACGTAGAATCAAAAATCAAAATCAAAATCATCTATTGTACTGCCTTTTCAACGCGTACTCCTCTTCGGGCGACAGCGGCGAATGGCTCGGCCAACCGATATTGCGGCGGTTTCTTCCCGTCAAGGCTTCGGTCGTCTCTTGCAGCTGACTCGCGTCGTAATCCGCGCCTATGGTGTACACCGGATCTGTGAGGACGTCGACCTCTATCAAATCTTCAGCCTTGGTGAGAAGCTTGGCGCAATCCGGCGATAGATGGCGAAGGGTCAACGTTTTGCCCAGACTGCGGTACTTGTCCGCCAATTCATCGATGGCGACGAGCGCGGAGCTGTCCCACACCTTGCTTTGTGCAAAATCCAAGACCACTCGTTTGAGTGGTTCATTGCGAGGATCGAGCTTCTCGGTGAAGCTCTGCACCGAACCGAAGAAAAGAGGACCGGTGAGCTCACACAGAGCCTCCGAAGCATCGATTTCTGTGCGTGAGACATCGATGCGTTGCGACGATTTCCACGCAAAGCCGAGGGCGGATAACACGACACCGGCGAACACGGCGACGGCTAAATTCGTCGCCACCGTCACGCCGGTGACCAGGAACAAAACGACAGCGTCAGTCTTCGGAATCTTCTTTATACGAGAGAAGGACGTCCAATCGAAAATGTCGAGGACGAGGCAAAGCATGGTTCCCGTCAGGGCAGCCATGGGAATGCGCTCGATGAAAGATGCGCCGAAAGATACATAACTTAAAATCGCGAGCGCGCACGTCACACCCGCAATGCGCGTTCGACCGCCAGAGTTGACGTTGATCATGGACTGGCCTATCATCGCGCACCCACCCATGGCGCCGCAGACGCCGTTCACCAAGTTTCCGACGCCCTGCGCGATGCATTCGGTGTGCGTCGCCGTTCGCTTCTCAGTCACGTCGTCGACGAGTTGTTGCGTCAGCAAAGTCTCGATCAAACCCACCGCGGCGACGGACAACGCATACGGCGCGATGACTGTCAGGGTTTCCAAGCTCACGGGCACGTTCGGTAGATGCAACGAAGGCAACGCGCCGGAGACCGGTGCGACGTCTCCGACAGTTTTCGTCGCGATTTTCAACGAATTGGTGAGCGTCGCGCAAGACGCGATGGCCAACAACGGCGCGGGAACGCCCTTCGGCACAAAGGACAATTTCGGAATCGTCCGTATGAGCGCCATCGTGAACGCAGTCAGCGCGAGTGTGGTGCCGAGCGCGTTTCCAGATAATCCAGCGAACGTTTCCAACTGTGACATTCCGATGACGATTGCTAAACCATTAACAAAACCAATCATGCACGGTTGCGGCACCAGTCTGATAAACTTGCCGAGTCGCATCGCCCCGCACGCCACCTGAATCACCCCCACGAGCAACACCGCGGCGAAGAGATACTCGACGCCGTGACTCGCCACGAGCGGCGCGAACACCACTGCCGTCGCCCCGGCGGCTCCAGAGATGACCCCCGGCTGCGCGCCCAACAACGCAGTCGCCAAACCCATGAGCGCCGCCGCGTGCAGCCCGACGATCGGCGACACGCCGGCGACGAACGTGAACGCCAGGGATTCGGGCACCATGGCGAGCGATACCGTCAATCCGCTCAATACCTGCGTCAACGCCCCCGCCGCACCGCCGAGGCCGCCCGCCTCCGACGCGTCCCCGCTCGCGCTCGCGCTCGCGCTCGCCCGCACGACGCCATGGATTCGGGAACGACGACGAGGGACACCGCGCGTCTCGACCCACCCTCTCGCGTCGTCCTCGACGCCCACCGACGCCGCTCGCGCCCCCGTCGCGCGCGCCCGAACGACCAGAGATAACGGTCCGCCTCGCGCGCCTCGTCCGACGCGCGCGACGCCGCGTCCACCTCGCGCGCGCGACGCAGACGTCGACGACGTCACTACCAACGTCGCCGTCGCTCGTCCCGCGCGCGTCGCGCGCATGTCGCCCGAGAGAGACGCGCGTCTTCGTGTCCCGCGCGCGTCGGACGAGGCGCGCCTCGAGTTCGGGGAATCACATCGATTCGCGCGTGCGACCCGACGCGACGCGATCGCGACGACGCGCGCGCGACGAGACGGCGTGGAAAAATCACTCGCGCGAATCCCGTCCTCGTGCGCGACGACGCGACGCGCGACGACGCGACGATCGATGATTTTGAGGAAACCAGGACGCGAGGGGTCGTGATTCGTCATCCAGTCATCGAGTCCGCCGAGTCGACGAACTTCAAATCTTCTTCCAAACTCTCCACGACGTCGGCCGGTGGCGCGACGCCACACGGCGACGCCGGACGCGCGCCCGCGAGAGGACGCGCGCGCACGACATCGCGACGCCCCGTCATGCCGCCGGCCGACGACGTGGACGAACACATCGATCCTGAGGATGAAATCGCCTTCGAGGACGCCGACGCGGCCGACCGAGAGGCCAAGAGCGACGAGGACGGGAGCGATTACGGGAGCGACGAGGACTTTGACGCGACCGAGGTGCGTTAAAAATCGACGCGTGTGGGCGAACGCGCGCACGGACGCGCGCGATGGCGCGTCGAGGAAGGCGCGAGTGGGCGTTGATCTCGATCCGCGGGTTGACCTCGGGACGGGGCGTTTCGAAACGAGCGCCGGGCGCGGACGCGACGGCCGACGCGCGAGGTGTGATGCGTGAAGACTTTCGAGAGATGTACGCGAGAGTGTGAGACTGACGTGAACTGGTCGCGCGCGTAGGAGGCGTTGAAATCGCCGGGATCGAAGCAGGTGGCGCAGGCGGAGCGCGAGCGTCTGCGAGAGATCAAGCGGGAACAGGCGCGCGAGTTGGAACGAGTGCGTCAGGATCAGAACGCAGCAGTGGCGGGAGAGAATAAGTCTGGAAGATGGAAGTTTTTGTTGGCGCAGACGGAGGTGTTCGCGCACTTTTTGTCGGGAACAAAGGCGGCGAAGGAGGCGGCGAACAAGGGCAAGCGTGGCAGGAATAAGAGCCACGCCGCCGAGGAGGACGAGGACGCCGAGCTCGTGGAACACGCGGAAGATTACCAGGCGGTTCGTTTGACGTCGCAGCCGACGTGCATCACGGGTGGTAAGATGCGGGAGTACCAGCTCGCGGGTTTGAACTGGATGATTCGGTTGTTCGATCACGGCATCAACGGCATCTTGGCGGACGAGATGGGTCTCGGAAAGACGTTGCAGACGATTTCTTTGCTCGGATACCTGCACGAATACCGCGGCATCACCGGTCCGCACATGGTCGTCGTGCCGAAATCTACGCTCGGTAACTGGATGAACGAATTCAAGCGCTGGTGTCCGGTCATTCGCACGTTCAAGTTTCACGGAAACGCCGAGGAGCGCGAGGCGCAAAAGGCGCAATATTTGGTTCCGGGAGGTTTCGACGTGTGCGTGACGTCGTATGAAATGGTCATCAAGGAGAAGAACGCGTTAAAGAAGTTCCACTGGAGATACATCATCATTGATGAGGCGCATCGTTTGAAGAATGAGAACTCTCGTCTCTCTCTCGTGCTCAGAATGTTCAACACGAACAACCGCATGTTGATCACCGGTACGCCGCTTCAAAACAACCTTCACGAGCTTTGGGCGTTGCTCAACTTTTTGCTCCCCGAAGTCTTCGGCAGCGCGGGTCAGTTCGACGAATGGTTCTCGAACGTCGAGGAAGGCGAGGGTGGGTCCGACGCCGTCGTCTCGCAGCTTCACAAGGTGTTGCGACCCTTCTTGTTGCGTCGCCTCAAGACGGAGGTGGAGACTAGCCTTCCGCCGAAGAAGGAGACGATTCTGAAGATCGGCATGACGGAGATGCAAAAGACGTTTTACAAGCGCATCTTGCAAAAGGATATCGACATCGTCAACAGCGGTGCCGATCGATCTCGTCTTTTGAACATCGTCATGCAGCTTCGTAAGTGCTGCAACCACCCGTACTTGTTCCAAGGCGCCGAACCGGGTCCTCCGTACATCACCGGCGAACACCTCATCGAGTCCTCCGGTAAGCTCGCTCTGTTGGATAAACTCTTGCCAAGACTTCAGCAACGCGGTAGCCGCGTCTTGATTTTCTCCCAGATGACTCGTTTGCTCGACATTCTCGAAGATTACTTGATGTACAGAAGTTACCAGTACTGCCGCATCGACGGGAGCACCGACGGTTCGGTGCGAGAAGACCACATCGACGCTTTCAACAGGGAAGGTTCCGAGAAGTTCTGCTTCTTGCTTTCGACGCGCGCCGGTGGTTTGGGCATTAACCTCGCCACCGCGGACACCGTCATCATTTACGACAGCGATTGGAACCCGCAGATGGATCTTCAAGCGATGGATCGCGCGCACCGCATCGGTCAAAAGAAGGAGGTGCAAGTGTTCCGTTTCTGCACCGACGGTAGCGTCGAGGAGAAGGTTATCGAAAAGGCGTACAAGAAGCTCGCGCTCGATGCGCTCGTCATTCAACAGGGTCGTCTGCAAGAAAACAAAAAGAACCTTGGCAAGGATGAACTCTTGGCCATGGTTCGTTTCGGTGCCGAAAAGATTTTTGATTCGTCCTCCACCACCATCACCGACGAAGACGTCGACGCCATCATGGCTCGCGGTGAAGAAGAGACGAAGGCGCTCAATAGCAAGATGCAAGGTTTCACCGAGAAGGCCATTCAGTTCTCCATGGGTGCTGAAAACTCGCTCTACGACTTTGAAGACGAGGAAGACAAGAAGGTGGACTCTCTTCCGGAGGGCATCGACATGAAGACGATCATCAGCAGTAACTGGATCGATCCGCCGAAGCGTGAACGTAAGAAGAATTACAATGAGACCGATTACTATCGCAACGCCATGGCGCAGGCCGCTCGTCCGGCCAAGGCTTCGGGACCGAAGATTGCCAAACTTCAACAGATGAGCGACTTTCAGTTTTACAACACGGCGAGAATCCAAGAAATTTACGACAAGGATGTGAGACGTAAGACGTACGACTGGAACAAAGATAGAAAGAAGGAAGAAAACGCGGCCAAGGATGAAGAAAACGCGGCGGTCGATGCGGAAGAAGAAGACCCGAACGCGCCCCCAGCGGTCACGGATGAAGAAAAGGCGGAGATGGAGACGCTCCTCTCTCAAGGTTTCACAGAATGGAGTCGTCGTGATTTCCAAGCCTTCTGCCGTCTCAGCGAAAAGTACGGACGCGACGCGATCGAGTCCGTCGCGTCTGAGATGGAGGGCAAGACTCCGAAGGAGGTCAAGGATTACGCGGCCGTCTTCTGGCAGCGTTACGAGGAGATTGCCGATCACCAACGCATCATCAGCAACATCGAAAAGGGTGAACAAAAGATTCAGCGCCAACACGACATGTTGAAGGCTGTACGCCAAAAGATCGCCATGTACAAGAACCCGTGGCGCGAGCTGAAGCTTTCGTACGGACCGAACAAGTTCAAGTCCTTCACCGAAGAGGAGGATAGATTCTTGTTGTGCTCCATCCCGGAGGTTGGTTTCGGCAACTGGGACGAACTCAAGGCGCAAGTTCGTCAACACTGGCAATTCCGCTTTGACTGGTTCATCAAGAGCCGCACGCCCAAAGAACTCGGTCGTCGAGTGGAGACGCTGATTTCTCTCATCGAAAAAGAGAGCGCGGACGGGGAGAAGAAGCGAGAAGCTGAAACGACGGCGGGGGATGAAGGCACGCAAAAGAAGGCGAAAGCTGAAGCCGAAGCCACGAATGACGAATAGATCCACACGAACGAAAAAAGTTGTCACTTGTTAGCGAAAAGAGTCTGTTTAATTGAAATACAACGCGATTCATCATCGACATCATCGACGGACGGCGACCGCGGTAGATTGCGGCGCCACCGGCTTGGCGTCTTCGGCTTCGAAACCGCCAAGCACGCCCGCTCGCGGACCACCGATCAGTTTCGCTTGCGCGGACGTGGCAAGCTTGTCTTCGAAAAGTAAGCACTCGCCGAACTCGATCGAACGATCCGCCTTCGCCGTCTTCGGCGCGGGCGTGTTGTAGCTCGCTTGCACGAGTTGCGCGGCTTTGTGCGCGACGTTGGTGGCGCGTTGAACGCTCGTGTTCGTCAGCTTACCGAGAGCCGCGCGCGTCGGCGTCGTCGCTCTCTTCGGCGACGCGACCGGTTTCACGCTCTGCACTCTGCGCACGGCGTTCTCTTTCGTTGCCGTCACCGTTCGCCCGCTGTTCGCGAGCATCAACAGACGCGTGGAATCCGCCACGGCGAGTCGAGGATTGTGCGCCCACTCGCACTCCTCCAGACGCACCTCCTCGTGCGTCTTCTCCGTCGCCTTGGCCTCGGGCGGGATCACCTCGATCGTCACCTCGTTGTCCATGTCGCTCACCAATCCGATGACCTCGGCCAAGAAATCCTGCGGACTCTTCTCTCGATACGTCACCAATTCGTCCCTCCACTTGCGCACCACCAACTGGTGACGCTCCACGGCGTGATTCAAGTCACCCTTCAGCACCGTCACCGAATCTCTCAACTCACGGTTCTCGATCGTCATGTTCGCCTTGGCGCGCTCCATCTCCTCCAGCACGCGCTCGATCGCGTTCTTCTCTTGCATCACGGCGTCCAACTTGGCCTCCGCCGCGCGCGCCTTGGCCGTCATCTCCTCCAACAGTTCAGAGATGCCATCCACGCGCGCCTTGGACGCCGCCTTGCGCGCCTCATCGTCGAACATGGACGCGGATGATTTTTTTCCACCGTTTCTTCGCACGTTGATCACCACCGTGCCGAGCGTGGCGGCGCCGAGGACGAAGACGGCCACCATGACGAATCGATTCGCGGTCGTTCCCCTCGGACTCGAATCGTCGTCTCGCGGTCGGCGCTCCCGACGAGCGACGCGCGCGCGCGCGCGATGCGCGGAGACGTCGGCGCGAGTGCGACGCGCGCGGACTCGATCCCGGCGAGGCGGCGAGACTCGCGCGCGCGGGCGTCGACGGCGTCGGCGTGTGACGGCCGACGTGGCCCATCCTTCAGCATTTATGTACGTCGAAACGGTTTGGTTTTGCGTATTGTGGTTTATTTTGGAGGTTTGTGGTTTATTTTGGAGGTTTGTGGGATCAGGGGGCGGTATCCCGACGGTTGCGCGGGCGGCGCGCGCGGTTCGCGGTCGCCGCGAGTGTTCTATCCGCGTGTCGATGCATATATACACGCACTCTACTCGTACTAAAGTATGTCTACGGCGTCGCTAATCATGAATGAGTGAAAGAATCGCGGTGTTAAGATTTCTTCGCGGCGTCGACAACCCACTCGCCCGGACCTCGTTTGTATCCACCGTCGTCGTTCACCTTCAAGATTTCCAAATCAAACAACAGCGTCTTATCCACGTTCGCCGTGTTTCTCAGCACGAATTCAAGCGCTCTCTTCCCCGAAAGTGTCGACGGCGAGGGGCCCACGACGTCGTATCGGCCGCCCCGTTTATCCAATACGCCGGGATACGAAGCCTCCCCCGGACGAATGATGATTCTTCGAATCCCACCCACTCGCATCCCGATCGCCGCGCGCTCCAATCCGGCGATGACGCTCCCATCACCCACCTTGAATCGAAGAAACGACTCGTCGTTGTCCGCCTGAAAGTCGCCACCCTTGGCCAAGCCTCGCGCCTGCACCACGTGCTGGAGATAGAACGTGTACGCATCCCAGTCCGCGATCACGACGTCGCCCTCGCGCACTTCCGCGCCTTCACCTAGACGTATCTCTTTATACAGCGCCCCACCTCGTCCGCCCGCGCGCGCGTAGCTCCCGTCCTCGATGCACGGAAGCGTCTGGGAAAAGTCACAATACTCGACGACGTCGCTCTCCGCGCGCGCGCGACGCGGGGCGGTGGCGACGAGGGCGAGCGATGCGACGAGGGCGTCCCGTCGTCGGTGCGTCCCGCTCGCGCGCGCGACGACGACGCGCGGTGATGCTCCCGCGTCCACGGCGACGCGCATCGTGACGAGTGGGCGGCTCGTTTTTTGTGAAGAGGCGAAGAGTGACGACTCGGCAGTCGCCGACGCGCGGTCGACGCCATGCGCGCGCCGGCGGCGAACGACGCCGGTGATGCTCCCGCGTCGTCGTCCGCGTCGACGTCGCTAAAGACGCTGGATAACTACGAAAAGATGGATCGAATCGGTGAGGGAACGTACGGGGTGGTGTACAAGGCGAGGTGTAAAACGACGAACGCGCTCGTGGCGATGAAGCGCGTGCGCATGGATCAAGAGCGAGACGGCATGCCGTTGACGTCGCTGCGCGAGATTAAGCTGCTACAGCGATTGCGGCACGAAAACGTCGTGCGGTTGCTCCGAGTGATTCAGGGCAACAACCCGGAGAACGTGTTTCTCGTCTTTGAGTATTGCGAACACGACGTCGGGAGATTGATCGATCACATGCACACGACGTTCACGACGAGCGAGGTGAAATCGTTGATGACGCAGACGCTGCGAGCGGTGGAGTACTTGCACGAGCGATGCATTTTTCATAGAGACTTGAAGCTGAGTAATTTGTTACTCAACCAACGCGGCGAGTTGAAGCTGTGCGATTTCGGTTTGGCGCGGCCGTACGAACCGATAGAACGAGGGAGTTACACCCCAAAAGTGGTGACGTTGTGGTACAGGGCGCCCGAGTTGTTGTTCGGGTGCGACAAGTACACGAGCGCTATTGACATGTGGGCGGTGGGATGCATATTCGCCGAATTTTTAAAACATCAGCCCCTCTTCCCGGGGTCGACGGAGATCGAACAAGTGCAGATCATTTGCATGCTGTTGGGGAGTCCCAACGCCCAGATATGGCCAGCGTGGGACAGTCTGCCGAACGTGAAGAATTTCAAACTTCCCGACCAACCGTACAACTTTTTAGAGGTGCATTTTCCAAAACTTTCGCCGGCGGGAGTCAATCTCCTCGACATGCTGTTGACGTACGATCCCGAGCAAAGAGTGAGTGCGAAGGAGGCGCTGGCGCACGAATATTTTCGCGAATCCCCTCCTCCGAAACCTCCGGCGGAGATGCCGACGTTTCCGAGCACGCACTCCGCTTTACCGGCGGGTCCGAGAAGGAACGAACCGAAGCGTCAACGCGTCGGCGTCTCGGACGACCGCATCGCTTCGGTGTTCTAGCGCGTAGTAGACAACCATCAAATATATTCGTAGTTTGTAGCAGTAAATCTAGCCTGAAAGTTACAATCAGCTGACTGAAAATGCGCGCGAGTGTTTGTTTTATTGCTTATTGGCGATATCGCATCGTTGCAAGCAGGCGCGGGCGTGCGCTCCACGCTTACGCCTTGTAACCGGAAGTGGTGATGCTATCCGCGCTGTTCATATCGCTCCAGAGCGTGTGATACCAACCCTCCATGTCGATGCGTTCGTACGTGTGCGATCCGAAGAAGTCACGCTGCGCTTGCACCAAGTTGGCGGGCGAACGACCGCGTCGGTACGAGTCGAAGTACGCGAGCGAACCGCTCATAGACGGCACGGCGACGCCGGCACCGATGGCTGCCGTCACGACGCGTCTCCAAGCGGTTTCGCGTTCGATCATTTCCTTGGCGAACTTTTCGTCGACGAGGAGAGAGGCGAGGTTGGGATCTTTGTCGTACGCATTCTTGATGCGATCTAAGAAACCAGCGCGGATGATGCAGCCACCCTTCCAGATGCGAGCCATCTCACCGAGGTTCAAGTTCCAACCTTGCTCGTTCGACTTGGCGCGAATCAAGTTCATGCCTTGCGCGTACGACGTCACCTTGGACGCGTAGAGGGCGTAACGAACATCCTTGATGAGTTGTTTCTTGTCAATTTCACCCATGGCGCCGGCTGGGGCGAGACCGAGCTTGGAGTAAAAGTTCTCGGCGGCGACGCGTTCGTCCTTCAATCCGGAGAGGAATCGAGAATCGAGCGAGCTCGCAATGGTGGGCGCGGCGACGGACAATTCAGCCGCTTGCTGCACGGTCCACTTTCCGGTGCCCTTCATACCCGTCTTGTCGAGAATCTTATCCACCAAAAAGTCGTCGCTCTTGCCCGACTGATCATCCTTTTTGGCCAAGATGAGACTGGAGATTTCGATGAGGTAGGATTCGAGCTCCGCCGTGTTCCAGTCGGTGAACGCCTCCGCCAACTCTTCGTTGGACAAACCGCCCACCATCTTGAGAACGTCGTACGCCTCAGAGATGAGTTGCATGTCACCGTACTCGATACCGTTGTGCACCATCTTGACAAAGTTACCGGCGCCTCCCGGTCCGACGTACGTCACGCACGCGCCGGAATCCGTCTGTGCGCTCACCGGCTTCAGAATATCAGAAATGATGTCGTACGCCTCCTTCGATCCGCCCGGCATCATCGACGGTCCGTTGCGCGCGCCTTCTTCCCCTCCGCTCACGCCCATACCGACGTACAGCAACCCTTTTTCCGCCGCTTCCGCCGCTCTTCGTTCCGTGTTTTCGTACCACTCGTTCCCGCCGTCGACGATGCAATCGCCCGGTTCCAGAAATTGACTCAATCCGTTGATCGTCGCGTCCACGGGCGCGCCCGCTTTCACCAAGATGATGACACACCTCGGTTTAGCGAGAGATTCCACAAAATCCTTCATCTCCTTGTATCCACGAAGCTTTTCCCCCAAACCTTCCTTGCGCGCCCGCTCGACGCACACATCCGTCTTGTCGCCGCTTCGATTATACACAGAAATGTCGAATCCCTTCTCCGCCACGTTGAGCGCGAGATTCTGTCCCATGACGGCCAATCCACACAGACCGATCCGCGACTTTTTCCCATCGTCACTCCCCGCGTCCGCACCGCTCCCCGCCGCCCCCGCGCGCGTCGTCGTCGTCCTCAACTTCTTCATCATCATCCCCCGCGCGACGCGTCCTCGTCGATCGCTTCCTCGCCCCGACGCGCGAGGCGTCGCGATCGCCCTCGTCGCCCTCGTCGACGCGCGCATGTGATATCCTCCGCGTGACGACCCGTTCGAGTCGCGCGCGTGTGCCGCACCGCGCCCACGTCGAGCACGATCAATCACCCGATCACCTCCTCCTCCACCACCACCGCCGTACCGGAACGGTCGGTCGGTCGGTCGCCGCGCCGTTCGGACGCGCGACGACGCGACGACGACGCGACGACGCGCGAGACGCCACGCTGGCATCGCGCGTGGGGACGGACACGGTCGAAGGGTCGCGACCGGTCGAGTCCCCGGTGGGACCGCCCGACGCGCCGGTCGTCCGAGCACCGGTGCGCTGTGCGCGTGGAGTGGGACGATTACGCGATGGAATACGTGAAAGAACGCGTACTGTGATGGATCGGATTCCTAGTGGGTGCTCGGACGAAGTGCCGCGGGGCGCCGTGCGCTGGACCGTTGGCGACCCGACGAGAGACGACGACGGACGGGAGACGGGAGACGACGGACGATGGACGCGCGTCGACGCGCGCGCGAGGGTGGTGGTGGTGGTGGTGGTGAGGGACTTGGGCGTCGCGCGTCGTCGATGGAAACGCGCGCGGGGCGTCGCGCGTCGTCGATGGAAACGAGCGATGGGGACGATGGGGCGACGGTGGACGGAAAGCGACGGCGACGGCGACGACGGACGGCGGTGACGCGCGCGATGGCGGTGATGATGGCGGTGATGATGACGACGCGCGCGTTCGTGGTGTCTGCGTCGACGACGACGACGATGACGACGACGCCGACGGTGAATTCGAGGGATCCCGCGCGGTTCGGCGTCGTCCCGAGCGGGAGGAGCGGCGCGGCGAGCGCGACGTTCGTCGGGAACGGGAGCGCGACGCCGCGGTTGGTGGTGTTCGGAGGACACGGTGGTGATGGAGACGTGAACGATGTGTGGGAGTACGACGCGGGGATGACGGTGGGGACGGGGGCGAGGGAGGGGGCGTGGACGCGACTGCACGACGGCGAGGCGACGACGGGGACGGCGCCGTCGGCGCGTTCGGGGGCGAGCGCGTGCGCGCTGCGAGGGAATCTGTACGTGTTCGGAGGACACAGTCGGATGAATGGGGATTTAGATGATCTGTGGACGTTCGATCGAGCGGGAGAGACGTGGCGCGAGATCTCTCCGGCGGGGGGCGTGAAACCTCCGAAGAGGAGCGGCGCGACGTTATCGGCGCCCGAGGGAGAGTCTGGGGCAGAATGTATTCTCTTCGCCGGGAACGGGTTCAACGACGTGTGGTCGTTTAACATCGACACGAACGCGTGGACTCTCGTGCGGGATAACACGGCGACGAGCGGCTCCGTCGCTTCGAGGACGCTCTCGTCGCTCTGCGCCGCAGCCGCCGTCGCGACGACGCTTCTCTCGTTGCAATAACATTATTTCAAAACATTTCACAACTCGACTCAGCTTCATCAACTAAAAAGTAGGGCGGTTTCAGAGGAGACCGACGGCGCGCATGACGCGATCGGTGTCGGAGAGATCGTCGAAGACGAGGAGATCATTGGTGGAGGAGGCGTCGATGAGCTGCTGGCGAGAAAAAATGCCGGTGAGGAGACCGACGGGGACGGCGCCGGCGGCTTCAGCGGCGGAGATATCGGCGGGAGTGTCGCCGAAATGGTAACGCCTGTGAGGATCGACGTCGATGCCGTGGGATTGTGCGCGTGCGGCGGCGAGGGCGACGAGCTCGCCTCGATCGGTGTGGTCAGAACCGAAACCGCCGAATCGCGGCGGGGTGAAATATTCGGCGACGCCGAGCCGCTCCATCTTGGCCCACGCAATCGGTTGAAGATTACCCGTCACCAGACAAACGACGACGTCGTCTCGAGCCGCTAATTTCTGTAATAATGATACCACACCGACGAGCAGCTCAAGCCCGTCCGCGGCGGTGTCTTTCCTCTCGACGGCGTACGCCGACATGGCGTCGCAGTGCGCGCGCATGCGCTCAACGATGACGCTCTCCTCGACGCCGTGATGTCGCATCACCGCCGCAGAGATGAGCTGATCGGTTGAACCGTGATGTTGAATGACGTCTATGCCCACGGGGTGCGTCTCCACGCCGTACACTTCGCGAAAACCGTGCATGAAGGCATCTTTGTGAAACTTGTTCGCATCTTGGCCCGAGGCGCGAATGAGCGTGCCGTCGACGTCAAAGGTGATGAGGGTCTTACCCTTTGAGCTCGGGGACATCTTCATCGCGTTCGTTCGCGTCTTCGGCGAAGTCGTTCCACGATTCGGTATCGCGCGAAGAGACGGTCGGACGGTGCTCGCGCGCATGCGCCGCCCGACGAGCTGTGGAGACTGAAATGGCGACGCGCGCGCGCTTGATTGGATTATTACACGAGAAGCGACGCGAGATCAATCGCTCGCCGCGGCGATGAGACGAGAAAAATCTACCTTGGAGTCATCGGGCATGACTTCGAAGGAGAGACCGGTGGCGTGGAGAGCGTCGATGTACGGGTCGCCGCCGGCGACGCCGGGCGTGAGCACGCCGCCCGCAAATGGAAGCTTTTCTCGATACTCGGAGCAAAGGATCGCCAATTCGATGGACATGTGCGCGGTTTCGTCGTAGCCGTCTTTGCCCGTCAGTCGAGTGCGAATTTTTTCGCCCGACTCGCCGACGGCGTCGAACCAATACTCTGACCAGATCGAGTCGCGAGCGCTCTCGTCGAGACCTTCACCCAGCTTGAACAATCTCCCTTCTTTACGAAGCTTTTCTTCCTCAGCCTTTGAGCTCGTGTTGGATTGCTGTAAGTCTTTCGCGGACTGTTCCGAGGGCATGATGAGATGCTCGAGATAGTTGAGTTGACGACCGTAGGGATTCATTCCGAGGTCGCGAAGGAGCCAGTTGGCGCGGCGAACCAGTCTAGTTTCGTAAAACGCGTACGTGAACGGAGCCTTCCACGCATCATAATCAGGATCGTATTCCACTTGACTCAAATTTCGATCGGCATCTTCCGGTCTGCGTCCACCCATTATGGAACCTCCGAGCGCGAAGGGATTCGCCATCAAACCCGCGACGTCCTTCATCGCCGCGTTCATTGCCGCGCGCGTCGCGAGCGTTCCCCCGGACGGAGCGCCGCCGGGACTTCCGTACAGATACATGTGCATTTTACTCACCGATGCGTTCTTCTCGCCCAACTTTTTACGAAGTTCTCGAACGGTGTAAAAGCATCCGACGTCTGGAATCCCGCCCGCGCCCGCTGCGTTCGGAACGACGAGGACGCGATTCGCCTTTGCCCAATCGTGATACTTGATTAATTTTTTCGTAAATGGAACCTCTCCGTTCACGTCTATGTAATCTGTATCGTACTCGATGCACGCTTCCGCCTGTATTTCATCCCGCGTTCACAAAATATGTCGTCAGTCTCGCGTGAATCGCGCGCAATGTTTGCGTCGTCTCGAGAGTCACGTCGTCTTCGCGCACCAACATATCCGCGGGAGTGAGCATGAACGGTCCCGCGATGTTCACCACCACTCGAGCTCTGATCACCATCGATCGAATCGTCACCGGATCTTTCAAATCACACGCGATGAATCCCGGTTCATAGGTCGTCGGATGTCTCGACGTCACCTCTTTCCATCGCGCGCGCAGCTTGTCCTCGCTTCGTCCCGCCAAGGCGAAGGTCACGCGACTCCCGAGATTTTCCACCGTTTTCAAAATGTATTCCAAACACAGCGACCCGGTGTACCCGCTCGCACCATACAACACGAACGAGTACTCTCGTCCCGCTCGAAACGTCCCGCCGCCGAATTCACTCACGAAAAACTTCTCCAACTCCTCCTCGGTGAGCGCCTCGTATTCGCGCTCGACGCGTCTCTGGTCGCCGTTGAAGAAACGATCGGCGAGCTTCTTCTCGATGATCGGTTTCGATAGAAGAGAGCTGATAAAGGCGTGGGGAGGTTCGTCGAAGCCGTCGACGACGCCGTAATCGGATTCCATCGTCCGTCGTCCGTCGCCGAGCGTCGTCTCGTCGTCTCGAACTTTTCGTCTCGAGAGTTGAAGACTGAGCCGTCGCGCGGGACGACGAGTGACGGGGGAGGAAGCGCGAGAAACGTCGGTTGCGCGCGGACGTCGATGTTTTCGAACGAGTCGCTCGCTCGAATTCGCGCGATGCGCGTCGCGACGACGTGTGGCGTCGACGAAACGACGCGTCGGTCGAGACGAAAAGACGTTACGAAGATTCGAGCGTTACTCTGGGGGGGGTACGTCTGAGTTATTACTCGTCAAGTCGGTGAAGGAAGCTCGAGGGAGAAGAAAAACTTAACCGAGGCCGTCAGGCGGCGTCGGTGAACGCGCGATCGAGTTTATCGGCCAAGGCGCCGAGCCAGAGACGGTCTTTGGTCGTGAAGGCGCGCGGGACGTTGCTCCACGCGATGAGCGCGCCGCCGCCAGAGGCGCACCGGCGCGCGAAGACGGACTCGGACGTGGGCGAGAGAAAACCCCAAGCGTTCGCGCCCGCGCCATCGATCTCCCAACGACTGTCTAAATATTGTTCGGTGGTCACGGAGGCGGAGGCGGTGGACCAAGCCTCGCCTGCGCGCGCGAGGGTGGCGGCTTTACTCGCGTCGGGCGCGCCGTCGTCTCGACTTCGCACCGTTCCTCTCACCAATCGCGCCCGTCCGTCTCCGTCGACGAATAACACACCAGACGCGAGCGTATTTGTCAACACCGCGTACGACGCCCACGCGCAATCCTCTCGCGCCTTTTCGCTCGCGTTTTCATCCATGGCGAAGACCGAGTTCCCGTCGGCACCGTCCGCCGTTGCGCCGCTCCCTCGTCCTCCTCTCCCTCGCTCTCCCCCCTTCAGCGCTCTTCCCAACTCGGGCGCGATCGCGCACGCCAGACACAGCGCCACGCCCACGGTCTCGCTCCTTCCCAACGCGTCCGACGCCCCATCCGCGCCCGCCGCGACTCTGTTCGCAAAGAGTCCCGCCGCCCCGAGCGCGCCCACCACTCGCGGCACGTCCTCGTCGTCGAACCCGGGAATCCCGAGCGTGAACCTGAAGACTGCGAACTCGTCCTCGTCCTCTGCGCTCGCCTTCGTCCGCGCGCGCGGCCTCGCCCGCGAAGAACGACGCGTCGATACCGGACGCTGTCCCGCGGGCGAGAGATTCGACCGTCCTCGCGCGAGCATCGCTCGACGCGCGCGAGCGACGAGACCGCGACCGAACGAACGAACGATCCGGCGCGCGTCGGTCGCGTCCCTCTCCACCGCTCGAGGTCTCCCGCGTCGCCCTCGTCGCGCGACGCGAACTGCCCGCACTGTACGCCTCGTCCTCTCGGTCAAACGCGTCGACGAGGGGCGGTCGTCATGGCGAGCAGCGCGACGCGGAGCGACGCGGAGCGTAGGATCGATGCCCTCGTCGATCGCGCGATCGCGCAGCACGTCGGCGTCGGCGGCGAGGACGAGGACGAGCGGTCGGTGGTTAATTTCAAACTGTGCAAGAGATATTGCGATTATCACCTTCGCGTGCATCGGTATCGCGATCGGAGCGCGGAGGAGGTGCGCGAAGAGATCGAGACGATTCTCGAGCGCATGCGCGTCGCGTCGCAGGACGATAAGGCGACGTTTTTAGAGGTGAGGATGGAAAAGTTGTTGACGCGATGGGACGCAACAGCCGAGGCGAACGGCGAGAGCGACGTCGGGGCTAAGGTGGCGTTGTTGTTGTTGAGACTGTCGAGAAGACCGTTGACGACGACGTTGGAAGAGGGCGCGCGCAAGGTCACGCTTGGAGACGTCGTTGGAGATCGGAAATGGATGGAGAGCGAGGACGAGGCGAGAGACGCCGCGTTTGGCGACGACGACGGCGGACGAGTCGCGGCGGCGGTGGAGTGCGAAGGGGACGACGCGGCGAGTACGTCCACTCTGTCGGTGTGGTCCGACGATAGCGATGTAGAACGAGACGACGTCGTCGGAGACGTGGTCGAGGTGGAGATGGATGACGACGATCCGGGCTTTTCGTGGAGAGATGGGTTGCTGAAAGAGACGACGGCGTCGCGAAGAGCCGTCAAGGCGCTTCGAGGGACGTCGGACGAGAGAGGTGGTGAGAAGGAAGAGATATCGCAACTCATCGTGCAAGCGAGACGGTTTCAGGATGCGTTGAGGGAGTCAAACGCGCAGCGGGGCGATGCAAAGTTGCTCGCGTCGGCGTCGGCGAAGATGTTGCCGAGCGAGACGAGTTTGGTGAACGGGGCTCTGCACGCCCTTCGCACCGGATGCACGGATTTCGACCGCGTCTCTCTACCGCACTTATCATCCATGACTCTTGACGGTGCCCTGATGCCCATTCATCGGGTCGCTGCCATTTTATCCCACATACAAAAGATGACCATATCGTCGGCGTCACTCGGACCAACGATTCAAGCATTCGCCCAGGCCCTCATGAAACAGGCTAGTAAACTCACGGAAGTTCTTCGTCCCCTCGAAAAGCGTATGGCTGGAGAATCTAGCGTGAAAGGTCAACCAACACTTTTAGAATTGCGGGCGACGATACGTGGACTCGAAGTCAAGGTTGACTCGCTCGAGCAACTCGCACTTGAAGCGTTTCCTCTGATAGATACTCCGGCTGCCGAAGCGGCGAGTCATTGCCTGTCGACGATTTATGACATTGTCACAGAATATCAAGCAGCTGCGAATATCGATGGTTTCGCGATCGCATTGCCGGTTTTCGTGGACACGATTCAACCATACCTGCAAGGTTTGCATCGGTGGCTCTCTCTCGGCATATTGGATGATCCATCTGAAGAGTTACTCGTCGCCAGAGGTCGGGCTGCGGATGATTACGTCGGAAGTAAAGAGCACTGGTTACACGGTTACGTACTTCGACGCGATATTGAAACTCCGTGCTTTCTTCGAGAGTTTATGACGACAATACTTGATGTGGGTCGCTCGCTCGTTCTTTTGCACCACACCGAGTCAGAGACATCTCACACGGTGCCAAACTTTGTCCCACATCTGAGTGAGTCCTTTTGTCAGAATGTTCGCGTCTCTCTCGGCGCTTCGAAAGAATTACAGACTATTGATGACGGTAAGACTGCGAGTGAAAACGCCAAGGAACTTGTGAGAATGTCCAGTTGCGCCAGCACTCTGAAGCAAACGAACATCTTCAATAATCCAAATCCAATCTCGCTCGTGGGCCTGAAGGGCGTCAATACGAAAGAAATTCGAGACAATATCATATCGCATCCAACTCGTATCGTAGCGGCGAGTCGGCGGCGACTTGATGGCCCGCTTCAAGGGGGCCCTCGTGAACTGAACTCGTGGCTGGAAGGTTTTTTCGCTTCGCAAGTTCCGGCGTGTCCAATACCTCTTCTGATCCAAAAGTCAATCGGCTCGCACATTAAAGAACGAGCGCGAGATGTCCAAGGTGTGCTGTCGAAGGCACTGAGAGATGATCTAGACATCAAGAAGGAGCTTTACGCCCTGAGAGCGGTCTTCCTCGGCGGCGCGGGCGACGCCGCAATGCATTTCTTCACGAACGTCTTTGACATCCTGGACAATCCCGCAAAAATTGATACGAAATGGAATAGCACGACGCTCAATGAACTTCTAATCGATGCTTTTGCGATTGATAATTCTGGTGAGTTCCCGGAGGAACGCGGGATACAGGTGGAAATCATCCCAGAGGCGGAACAAAATCTCTTCTCTCGCGCCGTCATCGGCACTGGATCCCTTGAGAAGATTGCCTCCTTACGATACAGCTTCGACATCAAGTGGCCTCACAACATCGTCATCTCCCCTAGTGCGATGTCGCAATACAACGCCGTAGCCGTCTTCCTAGGCCAACTTCGTCGTGCTCACGCTGCGATGCAGTCGGTGATGACGGCGCGTTGGTCTGCGCGCATTCGACGCACTCGAGGCAACGGTTTAGGAGGTTCCGTGGCGCGGCACCTCGAGCCTCGATTGCGACATTTCGTGACTTTGCTGAGAACTCACGTTGTGACGCAGATTTTGAGCGTCGATTGGCAAGAGCTGATGAAAAAAATTGACGACGCTTTGACGCTCGAGGCCATGCGCGTGGCGCACGACGCATTTCTCGACGACGCCACGAAGAGGTGTCTGGTATCACCCGATCCCACGTGGACTCTACTGGCGGAACAAATTCGAACGATACTCGCTGTCGCGTGCGAGTACGCAGCCTGTCAGACGGAAGATGGCGCTGTTTCCGACGATGACGCGACTAGGTTGTCCAAAATCTTTGAAGACGCGTACGGTTACATTGAACGAGTCCTCCAGGCAAAGCTCGACATCGGTTCGACGTCGACGCGGGACGCGGAGGAGTTGTTGTTGGCGATTAAATTAAATTAGCGTGCACGCAAATTGGCGTTGCAGATGTAAAATGTTGTTAGAATACGGAAAGTACTAGGCCCCAGCCTTGTCGAGCAAGGCGAGCACGCCTTCGTAAAACACGGGCGACGGACGCCCTTCGAAAAGTGGCTCACCATCTCGCGCCGTGCTGTGCTTCTTCGTCGTTCGCCAGTTTTCGAACGACGCACGGTCTTCCCACGCCGTGTACGTCGAGTAGTTGTATCCATCGTCCGGCGACACGGCGTCGCGGCGCAACATCAAAAACGTCGTGAAGCCCGGCATTTGTTGCAACTCTGACTCTCGCTCGGCCCACTGCTTTTCAAAGGCTGCCTCCTTACCCGGAAGCACCTTAAATCGGTTCATCGCCACGAACACGTCCGCTTCGATCGGATTCTTACCATCCGCCGGAATCTTTCTCCACCCGTCCTCGGCTTGCCACTTCAAGCTCTTCTCCGTCGGCGCCGACGAGAGCGGCAACAAACCGTCGTAAAACGCGGGCTTTGGTCCACCCTTGAGAATCATCAGCGACGACACGAGCATGCTCATAAACCCAAAGATGGTTCCACCCCCGTGCGCCTCTTTGAACGCGTCACCCTTACGCCACGCGTCGAACCCATCCTTGTCATCCCAGATCGTAAAGGAGACGTAATTCGGCTCGTCCGCCGCGTACTCGACCGACATTCCCTCCGGAGCCTCCACGCGTCGCATGAGCGTAAAATACCGAAAGCCGTCCAGCTTGGCCAATCGACTCGGTCGCTCCGCCCATCGCTTCTCAAACGCCGGCCCTTTCCCCTCTTGCACGCAGAATCGGTTCGACGCCACGTACCGCTCGCGCCCGAGTTGTCCCTCTCCCACGACGAGCGTCCCCACCTCATCCATGATGTCCGCGCTCATCCGCGTCGCCACCCCTCCTCGCCGCGTCCGTCGCACCGCTCTCGATCGCACCACCACCGGCGTCACCCCACGCGACGTTCCACACGCCTCCGCGCCGAACATCGTCCCCGTCGTCGTCTCACGACACCCACCTCGCCCCGCGTCGTGACGTCGATCGACGCGCGCACGCGCGCATTCTTTCAATTCACATCGACCCGATCGACCCGATCGACCGACCGATCGACCGACCGATCGACCCGACCGACCGATCGACCGACCGCTTCGCAGTCACCCTCCCACGAGACGCATCATCGCCCGTAGTGCGCACGCGTCGGAGCCCATCACGCGTGCGAACTCGTACACGTGGGTGAGTCTCAGTGAGGGTTTAGAATCTATCCACCGATCGTGACTCAACAAACACCCCCTCACGGATGGACTCGGGCCCCCTCGATCGCGCGTCGCGTGCGCGTTCGTTCTCGCGTTCGCGTTCGCGTGGCCTCGGTCGGTGATGTGATGTGATTGATTTGATTGGTGCTCGTGTCGCGGGGCGGCACCGTGCGGCGCGAAGGAGTGCGTGTGGGGCGTGAACGAACGCGCGAGATGGTGGAGACGAGGACGCCGGCGCTGAGCCCGTTCGTGGGACAGCTGTGCGCGAGCGCGTTCAGCGCGTCGTTTGCAGAGTTTTGTACCATTCCTCTCGACACGGCCAAGGTGCGGTTGCAGTTGCAGGGTGGGGGTGGTGGGGCGAAAAAGTACGGGGGAATGCTGGGAACGATGCGCACGGTGGCGGCGGAGGAAGGCTTAGGGGCGCTGTGGAAGGGGATCACGCCGGGAATACATCGACAGGTGCTCTTCGGGGGGTTGAGAATCGGCATGTACGAGCCGGTGAAGAAGTTTTACGTCGGAGAGGACCACGTCGGGGACGTGCCGCTGCACATGAAGATCGCGGCGGGTCTCACGACGGGTGGTTTGGGAATCATGGTGGCGTCACCGACGGATCTAGTAAAAGTTCGCATGCAAGCGGAGGGGAAACTTCCGGCGGGAACGCCGAAAAAGTACCCCAGCGCTCTGAGCGCGTACGGCATCATCGTCAAGCAGGAGGGCGTTGCGGCGCTCTGGACAGGATTGACGCCCAACATCATGCGTAACTCAATCATTAACGCCGCCGAGTTGGCGTCGTACGATCAGTTTAAGCAGACTTTCTTGGGAATCGGTATGAAGGATGACGTTTTCACGCACATCGGCTCCGCCCTGGGCGCCGGTTTCGTCGCGTGCGTCGTGGGAAGTCCAGTCGACGTCGTCAAGTCTCGAGTAATGGGTGACTCCGTCGGTAAATATAAAGGGTTCGTCGATTGCTGCGTGAAGACGCTCACGCACGAGGGACCGATGGCGTTTTACGGTGGTTTCTTACCAAACTTTGCGCGTCTCGGCGGATGGAACGTGTGCATGTTCCTGACGCTCGAACAAGTTCGCAAGGCGATGCGCGAAAACAATATCGCGGCGTTGTGATGTAATAGTACACCGTTAGTTCTCTATCCTGAGACGCTTGTTCGCATTATGGAGTCGCGCGCGTCAATGTAATCGTCGTATAGCGGCGATGCTCATCGTTCGTGTTACAAACGCTCGTTCGCCTTCACCCTACATAAGCTTCTTCCGGAGTTGCCCGTCTCCTAGACCTCGACAACTCCTCGCTCGCCCTATTCGCTAAGAAACCAAACGCCCAACCGGCGCCTTTTACTTGGCAGCCTTCGCGACGGTGCCTTCCCGGAAGCCGTTTTTGAAGCGGCGCGGGAGGGTCTTGAGGTAACGCATGCGGCCGGTCCCCGTGGTCTTGCGGCCGATCGCCTTCACGCTCCAGTTGTCTGTGAGAGAGGGTTAACATCGCAACACACGGTCAGTACGCGTCATACGAGAATCATTCGTGTCGTTCCACCGATCGCACGCGTCCGCGAGCGCTCGCGTCCTCTTCCTCGACTCGCCCTCGCGCGCCCGCCGGATCCACCGCGAGGGTCTCACACATCACGCGACGAAGACGTACATTTACGCGTACGCGCGGACGGATAGCCGCAGGACGCGCACGTAGACTTTTGAATGTGGTAGGAGCGCTTCCCGCATCTGCATCGACGTTAAAATCCATCGTCATCGTCGTCAGTCGTCCGTGCTCATCCCTTTCGAACGCGCGCGCGTCAAGCCCTATTTAGGGTCACGCCCATCGCGGTCGTCGTCGTCGCGTCGCGTTTGCGCCCACACGTACCGTCGGCACAACGTGTGCGACTTGTTACGGCGCGAACCGAAAGAACCAGTACCCTTTCCTTTCTTACCCATGGCTTCTTATTGCGTTCGCGACGGCGAGCGTCCGAGTGAGGGCGATTCGATCCCACCCCGCGACGGACGTCTCGGCGTCCGCGCGAGACCTGAGGTGGTGGTTTTATGTTTCACACACGGACTATTCATGCTTCCCGCACGCACCTTCGTAGTGTGGCTCTGTGATGCCCATCTGACGTGTGTCGAGAGTCGAGATGGAAAAGGGGACTCGAATGACGAATCACGACCGGTGACACGGAATGTCGCCGAGTGAACGTCGACGTTGGTGTCTCACGAATGAATAATCTCAACGACCGAGCGAGCGAACGGTGCGCGTCGCGTCGTTCTCGGTCGCGCGCGCGGTGCGCGAGGACACGCGAGCGCGGGAGATGGGACGATTGGTGAAATTACTCGGCGTCGAGGGCGGTGGTACCACGTGGATCGCTCGCGCGATCACGATCAACGTCGAAGGTGGAGAGACGGTGAGCAGCTCGAAGAGCGTGCAGAGCGCGACGTACGCGGAGGACGTGCAGCGAGTGGAGGCGCAGTTTCAGACGACGACGCCGGAGGCGACGCTCGGGGAGATTCGAGAATGGATCGAGACGCACGCGTGGGACGCGGAGGCGATCGGGGTGGCCACGTTCGGGCCGGTGGAATTGGACGTCATGAACGATCGGTACGGATACATCACCACCACCCCAAAGGCTGGATGGGAGAACACGGACGTGTTGGGGGCACTTTTTGGTCCTCAAGATGAAGCGGCGGCGAAGGCGTGGCGAGCAAAAGCGAGGCTGAAGACGGTCGCGGATGTGCCGTTGGCTTTCGACACCGACGTCAACGCTCCGGCTTTGTTGGAGCACAGCTCACTCAGTCGCGAGTTGAAGCGCTTGGGGAGACACGGCGGTAAATCCTGTTGTTACGCGACGGTAGGCACCGGTGTTGGCGTCGGCATCGTCGCCGGTGGTGATCCCATTCACGGAATGCTCCATCCAGAGGCTGGTCACATGCACGTGAAGATGCTCCCTGGGGAGACGTTCGAAGGCTGTTGCCCGTTTCACGGGAACTGCGTCGAAGGGATGGTTGGAAGTGGAGCCTTGGCGAAGCGACGAGGTATCGCTGCGAGCGAACTTGCCAAATTACCCGACGATGATGAAATTTGGGATTACGCCGCACACTACCTCGCGGGCTTGTGCGTCAATCTCATCCTCACCGTGTCCCCCGAACGCATCGTTCTCGGGGGTGGGGTGATGCAACGCGCTTGCCTCTTCGATAAGATTCGCGTGAAAGTTCGCGAGATTCTGGCTGGATACCTCAATACGGAGGAGATCAATAATGATACGAATTTCCGACACTATATCGTTCCGCCTGCGTGGGGATACGAGACGGGCATAAATGGCGCGCTGTACCTCGCGGAGAACGCGCTGAGAAGAACGCACTGAAACGGTAAACTGCGTTTAGAATGTTGTTACATTATGTAAAGAGGGCGAACAAGATCTTTAAGGAGTTACTGACGTGTTCGACTCGTGCCATATTCACCACGAGCATGTCCCACCCCCCTCTTGTGCGTCGCCAAGGAGGCATCTGTCCCCAGTCCAACGCGGGAGTCGCGATGCACTCGAGCTCTGCGTGCGCCCACGTGTCTCAGGCGACTTTCTCTCACCTCCGAACGGTTAAGAACTTCCCCAAGCGCGCTTCAAACATCATGACGGTGCGTGCAAAGCTCGTGTCGATGGCCAAGCGTCGCCGGGACGCTTTTCTGGATTATCGACTGACCCGCCGCCTCGTTTCGATCTCGATCTTGCGCAGAACGCCGCGAAGGGTGAAGTCTTGCCCGCCGTCATCATTGGTGGTGGACGCGTCGGACAAGCGCTCGCGGAAATGGGCGTCGAGGGTGATGTCATCGTTCGACGAGGGGAGAGTTTCCCGAGCGAGCCAAAAACGGGACCGATTTTCGTGGCGACTCGCAACGATGTCCTCGAAGATGTCATCAAGAACACGCCTCCGGAGCGCAGAAAAGATTTGGTTTTCATGCAAAACGGCATGTTACAGACTTTCCTCGACGCCCAGGGTCTCGGATCAAACACGCAGGCTCTCATCTACTTCGCGGTGGCCGCCGCTGGAGATAAACCGACTGATGGCGTGACCGAATTGAATCCCGAAGGTCTCACCGCCGTCACCGGTAAGTGGGGTGACGCCGTCGCCGCTCGCTTTCACAACGGTGATTTGAGCTGCCACGTCTTGGATGCGTCGACGTACGAGGGATCGATGTATGAGAAGCTTATTTGGATTTGCTCCATGATGCTTGTTGGCGCGCAGCACGAGGGCGCAAAGGTTGGTGACGTCGCGACCACGTACAAGGATGAAGTCGTCGGCTTAATAGAAGAATTGTTGTCCGGGACCACGGCGTGCACGGGAGCGAAGTTCACCCCCGGTGCCGTCGATCGTCTCATTGCGTACGCGAAGACGGTGGCGCACTTCCCGTGCGGCGTCAAAGAGTTCCCGTGGAGAAATGGTTACTTTTACGGATTGTCGGAAAAAGCCATCGCGGACGGCAAGGCTGATCCGTTCCCAACTCACACCGCGCTCCTTAAAAACATCGGCGCCATTTAATCATCAACCGTGCACACACATATTTTTTCTTCCGTCGACCCGTCTCACGTCCCCGACGCTCACAGATGCCCTAGACCCGAGCGACCTCGAACGCACCAGTGTCAGGCGCGAGGGAACCAGCCCGCGCGGATCGTGCGCGAGCTGAATAGAAAACTCAACCCGCGCGACGAAACGGCGCGATGGCGGATCAGGCCGAGCCCATGGCTGTCGACGCCGAGCCGAGTTCTCCGAAGCTGTCGAATGTCTCGCTCGAGATTCTCGAGATCGTATCTACGGGTCAGCGCGAACACGGTATGAAACATCGAGATTACGCACGCTACAGAGCGTACTGTGCCAGACGTTTGGCTCGTTTGTATAAGACGTGCAAGATGAAGCACGGCAAGGGACGCTTCGTGCAGCAACCTTTGGTCGCGAACGCGATCACGGACGAGCGCACCCTCTTGGTTCCGCTCACGCAGAGCGAACGCGCGTGGGCGTACGCGATGGAGATGAAGGATTTAAGCGACGTGAAGAAGAGAAAGAGCGACTTGAAACAGCACGTGCTTCGTCGCCTGCGGAAGGCGGCGTCCTACGCGACTGAGTTGGCTCAGTTTTGTTCACAGTTGGGGAGCGAACAGACCGCGTTGGAAGGAGACGCGTACGCCAACTACATCGGAGGCACGTATGCGATAGAGCAGGGGAAAGATTACGTCATTGCTGTTACGAAACTTTCACGTGCGAAGCGTGTGTACGAGAAACTAGGATTGCTCGGTGATCAGAAACGGCTCGAGCTGTATCGGGAGCGCGTGGAAGAAATCACCGATCTCATTCGCCTAGCGTCATACAAACAAGGTCGAACGATGGACATCGAGAGTATTGCGAAGGATTGCGTCAACGATTTATCGACGAACAAGGTCTTTACCATGGAGGTTGCCGGACCGCCAGAGATTGACGACAAAATCCGCTGGCACGCGATGGACTTTGAGTTGAAGAATCGGGACGCGCGAATCCTTATCGCCCAGGCTCAAGAGCATCTTAAGAAGATCGAGTCTCTCAGCAACTCCACAGGTCACAAGGCGAATACATTATTCACGAAAGCGATGACGTATTACGACGAAGCTCGCATCAAACTCAACGATGATGTTGCGAAGGAAAATGCAAAGGCGTTGTATCAAGATGAAGAAGCTGAGGAGAAGGCTGAACGAATCAAGTTGACCGAAATCGCGCTGTCGTTGATAGTCAAAGACAAAATGATCGATCGAAACAAGTTCGTGAGTGATATGCTTGATAAGAAGCTCAATGGTCGTGCGAAGAAGGAAAAGGCCGACAAGAAACTCAACTTTGCGGACCTCGCTCGAATGTACGATAGCTCCACAGTCGATTTCGAGGATCTCATGGAGACTGCGCCGATGCTCTTACGCTTGAAACCTGAAGATGCGGACAAGCATATTGAAGAGTTTGAGATAGATTGTGAAGCGGAAGTGATGATCCTGAAGGCAAAGCAAAACCTTGCCCTAGCCTGCCACAACGTCTTCAAGAAGGACTTCAAAGAGGCGAGAGCATACTTTGACATTGCGAAGGATCTCGCGTTGGATGCGGAAGGACGTGATTGTGCTGGTGAGATTCAAGATGAGGCGACCGAGCTCATCAAAGACATCGAAGCTCGCCTTGATAAGGCGGAGCGCAAGGCGCAAGAGTCAACCGACGTCGAGGTTTCCAAGTCAGCCTCAAGCAGCGACTTGACTAGCAAGGTTGCTGACAAACTGGCTAAAATGTTTTCGTTCCGATAGACTTGTAGATATTTTAATGAACATTCACATTCCGTGTGTTGGTAAGATAACAATGTGCGCTAACAATAATCTATCGTGTCTACAATCAAGGTTCTTTCTCTCAGACTTTCAGCGTGAGCGATACGTATGAATACATGTCTTCAGATATCCCGACTTGATCATCACCAGTAGTGCCATCATCCCAATGAGACGACGCACCTTTACCGAACTCTTCATTCAATATTTTTCGAAGCTTCGTCGAGTGCTTGAGGTTTGGTTTCATAAGGATGGTTTGGAAGTCAGGGGGCAAGCCATACCGAAGAATACTTTCCACGAATAATCTGACGACGCACACGTGCATCATAGTACTGAACACCTCTCCATAACTCATCTGGCACCACTCTATGAGAGATTCACTTCGCTCCGCTACTTCTTGCTCCAACGTACTCTTCTGTTCCTTCGCTGAGCGCGAAGCCTCGGGGTCGTGAGAATATTCACGAGCCGTACATCCCATCTCCCTCGCCGCGTTTATGAACGCGTCCACCACGCGTCGAAACAAAACTACTGATCTCAGCTCGTTATCTCCCTCGACGTGAAGGACTTGCGATGAGCGTGGAACGACAAAGCTTGAAAGGGTCTCGTAAGAGTTCACCCACTCCTCCGTCTTCAACTTTGGAACTTGAACGATGAGCGTGGTTAAGTTTTCCGTCTCCACGAGATTGGCTGGATTGACGATGTCACACAAATTTTTTGCGTTGATTCCAGCGCCATTCTTACGATTGACAGCGCTCAGGAGATTCTTTGAAGTCGTCAGCTGGCCGCACTTCAACTTGAACTCGTCGTCGATCCGTGCCAATCGGTCCGAGAGCTTCTCCACGGTCTCTTTCAGCGCTCGACGCGCGGGATTCTTCGCCTCATCCCACTCAAAAGTGGTCATGTATCTCTCCACGGTCTCGCCCTCGACCGTCAAGCTATGGTTCGCCGTTCCAGACTCGTGATTACTTCCCAGCACCGACGAGTTTGCGCTCGGACTCGAGCTCAGGTCCACGTATTGCCTGCGAACCTTCTCGACGACTTGCTCCGCCAGCGCGTTCACCTTGACTAAATCATCGCTCAGAGCGAGCAGACTGTCGAGCGTTCCCACTCGCAGCTCAGGACACCCCAGACGATAGTTGACGGATAAATCGTTGCTCCCGCCCGTGTGTCGCTGCAGCGTCGCCCAAGTCTCGTCCGCGCTCGAGCCGTTCAGGGGCAAACTCACGAGCCAGTACGGGGTGGTCATGATCGCGCGTCGATCGATCGATCGATTGACGTCTGTCGCGGGCGCTCGATTCCGCTCCCCTCGCGGTCGACGCCTCGCCTCGGCGCCTCAAAATGACGACGACCGTCAAAGTAATTTCGACGGTGACGACGCGCGGGCGAACGACACTTCGCGTCGGTGGGGCGCGGGGTCACGAGCGGTTCGCACGAGATTGAAGAGGACGCGGTCGCACGCGCTTTTTCGACGCTCCGCGATCGCCATGCCTCGCTCGGGTCCCCCCGCGCGGTCACTGCTCGCGAGGTTGGCTCGGTACGTACGAGAAGACTTTCGCGAGATCGTTTGGCCGCGCTCAATGCCGGATCCACCCTCGTACAAGCTTCGGAAACTTCGTGAACTCACGTACGAGGAGCACCGAGAGGTGTGGCTGGAGGCGATCGAGACGTGGAAGGAGAGTTGGAGGAACGTGTTTCGACGGCAAGAAGCACAAGAGGAGGCGGGAGCGGAGGAGAGCGAGGAAGGTGATAGGGAAACGGGCGAAGCGTCGACGTCGGAAGATTCGAGTGAAGTATTAGAGGAGGGTCGTTTACTCACCGATGAGGCCAAGAAGACGCTGAGAGCTGGTCAGGCTGGATTTAAGCCTTTTGTCACGTACTTGTACGAAACGCGAGGACGGGCGTATAGAGACGGCGTTCGCGAATTCATCAGTGCATATCGTGAAGGATTCAAAGAGGTGAGGTCTGAACATGAATTCGGTCAGGAAGAAAGCTTCTCTAGTAAGGCGGCATCCATGATTTCGAAAGTTGAAGACATTTTGGAGAAAGCTGAGAAGACAGAAACTTCGAGCGAGGAGGATGTTTCCAAAGAAGACAAGGAAGGACAAGTGAAAGAAAGAAAGAAAGATAGTGCTTAGATTGAGAATTGACTGTATCATTATAACTATTCTACTCAAAGAGTTTCGACATAAACTTCATGAAGCGCTTCGCATAGCTAATCGGATCCACGGAAGAGAAGGACTTCTTTCCCATGGCTCCCATCATTTTTGTCTCCAAATTTTTCGAAGTCGAGTACACCTGAAGGACGTCGATTATCCCCAGGTACAGAATGACGTCCTGAGGCTCGGTTTGTTCCTCTAGAGCGCACGGCCTGGGAGCTTCTGTCGCTAAGACTCTTCCATGTACCGCGACGGCGGACATGGCCACCCCTAGTTCACCTTTACTGCCACTCGTGGAGAGGGCGAGCAAGTCGTCTGTCCCCGGTGGTGGGCGCAGCGTCGCTAGGCTCTTTGCCGATGTCTCAACCCCGCTAGAGAAGCCAAATTCTTTTCTATTAGTGTACAAATCCATGGCTTTGACATTTCTCCGAACGGAATCGATCGCCTGATCTCTCCACTCCACGCCTCCCCACGGTGAGTGACTATCTGCCGGTGACGTGGGAGACGACGCGAGTTGTTTCGCTTTGTCCGCCAACGTCGGCGGGAGTATGTGAACTCCGACAAGAAGACTGTAATCCATGACGCGTAATCGCTGCAAAAATGCGCAATCCGTCTGTAGTTGAGCGATCAGTTTTTCGCTCTTACCCTCCTCCAGGCGGAATATGGAAGACAAATCTAAGTCTTTATACACGGGATTTGGCTTCATGTTGTCGGCTTTCGTAAAGCGACCATGCATCGATCCTTTCAGATCAAAAGTACGATGTATGACGTGATTACTCGCAAAGAGATTTGCCATCACGATGACGCGAACTTTTCGCGCACTTCCGATCGCTTTGATGCTGTAAAGACCGAAAAACTTGGGTAAGAGCGTCTCAGGATTGTCGTGGACGTGTTTGTAGTATGAGTGCAGCCACAACTTGAGATTTTCCATTTCCGCCTTTCGCATCGTCTTGAGAAGAAACTTGTCGTCGTGTGATATGTAAAACACGCTTCCTGATTTCCCAGGAGACGATAACTCCCTCAGCGCTTGGTCACCACAAAGAGACAGCATGAATTCTGCGGGTTGAACCCCCCAGCGATCCCGCAGCTTTTGAAAAACTTCAGGTCTGTACTCTTTCCACTTGAAAGTGCGAGCAAAGTGCGGCGGCGTCTTCGCAGAACCATTCCGCGGGAAAAACTGTTTGACCGTCGTCTCAAAACTGATAGGTCGTAACTCAGTGTTCGCTGAATGCTGCATCACACTCACACTCCATCGAATACCGACACGAAGTTGAAGCATTAAATCGTAACTTCCATGACCTTTATAAATAGTCTCCCCATGGCGCACTTTGCGTACCTTCGTAGATCTACTGGCCATGGGTCGACTCCATCCCGATTGTTTGTGGGCAACACGATCTGCCTCCACGATTTCCTTCTGCGTGATCTGATCCTCATCACATTTGCACAGCAACACATATGTGTCTCCGATGTCAGCCAGTGAAACGTCCTCGCCTTCGCTCTCATCAAAACTTTTTGATTTTCCGTGGCGTCGCATCCCAAAAGTGTAAGCGAGAGTGTTTCGAGGGTTACCGTCATTAATGTGCGTGGAGGCCTTCCTGAAAGCACCTAAACCGTGCCGTTTCCCATCTTTCCATTGCCCGCTGAAAGAACACGCGTCTCTCCATGTCATGACGCCGTCTCCCGATATCGCACCGTGCAACCAGTTGCCGTCGTAACGATCACCGGAAGACCAACGCAGGGTTCCCCATCCGTGCATTCTACCATTCACCCACTCTCCGTTGAACTCCTCTAGATCTAATTCCTCGTTCTGAATGTTCCACCTGTACGTGCCTGGTCCGTGTGGAGTTCCGTTATTCCACAAGCCTTCGTAGCTATCTCCGTTTGCGTATAATTGCAGACCCAAACCGTGCTTTTTACCTCGTCGCCACGAACCTCGGTACTCCGCTCCGGATGGAGACGTGTACACACCACTTCCGTGCATCAAACCATCCTGGAATTCGCCTTCATACACGCCTCCATGAGCCCACTCGAAAGTGCCGTGGCCGCACGGCGCGCCGTCTTGAAATCCACCTATGTACTCGTTACCATTTGCCCAGGAATATCGTCCGAAACCAACCGGTTGATGATTGATCCAGGGCCCTCTATACACGTCTCCGCCGTTTAATTCCACTCGAGCGCGTCCAGCGTTCGCGTCCTCCTTGATCGAACTCCCCGATTCCTCGTTTCCAACTTTCGTGTCCAGCTCGCGTAGCGTGGACTCCAACTCTGTCGCGCTCAACCTCGTTCGAAACGTCGACGCTTTCCAAAACCGTCTCAAAAACGACGAAGATTTCGCCGACGTGAACACATCCGCCGGTAGCGACCCCTGATCTCCGCTCGTTCCCGCCACCGGCATGGACGTCTGTCGATTCATCATCACGAGAGAGCGAGAGAATCCAATCCAGTCCAGTCAATCTGGTTGGTACGATGCTCGATCGAGCCACGACGACGCGCGCGCGCGCGCCGACCGACCGATCGATCGATCGATCGATCGAAAGACGTCTCTCGCTCGCGCCTCCTCTCCGACGACGACGACCCCCCGCTCGACGCCACGCCTCGCGCTGACGCACGCGACGCGACCCCGGACCCGAGCTCGTCCCGTCACCGCCCCTCCCCGCTCGAGAGAGAAAATGAGAGAGGAGAGCGACCGCGACGAGGGGCGGCCGCGGGTGTGTCGTGAACCCTCACTCACAGATGATTCAGTGATGAATTGATGGCGTTAAAATGTGTGCGATACGAGGAAAGAGGGGTCGTGTGATGACATAAAAAACAAGGGAGCGCGCGCGCGCGTCGAGAGCGACCGCGCGGGCGACCAACCGAAACGGCGACAGACGGTGGAGGCCGAGGGATGTCGGTTCGGCGTCGATGGACGCGAACGGAGACGGAAGAGGGCGAGGGGTGGACGACGACGTCCATCATGACGCCGAAGCGTCGATCGGGGAGACGGGAGGAAGGCGTCGGGAAGGGCGACGACGACGGTGCGAGCGCTGCTGATGAGGCCAAGGCGAAGAGAGGCGTTGGTTGGGCGCGGCGACCGTTGGACGCGGTGGTCGCGATCTTGGCGGTGGTGTGGGTGGGAGTGCTGTGCGCGGGAGAGATGTACGCGCACGGATCGGCGCAACGCGCGTGTTCGTGGCCAAAGGTGAAGGACGGGACGCGAGTGATGGTGGTGGCGGACCCGCAGTTGGTGGACGAGTTTACGTACAAGAACCTGAAGAAAGGGTCGATCGGATTGGCGTTCGCGGAGGCGATGTGCGACGCGTACGTGAAGAGAGCTCTGAGGACGGCTGTTAGGAAATTTTCACCGGATAAAGTGGTCTTCTTGGGTGATTTGTTCGGTCACGGCGCTCGGTTGGACGAGGAGGAGTGGCACGCACAGCGGCGACGAGTAGACGCCGCGCTGCGTTGGCCGCGGGACGGAGAGGACTCTAAATACCTCACCGTGGTGGGAAATCACGACGTCGGGTACGCTGAAGTCATGAGATATCACCCAGGCATGCTCGCGCGCTTCGAAGAGTGGTACGGAAGGAGTAACTTTGTCGCTCGTGTGGGAGGCGTCGACTTCGTCGGCGTCAACGCCATGGTTCTCGACGGCCACGGGCCGGCATCGAATGAAACTTGGGCATTCATAGATGGTCTGGGCGAAGAAAAATCGCAAGTACCCAGAGTTTTGCTCACGCACGTACCGCTACCGAATCCGGGGCAGAAATGTGGTCCGAATCGAAACTCGGGAGTCATACCTGGACGAATGATAGGCAAGCCTCCGCAAGTCATGTATCAGGACTATTTGACCGAGGAGTCCGCACAGAGACTACTCCGTGCGATTGAACCCGCGTTGGTGCTTTCAGGCCACGATCACGATCAATGTGAAGTGACGCACGAGTACGAATCGAAGCGTACTGGGGAACGGGTGAGCGTTCGGGAACTCACAGTCGGAACGGTGAGCGCATTAAATGGTAACGACTATCCGAGTTTCCTGATGATGACCGTTCCTGGCAACGCACACGCGAATATCGGCGAGACGAAGGATGAATTAATTCCAACAAAATTATGCTTTCTACCTGATATACGACGAATCGTTCGATCGTATTCACGGATCGGCATCTGCTCAGTTTTAATTATTTTAGGACCACCTCTCGGCGCATTAATCACTGCGGCGAAAGCTTTTGCGTCGAGGCGCACGATCATGGGATTGATGAGGTAAGTGATAGTCTGCAACATTAAGGGACGCGTGCGCCTCGAAACCCAGTGACTGACGCCGTTTTTACCGTATTACAGGCGTTTCTTGAGTGCACTAATTTATTTAATTGGTTTATTAATTCTCATCGCTGTGCTATTTATTTCATTTCTCGCTCGTGATTCAATGATTTTGGGACAGCTTTCAGGAAACAGAATCATCGCGCCCAGATGATTATTCCACTCCACGACCACGACGTCTAGCTCGACAAGCAATAATGAAAAAATTATTTTCAATTCACAATAATTAATTCCTACTCATATTGCAATAAAGTGCTCACAAGTGTCGTCAGAGTCGACCTCTGGGACAATCGATGAATCTTGCGTGCCTCCTACGAGATGACGGCACCTCACCGCGTCGAATGTGAGGGCTAAAATTGCTAGATCCGGGAGTTGGCCGAATAATTGGCCTGCTGTCGCCGCTGTAATTTTCTGATGGACACGGGCTCTCGCGGACGCAAAGGACAAAATGTCGTCACCGAGGCGAAATTTGTTTCGTAATTTCACCCATGCGTTCACGTTTGCTCGTGAAAATTTATCACAGCATGTCGCGCGGTACTGCGGCACTACGTCGAGATGCAACGTGAGCTCTGAAATAATTAAAATAATAATTAATTTTTCGGACTGACGGTTGAAGTTGTTGTGACGACATTTCGCTGTACGCGCGCGGGCTGGGACTCACCTTTGACCGCGATCCTATTTGAAGACGCCGGAACGTCATTTCCGACGCCTCACGAAAGTTCTCTCTTCGGTTGGTTCCAACACTCCTTCTCGTTTGCCTGAAGACACCGACTGCGGGGGGACCCACGGTGGTGAGTCAGTCAATCCGGCTGAATTCTAGACTCGGCCTCCGGGAGAGGCTGGCGAAGGCCGCCGGTGGCGATAGAGTGCGACGCGATCGACGAGCTTCCGGATGAAGTCTTCGCGCGCACTCTCGTTAGTCGCGCTTTGTCTCGCGCTGTGCGCGTTCATTTCGGTAAGGACGCGACGACGCGTTCGCTCTGAAAGCGCGATCGATCTCGACAAGATGTCATCCGCTCGTCCCTCGTGTCTCGGCTTTGTCTGACCTATTTTCGTAAACGAACAGTTACCCGGCGCGTGGGCTGTGGAGGAATTCGACGCCGAAGATGAGTTGCTCAAATTCGTGGAAGACTCGCGCACAGAGACGTTGGCGGTGTTGGCGTTGTTTCGGTCTGGTAACGCGCACGCACCGGCGGTTGACGCCTTCACGGATGCCGAGCACACCTTTCGAGCGTACGGTCACGACGACGTGACGTTCGGGCGAGTGATGCGCTTAAAATCCGAACATCAACAACCGAAGATTTTTATTCCAGCGCCGCATTACATGGATAGTCAGCACATCACCGAGATGAAGAAGGACCTGGACCGCAACGTGACGAACATTGTACGTTTCGCCTTCTTCTCCCTCATCCCACCTTACGCAAAGTGGCCAGTGTTTCCGGACAATCGAGGAACGGTAGATGAGGTACAGCGGGCAAATTTGCACGCGAAAAATGATATGCCAAAGGTTTACGTGTTCATGCTCAAGGAGTTTGCGGAGGAGTATGGTGTACGCATTCACCAGACGCTCGAAAAGGTTGGGGAAGCCGTAGCGGGATTCATGGTGCTCATCCACGTCGTTCCACCGACGGTGAATGATGTTTTGTATTTACAAACGGCTATTTATGAAGGTGAGGAAAAGGAGTACATGGATGTCCTCGCGAAAGGTAGGCTCGTGATGGTGGGGTACGATCCCGTCACGAAGAAGCGCGATGCAGAGGCGAGGCTCATCGACAGTTTCAACGGGAAAACGCTGGGTGAGTTTTGTCAAAACTTTTTGATGATGTTACCGGTAGAAGCACAGCAAGGGCGCGTGCCCTTCCCGATTAAACGAGCGGATAAGCGTGGGAAAAACACCATCGGACTCGGGAGATACGCGAAAGAGTCTGGTGAATTGTGAGCGCGCGTCGCGGCACCGCAAAGGCGCACAAGAACGTAACCGTGTGAAATAGGAAAGAATAAATTAAAATATACTATCGCTAGATTACAGCGCGCCAGAACTCGTTCACTCGTGCATTCACGCGTCCACTGGCTCGCTCGCCTCTTCAGTCAACTGCGCGCGTCTATTCTTCCACAACCCGCCGTACCTATAGTGCGGATGATCCGCGTCTCCGTCGACGACTCCGCCGCTCACTTTCACCCAACACTTCCCACAAACCATTCGCCACCGCTTGGTTTCGTCGGTTTGACATCTGATGAGTTCGTTTACGGACGTCGAGCACTCGTCGCAGGCTTTTTGGCCGCTCGTCGGGTCGCCTCGAAGTTCCAACTTTGCCCGTCTCTCCGCCTTCTGTGCCTTCACCGACGCTTTGTGTTTCGCTCTTTCACTCTCATCCTCACCGTCTTCACCGTTCGCAGCCGCGTTCACCGCCGCGTTCGCTCTCTGTTTTTCGCTCTTTCGCTTTGCGTTGCACGACTTGCTGCACGTCGTCACCTCGTCCCAACAGTTTTCCCACTTCTTCCTCCACGTGAACGGCCGCGCGCACACGACGCACGTCTTGCTCGGGAGATTTTCCTTCTTCACCCCTCGCATCGTCGACCGTCCGCTCGCGCTTCCTCCCCTGGCGACGACCGCGCGCGCGCCGGCCGAGCTCGAGGCGCTGGTGCCCCACGCCCTCGACGTCGACGCTCCCACCCCTCTCGTCCACGCCCGTCGCCCTCCACCGAGCGCCGCCGCGGCCGTCCACGCCCCCGTCCTCGTCGCCCGTCCGAGCACCGCCACCACCGCTCGCATGCGCCGTCGAACGTCGACGAATGTCGACGCGCTCACACACGCATCAACCATCCATCCATCCATCCATCCATCCATCGGGACGACGTCTCATCTCTCAAAGGCTCTCGGACGTCACCGTCCGACGCGCGCGCGCGCGCCGACGACGAAGACTTCACCGCCGCCCCCCCTCGAACGCGCGATGTCCATCGCGAGCGACGTCGGCGCGCGTCGACGCGCGCGCGCACGTCCGCGCGACGACGACGTCGCGCCCGATCGTCGCGCGGAGGCGCGGGCGAGCGGCGCGCGATCGAGCGAACGACGACGACGACCGTCGAGCGACGACGAGGATGAAGAGGAGGAGGAGGAGGACGAGGACGAGGAGGCGGACTCGCGCGAGGGGTGGATGAGCGATAGCGCGAAAGATTTATGGATGCGCCGCGCGAGCGGGCCCGAGGCTGCAGCCAAGGAGACGAGGAGGAACGAGGCCGCCGCCGTCCGACCGAGCGTCTCGGCGTCGCCCAGAGGCATCTTGACCCCCACGGGATCGTTGCGTAATAACGGTAAACGCACGGTGCGTTTCGAAACGTCACTTCCGCACGGGTTTCCAGAGCGTAAACCGTCCCTCGTCAAGGCGTGCTGGTCTCGCGGAGCCGGGCTCGATTTCGACAGTCGTCTCGGCGGAGGCGTCGACGAGGACGACGAGTCCACCCCTTGGGTCGGGTTTCTCCTCGTCATCCTCACCGTCACCTTTGTCGCGTGCTGCGGCGAGCTCTCGAAGCGTCTGTACTCGCTCGTCGCCGCCCCGGTGTCCCCGTTTCTCTTCGTCTAGCCGCGCGCGTTTCTTTGCGTCTTATCTGTCTGTACACTATAGAGTAGAAATGCTTTCTCTGCGCCAGTCGTCACTCTTCGTTTCCCCGTTCGTCTCGGCCGTTCGTTCCGTCATCGGTGACGTGCGCGTGATGGAGACGATCGCGACCGCGCGATCGATCGCGTCGTCGTCGTCGCGCGCGCTCGCGTCGCGAGTCAGTCGTCGTCCGAGCTCGCGCGCGCGATGGGTGACGTTTTCAACGTCCTCAACATCCTTGACGTCCGCGTCGATGCGAACGCTGGATGAGAGCCGGGGAGGTGGGTCACGGACGGAGATCACGTTCGTGAGACATGGTCAGAGCACGTGGAACGCCGAGGGGCGGATTCAAGGGAGCTCGGACGCGTCCACGCTCACCGAGAAGGGAAGGGGACAGGCTGAGTCGACGCGCGCGCTGTTGGCGTTGGACGAGTTTGACGCGTGTCTGCGATCGCCGTTGAAACGGGCGAGCGAGACGGCGGAGATCGTGTGGGGGAATAGAAAAAGGAGCCGAGAGGACGGTGCGAGCGATCCGTTCGTGGACGTCGTCGATTTGCGAGAGATTGATTTGTACGCGTTCGAGGGGTTGTTAAAAGAGGAGGGCGTGGAAAAGTTTGGCGAAGAGTATATGAATTGGAAGAAACGACCGGGAGATTTTGAAATCGATGGCCACTATCCGGTCAGAGAACTCTGGGATAGGGCGACGAGCGTTTGGGAAAACGTTTTGACGCGTCAGAGTCACAAGAGGCTGTTGGTGGTGGCACACAACGCGGTGAACCAAGCGTTGTTGGGAAGCGCGTTGGGACTCGGCCCGCACTATTTCAGGAGACTTTTACAGAGCAACTGCGCGGTGAGTAAGGTGATCATAGATGAAGATTTCGAACCCAACACTGGTCGTGGTGTCAGTCTCGAAATTTTCAATCAAACACTCGACATACCGCTCGGGGAAAAGAAGACGATTGTTTTGATTCCCGAGGCGACGAGCATCGAGGAGGAGGTGAAAATCACCGCGGGTGTCATGAAAGTGCTGAAAAAGACGACGGTCGGAGCGCTGTTGCACGGTCCAGATGGCGCCGCGGTGCGCATGGCGGAAAAACTATTCAATCGCTGTTCGCGTGAAGTCGAAGGCGGATGTCCGTTCGAGTTGCAAGTTGTCAACTCGGTTGAAGACGTTCTCGCCAATGAAGGTGCGTGCGATCGCGGAGAAGGCTCCACTTTCGTCATTCACGAGAAGAGGTTATGCCAAGAGTTCATCGCTCGCGCGATGGGCATTGATAGCGGCGAGGTTTTCAATCTCACCCCGGGTGGAATCACCATAATTAATATGAAGGGTGGGCCAGCGCAAGATCCAGTCGTCGTGTGCGTCAACCACCTCTTGCACATATCGAATGAGCCGGATTGTGAATTCCATTGAGAAACGACACTACTAGTAATACTAACTAATATCTAATATATCTTCGTTTCTGCGAGTTGTTAATGTTACAATCTAGGCGAGCCAATGACTAATCCTGAATCCTGACCTCTTAGTCGCCGTAACGACGGTCTCGAGTTCTCTCTCGTTTTTCCCTCTTTTCTTTCTTCTCCTTCTTCTCCTTCTTGTGACGCTTGCTGTCTCTTCTCTCGTCTCCATCGTCGTTTGAAAGCGGTAATCCTTTAACAGCAGCCTCAGCGCGAGCGATTGCGGCGGCTTTACGAGCTTGAAGCTCCCGAATAATACGCGCGTCTTCATCCTCTGCATCCGCGTTGCGAGGTCCCGCGGTGTCCACCACGTCTCGGCTATCTCGCACCTCGGGTGCTCCCTCGGGCGGTGCGCCACCTCCATCGTCCGTATCGGACTGCACTTTCTTCTCTACCGGTCGAGGAGTCCCACATTTAAAGCATGAATCCCGAAATTTGAAGTTATCCGATCCGCAGACGCACCGCCACTCTCTTCGCGCCGCGTCGTCCTCGTTTTTCATTCTATAATCATCCACGTGATCCACCCTGATCGTTCGTCCCACCACCGTCCCACCGTTCAAATTATCCACAGCAAGCACCGTCGAACGCTGATCGGCGTAACAGATGAACGCGAATCCTCGACTCTTTCCCGTCTCCTCGTGTCGCACGAGATTGATGTCGACGATTTCCCCAAATTGCGAAAACACCGCGAGGATGTCCCCTTCCGTCATGTTAAACGGCAATCCGCCGGCAAAGACGTACGCGGAGTGTTTATACCTCTCGTGCCACGACGCACTCTCACCCATTCCGCTCTCAATCTCGCGCATCGTCGCCTTTTGCGTGTTTTTAATCTGTGTCAGTGGATTCATGGTCGTCGCGCTCCAACCCCTTAACGTCGATCTACTCGCTCTACGATCCTCGCGACCGCCGTCGACGCGCGCAAATCTCTCTCTTCCACCGCTCGCGACGTCTCCGACGTCCCTCCACCGCCGCGCGCTCGCGAATGTCACCGCACTCAGAACCCCGGCGTCGAATTGATGACTAAAACCTGCCGCCCGGCGGCGCGACACATCGACGCGCGTCGTCGAGGGCGCGGGCGATGAGCGGCGAGACCGGGTCGTCGTACGACGAGACCTTGGCGCGGGAGATCGTCAACGAGTGCGCGACGTCGGCGCGGGCGAGGGATGCGGCGCGGGCGACGCTCGCGGAGGTGGAGGGAGCGGTGCGAGGTGCGAGAGCAAAGAGTCGACGGCGCGGCGCGAACGAGGCGCGGTGAGGGGAGAGGCGTTTCCGATCGGTCGGTGATGAAGCATTAATTTAATCTTTGAGAACTGACTATCCTCGTGATGTCTCAATGACAAGCATATGACTGAGACCGAACGGGGACGCCCCGAGCTCGCGAGGGAATGAACGAATGAGCGAGTCGGCGCGTCCGAAGACTGACGGCTGATGCGATGAATGATAACGCACAATTTGCAGGCTTAAAAGAAAAAGATATCAAGGTGAAACCGGTATCGTGGTTTCCGATCGAGTGCGATGAGGTGGTGGGGAAGATGTTGAAGTTTACGCCGCCGGAACGCGTGTACGTTGTCGGAAGTCACGCCGAGGGCGGTTGCTTCAACGTGCCGATGAATGGCGATGGAAGTCTCGCGATGGACGTCGCGGTCGAAATGCCGGGGTCGTTTTTCCAAGAAAAGGATTATTTAGATCACAGATACCACTTCAAGAGAGCGATTTATCTCGACGTTTTACACAAAAAGTTGTCGAAGTCTTCAAAGTGGTCGTGTGAAATCGGTGATCATCACAACGATCCAAGAAAACCGTACATCTCGGTGCACTTTGGGGAAAAACAAGATAAAAAATCGTTTCGTATTTTTCTGACGCTTAATTCTGAAAAGTTTGCATCGGTGAGACTGTTACCCAGTAGAGCAAACTTGCGTAGCTTAGAAAACAAAAGTGGCGACCGGACGCCGAGTCCACATTACAACCAATCCATCGCAGAGGATATGTATGCGGATGTTCACGCGGAGTATTTCGCCTCCGCTTCATCCAAAGCGAAGAGTTTGAGCGGCGCTGTCGTGCTCTTCAAGCGATGGGCTCAAGGGCGGCGCATGATGGATGCGCCGGATGGTATCAATGGATTTTTCATATCAATGCTTTTTGCGTACATGCTAGAGCGTGGTGGACAACTAAGCAACAGTATGGATACGAATCAAATGTTCCGCGCGGCTCTCGCGGCTCTCGCCAAGCCAGGCTTTTTCAAGAAGGGATTATACGCGAGCGGTAAGCCGGAGGAGGCGAGTGAATGGCAGAGAGCCTTCAAGAATGTCTTCATCGGTCCGTGTGGTCACGTCAACATCATGTCTAGAATATCACAGAGCGCAGTGGATGAACTGATTCATGAAGCGTCAGTTTCCACTTTAGAATTGAAGAAATCGGGTCAGTCGATTTTTAGCAATGTCCTTCTTGGACAAAGTCCCGCCGCAGTACGTTACGACGTGCACTTGCACGTTGACGTGGGCGTTTCAGAAATGGAGTCGGAGCAAGATCTGAATGCGCGTCGCGCCGTAGAACGTGAAACCGCACAAGTAGTCACACGCGCGCTGAGTGATCGTTCGAAACTAGTTCGTGTACACGAGGTGCCCAGCTCAAGTGTTGACTCTGTGGGAAGTTCAATGTATAAGCTTTGGATTGGCATCGTCTTGGATGCAGAAAATGCGATGCGTTTGGTTGACATCGGCCCTAGCTCTGCCAATGATAAAGAAGCGAAGGAATTCCGCACATTTTGGGGCGAAAAATCTGAGCTTCGACGCTTCAAAGATGGACGGATATGTGAATCCGTCGTGTGGGATTTTGTTCCGCCGTCTGAACGTCACCACATTCCAGCCATCGTCGCTGAAACTGCCTTGAAGCAGAATATTCGTGATATTGATGAAATCGAGTGGAGCTCCAAGCTCTTTGATGAACCTCTCAGCAAGATCACGTCTTCGAGTGAGGGCGCCTCTCCGGCCACTCTACTCCAAACGTTGGATCGCTTGGCGAAGCGCATGAAAGATTTGAAAGAGATGCCTCTGAAGGTTCACAACGTCCAGCCCCTGAGTGGAGCGTTTCGCGGTACCGATCCCGCTCCTCCCACACCACACCCCTTGGCGCACGGCGCCGGCGTTGGATTGGGAAAGAATGACGACGAAATCCCGGTGTGCCCAAAGACGCTCGACATCATGGTATCGCTTGAAGGTAGCGGCCGTTGGCCGGATGATCCTGTCGCAATCGATAAAACTCGTTCAATGATGGCTGTGCAACTTGCGGAATCGCTCCGAAAGAGCTACGCGATGCCGAGCATCATCGCTGAGGAAGCGGTGGACATCTTGTTTGAAGGGTACGCGTTTCGCGTGCACGTGAGTGCGTCCGCTGGTGGTCCACACGTCAAGGCGACCGAGGAGAAACTCTTAGCGCGAGCGGCACACGCTGGATTAATTGCATCAATTGCGGCGAGATTTCCTATGTATGGTGTGTCCACACAGCTCATCAATAGGTGGGTATCATCGCACATGTTTTCTCCGCACGTTTCTGATGAAACAATTGAGGCCATCAGCGCGTTGTTGTTCATCAGCCCGGGGGCTTCTTTACCGCCGATGTCGCGTGAAGTTGCGTTTTTACGATTCTTAAACTTGGTTGCATCTCATATGTGGTTCGATCCGTTGATCCTAGACCCTGAGGACGCGGTGACGAGTGCAGAAATTGAGTCGGTGGACAGAACGATGAAAGACGCGCCGGCGATGTGCATCGTCACGCCCCACGATAAGAGTGGATCGGAACTCACGAAGTCCGGACCCAGTGCGGTGGTTCTGAAACGTCTCACATCCATCGCAGCGCGCGCTACTTCGGAGATGCAAGCGGTCCTGGAGGGTGTTTCAGCCCATTCCATGTTTGAGAGCTCGTGCTGGGAGCGTTTCTTCAAGCCGGCGTTGAGTGGTTTCGACGCCGCCTTTGTGCTTCGACGCACCGCGCTTCCGTTCCCGAAGCAAGCACTGTTCCCGAGTAAGCGTATGTACAAGCGAATGCGGGCCCAGTTTGAAAACGAGATGAGCGTCGTTGACGAGGACGAGGAGGAAACGCTGTCCCGCAGCATCAAGCTCGCCAAACTGCCCCCGAAGCTTCTTCACAAGGGTCCGGATAAGGCGCGCGAGGCGTTACTGATCGGCTTCGATCCGGTCTCGTGCTTCATCAAGGACGCAGAGAAAAGACTCGGAGGCACCGCTCTTCTCTTCGTCGATAAATACGGAGGCGACACCGTCGGCGTCGCCTTCAAGCCCAACGCTGTGCACGTCGACGCCGCGCCTCCGGATACCACATCTTGGTTACCCACCCCCGATCCACCCTCCCGAGAGGACGTCATCGAAGAGCTCGCCACCGTCGTCGGCGCCGAGTTCGTCGAAAAAGTCCTCACGACGTAAACATCTAGTCCTAGCACGCGGTTATGCGGTAACAGTACGTCCAGTCCCATAACCACCAGCGTCGCCATCGCGCCACGCGTGTGCCTCTTAAAGCATCATCTCCCCATATTTAACGCATTGATTCTTCCGGGGTCAGTCGGGAGGCTGACCCCACGGTTTTATCCATATGATGAGTCGGTTAAGTCGATGCAGATCATCGAGACGTCAGCCATCGCCCACACCTTGTTACTTTGTGCGGCGTCAACCAGCTCTGATACACCACCCACACTTTTTCTATCAGTTTTGTTTTTTTTTTCCGCGTCGCGCGCGTCGCGTCGTCGCGCGTCAATCGTCGTCGCGTGCGCGTGCGCGTCGTCGTCGAGTGGAGAGGAGTCGAGTGGAGTCAGCCGAGCCGAGCGGCGTCGAGGACGGACGATGCGAGCGATGCGATGCGTCGCCATGGCGTCCCCGAGCGGTGGACGCGGGAAACCGAGCGGGCGAGGGAACGGAAAGCGCGGCGCGCGGACGAGCGGCGGCGGCCGAGGCGGCGACTCGACGCGGCGACCCGGGGATGGGAAAAAGGGCGCGGACGAGGGGGCGCGAGGGGTCATCTCGGCGCGCGAGCGACACTTGTTCTTCGACGAGGCGCAAATCATCGTCGTCGGCGGGCAGGGAGGGGACGGGGAGTCGTGGACGGGGACGGCCAAGCCAAAGGTTGTGAAAAACTTCAAGTATCAGTGGGGACGCAACCTGAAAAAGTACATTGAATTACCGGCGGCGGAACCGGCGGACGGGGGGAGAGGGGGGAGCGTGTACCTGCGAGTGGATCGAAAGTGTGATTCGCTGTTACATCTGCACGAACGGAAGACGTGGCGAGCGAAGAAGGGGTATCACGGGAGCGCGGCGGAGCACGCGGCGGGGGGGCGCGAGCGTCATCGCGTGGCGCCGGACCAAGACCACATGTACATTCCGGTGCCGCCGGGAACGGTGGTGCGACGTAAACGCACGGGTGAATTGCTGGGTGATATGACCAAGCACGGACAGACGCTGCTCGTCGCTGAGGGAGGTGGCGGTGGGTTGGCGGCGCGGCGGCAGGAGCGCCAAATCAAGCGTCGGCAGCGCAATGGGGCGGGAGACGAGTTTGAGGCGTCTGACATCGCCATAGACGACGCCTCGCTCGTGTCCACGTCTGGTGAACCCGGGGAGGAACTTTCGATCGAGTTACTCATGCGTGTGGTGGCCGATTGCGGTCTCGTCGGTTTGCCAAACGTCGGCAAATCGTCTCTGTTAAAGGCGGTGACGCGCGCGTCGCCGGAGATTGCCAACTACGCCTTCACCACGCTCATGCCGAATCTCGGGGTGATCAAGAGCGAGGACGATCTCGCACCGACCGGTGAGTCAACAACCGTCATGGCTGACTTACCTGGGTTGATTGAGGGCGCGCACAAAGGCTTGGGTCTCGGTCGGGCGTTTTTGCGTCACTTGCGCCGAACGCGATCGATGGTGTGCGTCGTCGACGCCTCTGGACAGGATCCCGTGAATGATTACGTGGTCGTGCGCCGTGAATTAAAGCTGTACAACCCCGAATACGTAGAACGACCGCATATACTCGTCTTGAACAAGATGGATCTCGAGTGGGCGGCGCTGCGCACGGAGGAACTCACCGACGCCATCAAAGCGCTCGACGAGGACACCATCGGCAAGCAACCCGTGGCGATTCTCCCCATAAGCGCGAAAGAGGGGACTGGAGTCCCAGAGTTTATGAAGGCTTTAGAAACGCTCATGCAGGATGAAGACGCGCGACGATAGATGGACGACGTGGATAGGATAGTTTAATGTGTAGCGCTGCAAAAATATGTTCATTACAAGTCGAAGAGTCGGAGCTCCGCGAACGCCTCTTGTCTCGTCGCGTTGTACCACCCGACGACGCGAGCGCTGCCGATCGTCGGCGGGAGCGTACAGTCTAATCCATAAATAATTTCCGGGGAAGTGATGTGCTTTTTGAAAGAGTCGCGAACTTCGTTCATGGGCTTGCGCTCCTTGAGCGCGTTGAGTCCCGCGCGCGTCGCCGAGAGCGCTTGCACGCCGCTCGCGCGCACCTCGGCGCGGAACCTCAACGGGCCGAGAAGCTGTTGACCGACGGAGACCGTCACCGAAGACGGGGTTGATTTCAATCGGCCATCCATGGTGATGAGTCGCTCGGTCAATGACATTGGTTTTTGCGTCTCCACATCAAGCGGCTTGTTCGGCGCGCCCATACCTCCGGCGTCCACGCGCACGTTGACAGATGTGTAATCGAACAGAGGACGCGCGAACGATCCCACCTGCGCGTGCACAGACAGAGACCCGAAATTTTGCAGTTGCATTTGCTCGCCCTCCTCGTCTAAGCTCTTCCTCATCACCGTCCCGTAGACGCCTCCCACTGCGAGAATCGGCACTTGCGGCAGAGCCGTGTACCCGCTCACCGCGCTCGAGGAATCCGCTTTACGTCGTCGCCGCCCTCTCCACAGCACAGCTTGCTTTTCGTACGATGCCCCCGCCTGGATCTCCTTCTTTCCCCCGTCTTTCACGCCGAACGATCCGAGATTTTTCCCCATCCACTTACGCGCAGAGACTCTGTAATTCAAGTCTCCCCGTCGTCTCGACGCCAGACTCACCGACGCCGTCGTCGGTCCGTCGACGTAACTCTCATTCGTCTTGAACCTCTCGTTGTGCGACAGGTCCACGCTCACGACATGCGACGGAATCTTTGTCTGCATCGTCACGCGCACTCTCGGATTCAATTCCTCGTTTGACGACTTCTCTTTCCCACCTCCTCCTCGCGACGCTCCCAGCCATCGCTGCGCCGCTCTCGTCACGCCTCGCACGCTCCCAAGTTCCCCGACCGCCTTCACCGTCACGTTCTCCGTCGCGTTCGCCCTAAACCTACACCCCAACGCGTACATCGACGGGTCCAACAGCGCTCTGTGCGCCTTCCCCTCCTGCACCTGTTCCGTGTTCCACGCGCGCTGCGCCCGCACTCTCGCCGTCACCGTCGTCCACCACGTCCCCGTCCCAACGTTCGCGACGACTCGATCGAGCACCATCCCACCCTCTTCCCGCACGTAACTCGGCAGCGCCGGTAAATTTAAAAACTTTTGCGCCATGAACGCCTGCTGCGATCGCGCCAACCCGCTCGGCTGCGTCATCGAAAACGTCGTCGTCGTCGCGCGCGTCGACTCCCCACCACCACCTCGCCGCGATTCTCCTCCACCGTCGTCACCACCGTCACCACCCGTTCGCTCGCGTCGTCCCGGATGCGTCTTGGCCAATCCCTCCACCCCGGTGGCGGATCCACACTCCCCGTCCCCGAACGTCTCCGTCAACCGCGACTTCATCGGTCGAAACCCGGGGTGACGCAATCCTCGTCCCATCGTCCCCGGTCGCGTCCCGCTCGGTCCGTCCGTCGAGTCGCGCCCGCCTCTGACGCGGTCACGGTCACGCATTCACATTCACACTCATTCGCGCATCTCATCTCATCCGCACCCATCGTCACCCCGGTCGTCCGCGCGAGGGTCGACGACGTCTCGTCCGAGCGCGCGACGTCGTCTCGTCAGACCGCGACGCGCCGCGACGTGCATGCGGAGCGACGTGTGGGGGTGAAAAGACGACCGACGATCGATCGATCGCGAGCGGTGTCGACGGACGGCGACGAGCGCGCGCGGATTCATTCGCTCATTCGTTCGCGTGCATGCCGTGACGGCTCGGATCGAGGGCGGGGAAGGATTCGAGACGAGACGGTGAGGTGCGCGAGACGAGACGGACGCGGGCGGAGAGAAAAGAAGCGAGCGTGAGGGGAGAGGAAGGAGACATCGGGCGCCATGTCGATGGTAAACATCGGGGCGTCGAACGCCGGGGATCAATTTTATCGATATAAAATGCCGGCGATTCAGTCGAAAATTGAAGGGCGAGGAAACGGGATCAAGACCAACGTGGTGAACCTGGTGGAGGTGTCGAAAGCGTTGGCGAGACCGCCCATGTACACGCTCAAGTTTTTTGGGAACGATTTGGGGGCGCTGACGAAGTTTGATGAGCGCTCGGGGACGGCTATCGTCAACGGGGCGCACGACGCGGGAAAGCTCGCGCAGAGTTTAGAGGGATTCATCAAGCGATTCGTGCAGTGCTTTTCGTGCGGAAATCCGGAAACTATGATTGAAATCTCCAAGCGTGAGACGATTCACTTAAAGTGCAAGGCGTGTGGGGCGGTGTCGGACGTCGACATGCGTCACAAGTTGTGCACGTACATTTGCAAGAACCCTCCGGAGATTAAAAAGGATAAGAAGGAGAAGCAGCTTCGACGCGCCGAGCGCGAGCGCGAGGAGGCTGGCGCCGCTCTCGACGCCGAAGAACGCAGACGCAAAAAGTCCGAGAAGAAGGAGAAGAAGGAGAAGAAGGAGAAGAAGGAGAAGAAGGAAAAGAAGGAAAAGAAGGAGAAGAAGGAAAAAGCCGACAACGAGCCTCAAGACGCCTCCTCCGCCTCTGAAGCCGACGATGACGACGACGACGTTCAATGGGCCACGGATACCTCCGCCGCCGCCGCGAAGGCTCGCGCGATGGAACAACTCACCGATGGCGCCGCGAGCATGGTCACCGTCGTCGCCGATAAAATGGCGGATGCCACCATCGAGGAGGAAAGTTCCGAAGAAGAGGAGGACCCTCGCGTGTCAAAGCTTCGCGCGTACGCCGCGAAGAACGACGCAGAGAAGACGGCCGCCTATCTCATCTCCGACGGTCTGGGCGTCGAATCCAAAGGTCTCGGTCTCGTCTTCCTTCTCGAAGCCATCTTTGACGAAGACGAAGCCATCCCGCCGCAAATCAAGGCGAAGAAGGATTACCTCGCCGCGGCGTGTCCGGATGCCGATTCTCAGCGCGCGCTCCTGTGCGCCTTCGAACGTTACGTCACAGAAACCGCCACGTCTGGTTTCAAGGCGTTCTCTCTCATCCTCAATCAACTCTACGAGTTTGATCTCATCGAAGAGGATGTCATAAAGGCGTGGAACGAAGACGTCTCCGCCGCCGCGAGCGTCGACGTCGAGTCCAAGGTTTCCCAAGCCGTTCGCAAACAAGCCGCCAAATTCGTCGAATGGCTCGACGAAGACAGCGACGACGAAGACAGCGATTAGCCCCCGCTCGGTTCGCCGTCTCGAATCCATTTTTCGCATTGAAATAATGAAAACACTTGAAATCAACCGAGCCACTCCGCACACCGTCCCGCGCATGACCCCGACGCTCGTCCAGCGTTTCGTGCGTCGACGCGTCGTGGACATCGCGCGCGCATCTCTCGTCGCGGCATCGTCCATCGGACGCGGTCCCGCACTCACCGCGAAGATGACGACGACGACGACGACACCCCCTCCCCGTCGCATCGTTCGAGGCGTCGTCTTCGACATGGATGGCACGCTGTGCGCGAGCGCCGCGCTGGATTTCGCGGAGATGCGACGACGCACGGGATGCTCGACGGCGGATATCCTCGGTGAGGTGGACTCGTGGGAGGAGGCGCGACGACGACGGGCGTACGACGTCATCGAAGAGATGGAGCGAGAGGCGCTCGCGACGACGACGACGCTTCCGGGGGCGGCGGAGGCGGCGAGAGCGTTGGACGAGATGGGTGTGCCTCGAGCGCTCGTGACGCGAAACGCGGCGACGTCGGTGGATTATTTTCACGAAAAGGTGTGGACGCACACGCCGTTTTCACCTCGCTTGAGTCGGGAATTTAAGCCGTATAAACCGGCGCCGGATGCGATTTTACACATTTGCGAGACGTGGGGGTGCGCGCCGAGCGAGGTGATCATGGTGGGTGACAGCGCGAAGGACGACGTCGTGAGTGGGAATCGCGCGGGAGCGGTGACGGTGCTCTTAGACAGCGGGAGGACGGGGAAGTGGGCGGAGGAGTTCGGAGTGGAAGACGTCCCGGAGGAGATGGTGCCGCACTTCGTGTGCGCGGATATGCACGAATTTAGTGCGCTCTTGACAGAGTCTGGGCACTTTGAGTTTCGCTCAAACTAGATGATTACTAGATGATTTAGTTTATTGACAGAACATAGAGCTAGCTTTACTTTATTAAAAAATTCGTGGTCATTCATCACTTTCGACCCAACTTGCCCAACAACTCATTTTGCGTCTCTTGCGTCACGGCTTGGTGCGAGCCGTACTCCATCGTAAACTCTCCCTTGCCTTGCGTCATGCTTCTCAACTCGGTGCTGTAGCCAAACATCTCGCTCAGAGGAACCATCGAGCTGATAATGACGTCGTCACCCTCAGCGGAGGAATCGTTAATAGTACCCTTGCGTCGGTTGATGTTACCGATCACCGTGCCTTGGAACTCGGACGGGACGGTGACATCAACCTTCATGATGGGCTCGAGAAGTTTTGGCGAGGCGTTATGGAACGCTTGTCTGAACGCCGCGAGCGCCGCGAGCTTGAACGCGAGTTCGGAAGAATCGACGGCGTGCGACGCACCGTCGGTCAACACGATCTTGACGCCCTCGACCGGGTAACCCACCAAGCCGCCCGTCTGCGCCGCCTCTTTGAATCCCTTTTCGACGGCTTGGATGAACGACGGAGCGATAGCGTTACCGATGATACCGTTCTCGAAAACGACATCGGTCGATTCCGGAATCGGCTCGATGTAACCGACAACCTTACCGTATTGACCTTGTCCGCCTGATTGCTTCTTATGAAGGTAATCAAACTCCGCACGCGACGTAATGGCTTCTCTGTAGTTGACGCGCGGTTGGCCCACTTCGCAGTCCACCTTGTATTCTCGACGCATGCGTTCGACGTAAATGTCGAGGTGGAGCTCACCCATGCCACTGATGATGGTTTGGCTGCTCTCTTCGTCCAAGTGCACCCGGAAGGTCGGATCTTCCTTTTGGAAGCGTTGAAGCGCCTTGCTAAAGTTGGCGCTGTCCGTCTTGCTCTTCGGACTGACGGCGAGAGACATGACGGGATCGGGAACCTTCATCGAGGTCATCGCGTAGCTCACGGTACCGTCGGTGAAAGTGTCACCGCTCTTGCAATCGACACCGAACAGGGCGACGATGTCACCGTTATCGGCCGAGGACACGTCCTCCATGTCGTCGCTGTGCATTCTCACGAGTCGCGGAACCTTGAGCTTTTTGCCCGTCGACGTATTCGTGATGGTCATGCCCTTTTCAATCTTGCCCTGGTACACTCGAAGGTAGGTGAGCTGCCCGAATTTGCCTTCCTCGAGCTTGAACGCCAGAGACACCAACGGCTTGGAGGGATCGTTCGAAAGGGTGATGGGTTCCTCTTCGTTCTTCAGATCCAACGCGACGTTCTTCACTTCGGATGGCGCCGGGAGGTAATCGACGACGCCGTCGAGGAGAAGTTGCACGCCGCGGTTTTTGTACGCGCTTCCCATGAAAAGCGGGGCGAAATCGTTCGCGATAGTCGCGCGTCTAATCGCGGCGACGAGTTGCTCCGTCGTGGGCTCTTCTCCCATCAAAAACAAATCCCCCAACTCTTCGTCCACCTCGGAGACGGCTTCGATGAGCACCCTTCGCTTCTCCTCGGCGAGCTCCTTCAAATCCGCGGGAATCTCACCCACCGTGAGCGTCTGACCGTTGTCCCCGGAGAAAACGATGGATTGCATGCGCACGAGATCGACCACACCCTGGTGTTGATCCTCCAAACCGATCGGGATCTGAACCGCCGCGGCGTTGAGCTTCAACTTTTCCCGCACCTGGTCCAGCACCTTCCAAGGATTCGCCCCCGCTCTATCGCACTTATTCACGAAGCACAATCTCGGCACGTTATACCGACGCATCTGCCTATCAACGGTGATCGATTGCGACTGCACCCCACCCACCGAGCACAACACGAGCACCGCTCCGTCGAGCACGCGAAGCGCGCGTTCCACTTCAATTGTAAAATCGACGTGTCCCGGCGTATCGATAATATTGATATCGCTCTCCTTCCATCGACAATACGTCGCCGCCGACTGAATCGTGATCCCCTTCTCTCGCTCGAGCTCCATCGAGTCCATCTTCGCGCCCACACCATCCTTCCCTCGCACCTCGTGTATCGCGTTGATCCTCCCCGTGTAGAATAAGATGCGCTCGGTGAGCGTCGTCTTCCCACTATCGATGTGCGCCGAGATGCCGATATTTCGTCGCAACGCCTCCGCATCGGCCCCGCTCGCGTACCACCGTCGTTCACGCCGCGTCCATTCGCGCGTCTCACCCACCGCCACCGCCGACACCGCGCGCGTCCCCGTCCCCGTCGTCATCATCATCCGTCCCTCCATCGTCAACCTCGTCCCAAACGCCCGGTCGAGCGCGCGCACCGCGCCATCGAGCGCCCATCGACGCGCGCGTCCCGACATGCGCGCGACGGATCGACGTCTCGATCGTTCTCCCGCCTCCTCGCGTTCGTCCCGCACTGGCGACGCGCATTCACCCGCGCGCGCGCATTCACCGCCGCCAGCCGGGACCACGCGTCGCGGTCCAGGGTTTAGGGGTCCAGCGCGAAAGAAGGCATGAATGAATGAATGATGACGATTACTCGGATGCGTGCGTGAGCGCGCGGCGCGTTGATCATGCTCGGTGCGTCGGGACACGGACTCAAGGCGTGGGCGATCGCGATCGCGGCGTTTGGGGCGTACTGCGCGTGGGATGGGACGCTCGCGGGGGCGAACGCGTGGGCGAAAGATCGACAGCTGAGCGAGCGGTACGCGCGAGGACGAGAGTTGATGCGGCGAGGGGAGACGGCGGAGAGGTACAGGAAGGCGGTGGAGGAGGCGAACGGGACGCGGGGGAAGAGGGGGTGGTTCGGGGGAGGTGGGTGAGGGCGAGGAGGCGCGGACGTCGATGGGGTGGGAAGGATTGGATTGATTCAACGAATGAACGAATGACGTCGTCGCGTTTGTTACAAGAGGGATCGATCCGATCGGCCGCGCGTCACCACGCGACGCTTTCGACGGTGTAGGTGGTGGAGACGACGCCGTGTTGCTCGGGAAGGGGTGAATTCTCGCCGACGTGGGCGAGCGCACCCTTGAGGGAGGATAAAGACGTCATCATGTCGAGCATGTCGCTCGAGGCGTCTCTGAGCGAACGCACGACGTCGGAGACGTCGTCCGAGAGGGCGAGGGTGGTGAGCTGCGCGTCGAGCAAGGCTGAGGTCCAGATCACCACGGAGTGCGCGCTCGGTACGCCGGGTACCGAGAGCGTGTTGACGCGCGCGAAGAGTCCACCGGAAGAGGCGTAGAATTGGGCCCACGCGAGCAAATATCGCAAGAGGGACACCGTTTCCTTCTTGGAGAGACTTCTCAAGACTCGCGAACCCACCGTCGGGTCCAAGGGTCGCGCGACGAGCGCGTGGATTTGTTGCGCCCACGGGGCGAACTCGTCGTAGGCGCGCACCAATAGATTCGCTCTCGCGTATAAATCGTGTCTAGCTTCGACGCCGAGCTTGTCATTCGACGCGCACCCTTCAGCCTCTTTGAGCACCCGCTCCGCCTCCTTCTTGTTCATCGTCGCCCGTTTCTTCACGCCTGGATCGTCCGCGTCCCGCGAAAAACTGGCACGTAAAATTGCGATGGTGTCGTCCGGCGAGACATCCTTTGCGTGCACCAAAAAATCCTTGATTTCATCCAACATGTCCTCCTCGAGGAGCGCCGCCACCAACCTCGGCGCCGAGGTGGAACCTTGGATATGCCCGCCCGCGAGCAATGTCGAGACTGGTGCCCAAGCGCGGTGAGTCAAACCACCACTTATCGCGCTATCTATGAGAATTTGTGGAACTGGAAGGTTCTTCATGAGCGCTTCCAAAGACGCGCCCGCCTTTTTGTTGCCGCTCGACAAAGCCTCGGCGGCGGATGCTATTTTGTCTTCCATGGCTTGCGTGGAGTCTTCTTCCCAATCACCTCCTAAACTCACCACTCCTTGTGCGTCTAGTTTCAAAGCATCCAATTTCCATTTCGTTGTGATGGTTGCGTGCCGTTGCCGAGCGTTCGAGGTCGATCCGACGCCTGCGCCCAACACGCGGACGGCGGCGGCACTCGACGACGGTTGAGAGTGTACGCTAAGTGAACCGACGAGGGACGCTAAAGAGAGTTCCGGTAGGTCAAACTGCACTGAAAGCACCTGATCGGAGAGACCAACAATCAGGCTACCGGACGTTGCCGCGAGACTCACGCCTGAAGTCCGTCCGACACCGTGTTCGAGACCTTGACTGACGTCCTCCGCTAAATGAACGGCGCCGTAGCGCGAGTCAAACACAGCCACGATAACGGTGTTTTCCTCCTTGGAGTTCGCCACGACGGCATAATAATCTTGAGAAAGACATAGAGATGCAGCACTAGCTAAGTTGGACGTCGTATCGCTCTTCTTTCTGCGCTTACCAGTGGTCGCTTCGTCGCCCTGAACATCGAGTCCATCGAGCATCAACTTTTGCAAGATGGCGCCGTCACTCACGTCGTGTAACGCCCACGCACCGTCGTCCCATAAGATCATGAAAGTTTCACCATCACTCGCTGCGCTCACAACCTTCGCCTTTTCGTTCTGTGAGGGATGATTGACATCAAGCTCCCACGCTACCTCGACGCGTCGCTGGGCAGCCTTGCTCACCAGAAACGCCTCTATTTTACGTTTCTTCAAGTTCGCATCCGTCGTCACGACGAGCACACCGACGGATTCCGGAAGCGAAGATACAGTCTCCACGCGTCGTGATCCCGTTTTCTCGCTCGCATCGTGAATCAACTTCGCCGAGGCATCAAAAAGCTGCACGTCTCCCGTGGTGGCCACAACCACCGCGCCGTCCTCCACAGCCACCACCTCTCGCACATCGGCACCACCTCGCAGAGCGATCCTCGCGGTCGATCCCTTCGACGCTTCACCCACTGTCGCCGCGTTCACGCTCTCTTCTTCGCCCCACACGCACAGATCCACCTCTCCGCTCGCGCGTTCGCTCTCCACGCAGGCGTAATACCTCGCCTTTGAGCCATCGCATGCCACCGCGCACGCAAAGGCGCGTCCTCGATCCAAAGCCCACGTCCGAACTCGTTCCTGCGCGCACAAAAGTAATCGCCGTCAGTTTCCGTGTCCCTCGTCGCGCGTGGCGACGCTGGCGGCGAGAAAGGCGCGCGTCTGTACCGAACCACGGCCAGCCGCCACTTTCGCCGTCGGAGGTTCGTTCGCGCGCGTCGACGCCGAGGCGCGCGTCTCGACGATGAAACGCGCGTTCAGAGCGCAGGACTCGAGTGGATTTGTGTGGGAGTCGCGATTTGCGCGACGAAGCGTCGTCGTACCTCTCTATCGACGTCGTACGCGACGACGCCGTCTTTCGCCACTGTGCTGGCGCATCGGCCTTCGCCGCAGCTCGCGACGCCGAGGAGGGCGTTGTGCGAGTGCGCGCCGAGGGAGGCGGTGCGCATGACGATGAGCTGTTCTTCAATCGCCGGCGTCCCGCGGACGGAGGTTCTGACGAACGCCGCAAAGTGGACGCGCCGAGGCGGGGGCGTGTCTTTTCCTTCTGCTCGCCGACACGTCGTCGGTGGTCTTGCCTAACATCTACCGTTACATAGCTACTATTGGCGAGCGCGCGAGGCGAATGTCTCACCAGAATTTACTCTCAGCCCACGCGGCGCCGTCGCACCACTCGGCGGGTTGATCCTGACCATCATTTCCTGGGTTAGTGTTTGAGAGCCAATACGGCGCGATGTACTTTTCAGTGGAAAGGGTCAATGTGCTCGCGGCGCTGATATCGAACTCGAGAGTGTCCTCGTATCGACTATTTACTAGAGAACTCCAAACTTCGACGCCATCGATGGTGATGGTGAAGATGGCGCCGCATTGTGGGTTATCTGCGTCACACGAGCCGCAACCGCCTTGATTGATTTCACTGAAAGATTTACGCACAATGCCTGCTCGGGTTTTGAATGTCGAAAACTGAATTTTTGCCGCACGCATGGCAGTCAGACTGAATGTCGTCTGAGAAGTTTCGGTTTCACCGGGTATCATGCCGATTCCACGAGTAATGTGATCGTAAGACTTCTTCGTTTCGTCGCAGTTGGTGGAAGACCCTGAAAGACAAGGTTCCTCTCCATAGAAGTTGATTTGCTTGAACTCTCCAGTATAACCGGAGCAATCTAAGCACACGTTACCTTGTATATTGGTGACAAAGTTTGTCGTGGTATCAGCCTGGAGATCAATCGTGTTGCCCAGGCTTGTGCCAAAGAGGCAAGAAGCGTGAAGTGGCCGCAGCCTTGTGCCTGAGTCATCAATCTGTGTATCGATCGCCTGATCCGTGCAAGTTGTCGAAACAAATCCTAAATCCACGAGTTTGCAGCCACTTGTTTCATCTGACGTGTAGAAATCTTCACACGCACAAGTGCCGGTAAGTTTATCGCATCGACCATGACCCGCACAATTATTCGGACAATATTGAAACTCGCAACCTTGTCCATAGTATTTTGAAGCACAGTAGCAATCTCCTGTGTTGAAATTGCAAGCACCCGCGGCGTTGCATTCGACTCTCATTTTGCCAAATAGAGCGAGTAACTGCTGCTCGCGCGTTATTTGATCTCTGTATTCCTGCGCAAAGTATTGTGCCTGAATGGCATTGCCACGACTCGGTATCGTCTCAATGTAAAATGGCTCTTGCGCTCGCGCTTTTTCTCCATCTTCGGAACTTTCGAACTCGACGTACGCGGCACCGACTAGATGAGCTTGACTCAGTTCATCTCCTTCAATGGCCCAAGCTTCTGGTAGATCGCCGTTTGTCTCGCTAATCTTGACATCGTATACCCGCAACCCCATAGCTTCATACTTTGCACGAATCGGAGCCGTTCCGGCTGAAATGTCCAGCTTATGCGTAGAATTCCCTTCAAAGACGATGTAATTCTTTTTGCAAGCTTGCAACGCGCAATTTTTACCGAAGTATGGATACTCGCACGCACATTTGCCTGTACCACCGGCGCAGTCTGTCTCACCGCTCTCGGGGTCATGAACACATATCTGATCAGAATCGCACGCACCGTTACCAGAGCACGTCTTATTCACTAAAATACCTCCAACCATCGTCTCTCCTATACCGCAGACCACCTTTGAACAATCAGCTCCGGTATAATCTTCATAGCACTGACACATGGGCGGTAGCGTCTCCGTATTCGCACAATTGCCCTGGTTGTTACACGAATTCGGACACTGCGATGCAAAGTGAGATACCAAAACTTGTAATCGATCAACACGTGAAGTAAGAGATCCACCAACTCTCGTCATCGTCTTAGTTAGGTTTGCGAGAGCATTGTCGTAGTCATAATCGATTCGCTCACTGCTGATGACGTGTATTTCTGGTAGTCCATACTTTCCCGGTTCAGGATAGGGATAAGACTGCGATAAGTGCATCACGACGCTGACCGGATAGTCACGTTGTGTTTTCTTGACAGTTATGTTCACAGTGAGCATCGCAGTGGCCTGATCGAACCATAGAGGGTACGATGCGCTGAGCTCTGCAATTTCTTGCAGTCTTGCTGACTGAGAAACTATACGTCTGGTGACCTGCTCTAAAAATCCCGGAATGTCTTGTGTGAAAATCACTGACATCACGAGGTCAGTGTATTCGAAATCTCGTGGAGAGAGAACGACATCTTCCAGAGTTGCCCCATACTCACCAAAGCCCAACCAGATTTCGTGCTCTTTAGAAATACCTATCAGGTCACACGCTGAAATGAATCTATCGGTGTTCAATGCAGTCGAGTTGCATGGTGTGTGTAACTTGATGACGATGATCTTTTTTCTCGATAGCATGTGAGATGCGCTGTCTGGAACATTCAAGCCAGCAATTGACGTGTGAACAGACGAGCCCGCAAACAGCGAGGCGCCGAGTTTTTTGAAATACATCGACCATCCTCTGTCACTTACTCCTTGCAACGTTGGTGCCGAAGCGCCACTCGCGGTGTCTTGCTGTGTCTGTACGGCAACTTGCTCCTTTAAAGCTTGAATCATATCTAGATTCTCGTTGACGAAACCATTATCTTCTAAATACTGAATTGCGGCATCAACTTCCACTTCATCAATATTCGGCTGACTTGCAATTTCAATGAGGTCGTCGCGCCTACTCCCATCAGCTTCATTCAATTTGTTTCTGTAATGGAAACCTTGGATTTCTGTCGGATTACTCACATTTCTCTTTTCCATGGCATCTTTCACCTTATTCACCATACCCAAGTTTGTTACTTGCTCGTATTCCTTGAAAATTTGTAGAGCGTTTTTCCAGTGAAAGGACTTATCCACAAGAAGCGAAGTTTCTTTCGTCGTTACGTCTATCGTGAAATAATGTCTAATTGGAAGAGTACTCCCATCCGTTATCTCAAATTCGACGTCGTACGACGCACCCTCTGCACAACGTTCTGCAGCAGGATGCCATTTATTACTTCTGCAGTTCACATCTGATCTTAAAGGAGTGCCAGTGAGAAGGCGCGTTGTCGGATCGAACGCTAAAAATTGTGGTAATTTTATCGCCGTTATCTCCAAGTTGTCATCATCGCCCTCGTCTGGGTCTTCAACCGTGATGGTGTATTTATACTGCTCATCCTGAACAGCGGTTGTCACCGGCGTACTCGTAACCGTAGGTTGATCAGCGTACGTGAATCCACGCTTCCGAGCACCAGTGACCGCGCTCACCGCGTCAATGACACAATCTGAGAATGGATGTTCTATTGATTCGTCTCCACAAAACCCCGCTTGGAATCCACCGGTCGGCCCTCGCGCCACTGCGTCTGCCACACGGACAACATCCGGATCACCTATGATGACGGATACAGTCAAACCGACTCCGGATCCCGGTGGAGTTGTACACGTGAGCCCACCCGTGCAAGTATCAGTTTCGGCGGTACACCGAGAGGATGTCATTCGCAGATCTATACACTCTTTATCCCCGATGAATACTGTTTTATCATCTACAGAGCTTCCAAAATTTTCTCCAGTAATTGTGATTCGTGTTCCGCCGCTTCTGGGTCCGATGGACGGCGTCACTTCCGTAATCTTCACACGTGCCTGTGGAATAATGAATGAATCCATCGCGATCCAGCCAAATGGTCCTGAAGTGTAGTCGTAAATCTCTAGTCGAAACATTTCTCCGTAATACTGCTCTAACAGTGCCTCTTCCCACTGCAGCGTTTCCCAAAATCGCCTTGCTCTAACTGGTTTCGTTAGAACTCTGTATCCGTCGCTAATTCTCGTCAGTGCAACGCCAAGAATACCCTTACCATGAGAAGAAACATCGTAGGGATCTTGCGGTATATCTGGCACATCTTTTGTACCGCCGTTGGCGGTAAAAATGAGATCGCCGCGACCAAGCGCGAATGATATGCTCTGCACACGTAACACACCGTGCACATCTTCTCTGCGATCCGTCGGATAAGCGCTACATAATTGATAATCTCCACTGTGTGCCTCGAGAAAACATTTCTTCACGACGGCAAAGTTTGGTAAACCGCTGGACACTAATTTCCAATTTGGCCAAAAAGTGCCCTCCTCGAAACCCAAACGCAGCGGAGGCACATCGTATCTCTTCACGACGTAATCGGGCAATTTATCTTTCCACTCACCGAAGGGTAAACGCCATCCAAGAGTGCTGTACAAAGCTGTGACGTCTTTCTGTGCTTGCGTCGTTGGGACGCCGCCCGTCGTCGGCGCGAAAAAGCAGTGCTCGAGTTTTGCGGCGACCGCCGCCTCGTACGTCAACGAATACGTACACCCAGCCGTATCCTGCGGATTAATGTACGGGGGACCGAACGACCTCCCCGTGTACGCGTATCGAGCGAAACTAAACGCAGGATCCCCGACGTTCCCGTATGTATCCGTCTCTCGAATCCTCGGCAAGCACCCGAGGTTCCTAAACGAGTTCCCATCCGTCGACGGCCCGCACGGATCGTCCGGATAGTCTGGATTATACCCCACGCCATCGTACACGGTGTCCAGTCCCCAGATTCCCTCCCCTCGACACCCGTTCGACGCGACGAGCGCGCGCGCGAGGACGAGGACGACGCCTCGAGCGAGCGCCCGATGGAGACGTTTCGCACGCGTTCTCCGCGCGTCTCGTCGCGCACCCGTCGTCACGAACGCCATGATGCGTCGTGCGCGTTCGTTTATTACCTATGTACTCGCGTTTGCGCGTCCATGGTCGCTCGGACGTCGCGCGAGGCGGTCGATTAGTGCCGCGGCTCGTCAACGGCCGCGGACCTTTTCCTCAGGACGCCGCCGGGACGCCGCCAGAACGAGACGCGAGCGCGTCGCGTGGATTCGCTACCATCTACCATTACACTACGCGCGTCTATCGGTCTATTGATTTGAAATATCTCAATCATCTCCTCGCATCTCCGCTCGCGTCGCGCCTCCGTCGTCGCGTCGTCTCTTTTCGCGCGGCCGCGGCTCGATGAGCTCTAAACGAAGCCTTGGTTTGGTCGCCGCGAGCAACGCCCCCTCCAACGCCAAGCGTCTCGCCATCGCCACGTCTTCGTCGTCTAAAACATCCATGCCCTCTGCCTCTCTCTTGGCGTCCGCGGCGATCAATCCGCTCGTTGTCCGTAGCGTCACCGTCTCGACGTCCGGGATGCCCGCTGGCGTTCGTCCTCTGTAATCCCACACCTCGCACGCGCATCGACCGTCGACGTACGCCAACGGCAGCGCGTCGAGCGCGCCGTCGCGAGGAATGATGCGTAAGTGTAACATCTCTCTCGCGAGCTCTCGCCACGCACGATCGTACGCGTGCGCGAGATGATCGAGCGCGCGAGACGCGCGCTCGAGTCGGTCGCTCCGACTCGCGCCCGGCCACGGCGGACGCGGGCGCAGGACGAATCCGCGCGGGAGGAGGACGAGAGCGAACGACGCGGTCGGTGACGTCGTCTGGCTCGTCGTCGCACCCTCGTCGAGCGTCGGTGACTCGGTCGACGGACGCATGGCGGCGGTTCGTCGACGAGTGGGGCGCAGACGCACTGCGAGCGCCCAAAGACATCATTCTATCGGTCGGCACTCAGTGACGCGTCGGGACGACATGCTCCGACGCGTCGCGGCGTTTGCGCTGAGCCCAGGATTCGGCGCGTGCTGCGCGGGACTGAGCGCGTTCGGCGTGGTGGTGTGCGCGGCGCTGTCGCACCTGTTCGCCAAGCACTACCCGCATCTGGGAACGGATTGGAAGGCGCCGGGCATGACGCACGAGATCGCGAGTGCCAACCTGGCGCAGGCGGCGGCGTTGTACGGATTGTTTCTCGGTCTCTCGATCGCGAGTTTATACGCGAATCGCTTTCGAGGTCGGGGATGAGGATTTTCATTCAGTCGTCGGTAGCATAGTTGTACATAGGTATAAAACAATGAAGCGAGATTCAGACTACTACTTGAGCTCTAAGACGCTCGCGAGGGCAGTCTCGGACATGATCACCGCCATGATTTCTTCCAACCTCGCGCGGTCGGTGACGTAGAGAAAACCAATCAGACACTCGAGGGCGCTTGCGTTTCGATACGTCCCGTGACCGCCCTTGCCCTTTCCTTTCAAACGCGTCGGTATGTTACCGTACGCCGCGTTTCGTCCCCACTTCACGATGGACGTCTCCTCTTCGTTCAACGTCCCCGCGCTCACCAACAGTCTCAATAAAAAATCCTGCGCCTCGGCGCGCGCCACGCGTTTCGTCTTCAAGTCGTATTCCAGCGGTTTCGAGGGCGGGTAAAACAACACGCCTCGAGCGTACATCTCGAACACGGCGTCGCCCAAAAACGCCAACGCGATCGGGCTCCACTGTCTCGCCGACTTCCCACCCAAATCAACGAGATCTGGAGGCGTCCACACCCCACCGTTCGGTTCCCTCGCGCTCGCCTCGGCGCTCGTCGCCACGCGCTCGAGCGTCTCTGCGCGTTCGCTCGCGCCAACCTTCGTCAGTCTGCCTCTTCGAATCACCGCGATCGACAACCACATCGACGACGACGTCGACGACTCGCGCGAATCACGCACCTCGTCTCGGCGCGAACGTCGAATCCACGCGCGCGTCGTCCAGGTCCACCGCCGACGCCCAGAGCGCCCCGCCTCCTCCATCCTCGTCACCTCCCTCGACGCGCGTTTTCGCGCGCACACGCCCCCCCGCGCGCGTTTTCGAAAATACACGCACCGCGCGTCCGATACAATTCGTCGCGCGTCCCATCGCGCGCGCGCCCATCGTCGACATCGCGCGCGCGCGTGTCGTCGTCGGTTCGCCGCCGGTGGTCGTCTCGTCGGTCGGTCGGTCGCCGGTCTGGATGGTCCGGGTGTGAACTGGTCGGTCACTTGATTTGAAAATCGCCCAACCATGGAATGGAATCGCGCGCGCGCGGTGCGCCACACACGTCGACGGTCGGTCGCGCGCGCGCCATGGTGGTGGTGTATAAACCCGAATTCGTCGCGCACGATGGAAACGCGCCGATATTCTCGGTGGATGCGGCGCCGGATGGGACGAGATTCGCCACGGCTGGGGGCGATCAAAAAGTCAAGGTGTGGGCGCTGGCGAGCGCGCTCGAGCGAGAGGTGGAGGCGGATGAGGCGGCGCCGAAGTGCCTGGCGACGCTGAGCGATCACTTTGGTCCGGTGAATTGCGTGAGATTCTCAAAGAATGGACGGTACCTGGCGAGTGGGTCGACGGATACGAGCGTGTTGGTGTACGCGCTCCGAGAGGGACCGGGAAAATCGGTGTTCGGAAGCATGGATGCGCCGAACGTGGAGAATTGGACCATCGCGGCGACGTATAGAGGACACAGTTCGGATGTTATCGATATAGCGTGGTCTCCGGACGATTCCATGCTCGCGACGTGTTCGTTAGATAACTTGGTGGTGATTTGGGACTGTCGCACGGGTAACCAGATTACGACGCTTCGTGGACACACGAGTTTCGTCAAGGGCGTGGCGTGGGATCCCATCGGAAAGTTTTTGGCGACGCAAAGCGATGATAAGACGTGCATCATCTGGCGCACGGACGATTGGACGCAGGTGGCGAAGGTTGAAGAACCGTACCAGGCGTCCATGGGCGCGACGTTTTCCATGAGACTGTGCTGGAGTCCGGATGGTAAGGCGGTGACGACGTGCAACGCGTACAAAAAGCCGTCACACACGGCCGCTGCGTTGGAACGAGGAACGTGGGGGGATAACTTCAACTTCGTCGGACACAAGGGACCGGTCGTCGCCGTTCGTTTTTCTCCAGTCTTGTTCCAGGATCAACAACGAGAAAAGTTGCACACCGTCATCGCCTGCGGTTCACAAGATTGCAAGCTGACCATCTGGACGACGAATAGACCGAAACCGGTGTGCATCGTTCGCAAGTGTTTCTCGCAATCGGTGGTCGATTTGTGCTGGACTCCGGATGGATACACTTTGCTCGCGTGCAGCACCGATGGCACGCTGTGCACTTTCACATTCGATCGTGCGGAAATAGGAGACAAGTTGGATGACACCGCCACAGAGGCGTTCTTGTCAGAAACGTATGGCGATATTCGTCGTAACCGAGCGCCGATGCTCGAGGATCCGACTTTGCTTGGATTTGAAGCGCCTAGAGAGTTGGATGGTTTGGCGAAGAAGACGCAAACGACTCCTCCTCCCCCAAAACGCATTCAACCGGCTCCCATCCGTAGTAAAAGTGGTGACGCACAAACTAGTGTAGCGACGATCTCTGCGCAGCGTGAAACTGTCAGTAACGATGGTCGTCGACGTATCGTTCCTGTTGCGGCGACCGGCCCATCCGCCGGTACACCAGTCAAGGCACCGCAGCGTGTCCAGCTCCAGCCGCTGCCGACGAACACACAATCTCAATCTCAACCTCAACCATCTGGTCAAGCGAACGGATTAAAACGTAGAATAGAACCGACGGCAGTCAACGGGGGAAATGGATTCCAAAGTTCTCTTGACCAGCCGACTGCGAAGCGTGTGACGCTGCAGCCAACTCAAATGCCGCAAACTCCACCGGCGGTTGCGGCAGCACCAAGTGCGGCACCGCGTCAGCATATCGCAACGACGGCATTGGGCGCTCCCGCGCCGCTTCCAGTGACGCCGCCTCCCGGTACTCTCCACGTGCAGCTTGTTGCTCCCGATGCAGACGCTGAAGAAAACAGCGAAGACCGCGCGCCTCTTCTTCTTGAAGCCAAGAACCAAGAGCGAGCTGTCGAGCTGGTGTGCTCTAAAGCAGGCAAGATCAAATGGACGGATCGCATCGACCGTCGGGCAACTCACGTTAGCGGCAACAAGCACTTCAGCGCTGTCGCTTTTGAAGATGGTTCGTTGCAGCTTTACACTCCATCTGGTCGTCGATACATGCCAACTTTGCTTTTACCAGACAGCGCCGCCTTCTTAGTATCGGGTCAGGATGATGGATCCTTGCTGATCGTCACCAGAGATTACAAGCTTCTCGTTTGGAACGTCACTCCAGGTAAAGAAACTTGCGCACTCCAAGCTGATTGCTCGGCACTCGTGCGTACGTCGGGGCGCTCTGGAGTGGCTTTATCTCAGGTTCGTTTATCCAAATCGGGAGCACCCATCTTCACGTTCACGAACGGTCATGCCTACGTGTACCACAGTAGTTTGAAGACGTGGGCACGAGTCGCGGATCAATCCTTCCTTCGATCCGAGTTCACGTCTCGCATCCGCCAGCCCGGCAGCTCTGGAGTTGGAGAAGTGCAAGCGCTGCAAATCGGCGCCGCGCGCGCTGCCGCGCACATGGGACCATCTGCTCTTTTGCAATCGAGTGGACAGACGGCTGGTCGAGAAACTGGACGACACTTAGAAGTTCTCCTCTCTGGCGCGTCGATTCTCTCCTCTGCTTCCGAATACCGACCTTGGCTTGCCGCTTACGTGCGCCATTTGGCAAATGAATGCGGAGATGATCCGCGCACTGCTTTTGTTGGTGCCGAACCTCAACTGCGCGAGATTTGCGCAGAGTTCCTCGGTCCGCTGAGTGCGACCACCTCGGTCGACACGTGGGAATCTGAAATGTTTGGCGAGAAGAAACGCACGCTCCTTCGTGAAGTGATAATACCTACTATTGCGGCTAACAGAAGCGCGCAGCGCTTTGTGTCTGAAGTCGTTGAGCTTCTTCAGGCCGCTGAAGCGCGTGAAAAAGAGGCGATTTGATATGAGTTCTAGAATGTTTGTAAATTGATCCAACAATATCTACAACGTCGCTATTCGTTTCGCAATCGCTTACTATTCTCATCCAATTCGGATGCTTGACGTTTCATCGCAGTTTTCGAATCATCGCTTTCCTCAGCGGTGTTTGGAGTTTCGGCGGTATTCATGGTGGTCGTATCGTCCTTCTCGTCATCATCGGCACCGAGCGCCCCGATGTCGATATCACCGATATCCTCCATGGAATCGTCTTGAATGATATCCTCTTCTTCATCATCCTCGTCTTTGCCGGCGATGCCTGTCCTGTCGATGAAATCACTCGCGTCGCGTTCCTCGTGATTCCAAACTGATGAATTGACTGAGTTCATGGAATTGGCATTACGAGCGCCACGACCCATGTTTTCATTGATTTCGCTGACGCTAGTTTGTGCTGCTTTGCTACTAGCAAAGACAGCCTGGTCGATCTCTTCCTGAGTATATTTGATCCAAGTTGGGCATTCCGCAGAGCTCATCATCGCGCTCGGCCAATCGAGCTCTTCATCCAATCGATTGAACAATTCCCATTCTTCCTTCGATCGAGCGATCTTACCATTGAGCTCTGTGAGCGGGGGAACGCTGACTTCGGCCCGTTTACCATTCGCTTGACTCGACAAGAGATTCTCAAGCGTCTCACGACGTTCTGCGTGAGTGGTTTGGCCATCAAATCTACCCGCATCTACAATCTCGGCGGCCATTTCGATTTTCTGCTTCTGAATGACGTTTCGTACGGATGATTCGAGTGATTCACAGTAACTCCTGTTCGGACCACCCCATCCCACCTCTGTCTTCTTGCTCTTTAATTTCTTCGCGCCGACATCGTCATCGACGGCTTCAAAGTGAATGACTCGCACTTCTCGCTTTTGACCGATGCGATGCGCGCGAGCGATGGCTTGTTCCTCATTCTTTGGATTTGGATCTGGATCGTACATGACCACCGTGTCCGCGGTCTGCAGGTTTAACCCACGTCCAGCCGCTCTAATGGAGAGCAAAAAGATGAACTTGTCGCTGTGTGGCGCGTTGAAATCATTGATGGCGATCTCTCTCTGTTCGAGAGATGTGGTTCCGTCGATGCGGCAATACTTCAAGTCTTGCCCATCCGGCGTGTTCCATCTCCACTGCAGGTACGTCTCCAGTAAGTCGAGGAGTTTCGTCATCGTGGAAAACAAGAGCACGCGATGACCGGACCGTTGCAACTTGATCAGTAACCTATCCAATATCCACAACTTTCCGCACGCGCGTATCAGATCCGGTCCGCGGAAATCGCCACCCTTCTCCGGCGGGTAGCTCAACATTGGATGATTGCATAGCTTTCGCAGCTCCATGGCTCTATTTTGAATCGGTAAATAGCCTCTAAAATTTTGCTGCGCGGCGAGACCCAATCTGGTGCCGGGTTGAACGCGGATCGTGGCGGTTTTGCGTACCCAATCGTAACAAGACGACTGGAAGGCGCTGAAAGGACAGTGAACCACCACGGTGATGCGAGGCGGAAGTTTACTCTCGACGTCTTGAACCAAACGTCTCAACATGAAAGGTTCGAGGATTTGGTGTAATCGACTGATGACAATTACCTTCTTCTCTCGCTCTATCCAATCCTCTCCGTCGCCTTCGCCGCCCTTTGAACTGCCAAACCACTCTTGAAATACTTTCGATGAATCAAACACCTCTGGTAATAAAAGATTAAGAAGAGACCACAACTCGGATAGTTCATTTTGTAGCGGCGTACCGGTGAGAAGTAGTCGTCGCTGCGCCCTGAATTTGTCTAAATCCCGACTCAATCGCCCTTCACGATCCTTCAGGCGCTGTGCTTCATCGATGATGATGTATTTCCACGCCACTTTGCTCAGCTTTGATCGGTCTCGCATGATGAACTCGTACGAGGTGATCAACACGTTAAATTTAAGTTGCTGGACTTGCTGCTGGAAGATTTTCGCTCGAGCTTCCTTTGAACCGACGTAAAACACAGACGATAATTTTGGTAACCAGCGATTGATTTCCGCCTTCCAGTTCACGATGACGGCGTTTGGTACAATGATGAGATGCGGACCAAAGTTTTGCTTGCTTTCAAACAGGTACGCAATCAGCGAGCACACCTGAACGGTCTTTCCTAGACCCATCTCATCTGCTAAAATACCATTCAACTTGTTGTTGTACAGCGACACCATCCACTGCAAAGATACTAGTTGATAATCGCGAAGTTGACCAAACGTGAGCATGCGCGGCTGATGAGTGATGATCTCTTGCGTACTATGCGCCATTGCGTAGTATCTCTCCTTTGTATCTCCGCCATCGGCGGCACCGTCCAGGATCGATTCACCCTTCTCAAGCGCTGCGTCTTTCGCCGCTTCTTCCGCAATAGCTTTGATTTGATCTTCGGAGAGGCCCTTCGCCTCCGCCTCGGCAGCGGCGGCCGCTGCAGCCTCTGAACGAGCTTGTTCAATCTTCACGGCGGCTATTTTACTTCCAAGCTTGGTTAAATACGTTTCAGTCGCGTTCAAGAATTGTGTCAACGCCTCGTATTTATCGCCTTCACCTTCACCTCCCATGTCTGTCTCACGTCCTCTCGCTTCCGCGAGCAACTCTCGATATGCGGCTAAATCGTTCGCCTTGAGCGCCTCCAAGCGCATTAAGCGCTCTGAATTCTCATCACGAGCTTTCCGCATAAACTCTCGGTTCATTTTTTCGTGCATTTTGACTATAGCCCTGTTTCTGGAGACGCGTTCATCGCGTGCACTACTGGCTTCTTCATTCATGCGTTTACGCATGGCCATGACTGTGCGCAAGAAGGCGGTTTGTTCTTGTTTCTCCTTCTTCTCAGCCTGTTTCTTTTTCTCTGATAATATCTTCAGATCTTCTTTAACCATCTTCTTGTACGCACGTTCCGTCATGTTCATGATTTTCTGTTGCTCAAGAACGAGCTTATTCCGAACTTGACGCTGCACTTGCACCAACTCGAGCTGCTTGACGCGGTTCTCGAGCTGAAGTTTGCGCTCACCATCTCTCACTTGATTCGATCCTTCAAGCCCGCGCAATTCCTCGTTCAAACGCTCCAACTCGATCAATCTCGCTCGTTCTAACGTTCGATTGGCTTCGCACTCTAAACTATCAACGGGACGAACGACGGCTTGGTTGACATCCGCCAGCGCAAGTTCCGCGTATCCGTTTCCGTCTCTCTTCCTCGCAAACCTCGCCTTCACCGAGTCCGTCGAGCGAACGTCCGAGAGATGCGCGTACAACGGTAGTTCTCGATACGCGTACATCCACTCTGCGTTGGTGAAGTACGTCTTCGCGTTCACATTCAACCCCTGACCGACGCCGATGTCCACCGCGCCGAACTGCCTCTCCTTTCGAGCTCTGCTCGATCCCGACCCTGGAAGCACAAATCGATCGCCCACTCGAAGCTTGCGCAGATACGCGATCTGCTGCTTCAATCGATCAATCTGATTGCCCACGAACGAGCTCTCGATGACGAAGTGCACCGTCTTCCCGTCGAGTTTTCCGACGCGAAGTTTCGACTCGTCGGAATCTCGAGTCTTCGATGCCGACGTCGTTTCTTCACCCGTCGCGCTTGACATCTTGACGTCGTCGCGTTCAGACGCTTGTTGCGACGACATCTGATCCGCCAGCTCGGGCGTGCGCACCGGGTGAACACAACGGTGCTCTGCCCGTACACGCGCGCGAGTGCGAATGGCGCACCTGGAGGTTTTTTGTCGCTCTCGTTAGCGCGGCACCGAGTAAGAGACGTGCGTCGACAAAGACGAAAGATCGCGACAGAATCGTGAGAAGACGTGGAAACGAGTGATGTATACAATTTCTTCAAGTATATTAGAATTAGAGCGCGCGAACGCGTCACCTATAGGGCGCTGACGAGAGTATCCAACTCAGTTACGAACCAGTCAGACTCTGCAACAACCTTTTCTCGTCGCTGCGCGCCACCGTACCCGATGACGATGTCGGCGCCGCCTGGTACTCTAGCCTCGAGATCAGTCGCTCCGTCACCGATCATCACGACTTGTTTGTACCCTCTCGTCGACTTGATGAACTTGACGGCTTCCGCCTTGCCTCCAGCATGGGACGTGAACTCTTTGTCGTCAAAGCCCTTCAACGAACCGTCTTCATTGAAAACTATCGTGTTCGCGTGGACATTTTCGCTCGGAATTCCCAATTCGGCTGCGACGGGGGCGATCATCTGTCTAAAGCCACCGGACACGAGGTGGACGTCTTTGCCTTGCGCGTGCAATTTGGCGACGAGTTCCTTGATGCCCGGCGAAAACTTTGGCGGGTGCTCCCTCACGTAGGTTTCTAACTGTTGACGCGAAATCGCCATCGCTTCCAACCTTCGCTGCAAAGCTTCACCGAACGGAAGCCCTCCTTCCATCGCCTCCTTCGTGATTCTTGCCACCTTTTCGCCTGCACCGACGTATTCGCCGAGCTCGTCGATGCCTTCGTCTATGCACACAGTGGAGTCCACGTCGAACGCCACCGCATCGGTCGTGCGCCAAATCTCCAGTACCGTCTCCGTCGGAAACGCACCGTTCGCGCTCGACACCGCTCGCATCTTCCCTCCGCCTTCCTTTCTTCGACTCTGTCCGCCGTTTCCCCGAATGCTCCGTCGGGTCGTCCCGCTCTTCGCGAGGGATCCGCTCAGGGATTCGCAACTCGCCGTCCGTAACATCAGTGCGTCACCGTCAGGGGTTCTCGTGCCGCACGTTTCGTTTCAGCCTCCGCTAACCGCTTCTCCGCGTCCTCGAGCGTCTCCACTCGCACGAGGTGCTTCACCTGATTCAACTTCCCGCGGACGCCCTCGTCGTTCGGGAGCAAGCGCGCGTCTCTGGTGCGACGCAGACCGAGTGAAGCGAGTGTGCTGAGAACAGTTTTCGGCTTGCCTGCGGTACCTCTTCGCAACGTGACGATAAGATGCGTTGTGGACATGCGACGTTGTCTGCGGCAAACCCGCGTGTACTAGGTCGCTAGGGCTGGAATCTCGCGCGTCACCCGCCGAGAGCGCGAAGACGGCTCTCGAGCGGTGAAAACGCGCGAAGAGGCGAAACGAACGATGAAAAAGAGCGAAATCGAGGATGAAAACGAATACGCGGTGTCAATCCCTAAATGAATGAAGCTTTGATGGTATTAAATGCACGGTTTCAATCCCAACTGTACGTCAAGCCATGGAAGCTCGCGACACTCTATCGATGCTTGTACACAGTAATCCGAGCTTGCGTGGAGACGTTTAGTCGAGGGAGCGAGCATCTTGAGCCAAACCCATGTTGTTCAAGCCGTTGTCGACGTAGATGGTGGCGCCGGTGATGCCGGACGCGAGCGGCGAGCACAAGAAAGCGGCAGTGTTACCGATTTCGATGGCTTCGAGCGGCTTCTCGTTGAGCGGCGCGTTGGCGAAGGAGTAGCTGATCATCTTGTCGATGAAACCGATGGCCTTGGCCGCACGGGAGCCGAGCGGACCGGCGGAGATGGTGTTGACACGGATACCCCACTTGCGTCCGGCTTCGTACGCGAGCACGCGAGTGTCGGACTCGAGAGCCGCCTTGGCGGAGGACATACCGCCACCGTAGCCCGGGATGATCTTCTCGGAGGCGAGGTAGGTCAAAGAGATGGCCGCACCGCCCTTGTTCATCAACGGACCGAAGTGTTGGATCATGGAAACGTTGGAGTACGAAGAAGCGGAGATGGCAGCCAAGTAACCCTGGCGGCTGGTTTCGAGCAACGGCTTGGCGACTTCCGGACCGTTGGCCAAGGAGTGAACGAGAATATCAATCTTACCGAAGTCTTCTTCGACGCACTTCGCGACTTCGCTGACGGTCCACTTTTCGTTACCGGCGTAACGCTTGTTCGTCCTGATGTCCTCCGGGACGTCGTCCATGTTATCGAAGACGGCATCCATCGGGTAAATCTTGGAGAACGTCATCATGGAACCATCGCTCAACTTACGAGACTCGTCGAACTTGCCGCGCCTGTAGGACGTCTCGAAGATGTTCAACGCCGGGACCCAGGTACCCAAGATGACCTCCGCACCAGCCTCGGAGAGCGCCTTGGAGATCGCCCAACCGAAGCCGTTGTCATCCGCGACACCCGCGACGAACGCCTTCTTACCCGTCAAATCGACGTTCAAGCCCGCGCTCACGCGCGTCGCGCTTCGCGCCGCGCGAACGGACTTGACGTTCTTTCCTCGCACGCGCGCGCCCGCGACGGAAGATTGCTTTTGCGCAAAGTTCGCGCGCATCGTCGTCGACATCTTTCGATGGAACGCTCGAACGGAGGATCGCACGCGAACCACTCGCGCGCGTTGATATGTCGCGCCTCTCGCCGGCGCGCGCGCTCCCCGCCCGCCGTCGCGTCGACGCGCGTCCGTCCGTTCCCCACCGCCGGGTTTCTTTCGGATAGGGTCGGGCGTTCTTTTTCCTTTGACCGTTCACGACTCGAGCGAATGGGACTCCACTTCCCGGTTGAGAATGACCAACAACGTTACCTCTTTTAGTTTGAACCCGAGTATTACTCGAAAGTCCGATCATGGTGAAAAGTACATAAAAACCACCGCGTTCGTTCGTTCGTTCGCGCGGTCGTTCGTGCGGTCGTCTCGGCGTCCCGGTCCTCGCATCGCGACGCCGCGCGCGACGTCGAGAACGATGTTCGCGACGACGACGACGATGACGACGACGGTGGTGGTGCCGTCGACGCGAGTGCCCGCGCGCTCGGCGCGAGGACGCGGACGATGCGTCGCGAGACGCGTTCAGTTGCTCGTGAGCTCGACGCGCGAGACGACGACGACGGCGACGATCGCGACCGACGCGCGCGCGACGGTGACCGCGGTCGCGACCGCGGCGATCGTGCTCGCGCCGAGAGCGGCGATGGCGGAGGAAATCTCCCCGTTTGCGGGCGTCGTAGACATTTCGGTGCTCTTACTCTTGGCCTTTCTGGCGAAGCTGGGCAACGAAAAGGCGGCGCGAGACAGCGCGAGCAAGACGCGCGCCGGATCGTCGGGAAAACGCGGTGGACGTCGGTAAGCGTCGTGTCGCGTCGCGTCTCGCGTCTCGCGTCACGCTCCTGGCGCCTCGATCGCGCGTGTAATTGATTAAAAAATGTAAATGCGCGCTCCGGACGCATTCCGAGTGTTGGCGAACAAAGAGAGTCCTATCAAACCCATTTGGCGCGGTACGACCGTGGAGAATACGGATGAAATTGGATCAAGCAAAGACGACAACTCTGTCCAGAAGGCTTCGTTCCGAGAGAAGATGCGGCGCGTGTTGTCAAAAAAAGGGAGCTCTCCTGCGGACATGGCGCCCCAGCGAACGCAGGTTCGAGTAGTTGCGTAAACCTAAACGCAGCGCGCATCCTCATGATTGTAAATTACACGAACGCTTTTGCATCTAAAAGTCCCGATTACGGAGCACCAAGGGAGCGATGAGTGCCCACGTGTAGAGGAAAGCGCTAAAATAGGCACACGAGACTTTTGCCCACGCGCTCTCCCAACCGGCCCCGTACGGGTTCTTACCGTTCGTCCAGTCGACGAAAAGCATCGCACAGTACGAGCTTGCTGTGAAGAACACGAAGTGAAAGAATGAAACAGTGTATCTAGACGTTGGATCTTCAGTGTCGGAGTCGCCCGTGAACGCGCTCTTGGACGCGCTGCTGTGCACGGTCACACCTAGTGCGCACAAACCGAAGAAGAAACTGATCGCGGCGAGCGCGGAATCTAAATCTCCAGAAGTTGAAGGAGCACAGCTGTAGTTTTTAGGCTCAGATGCGAGCGCCGACGCTAGTGCGTAAAAACAATACAGAGTCATGCAACCAGACGTGAAGAGTCCACCGTTGACTCTTCCGTGTAAAGAAATGACTGTGAAAATCACGCATAAAATCAGCATGCACGTGATGAGAGCTATGTTTCTCGAACATTCGGAAGATGGTGCCCAGTATTTGTACATAAAGCCCAGTAAGGTGAACGCGCTACCGTAAGAAATGCATGCACTTACGAGCAACATCGCCAAGCTCGTCGAAGAGGACTCGTCTTCCATCCTTTTCATGAGCTTATCGTTCAAGTCGTACACCCATCCCAGCAAAACGATGATTTGCACAAGCAAGAAAATCGACGCAAAAAATCTATTCGCGTTCACGAGACCGCCGTAGTCGTCCAGAGGCACTGCGAATGCCGTGCACACCAGTCCCACCCACGCTAACGTCTTCACCAGCCAGTACCTGTCGTTCAGCCGCGTTCGCACGCTCGCTCGCTCATCTTCCCTGACACCAAACGTACAGATAAACATCAGCGCGAAGAAAAACGCATTTCCTAATCCCACGCGCACCGCCACCTCGTGTTTGCACGAGCGCCCTCCGGTCGCCGCTTCTTTTGCGCACTTCCAACCAAACGCGTCCCCCATCTTCGACGTCCCAACCGCGTCTCGCATCACCCACGTCGCGAACGCGATCGCGATGAACCCCATCGCGTATCGCGCGCGCCAATTCACCCGCACCGCGCCCTCGGACGTCTCGTTCGCGCCGCCGTCTCGCTCGACGTCTCGAGACGTCGCGTCATCTTTTCGCGCCGACGCATCACCGCGCCCACAGCACGCCTTCGCGCACGTCGTCGCGAAACACGTCCCACAACACGCGCCAACGCACGCGGACATCCTCCCGCGCTCCCGCGCTCGGTCGTCGAACGTCGTCCCCTCGCGTCCGCGCGCGCGTCGCCGTCTCGCGCCGGAACGAACAACGAACGGTCCACGTGGCGCGTTTCCTTCCCACGCACTCGATCGAGACGGTTTGTCTTAAAACGCCCTGAATGCGAGTATACGTTCGTAATGGAGACTCAAAAAACGAGATGAGCGCCCGAACCACGCACACGGGTCCGTGGTCGACGCTGGCGCGACGCCGCGGGACGCGCGCGCCAGAGCGCGAGTCGCGTGGGCGACCGCGTCGTCGTCGACGAAAGCGAGCGAACGAGAGAGCGTCGTTCGAGTGAGCGTCGGAATCGGTCGCGGCGTCGCGCGAGCGGCGGTCGACGAGGTCGGAGCTTCGAGAGCGAACGACTCCGTGAGCGACCGGCGCGCCGTAACACCCTTCGATTTGGTCGTCTCCGAGGGAGAGACGCGTCGTTGGGAGCTCGCGCGGGCGTGCGATTGCGCGTGAATGAGAGATTCGATGACGTTTCCTCGAGTGAGCGCGTCCGGGGCGGAGCGGGCGGCGCTATTGGGAGCGTCGACGTCGGATGCGATGCTCGACGAGACGCGATCGAGCGAGACGAGCACATCCGGGAGCGAGAGGCGGATGTCGAAGACAAACGGGTTGATCACTGTGAGAGGGTTCGTGGGAGTGATTTCACTCATCGCCGTCGCCGTCGCGGTGGCGCTCGGGTGCATTCGAGAGGGTGAGAGGCACGCGCAGATTCGGCGGTTTGCAGAGTTGGGGGCGAAGTCGCCCTCGGTAGGAAAGGATAGTTACCCCGATGACAGCACGGATAACAACTATCCCGAGTCTCCGACTAGTAAGCAGTTGCATCACTTGAAGGTGAAGCCCGTAGGTCACACGATTTGGCTCGGTTCAGAGTTGCCAAACGTGAAGCGAGCCTTCTTGAATCAGAACAAGAAGATTCTCCACAAGGTGGGCTGGAAGATCAAGCTGTGGCGGAGCGCAGATATTACGCCGGAAAATTTTCCGTACACGTACCACACCATTAAACGTGCGTTAAAGTTTAACCTGAAATCGCACCAAAACGTTTTCTCCATGATTGGAGACTTGATGAAGTTTGAAATCTTGTATCATCACGGAGGGTTGTACATGGATACGAATATCGAGCTCTTGCGAGACCCGACGGATTTGTTCTCCGTCACGGCCACGCTCGGTAAAGAGGTGTTCTTAGTCGCAGATCCAGGTGGAGATAAACGCTTCGCATCGGCTGGTTTCATGGGGGCGTTGGAGAAGCACTCGGCGCTGTTCGCGTCGCTCATCACGAACAAGGAGTACCTAGACGCCATTCCTTTCGACGAGCACTGCATCGCGAATGCTTGGACTGGACCGATGTACCTCACGTTGAAGTTGTTGCACTTCGACAATGCTGTGATTTTAGATCGTGACACCGCTTATCCGCTCCTGTGTGGTCAGGATGAGCGCGATATGTGCTTAGAACAAGTTGATCACGAAGTCTTGGTTGGCGACCGCGTGTCGAAGAAGGGCTCAAAGCTCGTCGTAGACAAGAATGATCCGGAGAAGATTTGGCGCATCAAGGTTCCGTGCAAACAGGTGAGGAAACTCTATCCGGACGCCACCGCCCTCGATCACTTCACGCTCGGGAAATCATGGACTGGGTGTGATCCAGAAGCCAAGACGAGACGTCTGGTAGACTGGACGCTCAACTACGTGCACGATCCCTCGTCTTTCATTTTCGATTTCGTTCTTGATCAAGTGCGTTGGTCAGAGGCGGATAACGTCGACACCATGACGGAAAAGCTTGTCAACCGTCGAATGAGTTTGCTAGGCACCGACGACGTTTCCGCTCAGCTCGTGATTCTAGCGAACACCGCTCGATCGGGCGCGCAGCTGATGTCGGAGCTTCTTCGTCAAGCCTTCGACGCCGACGAAGATACCGTCGTGTGGGAAGATGGTTCCGGTTTCCACTCTGATATTCCATTGTATAATAGATTCTTGGATATCGGTGATCTGTGGTCCGAGCGGGCGTTAGAGATGGACTGGGTCACACAGGATATGAAACCGAGAATTTTGCAGCTCGGCGTTGACGAAGACGTCTTCAACAACTTGGTCAACCACCCGCGTACGTTCCTCGATCAGCTCTTGCTTGGCGCAGCGAGACACGGTTATCGTTACGTCATGACAAGAATCGGTTGGAACAACGCGATCGGGGGTGCTAGAGCGACGCGTCGTATCGCTAGAACGATTCTCGACGAATTTCCAAAGGCGAGTGTTTTCTTCCTTGAGCGAGCGAACATTCTTGCACAGTACGCCTCCCTGAAGGCTGCAGAAGACACCGGAGTTTGGATGAAATACGCCGATCCATTGAAACCCGAATCGAAGGATCAACCTTTGCCGACGCCGGTCGTATTTGACTTTGAAAAGTTCAAGCAAACTTTCCAAGAAAGGCACGATTGGATTGAATTCTTCATGAACGAGATGCGCGCTCGTCGCAGACAGTACGTGCACTTGGTGTACGAAGAGCACTTGGCAACGGCGCCTCGTCAAGTACAAACCTTGAAGAGAATTAAGGAAGCGTATGGTTGGGATATTGACGTCAATCCGACGTACTTGCGTAACTCGCTGCACTTGGTGCCGACGCAAGAGGTTGAGTTGCGCGAACGCTTTGAGAACCCCGAAGCCATTCCACAACTGCTGACGCAGGCTTTCCCCTTGGACGAGCTTGTATAAGGTTTTAGGACCGAAATCAATTAGCTAGAATAAATTACACAATTTATGTAGTGATTAGCGCACTGATGAGTTGCTAAATCTAATCGAGTCTAAGTAGGCCGCCGTCGTCGTCTTGGGGCGCCATCGAGCGCCGAGCCGACGCAACTTTCGGTGTTCGTCCACTGTACGATTTACGCAGCGCCGCGTCCAATTCTCCTCTCGGAGTGGTCGCACGTCTCGCTGGCGTGACTCGACGAAGTAACGATTTCGCCGCGGACGAAAGACCATTCGTTGCGGGCGCTCCTCGTCTCGTCCTCAGCGTCGGAGTCGCCGACGCCCTCGAGTTCTTCGACGTTAGTTCACGTAACTTTTTTTCTCTCACGCTCGACTGCTTCAACGTGAACTTTCCCGCGCCTAGATCGCTCTCTGTATCTTCTAAACGCAAAGGTGTGGACGCAATCTCACCCCACGTCATCAGAGGGCTCGCGTCGACTCCTGGCGTAAAGTTTGGAGTGTGCACGCGTTCATACTGTTTCAATTGCGGAGTCTCACCACTGTTTCCATCAATATTCGGCGCTTTCGGTGGCACAAATCGTGTGTTTTTCGCAACAGTCTCCTTTGGTTCCCCGACAACCATCTGTTGACGCTCTTTCACCGACAACGCCAATCCTTTCGGAGAGTTGTAGATGCTGTCGTGACCGACAGTTAGCGCCTTACCTGAAGACGCCTCGCTCTCCGCGACATCAGTCGATGTGTGAGGCACCAATGCCGATGAACCCGATGTCTTCAACGCGGCCGCCAAAGCTAATCGACGCGATGGCGGAGCCGTTATCGCCTCCAACTGTCGCTTTTTCAGTTCGCGCCGCTGGTCGGTCCGCGCGACGATTTCGCTAAACGCCGCGTTGTCTTCGGAAGTATACCGCGCCAAAAATCCATCCACACTCAGGTGTCGATCCTGATCGTACGCCGACGATGTCCCCCCTCCATCTCGACCGTATTCTTCGCCGTACGCCTCGTCATGATCGAACTCATCCCGCGTTCTCCTCCGAGGCGTCTCCGTCTCCCAACTCTCGTCGTCCCCCGCCGCCGCCGACGTCGTCCCCGATCCCCCGATGCTCGGCGTTCCGATGACGCCTCCCCGCGACCCCACCCTCGCGATCCTCTCCCTCGCCATCTCACCGTGTATCTCCGCCATCGCCACCGCGTCTCCCGCCCTCGTCGCCTCCAACAGCGCCGCCTTTAACCGATTCGACCTCAAGTCTGGAAAATAATCCCGCTCGATGATCGCCTCCAATCGCGCCGTGTACTCATCCTCGTCCAACACCGTCGCCTCACGAGACGACGCGCGTCCACCTCGCGTCGCGCCCGTCCTCCTCCTCGCCGTCGTCGTCCATCTCGGCGGTGGCATGGAGGACGAGCGCACCGTCTCCACATCCTCGCCTCCTCGCCCGTCTTCTCCCTCGCCTCTCGTCGACGTCACCACCGCCGACGCGTCCGACGCGTCCGACGCGTCCACCATCCTCGCCTCACCCGTCGCCGTCGACGACCGCGCCGACGGACGCGCCGACGGACGCGACGCCGACGGACGCGACGACGAACGACGACCGCGCGTCGACCGAACGACGAGGCAGTTTCTCCACGCGTCCGACCGAATCGCCCCACCGAGCGTTTTTAGCGCTACCCCCCATTTTTGACCTCCAAGCATTAGGGCTTCTCCATACGACACCACTCAGAACGCCAATGTACGAATCCCCACTACGTGCACGGCGACGCGCCCGCACGCGCGGATGAAATCTCCTCCCCGGAGGAGGAGGTGTGCGCGACGAGTCGTGAATGGTCGTGGACTCTCCGTCCTCGCGCACCGGTCTCCCCGTCGTGGCGGCGCCGTCGCGTCGTCGGACGCGGCGCGTGGCGAATCGTGGGCGACACACGCACGCGCGCGCGCTCGGATTCGTCCAGTCCACGCACGCCGAACGACGTAAAACGAATCGCATCGTTTTACGACCGTCGCACCTCGCACACGCTCGCGCCGACCCGCGACGCACCCAGGGAATTCCCGCGCGCGAGAATCTTGCGCCGCATCTTTCGCGCGATCTTCACGCGTGATGTCTGCCGCCGCCGCCGCGCCGGCGCCCGCCGCGAATGCGTCCGCGAACGCGACGCAAACGCAAGGTGAAAATAATGCCGCAAATGCCGCCGCCGGGGCGCAACAGCCGGGCGCGGGCACGTCGTCGTTGTACGTCGGTGACTTGGAAACCTCCGTGACCGAGGCGCAGTTGTACGAGAAGTTTTCCTCCATCGGACCGGTGGTGTCCATTCGCGTGTGCCGCGATTTGATCACCCGTCGATCGTTGGGATACGCGTACGTGAACTTCCAATCGCCGTCTGACGCGTCTCACGCCATCGATGTGCTCAACTTTCAAGTCATCAACGGCAAGCCGATTCGCGTCTTGTACTCGCAGCGCGACCCGGCGGTGCGACGCAGCGGTGTCGGTAACGTGTTCATCAAGAACCTCGATAAGAGCATCGATAACAAGGCGCTTTTGGACACGTTCGCGCAATTCGGCCAAATCACCAGCGCCAAGGTTGCCATGGATGGCCAAGGCCAATCCAAGGGTTACGGTTTTGTGCAGTTTGAGACGTCGGAGGCGGCGCAAGCGGCCATCGACAACGTCAACGGCATGGAATTGGTCGGCAAGCAAGTCTACGTCGGTCCGTTCCAACGACGCGCCGAACGCTCCAACACTGGTGAAGCCAAGTTCAACAACGTTTACGTCAAGAACTTGAGCGAAAACTTGAGCGAAGAAAAGTTGCGCGAGAAGTTTGCCGAGCACGGTGCCGTCACGAGCTGCGTCGTCATGAAGGACGAAGAAGGCAAGTCGAAGGGCTTTGGCTTCGTGTGCTTCGAGTCGCCGGAAGGTGCCGCCGCTGCGGTGGAAAAGCTCGATGGCTACACCGAAGATGAGAAGACGTGGGTCGTCTGCCGCGCGCAAAAGAAGGCTGAGCGCGAGGCTGAGTTGAAGGCCAAGTTCGAAGCCGAGCGCCGTGAGCGCATGGAGAAGATGGCTGGCGCCAACCTCTACATCAAGAACCTCGAGGAAGGCACCGATGACGAAAAGCTTCGTGAATTGTTCAAGGAGTACGGTACCATCACCTCCTGCCGCGTGATGCGCGATGCCTCTGGCACTTCCCGAGGCTCCGCCTTCGTCGCCTTCTCCTCTCCGGATGAGGCGACCCGCGCCGTCACCGAAATGAACGGCAAGATGGTCGGTGCCAAGCCGCTCTACGTCGCTCTTGCGCAACGCAAGGAAGAACGCCGCATGCGTCTCCAAGCGCAATTCGCTCAGCGCATGCCGGGTGCCGGTATGCCGGGTGCCGGTATGCCGTACATGCCGCCGCCGGGCGTTCCGGGCATGCCGATGTACTACGGCCAAGCGCCGCCGGGTATGATGCCGCCGCAACCGCAACCGGGCTTCGGCTTCCAACCGGTGATGCCGGGTGGCCCGCGACCGGGCATGCCGGGTATGCCGGGCTACGGTATGCCGATGCCGCAACGCCAAGGCGTGCCGGGCGCGCAACGCGGCCGCGGTGGCCGCGGCGGCCCGAACGGTGGGCGCGGTGCGCGGCAAAACATGCGCGGTTACAGCGCGGCGGCTGTCAATGCCGTCCCGATGCCGCCCATGCCGGAAGCCCCCGCCAATCCGATGGCTGTCCTCGCCTCCCAGCTTACCAATGCCTCTCCGGATCAGCAACGCATGATTCTCGGCGAAGCGCTCTACCCGCTCGTCGAGAGCAAGGACGCCACCAACGCCGCCAAGATCACCGGTATGTTGCTCGAAATGGACCAATCTGAAGTTCTCCACTTGATCGAGTCTCCGGATGCGCTCTCTTCCAAGGTTCAAGAAGCCCTCGCCGTGTTGAAGGCTGCCGCTGAGGAAGGTGCGTAAGCGCTCGATGACTGCGAAGTTTTCGCTTCATCTTGGTGAGTGAGGATACATTCGGTATGGGAATTCTTTGGCGAGTCTCTTTGCGTGAGAAGTGAAGAGAGGAATAATTCTTTTAGCCTACTGCGGGCCGCAGAAGCATGAGTTGCGTGACGTTACGTCACAAATCTCGACGTTTCAAGCGGCCTGCGGTATCGAAACGATAGTAGCACCACTAGGCGGGCGCCATTGGGGGGTGTGAGACGGTATTTCTTTTTGTCGACGCGCTCAACCGCGACCATGGTGTCCACAGCCGCCGCGAGCAACATAATTTTGCTCGCCGCGAGCCGACTGCGGATCAGAAACTAGCGTGATGACCAAATCACGTGCATGAAAAAATGAAAAAAAAGGATGACGCTGTTGTGCGGAGCCAGAACGGGTCATAGTACTTCAAGATACTTTGATGGCGCTTACCATCAAAGATTTTCGCTTGTTCACACTTACAGAACGGCAACAAACAGTTTTCAATAAAAACGCGAATACACATAAAAATACAAATCGTTTGCTACTCCCACCAGAACTCCCACCTGAGCTCGTCGATCGCGCGAAGGTCTTCACGCCTCGCGACGACGCTCGACGCGTTCGTCTGTACGACTGGCGCCCACGCGTGGTAACGACTCCCTCTACAATTCGTCATCGCTGTTCGCCGCGGCATCCGTGAGCACCTGCGTCGCTCGCGATAAGTCTCCCTCGCACTCTTGCAACGCTCGCCTCGACGCGTGCTCGGAGAATCCCATCTCGACTAACGTATTTAGATCCTTTTGGTTGACTTTCACGATGGCCGCCATCTCCCCCGTCGTTGAACCGCTTCCTCCGAGCTTTTGGCCACGTCCAGTGAACGCGCGCGTCGCGTCGCTGACACGCGATGGAAGCTCCCACGTCCGAGAAGACGTCAACCACGGGAACGAACTCGCGCTCGCGTCCACGCGCGGTCTCGATCCGCGCTCGGCGTTGGACGAGACGAAAGAAGGCAGCGCGCGAATCGGTGCGCACGCAAACGACTGCTCGATCATCTCCACGTGCGCTTCGCGCAAGAGTAAAAAGTTCAGGTATCCACCGACGTACAGGTATCCCGTCGCCATTCCCGCGGCGTGTCCCAAAAACGACACCCCCGGAACCAAGAGCTGAATGAAGAATAACAGCGCCGTCGGGTACCACGCGCTCGGAACTTCAAACAACCCAAAAACGCTTCTCCTTCCCACGTCGTTCACGTTCGTCTCGCACACTATCAACGCGAAGACGACTCCAGACATACCGATCGCGCACGAGTGGTACCCTCTCGAGTATCCGAGCCCGAGGAGCAGCGCGTACGCCGACGCCGCCGACGCCGCGTACCCGACGTGCGCGAAGACGAGAAAGAGCCAGGCAAAGTTGATCGTCCCGACGCTCCGTTCCAGCGCGCTCGCCATCGGCGTGAAGGCTAAACAATTAAACAACACGTGTGGGAACGATCCATGCGCAAAGGTGGACGTGAAGACGCGATAATACGATGCCAACGGCGTCGCGATCGCCAGTCTCGGATTCGCACACACGAGCGCGAAATCCATCGTCTCGCTCGCCATCGTCACCACGAAAAACACCACCACCGCGCCGACGATGACCAACGTCGCCAGCGGCGCCGCGTTCAACGGCGTCGGTCTCGGAAGCACCGTCGGCGCCGTTCCCGAGGCGGCGCTCATCGTCGGTGAGGTCTCCGAACGCCACCGTCTGTCGCCCCACCGCCTCATTATCGAGCGTCACAGTCCATCGATGTCGCCCTCCGTCCTCGCCCACGCGCGCGCGCGACCGACCGTCAGTCTCTCGCGCGCGTCGTCTCGCGCGTCCCGGTCCTCGCGCGTCTCGACGCCCATCGCCCGCGCCGGGAAGTTTTCCCGTCTATCCACATCATCAACGGAGGACGACGCGAACGATGACGCCGCCGCCGCCGCGACGCCGAGCGTCTCCATCTCTCGTCCGCGCGACGACGATGAACTCCCAGATAATCTCTTCGACGCCGTCGGCAAAGCGGCGCGCGCGACGAACGACGCCATCGCGCGAGGCACCGCCGGGAGCATCGTCGAGCTCCTCATCCCAGAGCTCTGGGACCCGATCAGCGGCAACGTGATGAGCGAGTCGGGAGATCAGCTCAAGGTTTGGGAAATTTCGAGAGAATTCGCGCAGAGATTGAGTGAGGGTGGACGGCGCGTGCGAGCGGTGTACCCCGACGCGGGAGCGGCGGCGATGCTTCGAGCGAGATGGGGCGACGCCGCGACGTTTGACGTGGCGAGCGTGGACGATAGAAATTTGGTGGATGAGGATTTCGACGGCGTGGTGGTGTTCGCGGCGCCGGATCCGATCTCTTTGGAGAAGGTGCAGCGAACGACCGGTCGGGCGAATGAATTGGGGTGTCCGGTGGTGCTGCTGAACCCGAGACTGGCGAGTGGAGACGCTGGAGTGGGGTTGAACGTGCGACGGATGCGAGAGCGATTTTTGGGGAAAATGACGGTGACGTATTCGTTGCGGCCGCTTCCTTGGTGTAACGGAAGCCTGTTCAAGGCGTATCCGGGGGCGTGGAAACTGTTTCTCGAAGACCCAGAAGAACCGGGGAGGTTTAATCTCGTTGACGAGTACGCGCAGCGTCCGGCTGGGGAAGAGCTCGACGACATCGTCACCGCTGCGCTTCGACCCAAGGGTGAGGACGGCGAAGCCGTCGAAAAGACGGCGGCGGAGAAAGTATTCGGTTTCGTTCGAGAGATGCAGCGCTTCGCCAAGTCATTATCAAACTAATACTTAATTACAACTTTCTTGACAAACTTCAAAACTATCTAACGGCGCAAAAAATCGGCGGAATCTTCGGATACCTCGGACATGCGAATCGCGCGTTCATGCTCCGCTTCTTGCGCAACGCTTTCCAACAGCGTCATCCGTGAACTTGTGGAATTCCGCATCACATCCGCCGACATCCGAACCGGACGCATCGACATAGCTGTGAAATCCTCGCTCATCGTTCGCACGCGCGGATGCGCGCGAGGCGGTAGAGCCGGAGACCTTTGAATTCTCGGCGGCGTGCTCACCCCCTCCGAGGCTTGCGCGCGACCGATTCCAGTCGTGCTCGCGCCTGCGTCGCCCAATCTTTCCGTCGGTTGTTCAAAGCTCATCAACGATTGAAACGCGCTTCGACTGTTCTCTTCGCTGCGCACCGAATGTGCCGTGCCGAATTCCCTAAACGTCGTCCCGCTCGTCCTCTTCTTGGTCCACCCCGTGCCCTCCACGCTCGAGCTCAATGGACGGCTCGGTATCGGCCTGTGTATCACGGACCTCGTCGGCGATCTCTGATACGTCGCCTCCATCCGTCTCGTCTCGTCTCGCGCGTCCTCGTCCGTGAAAACTTGTTGAAAACCATCCGCCTTGGCGAGCGCCCCCGGCGGGCTCGCCGCCGCCGCCGAGCTGTCGCGCAACCATCTCTCTATGCGCGCGGCGTCCTCCCTCGCACTCTCCGCGCGCGCGCGCGACCGCGCTAAACGAGCGTCAAACGCCGCGAACGTCGACCTCCCTCGTTCGCGCTCGCTCTCGCGCCACCGCTCGTCGCCCGGGTCCCCCTCGAGGTCGTCCCCGCGCATTTCTTGACCGTTTCCCCACGAGGCATTCCGACGCATTTCCATCGCTCGCTCCCTCGCCGCCGCGCGTTCGGCGCGCACGATCGCCTCGTACGCTCGAGACGACGTTCCTCTCTCACCCCTCGACGCCGTCCGCGCGTCCGCATCGTCGTCCCGCGCCCGCATACCGCGCGTCCCGCGAGCAGCGGCACCTCGCGGCACCCCGCGCGTCCACGGGCGCCACCGTTCGGCGTCGACGCGCGACACGCCCCCGGGCCGGTCGCGGACGCGCGCGCGCGCGGCGCACACGCCTCTTCGCGCGCCTCGTCTCGTCGGCGCGTCGGCGCGTGACGATCGTCGCGGACGCGCGCGCGACGACGGATGCGACGCGACTCGGAACTTCCGAGTCGGACGCGTTGCGGTGGTACGAATCATGACTCAAGGGAGCGCGAGCGCGCGCCGGGCGAGAGAGGCGACGGCGACGCCGCGACTCGTGACGGTGGTTATGATCACGCGTAGGTTGATGCGAGAGGAATGATACAACAGAAACTCGAGACGCGTATTCGACGACGTAGTCGTCACGGGTCGACGTAGTGTCGAACGATCCAATCGGCGACGAGGGCGAGCCGAGGCGTCCCCGCGCGCGCGTCTCGCGTCTCCAATTCCACCCTAAACTCCGTCTGCGCGCCCTCGTCTCGAGGTAACGCCGAGGAGGTGACTATGTCTATTTTTCTCGCGCGAATCTCTCCTCCGGCGCGGATCGGAGAGACGAAACGGACGCGATTGAGTCCGTAGTTGATGGCGCGACCGGCCCACGGTTTCGTCGTCGCGGCCGCCGCGGCGCGCGTCAGGAGCGCCAGCGCCAAGAATCCGTGCGCGATCGCCCCTCCCGGCGCATCGCGCGCGTGAATGAATTGTTCATCGAGCGTGCACGAGGCGAAGGCGTCGATGCGCGCCTGATCGACGACGATCCACTCGGACGCATCGACGAGAGACGCACCGCGCGCGCGCGCATCCACGTCGAGACGCATCGCGCGCACGCGCGCGTCTCTCGCCGCCGGATCGACGTGCGAGGCGACGCGCGCGATTCGTTCGCGCGCCGTCGTCGCGCCGTCGCCGCCGTCGCGCATGTCTCGAGACGCGAACGGTCGATGCGCGCGACGACGTGTGACGCGCGGCTTTGACGCGCCCATCCGCATCTCTCGTCGTCCGACATGTCCTCCCGCGGCGCGTCGCGCGTCGCGAGCGGTGCGCGCGCGTCGACGTCGTCCGCTCGCGGTGCGCGCGCGTCGTCCGCTCGCGGTGCGCGCGCGTCGTCCGCTCGCGGTGCGCGCGCGCGCGCGGCGCGCGGGCGCCCATCGCAACCGTCCGCGCGGGCGACCGACGCCGCGGGACCGACGCGAGCGGGCGTCGTCGTCGCGCGCGCGCGAGACGCCAAGGATCCGATGGATTTCGATAACGATTACGACGCCATTCGCGCGAGTCTCATGGCGGAGCGAGGGGGCGGTGGGTTCCAGCCCGGGATCGCGACGACGCTCAACTGGCTGTCGGAGATCAGTTTCGGGGCGAGAAAGACGCGAGAGAGACTGGGATTGGACGCTCTGGCGGAGGCATACGGGGACTTTTTGGACGCTCTTCCTTACAGGCGCCAGAATGGAAAAGTGCCGGCGTGGATGGGGTCGAGAACGATCGAGGAGACGGTTCGCAGGGCGAAGCGGTCCAGGCGACGGAGGGCGGGCGACGACGCACGAGACGCCGTGTCGCAGTATTACGGCGCGCGCGAGACGAGGAAGGGGTTCGCGGCGATGGCGACGGATTACACGATGGCATTGGTAGAAGATTTTGAACGAGGTTTCGTGTCGTGTGAGACGGCGGAAGACTCGGCGGCGTTCGAGGAGATGCTGAAGGAGGACGATTTGGCGTCTCTGTGTGAGCGTTTGGAAAGCGTCGCGGCCATTTGTCTGTGCTCGTCCACCGCCGACGCAGCCAAGATGGCGTATAGTTACCCAGAAATTCTGTTGACGAGTAACTCGGTCATCGTCAGTCGATTGAGCGCGCTGAAACTCATGATTCCAGGCGCCGACGTGGGCTTGATTTTGCGCGCCGACGCCAAACGTTTTCTCCAGCGTGAAATTCCGGAGATTAAGCTTCGGTTTCGAGCGCTGAGCGACGCGTTCCCGCGCGTGGACGTCGCTCGTCTCGTCGAGTACGACCCCTCTTTGCTCTTGATCGACGTCGATGTCGGTCTAAAGGCGCTTCGCGAGTTATGGACCGAGGAACAGTTCGCCCAGAGCGACGTCGATAATCCATTCTTCGCCGAAGAGCTCGCGCTCGCCATCAAAACCCTGTCCGGATACGGCCCCGAACAATTCGGAGGCGGACGATGACCGATACGCGACGTTTTCGTCGCGTTCAGTTAGACTCGTAGTCGCGTTGTCGTGTTGTTGTCGAGTCGCGCGTCCTCATCTTTCGCCGTCTCGCCGCCGTTCCCCTCAGTCGCACGCGCTCGCTCACCGCGAGCGTATGCTCAACACGCGCACCGTCCGCGCGCCATCGTTCGTGCGCTCTTCACTCTCGCCTCGATCCGCGCCGGGCGCGCCCACTCCCGCGTTTCACCGCGCGCCGCTCGGCCAACGCTCGCGAAGCACCCTTCCAGCGAGACGCACGCTCTTCATGCCCGGTATTCCGCCCCCGCGCGTGGGGCCGTCGGCGAAATCGCAGAGACGCCTCCGTGCGGACGTCCGAGGCGGCGACGCGCGGTTCAAGCGTCGCATCGACGAGGCTTACTCGGAGAAACCGACGCTGGAGCTGTGGCACGACTTGAGCTCACGACTCAAGGCGGAGGACATCTTGCCAGCGCGATGGCGAGACGTGTCGGTGCAGCACGTCACCACGCAGAACGTCGAGATGAACGCGTTAATTGGTGATAAAATATTCGGTGCGGCATTACTGAACGAACTCATCGTGAATAAGTTGGTGACGGATGTCGGGGAGGCGACGAGACGGTACTCGCAGTTGGCGAGCAACGCGATGATGTCGAAATTGGTCTTGGAAGTGTTGCCGCATCACGTGGAGAATAACAGAGAGGCGGAGATACACAGCGCGGGGACGCTGATCGAGGCGGCCGTGTACATGGTGAATCAAATGGCGGGTGGTCCGCAGGCTATTCAACAGTTGGCGAGATGGTTTGTGTGGCACGTCGTCATAAATGGAGTCATGGACGGTACTATTGCGAATCCGAAAGGGCTCATCATCGAGCTCAACGGTAAGACGAGCTCGGAACGCGATCACACGACGCCGGATCACGAGCCAGAGTTCGAAGCGCGATGCGTCTGGCCCGCCAAAAATCATATTCACGAAACGCGTGCGCGAGGCAGAAGCAAGACCGCCGCGGAGGAGGGTGCGGCGCGAGAGATGCTCGAGCTCTACGGACACGACATTTACAACGCGCCTTCACAAAATCATGAAAAGCAAAAGACAATAAAGGATTTGAAAAAGGAAAATGCGTATGGACAGTTACTCACGTTAGGAGGTAGGTGCAACTGCAACATGGTCTCCGAGAAGAACAAACAACCTCTTTTCGTGGCCACCGCAGAGTTAGGTAGCGAAACGTGCGTCGCAGAGGCGTCAACCAAGAAACAAGCTATGCGCCTAGCTTCGCAGCAGGTTCTCGAAAGCTTGGGCGAGTATGATTAGAAATTTGACGAGCAAAATGTAATGATGAGTATAGACTGAATGCTAAAATCTACTAACGTCGCTTCTTTTGTTTGATTCCGTGCGCCTTTCTGCGTGCGGACGTAGCTGTTTTCTCGTATGAGCCTTGTCGCTTCTTCTTGTTGCCACCGGTAGGCTTGGCGTACGGCGCGTCGTCGCCGGAGTCGTCGTCGAAACGGCTGGGAGCTCTCTTCGCCGATGGACCGGCGCTCTCTTCGCGAACAATTTCAAATCCGTCGTCAACAACGGCCGGTTTCTGCTTCTTCTTCGCCGTTTTGTGACTATCTTTTGCCGCTTGCACTTGAGTGGTCTTCTTCGCGTTGTGATCTCTCGGCGGCATGGATGGCATTTTTGGTTTCGGCGCCTCTGGAAGCGTCTTCGCCGGCATCGTGCACAAGCACGTGTAACGCGCACCCGTCGAAATCTCCGCGATCGGTACGCTCGACGTTTCAGCTTGCGTGCTCGACGTGTTGCGCATATCCCAGACGCGCACGACGCCCTCGGATCCAGCCGTGATGAGCTCGAGGGGCCCGGAGTCGTCGGCATCGTCGCCGCCATCGACCAACGCGACGCCGCGAACACGTTGCGGATGCGCCTTGGTGAGTTGATTGACGGCTTTATCGCTCCCCGAACTTCGCGTATCGTACACGAGCACGTCACCTCCTTCGCATCCGACGTACACCATCGAGCCCCGCGTCTCGCTGCACAGCGCCTTGGCCGGCGTCGCAAACGTAGAAATCACGTTCCCAGCCTCCGCGTCCGTCAGAGTAATCTTTCTCGCCGTCTGACTCACGTACCGCGCCCCATCGCGCGTGAACATCAATTTATCCACAATCTCCGGCGTCTTACACTTGTACGCCACGCGACCCTTCTTCATGTCCCACATCGCCACGTGCGAATCCGCCCCGCTCGTCAGCGCCACGCGTCCGCTCGCGTGCGCGCTGATCGAGCACACTCCTCCCCTGTGCGCTCGCATCGTCTTCAACTGATCGAAGTTATCCGTCGCATCCCACACCATTAATTCTCCGTCCGCGCCTCCCGACAACAACCGCGTCGGCGCGTACCCTCTCGGCGAATAAAACGTCAACGCGCGCACGTCGCCGCGGTGCCCGACGCACATTCCCAAATCCGCCACCGCCCCCGTCTCATCGCAGTGATACACGCGAATCAAATCGTCCGATCCGCCCGACGCCGCGTATCCTCCCGCGCACGCCACCGCCTTGACGCTCGACAGGTGCGCGTCGACCGTGAAGCTCTTCGCCAGCGTCGTGCCGCCGCCGCCGCTCGTCCCGTCCGCGTCGCTCGCGCCGACGTCCAGCGTGTACCCGAAGACAAAACGCTCGTACGAGCCCGCGAGGACGGTGCACGACGTCGTCGCCATCGCGCGCACCGGTTCGCGTCGCGTCCTCGCGCGTCGGCGTCGTCGTGTGCGGCGCGCCCGCCGCTGACACCGCGTCCCGGTGGTCGCGACAGATTTCTGAGAAATAGACTTCCACACTGTTTGCTCACACATGATGACGTAACGTAATCCCACCCGACCGCGTCGCGGCGACACACGACGACGCGGCGACGCTCGAGACGACGACGACGCGCTCGACGACGATGATGCTGACGCACGCGATGACGCGCGCGACGACGAGCGCCGTGGGATCCTCCGCGCGACGCACGGGACGAAAGATGACGACGACGCGCGCGGGCGCTCGATCGCGGGCACCGGTGACGATCGTCGCGCGGGCGTCTTCCGACGATGACGAGGCGCGCTCGAGCGATGCGAAGCGCGCCGTCGTTGCCGCGGTATTGGCGGCGTCGATCGCGCTCGGTGCGGACGCGGTGCTGCCGGAAGCGGCGGAGGCGGCGAGAAGCGGCGGACGCGTGGGCGGCGGAAGTTTCCGCGCGTCGAGCCGGGCGTCGCCGAGAATGAGCGCGCAGAGCCGAACGGCGCCGCCGGTCGGTGGATACGGCTACGGGTATAACTCGGTGTTCATGCCGATGCCGATCATGCCCATGTATGGGTTCGGGTACGGGTTCGGGTTCGGCGGTATGGGCTTTTTGTTCAACTTGATGTTTTTGTTCTTCATCGTGAACACGGTGCAAGGATTCTTGGCGCAAATCGCCGAGGACGCCGAGCGACGGGACGCGAGAGGTGAGGATGACGACGATGAGGATTTCCCGCCGTATGACCGTCGTTACTGAGGAGAACGCGGTTTTGCAGTACTTTTATCTTTTAGATGCGAGAAACGCGCCTTCGCCGTAGCTCAAAAAACGTTTCGCTCAGCTATCAATCATCTGTTGTTACAACATGCTATTAATTAATACTACGACCCGCGTCGTGCGTCGTTTCGTTCGTGTCTAATGCCACACCATCCACCAAATGTACATCGAGCCCAAGTTGGAGAGCGAGACAGCCTCTTCGACCAGACGTCTCGCCTGACCTTGCGGCGAGAGCGGGAGCGACGGCGCGGCGCCCACGCCGACGACGACGCCCTCCAGGCGCGATCGAATCTTCTCGAGCGCGTCCTTCCCGCGAGCGCTGGACGACGTCCCGGGGCGGTGTCCTCGCGCGGCGTCGTTTCTCGAGACTCTCGTCCACTCGACCAAAGGATCGTGCACGAAGGTTTCGAGGACGCTCATGAGCGCCTCGCGATGCGAGCGCAGGACGGTGAGCGTGATCTCGCACACGCGCATGAAGACGCCTTCATATCCGCCCACACCGAGACCGTCGACCAGATTTTGCGTCAATCGGAAAGGAACGCGCTCCGGCATCTCCAATTCCAAACCTTTGTCGAACAGGCAGGCGAAATCGACGTGAACCGCGTCGCCGGTTTGACAATCGAATAAGATGTTTTCGCCGTGTCTGTCGCCCAAACCGACGACGTGGCCAACCATGCTCCACACCGCCGCGGTGTGCGCGAAAGCGGTGCGAGCGGTGAACCACGCGGCGGGTTCTTTCCATCGCTCGAGGAACCAACGGTGGAAGACGGGTGGATGCCGACTCAACACTTCTTTCGACCAAGACGTCGGGCTGCGCCCCTTGCATCGCTCGTAGAGCTCCTTCATTTCCGCGCTCGAATTTTTATTGTATAAACCGTCATCCGCGTACAATTTCTGGATGATGTGCCTGAAACCGGTGGTGTGAGGCACCCACTCAATGATCCCACAATCTTCGGTGAGCGGAATGACGCTAAACGTCCTCAGATACAGTCTGCGCTTTCGACTTTCCGCGTCTCTGGCCAACAAACGGTTGAGCATCGTCGTGAACTCCATCATTCTCAAATCCTTACGAAGATCATCCTTGGGCTTACACAAGAAAGCGTAGCTCGAGCGATCGCTCCCAAGCATCGTTAGCTTTTTCGGTCTTTGCAAAGATGCGAGCACAGATACTGAGTCTTGCAACTCGAAGAGTGTCGCCGCGGACGGCGGGAATGGTCTGTGATCGGTCGGGTTCGTACCCGCCGGTGGAAGCGTCGCCGTGAGGGATTTCTGCACAGGAATCATCACGCGCGTGGGCATGAGTTGCGCGAGATCGGGGAAGTTTTGCATCAGACTGAACGATCTCGGTGGTCGCCCACTCTTTGATTGCGTCTTTGGCGCGAAATTGCACAACTTGACGAGCTGATCCGCGACGTTAGCAAATTGTGAAATGAGCTCGCGGTCGGCGCGCATGCCCGTCTTGTCTTGCTTGCCGTGCTTTGCGTTCGAGAGGATGTCTTTCGCACTCTTCGCTCGCACGGCGTCGCGCGAGCGCGCCATCGGAACGAGCGCCCACAGCACTTGATCTGAATAGTTGATCAAAAGTCTGGTGACGAGAGTTTGCACGAGTTCACGAACTCTCTTCTCGCTGTGTGCCAAGCGAGAGGTCAGTTGTGGAAGCGCGGTAAGCCACTTGTACAGAGGAAGCTGATCAGAGAATGTGTTGACTGCGTAGAGCACCTCGGTGTACACCTTTTTCATCTTCGCAACGCTGCGGCCATCGAGCGCTTCGCTGTTCGCCTCAAAGACTCGGTCCCCGATGTCGAACCAAAGCGTCAACATACGCGGTAACGATTCATAAATGTGCCTGTGACCGTATTTAATACTCGCACCGTATTCCCTCACCGTTTCACTCAAAAGATCGATCGCTTCTTCGTCATCTCCTCCGATTCCTTTTCTTCGCACCGACGCTGGCAGATTTGCGCCAGTTTCACCATTCAACTCTCGCTTCGTCGCATCCTTCATCCACTCGTCCATGTAGCGCGCGACGTGAAAATGCGATTTTTCCCAACTCTTATATCTACGAATGACGTCAGAGTACAGCGTGAGAATTTCCTTCTTTTGTTTTTGTCCCGTGACCGTGGCCCATCGAGCCAAGCGCAAGACGGCTTTGGCGGCATGTTCGGGATGCGCGAGAACTGCGTCCTGATCCTTCAACGCCTCTTCTATTTCCATCACCGCGCGTTGATGACTATCCTCGGCCCAAAGTAATTTTGCTTGCTCCAAGGCGAGAGGTAAAGACATGCCAACCTCGGATCGCGCCTCGAAGAGAGCGAGCTGCGCCGCGCCATAGTGTCCCGCGCTTCTCGCAACTTTTGCCTGGGCTAACCACGTCTTTGAAGCAGCAGCCTTCGCGCCAACGAGTTTATAAATCGCGCGTCTGAACGCCAAAATGGGCTCTCGAGTGGCCATGTTCGGAGGCGTTCGATCGAGTCGGTCATCCCAAAACTGGAAGTGATTTTCTGCGACAAGAGGAATGTCCACCGAGTTGGTCGGCAAACGCGTCTTCGCAGTCATCGCCGATTTGCGCGCATCTTCCGTCAAAATGACGGCGCTGTAGGAAGACTCCGCTTCTTGCAGTAAATGTAACTGCACGAGCGCGGCGTGCGCTCTGAGGTAGCTCCCTTCCATCGAAGCGGCGCGAAGCGGTGTGATGAGAGCGTCTCGAGCAGACGAGCACGCCATCTGAAATGCGTGATCGTCGTTCTTCTGAAGAGCCAAAATCACGCGTCCGATGGCCGCATCTGCGCTTAATTGTGGGCTCTCCGCATTCAACTGATAGTTTGAACCCATAGTGAGCGGCATCCCACTGGGAGTGAGAGCCGACGGCGCCGTGCCCGTATGCCTGTGCGAGCGTTTGACCCCCACACTGGCGTGACTGGAGTTGTCAGAATCAATTTTGCCTAGCAGCGATTCCAAATCGTCCCACTGGCCGAGTCGCCAAGCTGCCGCAGCGCCTGCCTCGGCCAAAGCTGGAGGCGCATTCGGACGAGTGCGTATGAGATTTTCGACTTCGCGCTGAACGGTGCGAAGATGGCCCAGTCCTTGAAGACATCTGAGTCGTCCCCATTCGGCGACGGAGACGCCGGAATTATTCATGGGCTCTTCACCTCGTTGAAGCGCACTCTCGTAATGTACGAGCGCTTCTTCCCATTCACCAGCCTCTTCGTGTTGCAAAAGTTGATCCTCTGGCTGCGGAGTGGCTCGCAATCGAGGAATCGACGCGAGTGCGTCCGGCTCAGCCAATCCTTTGTAAATGGTGGCCAAGAAACTCACGTCGCTGTCCACGATGTCTTGTTGCTTCACACACGTTGCTTGATTGATGGCCATCTTGTTTGATCTCAAGTAATCCTCAAAGTACATGAGTGATCGCGCGCTCGCGCCGCATCGTTGCGCTGCCTTCGCAAGCAAAGTGAAGGACAAATCGTGCAACAACCCGTGCACCAAACTGGATCTCTCTCTGTCGCTCGCGTTCGCGTCAGCCCAACCTTTCAGCTGATCAAGTAAAGAGAAAATGGCCTGCGCCGCAAGTTCGGTGCGACCTTGAGATGAGCTCGATACGGCGAGATTCAATTCTTCGCTCGCCGCGTCCCCACCCGCCGCCTCATTGAGAGCTGCAACCATTTCGAGATAGATTGCACTTTTGCGTTCCTCATTGTCCAAAATGGCGTCAAGCACCATGTACGGGAGCAAAAAGAGCGCGATGCGTATATCATGTCGGAAGACACTCACCGCCGCCTTGAACAGTGGTGCGTTTGGGCCACTCGCTTCGAGAGCCAACGTTCGGCACCAGTACACAATCCATTTGTTAAACGTCGTTCCAGCGGCGGGACTGCCATACAGGGGACGCTGCTTCACGTTCGATTCTTTGCTCATACCACTGATCGAGTACATGGACGTCAAGCACGGCGCCAGGACGACGCGAGCTTCATCCGGGAGCGATTCCCAAAACTCGATGCCGTTCTCGGTGTGTCCCTTTGGAAGTTCAAGACCGACTGCGTCGTCTTCGTCGACGTGTTCTGGACGACAACCGACGTGAATCAACACGCACTGTACCGCGTACGCGGCGGCGTCAAGCATATCTGATTCATTTGCACCTCTCACGGTTCGAGCCAGGTGGTCGACGAGTAAACTACTCGCCACCGTCGTCGATTCGCTATTCAATGGTTGCACCTGGCGAGACGGAATGAGCAGACGACCGGGATCTATCGCACCGAGCTCGCTCAGGCATTGAGCTGCAGCTCGCTGGACGCGACGTGAAGCTTCACTCGAGCCCTCGCCTTCGCAACATTTGAGGAGCGCGGCGACTAAATTGCTCATGATGGAATCTGCCGACGTGCCTTCCACTCCCTGCACGAGCTCTTGGATTTCGGTTCCGTGCTCTGGGTTACTCACGCGACGACGAATCTCAGCCAAAGCTGTCGCACGAACGGCAAGGGATTCATCCGCCAAGCTTTCCGTCAAACTTTTAAATACTTGGCGGAGTGATACCAGACCGCGCTCCTCGGCGATACGCGCGTTCGCAGCCTCGAGGCGCTGCACTGCCGGCAACATCGGCAACCTCGCCAAGTTTCCACGCATGACATCGCCTCGTCGCAAAATGAGCTCGTCGATGACGGCGGCGGCCTGACTCGCGTCTTCCACCGCTCGCAACTGTGCGTTTTTGTCGGCGACGCGCTCTTCGCCTTTCTGCGCGTTGGCATCCAGGTAAGGCAGCATGGCGACGACAATTTGTCCCGCGGCGCGCTGCAAATGCTCTGGTCGATCAGAAAGCACCTGTACGAGAATTCTCCAACTCTGTAACGCAGTCTTGCGAAGATCTGGATTGTTCAGCGCGTGCGCGAGGTGTGCCATGACCTTTGGAGCAAACTGCGGCAAGTGCTTGCCGATGATCCAAATCATTATGGTCAAGGAACGAATGTAACGCTTGTGAGACAGAGTGTCCCCGTTTTTATCGAACAAGACCATCTCCATTCTCGTGAAATGAGGACGAAAGAAATCGCTGACTTCTTGCGCGTCGGATTGCGCCGCGTCCGCGAGCGCCTTGAACACGGTTAACATGGTGGCGGCAGAGTTGATCATATCTCCTTGCTCGTCTTTCATAGTGGCGCCGGCTCTCGTGATCAAAGCCTTCATGATGTAAAACTTTTGGTTTGAAATCAGTGTGAGCAAATCATCCTTACTGTACTTTTGTAAGAAGGCTTTGAACGCAGCCGTTTCCCTGTCACTCAACGGCGTCAATGTTCTCGGATTGATCAGCTCCGCGATGGCCTCGTAACTGTAATCCGCGACCAACTGATGCAAATCCTTGTTCAACAACTTTGCGTATCCGTTCAAGACGGTCAAGTCTTCTCCTTTACTACCGTCACCGATAGCCATTCTGATGAGCTTCATCATGCAGAGCGGTAGGATCTCTTCGAGCAGATGTCGCGGCATCATCTTTGCTTGTTCAGCAAGAATGGCGATGGAATGTTCGTGCTTGGGGAGAAGCATGCCAATCTGCGCTGCGACATCTTGCGTCCCCAAAATCAACTCTCTCGTTTGCACGTTCCTCTTTTTCGCTAAGCGCTTCAGCAAGTAGATGGCGCAATTTTGAGCCGTGAGGTCCATGTCGATGATGTTCTTAAAGTACACTATCACCGCCGCTGACGTCGCGCCAGGGATCGTCAACGTTTCCGCCACGGCCGCAAACGTGCGCAGTGTAGACTCTTTAATGAATGAATCGGGAGCGCTATCGATCATATCCTTCAATATACGCAAAATTTTGTTCAACCCGAAAGTTTGCTGCGCCATGACAATTGCCTCAGCGTGAAGGGACGCTGCACTGCTACCGCGTCTGCGATCCTCCGGCCTTTCGTTTTTCGGAGGTGCCATTTCGAGTAGAATTTCATCCGATACGATCGCCGACGCGGCCTCACACAGCGCTTCGCGCACGTGTCGCGATTTGTGATGTGCGGTTTTCAACGCGGCGTACGCGAGCGTACCGGCTCCTCTCAACGTCTCGCCATCCTCTGTGAAATCACCGGCTGCACCGAAAATCTCGAACGCATACTTCAAAGAACGCAAACCACTCGCCGTAACCGTACCTTCTGCGTCGCTCGTGTCTAATATGACACCTTCCAGCTGTCCTGCGTTGTTCAAATTGCCAAGCGTCAACGCTGCGTTGAGCGCGGACGTTATCTGTGCGTCGTTCTTCCCTTTGTTCCCATTCGGAGTTCCCGCGGTGAGTCGTCGTTTATTTCTATTGAACTTCCCGGGGGTTTTCGGTAATCCAACCGCCACCTGATCGCCATCGACCGAATGGAGCGCTTTGATTACCTCTCGCTTGACGACTTCGTGGAATGATTTCATTGAATCCGCGAGAAGTTGCGTCGCCTTCTTGGATTCCGTGCTCCCGTGCTCGTAAGAGCATGTATTGAACGCGGCGGTCACCGCTTTATTTCCGTACACTCGAGCGGCGTCGCGAACGGCCTCGTTACCGGCAGCTTTTTGAATACCGTGGAGAACACCCGCCGCCGCTAAACCGCCGAGCGCCGTGGCAAAGGCGTTGCGCACGGGAATCTCTCGCGCATCCTTGAGCGTGCTCAATCTCTGCAACGCACCGATACCCGACGGGGGCGTCGACGCTAAGACGTGCACGAACGACACGGCGATCGCCGCCGAGGAGCGAACGCCAGGATCTTCATCTGCAAACGCTCGCGTCAACACTTGACGAGCGGCTTCGGAACTCGCCTTCTCTCCCGATGGTTCCGAAGACGCGAGCGAGACAGCCAGGTTGAGCGCGGCCAGTTTCGCCACTCTATCGCCAGACAGCGTCTCCTCGTTCACGACGTCGTTCGGTTGCCGTTTCGCGATCGACGTCCAAGGCCACGTCAAAATGTCGAGAGAGATGTCCTTGGTGCTCAAAAGCGGCGGCGTCTTGTTTTCTGGATCGCTCTTGACATTCGCGAGACAGTTGGCAGCCTCCGCGAGCAACGCGTACATCGACGTCGTCGGTGCCTTTTCCGCGTTGCCGTCGTATCGGCGAATCCACCCGAACCATTTGTAAATGACTTGCGCCGCTATGCGCTGAATGCGCGACGAACCCTTCGATGCGGCGATTGATCGCACGATGACGGAAATAGCCAAAACGCGCTGATGGTCGCTCGGCATCGCATTTTGCGGCGCATAGTCGAAATCCATCGAATCTGCGCGTACTAATTGACTTCCCACGACGTCGCGCGTCGTGCTCGAGTCCGGACCGCCCAAGAACTCCATCGCGGCGACGACGCAACTCTCGATCCATTCCGTTCGTGCCTTGTAATCGAGACTCACCGAGGGCTGATCCTCGCCCTCACCTTCGTTGAGTCGCGTGCGCTTCTCGATCTCCATTTCATCACCGTCGTCTCGCACATTCGAGAACGCCAGAGAGAGGCACTCGACCAAGGCGTCCGAGCCTTTACTCGCGATGGTGTGCGGCAGGAGCGTGATGGCTTGAATCGCCAACGTCGGACGCACGAGAAGACACATCCTCAGAACGTCAAAGAGCACGGCACGAATCGATTCATCCCGCGCCGAATCGATCGCGTTCAAAATAGACGTCGTCAAAACGTTCGCGTGCTTGGCCAACACTCCATCCCCGGCGAGTTCTTTGAGCGTGTAGACAAGCTCGAGAACCACGTCGTCGTGTTTCCGAAGCGGTCTACATGTGAGCACGCTGGCGACCGAGGCTAAGATGCTATCGCAGGGAACCAGTACTATCGGAATGTCCGCTATGATGTTTCTGAGCACGGCGGCCGCCGAGAGCTGTACATCGTGAGATCCAATCATCAAAAGTCTCGACAACGCGAAGAGCAATTCGCTCGTCGTCAGCGGAGCCACATTCTGAGGATTCGTCACGAACACGCACTCCAAAAGCTTACACGCCGTGTTCGTGATATTCATCGCACACTCCAAACTCTGCACTTCCACCATCAAACCCGTGCTCGTCGATGCCGCACCGTTCGACAGTTCTGACGAACCGTTTCTTGCCGACGCACCCGCGCGACTCTCTTCGCTACGCTTCACGTGCGCCAACGCCGTGTCGAAACAACACAACACGATCGTGTCTCGATTCATCGACGCCACCTCATCCTCCGCGTCGTCCACGTCCGTCCCCAACATTCCTCCGCGCGGTTTCGCGGGAAATAACTCTACAATCTTTTTCGAATCGCTCACCAGCGCCACGCACCCCTTACACAATTCGTGCATCCCCCCGCCATCCGTCTTGGACGCCACGGACACGAGTCCGAATAACACAGCGTGCACCTGTTCGTGAAATTCAGCGCTGCGAAACGCGTGAAAACGCATCGTCAATCTCTCGCTCGCCGCGCCCGCGTCGAAAGCGCGCACCTGACGTCTGACACTGCAGACAACGCAAAGACGTTGGCGAACACTCGCACCGCCGACGTCCCGCCGAGTTCAAACACGCCCGGATGTTTCTTTATCGCGCCACGCAGTAACTGCAGCGCCTGTTTCACTTCATTCTCTCGAACGCACGCTACGTCGTCGAATCGCGAGTCAGTCATCATTCCCATCGATCGGTCGTCGCGCGCGCGCGCTCCATCACCGCGCGCATCCATCGCTCGCGCGCGCACCGTTCACTGGATTCAACAGCGTCATCAACGCCGGTAACTGTCTCCGGAGATTCACCGCGAACGCGTCGCTCTCGCCGCCGCGTCTCGATTCGGATGTCGTCTCGCGATGCCGCGGCTGCTGCTGCTGCTGATTCCTCGCGCTCAGCGCGCGAAGAATGCTCTCGAGCGTCACCGACGCCGACCCATCGCTCGTCGTCGTCGCCGTCGCCGCGGTCGCCTCCCGTCGCATGGCGACGACGGACGGACGGACGGACGCCGCGCTCTCAGGACGCCCAGCCAGATGATTGAAATTTGAAAGAAACCAAAGTGACGCCGTCGCGACAAAACCACCGCGCGCGCGTCACTCATCGCCGGCTCCGTCGTCGTCACCGTCGCGAGAACGATGCGCGGAGCGCCGGAAACGTGTTACGCCGCGCCGTCGCTCGCGACGTGGCGCGGCGCGGCGTCCGCGCGAGAGGATTCGAGGCTCGACGCGCGGGCGGCGGCGCTCATGCCCATCGTCAAGGGCGTGTCGGGGTCGTTCGGTGGGATCATCGAGGTACGCGCGAGTCGAGACGTTCGCGTGGTGTGCTTTACTTTTCTTTGTGCGTCGCGCGCGGCGCGGACGGGGGGGCGTCGTCGATGGGACGGGTGGTGAGAGGGACGGCGTGAGGGTGGGAGGGTCTCGCCGGCGCGAGAAAGATGCGAGACGCGAATGGCGCGCGAACGCGTGATGGCGTGGAGAGACTGACGATGACCCGTGCGTCTGATGTGTGTGCGTGTTTGTTTTTGCGTAGGCGTGTTGTTTGCAACCCGTGGACGTGGTGAAGACGCGATTACAGTTGGATAAGACGGGGCAGTACCGAGGCGTCGTCGATTGCTTCAAGAAGATTCACGCCGAGGAGGGCATCGGGGCGCTCTGGAAGGGATTAAACGCGTTCGCCACGCACTTGTGTTTTAAATATATGTTGCGTATGGGGACGAATGCGACGTTTCAGGCGGCCTTGAGGGATGAAAATGGAGATTTGAGCACGGGGAGACGCATGGCGGCGGGTTTCGGCGCTGGCGTCATCGAGGCGCTCGCCATCGTGACGCCGTTTGAGGTGGTGAAGATTCGGTTACAGCAACAAAAGGGCACGGCGATGGAGGCGTTGAAATACAAGGGTACGTTACACTGCGCGAGAACAATCATTCGCGAGGAGGGTGTGTTGGCGCTGTGGAACGGCGCCGGTCCGACCATCGCTCGAAACGGCACCAATCAAATGTGTCTCTTCACCGCCAAGGCGCACGTCGACTCCTTTTTGTGGGGTAAAAACGACGGCGACGGCAAGGTTTTACACCCCGCGCAATCGTTGATTTCCGGTGGTTTGGCGGCGACGATTGGTCCCATCGCCACGGGGCCGTTCGACGTCGCCAAGACGCGTCTCATGGCGCAATCCAAGGCGGGCGGAGCCATCAAGTACAAATCCTTTGTCCACGCGCTCACGCTTATTCCGCGAGAGGAGGGCATCATGGCCATGTGGAAGGGACTGCTCCCGCGCCTCATGCGCATTCCTCCAGGGCAAGCGATCACGTTCTGCGTCGCAGATCAGATAGTAGGTATGTACAGCAACTCCAAATTCGCCAGAGGAGAAGACGCGGGCGACGAGTGAGCGAGCGAGGTGGAGAAAGATTTCTCTCCTCGCCGCCGCGCGCAGAGTCACGACGACAGACCCGATTCCACCTCGCACGACGCCCAGAGCCCGACGAACGAATGGTAGACTTTAATATTTATTCTAATCGTAGCCCACAATCGTAGCCCACGCGCGCGCGCGTCGCACCGAGAACATGATGTTCTGAACATCCTTGCGCGCTTCGTTCGCGCGCTTCGTCTTCGCCCTCGTCACCACAGGGCGACGCTCATGCACGCGCACCACGTCGCGCGCGTCGCCGCGTGCGCGCGGTCGCTCGCGTGTACGTCGCGAGATGTCATACCTCGCGTCGCTCGCGCGTCCGTCGCGCGCGAGACGCGTCGGCGGCGCGTCGACGTCGTCGGTATCGTCGCGTCGCGACGCGCGCATCACTTCTTTCCCGGGACATCTTTGCGCGCGTCTTCCGTCGCCTCTCGCGCGTCCGCGGCGGTGCGCGAGGACGAGACGACGAATGCTTCCGTGAAGTCGGCGTCTTCGGCGGCGGTGAGCGATGAGACGGTGTTGTTCGCCGTCGAGGGCATGCGGTGCGGTGGATGTTCGGCGGCGGTTCAAAAGACGCTCGGCGAACGCGACGACGTCGAGCGGTGCGCGGTGAATCTGGTGACGGAGACGGCGGCGGTGACGTTTCGTCGTGAATTGACCGGTGATGCGTTGCGCGCGACGATCGATTCGGCGATCGAAGCGATCGGGAAGAAGGGATTTACCATGACGCGACGCGCGGCGGGTCGAGCGGCGGAGGCGGCGGCGAGAGACGCCGAAAGGAAACGCGAAGAGGAGATGGAAAAGACCAAGTGGGATCTGTACAAGGCGTGGGGGTTGACGGCGGCGTGTCTGGGGACGCACTTGACGCATCACTTGCACGCGTTGGGGTTGCACGAGTACGCGCACACGGAGGTTTTGAACGCGTTGGCGCAGCCGTGGATCGGGGCGACGCTCGCGGTGGGCGCGCTGTTGGGACCGGGTAGGAAAATATTGAGTGAGGGCGCCACGGCGCTCGCGAACAGGGCGCCAAATATGAATTCACTCGTCGGCGTTGGGTCGCTCGCCGCGTTCGGTCTCTCTACGGCGGGGGCGTTGAATCCGCAATTGAACGAGTACGGGCAGTGGACGAATGATTTCTTTGAAGAACCGGTGTTGTTGATGGCGTTCATTTTGCTCGGACGCGCGCTCGAGGGACGAGCGCGCGCGCGCGCGAGCGCGGATTTGCGTTCACTGAGTTCACTCCTTCCGCTCGACGCGCGTTTGGTCGTGCCGGATCGCGAGAGCGAAGAGGGCGAAGATCCCGCCGATCACTCTGTCGTCGTCGACGTCGACCGCGCCTCGGTGCGACCGGGAGATTTAGTGCTAGTGAACCCGGGTGAAATCATCCCCGTTGACGGCGTCGTCGTCGCTGGAAACGCGGGCGTGGATGAGGCGACGCTCACGGGCGAACCCGTGCTCGTGTACAAGACGAAAGGGAGCGACGTCAACGCGGGCACCGGTGTCTTTGAGGGTCCGCTCACCGTCAGGGCGACGAGCAGCGGTGATTCATCCATCGTCGCCGGCATCACGAAGACGATAGAAGAGGCGCAAGGTCGCGCCGCACCCGTACAAAGACTCGCCGACGCCATCGCCGGTCCTTTCGTGTTCGGCGTCATGGGCATCAGCGCGGCGACGTTTGCGTTTTGGACCCTCGCCGGGGACGCGTTGTTTCCGGGCGCGCTCATGGAGGCTGGCTCGTTCGGCGCCGCTCCGTGGATGGGACCGTTGAAATTAGCCACCGACGTGCTCGTCGTCGCGTGTCCGTGCGCCCTGGGACTCGCCACACCGACCGCCGTGCTCGTCGCGACGTCTCTGGGCGCGCGAAATGGCGTCTTGCTTCGCGGCGGCGACGTCTTGGAAACCATCGCCGGCGTCGACGCCGTCGTGTTGGATAAAACGGGCACGATCACGCGAGGCAAGCCGCGATTGAAATCCGTGCACGTGAGCGACGCGCGCACGGAGTGGGACGTGTTGAGCGTTGCCGCCGCCGTGGAAGCGACGACGACGCACCCGATCGCCAAAGCGGTGACGCGAAGCGCAGAGTCTCGATTCGAGAGCGAAGAGAACCTATCGCCCGTTCCGCGCGCGTCCGCGTCGGAGACAGAACCCGGTCGCGGGGTCACGGCGACCGTGAACGGTGAGCGCGTCTTCGTCGGCGCACCCGCGTGGGTGGACGCCAAGGTTGGTGGCGTCGGCGCGTCGAGCGACGCGTTTGCCGCCGCGCGCTCGGAGAGCGAGACGTGTTCGCTCGTCGCCGTCGGCGTCGAGGGTCACGGCGTCGTCGGCGTGCTCACGGTCGCGGATGAGATTCGCGAGGACGCCGCGGAGACGATTCAACGCCTCAAAGCCGCCGGCGTCCGCGTGCATATATTATCCGGCGACAGACAAGCCGCCGTGGACGCCGTCGCGTCGGAGCTCGGTTTGGGCGCCGACAGCGTCGTCCTCGGCGGCATGTTGCCCGCCGACAAGGCGTCCGAGATTGAAAAACTCCGCGCCCAGGGTTTCACCGTCGCCATGGTCGGCGACGGCATCAACGATGCGCCCGCCCTAATCACCGCCGACGTCGGCGTCGCCATGTCTCGCGGCATGGAAGCCACCGGAAACGCCGCCGGCGTCATCCTCCTCGGCGACAAGTTATCCCAAGTCGCCGATTCCATTCAACTCGGCAAAAACTCCCTCAACAAAATCCGCCAAAACCTCGGGTGGGCGCTCGCCTACAACGCCGTCGGCGTCCCGCTCGCCGCGGGTGCCCTCTTACCCGAATACGGATTCACCCTCAACCCGTCCGCCGCCGGCGCCATGATGGCCGTCTCCTCCGTCGCCGTCGTCTCCAATTCCCTCTTATTACGAGGTCCCGACGCTTGGGTTGCGTTCACCGATCCCTCACGGACGATCGATCGTCGTCCATCGTCGACCTCCTCCTCCTCGCCCGACGCCGCCGCTCGCGTGTAATCATACCATTCGTAGTATTTGTCTTCGCGCGTCCGTCGACGACGCAGACGCGAAACGTCCCCCCCTGGCTGCATTCGCGCTCGCGCGGTCGCGCGCGATGGCGGTCGAGACGTCTTCCGCGCGCGACGCACGCGATGAAAAATGTACGCTCGGTTTTCCCGTGGACGACGTCGAGGTGTCGCGCGCGCTTCGCGCGTCCGACGCGCGATTGAATCGAAAATGGGACGGCGCAATCGTCGATTCGGGACGAAAGTGTCGCGATGACGACGGTCGGCCGGGTGATTTCGTGCGCGCGTTCGCGCGCGCGAATGGGATCGGACGGTCGTCTCGACGAGCGCTGTGGTTCGCGTGGAGCGGGGGGGAGGCGAAGAGGGCGACGGCGATGGAGAGAGGGGAGGAAACGTACGCGGCGGCGACGGCGAGAGACCGCGCCGAGGAGGATGGCGACGATGACGGCGACGACCGAGGAGAAAAACAATCGTGGAGGCGGTGTTTCGAGCAGATTGATTTAGATTTACCGAGGACGTTTCCCGAGCACGAAAATTTTCAGGAGGGCGGCGACGGGTTGGTTCGTCTTCGTCGCGTGTTGCGAGCGGCGGCGAGGACGTCGACCAAGACGAGCTGGTACGTGCAGGGCATGAATTACTTGGCTGGATTTTTACTGTGCGTGTACGACGGTGAGCGCGAAGACGACGAAGAGTGCGCGTACTGGGTGCTTCGATGCGTGACGGAGGACATGTTTCCCGGGTATTTCGAACCAGGATTAAAGACGCTTCGGAGCGATTTGGAAGAGCTCGATTATCGATTTTCGCGCGTGTCCGAGGAGGCGCACGAAAAGCTTCAGTCGATGGGATTGGCGGTGAAATTTTTCACCGCAAGATGGTTAATGTGTGGTCTGGTCGGGTGTGCGGCGGCGCCCATCGTGGTGCGCGTGTGGGATTTGCTCTTCGTGGACGCCGATAGACAACCTCGAGAGACGTTGTTAAGATGCTCGCTGGCGATTTTAGCGTTACAGGCACCCTTCATACGCGCCGCCGAGGACATGAACACATCGGTGGAGTGCATTCGCGAGGCCGGATCGACCATCGATAACATAGAGGCATATTTGCAGCGCGTATCAGATTTGCGTGACGTTCAATTTCCGTCCAAGCCCATCGAGCCACCGACTGCGGCGACTCCGTCGAGAAAGAGAACGCGGTACGAGCCGCCGCCGACGCCCGCGCGCGCCGCCATGACACCGGTGGGAAACACCCTGTACGCGTCTCTCGTCTCTTTCTTTTCACCGACGCCGAACAAGACGTCGACCGCGACGCCGTCGACGGCACGCGCCTCGGGACTCGCGCCGAAAAGGCTGTGGAGTTTCGGTGAGAACGCGGAAGAGCAGACGAGATCGGTGAAACGCAAACGAGACGACGCAGGAACCGAATTGACGTCGAAGTCGAAGCAAGCGCGGTCGACGCCGATACGTAGAAGCACGCCGAGAAAGTCGCCTCGTCTCGCGCGATGACGCTCGCGACGAACGAGCGCGCAACGTTTCGATGCTTGATGCTTTGTAATTTATGTCCTATACGGTTTCAGTTTTACTCAAAGGTCAACTAGCGACTAACGATTTACTGTCCAAGAGATATGTGCTGCAACATTCTGAGCAACTCTTGACTGCTGATGACGTTGGATCCCATGCCAGAATCCATAAACGCGGGAGTCTTGCTCGGTTTGGGACCACACAAGCCGCCGGCTTGCTCGTCGTTTAGCCTGGAGAGGCTATTGTTTTCACCCTCGACGGCTGCGCACCAGTCAACGTCGAATTGTAACGTCGTGCGCACGCTGGCGCGCTCGACGTCTTCGCACGTCTGGAGTTCGCACAGCGCATTGGCCAAAATGATGACGCTTCCCACATTTCCCTTGCGTGTGGAGATGGGTTTCGTCGCGAGCGCTTGTTGAATGGACGCGGCGAGCATGCCTTGAAGACTCTCTGTGCCGCCCTCAAACATGGGCGCCCACAAGGGCTCGTGCGGGCTGACCAAAGCCGCCAAGACCAAGCGGATGACGGTGGCGTGCAGCGCGGAGCTCCAAGAATACTTGAAGAACATGCGAACGAGCGACACCATGACAAACTGTCCATCGTTCGGGAGTTTCAACGTGGCGATTCGTTCGTCGATGCCCTGGCACCCAATCTGCAAGAGAACCGCCAAAATCTCCGCCGCGGCGACGCGGTGAGAGCCGATGGCGGGAATGATCTCTCCGCTTCTCTGCGTCACCGCGTCTTCGGGTTCAAACGTCAACGCGACGACGATCGTGTCGATGTGTTCCATAACGCTACGCACCAACTCGACCGGGAAACTCTCCAGAGAGTTCCCAGGGACTGGCAAATCGTCCCGATCCGTCAAGTCTTCCAACAGCGCATTACTAACAGCCCACAACAAACTCCCCAGTTTCCCGGCGTCGAGCGGTTCACTCCCGTCCGCGATCGCCTTGATCAACTCCACCGCCGCCGCCAAAGCTTCCTCTCTCGATATTTCTTCCTCTTCCTCGTCCTCCTCTTCGTCCTCGTCCTGAAGTTCCCTGGAGAGTTCACCCGAGCGCTGCAACGACGAAAAATCGGGCGGTCCTCCGACAACGATCTCCTCAACCTCCTCGTCCTCCTCCTCCTCGTCATCATCGTGCGCCTCCACCGCGTCATCAAACGTCTCCTCCGCGCTCGCGCGTTCGTTCTCACCTCGCACCGCGTCTCCACGCGCGCCGTCACGGGTCGCCGTGGCGTTCCCGTCGCCGCCCCTCGAGTCGCCCGCGTCGCCCTCCCCGACCATCGCCACGTCCTCGACCGTCTCCACCGATCGCGTCGACGCGACGACACCGACCGCATCCACGGTCGTCGTCGTCGTCGTCGCCGCCGCCGCCGCCACCGCCACCGTCGTCGTCGTCGTCGTCGTCGTCGTCGTCAGCGTCCCAGATTCCTCCTCCTCCTCCGCCATCTTCTCCCGATTCGCTCGCGCGCCCAGCCTCTCGCGCGCCGTCGTCTCGACGTCACCGCTCGCGTCTCTCGATCGCGCGCGTCTCTCGATCGATCGATCGATCCACGCCGCGCGCGGTGTGCGGTCGCGCGGTCGCGCGGTCGTCCGCTCGAGTCGGTGGGAAAACCCCACCGGGGGCCCAGGGACCGTTCATGACCCATGGAATCCGAATCCATCCGACGGCCCGCACACGCGCGCGCGCGCCGGCACCGCCATGTCGCCGATCGCGACGCGCGCGAGCGCGTTCTCTTCTCCGTCGTCGTCGTCGTCGTCGCGCGCCACCGGTCTCGCGCGCGAGGCACGGGCGCGTCGATGGTCTCGCGCGCGGGCCAGAACACCGTCGTCGTCGTCGCGCGAGAACGCGGGCGTGGACGTGCCGACGCTGTTGAACAACACGCCGCACGCGCGAGAGACGCGTGCGTGGTTTTACGACGATTGCGCGAAATCCATCGCCGCGGCGGTGACGTCGAGAGAGCGGCGGATTAAGATTAAGACGGAGTTTCCAGAGTTGAATGTGAGCGGCGACGTGTATCGAGTCGGGACGACGTTGGAGCTCGTTCGACGCGTGGCGACGACGTTGGCGCGGGACGGAATGCGAGTCAAGGTGTGCGTGCAGCGAAGCATGGGGAAAGGGGTGTTTCAGGCGCTGCCGTTGAGTCTGAGTGGGGTGTCGAAACTGTTGGAGTTGATGGACTGGGACGACGACGTGGCGGACGCCATCGTGCCGAACGGCGGCATCAGCGGCGAGGACGGCTCGGACGCGGACGCGTTCATCTTGGTACAGCCGCAAAACATCGTCGGGTACTCGATTTTACCGTACATCGCGGAGATGGAGGAGGTGGTTGGGGATAAACCGATGATTATGATTAATCCTCGATTGGACGACATTCAATCCGCTGGCAACGTCATGTCCGTCAGAGGACGTAAAGAACGCATGGAGGCGGTCGCGGCGTGGAAGGAGTGCTACCACTTTCGTCTGCTCTATCGCAAGCCGTATTTTCATCCAATCTACGGCGCCCTTCGATTTGCGTATTACGAAAACGAATGGGAGTTGTACAAGCGCACCGGTTTAGGGGAGACGGAAAAATACGAGTTGCTCGCGACGTACGACGCCGAGCCCGACCCGGAAGAGATGACGAAAAAAATCTGGGGATAACATCGCCGCGCGCAGTAGTTGTTTGTGTATGTATGTCACGTCACGCGAGCGTTTCCACCGTCGACACCGCGCGACATAGGCCGACGTCCCGAAAACAGTTGGGCCAACTGGCTGCCCCACACCGCGCCCGACGAATGAGCGTCGCGGATGGCGACGACGACGTCGATCGTCTCAACGCGCTCTTGAGCGAGTGGCGCGAACCCCTCATCGCGCGCGTGCTGCCGCGATTGGTGATCCCGGACGGCACCAATCGAGCGGCGACGGGCGTGTCGCTCGAACACGCGCACGGAATCGCGATGAACATCGCCGAGCGCGGGTTCGACGTCGACCACGACGTGCCCGTCGTCGTGCGTCAAGACGCGAGGGAGATGTTGCGGTCGGACGCGTACGCGCGGTGGGAGCGGTTCACGCGCGCGAACGCGGCGGTGTTGCCGGCGACGTCGTCGAACGTGTGGGAGGGCGAGCCTTATGCGTTTTTAACGCTTGGCTCGAGTCATTTAAATCTGGCGTTGAAGCTCATCGAACACGACGTGCCGAGCGTGTTTTCGAGAACTATGAGTTACGGAAGCGCGCTTAGTCGGGATAAGCGTCTGCGAGACGCCGTGTACGATGGGTTACCGAGTGTGGTGTTGCGACCGTCGACGCCGGCGGATGTCAGGAGAGAGATATCCGTCGCGCTCAACCGAGCCGAGGACGTCGGTTTTCGTATCGACGACGACGGACGAGCGATTCGCGTGCGAGACCCGTCGAACGCCAAAGAGCTCACCGTCTACGAAGCGCTGTCGCGAACGCTCGACAGCGAGGAACTGAGTTCGCTCGCGCGCGTAAAGCACGGCTTGGATTTATCAGACGCCGACGCGGGATACGTCGCGGCCACGGCGTCCAACGGAGCGAGATCGCGATTGTGACGCCTCGACGCGTAGATGTACACTAGCACGAGACGTTTCGTCTCACCTAGCACCGGTAGTTTTGTCTCATATGGACGCACGTAGACGCGCGCCGCGCGGTTCCTAAAAAGCGCCTTGAGTAGCAAAAACGACCCGCAGCCGCCATCACTCGAAGACTCGCGCGATGGCATCCACTCCCGCCGACGCGCCCGCCGTCGCCGCGGACGCGGTGCTCGTGAAATCGGTCGAGATGCCCGCCGACGCCGACGTCGTGCGCGGGTACGACTTCGAGGGCGACATGAATTACGAGGCGCTCCTCGACTCGCTCTTCACCACCGGGTACCAGGCGACGTCTCTGGGACAGGCGGTGCGCGAGGTGAATCGCATGCTCGCGTGGAGACTGAGCGATGAACCGGTGACGGAGGACACGGACCCGGATGAGCGCGACGAGGCGTACCGCGCGGGCGTGCGAACGAAGATTTTCTTGGGGTGGACAAGCAACCTCACGAGCAGTGGGACGCGGGAAACCATAAAGTATCTCGTGAAGAATAAGATGATCGATGTGCTGTGCACCACGGCTGGTGGGGTGGAGGAAGATTTCATCAAGTGCATGAAACCGACGTATCTCGGTGATTTCGCGCTGAGAGGAAAGGATTTGAGAAAGCAAGGATTGAATCGCATCGGTAACTTGATTCAGCCGAACGACAACTATTGCGACTTTGAGGATTGGATCATGCCGATCTTGGACGCGATGCTCAAGGAACAGAACGAACAAGGCGTGAAATGGACGTGCTCTTCGGTGATCAAACGTTTGGGTTTAGAGATTAACCACGAAGATTCAATCTTTTATTGGGCGGCGAAGAACAACATCCCGTGCTACTGTCCGGCATTGACGGACGGTTCGATCGGAGACATGTTGTATTTCCACTCGTACAAGAACCCGGGTTTGGTGATTGACGTCGTCGCGGACGTCAGGGCGATGAACGACGAGTCTATCAAGGTAAAGCGTCCTAGAAAGACGGGAATAATCATTCTCGGCGGCGGCGTCGCAAAGCATCACATTTGCAACAGCAATTTGATGCGTAACGGTGCAGATTACGCCGTGTTCATCAACACGGCGCAAGAGTTCGACGGTAGCGATTCCGGTGCGCGTCCGGACGAAGCTGTGTCCTGGGGTAAAATCACCATGGACGCGAAACCGGTCAAGTGTTACGTCGACGCAACGGTTGCGTTCCCGATTCTCGTCGCGCAAACGTTCAAAAAGAATTTTGAACCTCGAACGTAAAGTCACGGCGTCATCGCGCACACGCGCGTCGATGTCACTCATAGTAAACATTTTCCACCATTCATTTAGTAAGTTGTACATAGAGACGCGTTGAGCCGTGTTATCATCATTACGAACGTTTCCTCCGCCGATGGCGCGCCACTGCGCGCCTCGACATGAGTGTCGAGAGTCGGCCACCGAGTGATGGATGGGCCACCGCTTCCACCAGCGGCGCTCTCTCTCCCGAAGACGTCGCGACGTACCGAAAGCAAGGCTTCCTGGCCATCACGGGCTTTGCCTCGGCTGAAGAGATGACAAACATGCGCGCGCGAGCCGAAAAGATTGTCGACGAGTTCGAGTATGACCGTGCGTCCGTCTTCAGCACCACGGATCAAAAGCGAACGACGGATGATTATTTCTTGGACTCGGCGAATGGAATCTCGTGTTTCTTCGAGGAAAAAGCGCACGACGACACCGGGACCCTGCGTGTTCCCAAGGCGCTTGCCATCAACAAGATTGGGCACGCGTTGCACGACTTTGACGACGTCTTTCGCGCGTTTAGTCGATCGGAAAAGGTTGCAAATCTCATGAAGAGTTTGGAATTACCGAATCCAACACCGGTACAGAGCATGTACATCTTCAAACAACCGAGCATCGGCGGCGAAGTCGTCCCGCATCAAGACTCGACGTTTCTCAACACGGAACCGCCGACGTGCGTCGGCATTTGGCTCGCCCTCGAAGACTGTACGCTGGACAACGGATGCCTCCACGCCATACCCGGCACACCCCCGGTGACGCGAATCATGTCGGTGGACCACGAGTCGAGCGAACGTCCGATTGAATTCGTCGGCGACGCGCCCGACGTCGACATCTCGCGCGCCTCGCCGCTCTGCGTCCCGGCCGGCACCCTGATCCTTCTCCACGGCGCCAACGTCCACTTCAGTCGCGCCAACACGTCACCACACAGCAGACACGCGTATTCCGTCCACTTCGTCGACGGAAATGCGCGTTGGCGCGCCACGAACTGGCTTCGGCGGTCGCCTTCGCATCCTTTCACACCACTCTAACTCTGTATACCCATAGCCGGATCCTGTAACCTCATCCACATTCAAAACCCGGACCATTGGCCGTCCCCGACCTCGGAGATCCCCGCCGGCCGACGCGGGAGTCTCGCGCGCGTGTTCGCGCGCGACGAACGTCGACGGGCGTCGCGACGACGGCACTCCCGGGCGTCGACGAGGCGGGGTGACGTCGACCGAACGCGCGCGTCGCGAGGATATAATACATCGTGCGTACCGGTGACTTTTTTGATTTTATTTTGAAAAAAAGCCGTTTCGGCGAGCGGTCGACGCGATGGCGCCGACGGAGGAGCTCACCGAGTACGAGCGCGAGCGTTTGGCGAAGATTGAGCGCAATAAGGCGTTGATGGAACGACTGGCGCTGGCGAAGCTCGCGAGCGAGGCGGGGGTTGGGAACGAGAGCGGGAGAGGTCGAGGCCGCGGGCGCGGGCGCGGGCGAGGTCGCGGGCGAGCGCCGCGAGAGAAGCGAGCGCCGGCGAGAACGTCGTCTAGAGTTGAGAAATTGAAGAAAGAGTCGAGATTGACGTCTTGGAAAGGGACGAGGATCGAACGACGGTTGAGGACGCATTTTTTCATGGAGGTGGACGCGGACGTGTTGTGTCTGGGAACGGCGACGGAGGAGGATAGAAATACGCACGGAGTGTTGGTGCCGAAGAATTTTTACTCGGAGGGGTATCTGGCGGATGAACCGTACTCGGCGTGGACAGATGACGAAGGGTGGCATCATATGATATGGGGGACGGATCACGTGGGTGAAAAGAAGAGACACGTGCGCACGGAGGAGAAGGGCTGCGCCACGCCGAGCGGGGCGGCCATCATTGTCTTGCAGGAATTGTCGCGCAGGAAAATGGAAGCGTACGAAGATTTCATGGCGGATCGCGCGAAACAAGCGCTGGACATGCTCCTATCGTCTCAGCCACCGAGCTGGTATCGACCGTATCATCCAACATTCATCAATCGACACTCGCAGAGGCTCTGGGCGCCGCTGACCGTTGACGCGAAACCCGAGTTTAAACCTCTCGACGAGTCGGAGGACAAGGAGGTGGCAAAGCGTCGTCAGGACTTTCGAAACGCATTCTCCCTGAGTTTGTCCCTCGTGAACGCGCGAGAGGGAGAGAAACTCGAGTGGATCATCGGCGATGTTCTGGAGGAGTGCACGAACTGCGGCTGCAGTCGCACTGATACGACGCAAATGCGTCTCGGTCCGGATAAGCGACGCTCGCTCTGTAATGCGTGTGGTCTCTTCTACGTTACGATGGGACACCTGGGCAATGCATCGAGCGTGGACCACGAGCTCAATAAAACTCGCGAATTTGTCGATTTGAGCATCGGCGAGGAGGCGGAAGTGGTCTCCGAGGAGGAAAAAAAGGTGGAAGCGCCTCCAACGAACGAGCGCGTCGTTGTTTCTTTGGAGACTGAGGAGGAAGTCCACGTGAGACTGAAACTGGATGTGGCCCCGGAGGAGCCTTTCCAACCAAGTGAGGAGAACGCGGCGCGGAACGACGAACACAAGCTCATCGTTAGATATCCGAACGTGCATCGCGCCGCCTCTGCTCCAAACGGATGTGCGGTAGAGTCTTCGAGTCATGTAACCAGGGGGACCGTCGAAGACTACCCGATCGACATGATTGACTGGGACGCATTACCTCATTATACCAAGCTCGTCACCCTCGCGAGCACGGGTTTGCTCACAAATAGACAAATCATGGCGGATGAGTATCCAGATGAACGCCTCGTGCAGCGCGCGGTTCCTTATGCCGCGCATTCACATCTCAAGCGCATGGTAGAGACGGGCAAGTATGCGAAATACATGCCCAATGTCACGGATTCTGAGCGTTACAAACCGGTGCAAGTTACTTTCAAACCCGATCAAATCGATGGGCTCACCATTTTCGGTTACGCCGAGGAGAAAGTGCAAGAGTCGCTCGAGGGACACATTGAGCGTCGCGTCGAGACCGCGGCTATCGAAGAGGAGGAGACGAAACGAGAAACTCTCGCCAGCATAGCAATGGAGGATCTCGACGCGAAGCGTATGTTTGAGTACCACGTAGAAAAAGGTATATCGACGTTTGAAAAAGCGGAGGAGAAAGCAATCCGCGACGCCGAGCGTGAACGAGAGAACGCGCGGCGAAGGAAAGAAGCTGAAGAACAAGAAGCGATTCGACAAGCAGAACTTGAACTGCACGGTAATGTCAAGAAAGGTGGTGTCGACTTGGAAGACGTTGTGGGTTACACCGACGAGGAGTTGCGCGCGTATGAGGGTGAGGTTGAAATTCCACAGCCGATAGAGATGACCTGCAACGGGCATTTGGGGGTGTTACAAACCATGGGTCGAGCTCGAGGCGAGCGAGTTCACGACATCGGTAGCGATACCATCGTCGGTGCTGGTGAATTCGAAAGAATGTCAGGCTCTGGTAGCTCCAAAAAGTGGAAATGCTCGTGCCGCGTGCGCAACTCAGATGGCAGCGTGGGTACGAATATGCTCACGCACCTGATCGAGCGAGGGGATGAATTCGGTGACGAAATTATCGGACGACGCGTGGCCATTTGGTGGCCAACTGAAGAGCTTTACTACCTGGGATACGTTGAAGGGTACAACAGCGCGAATGGCGAACACGCCATCAAGTACGACGATAACCAAGTCGAGGACATCATGCTTTTCATGCAAAAGTTCAAATGGCTCGACGAAGATGTGCTCCTTCCAGGAAAGGAGGAGCAGGACGACGAAGGTACCCAGACGAAGGTGCACGTGCGACCACCGGGCGTGGCAGGCGCCGAGGAGGCAACCGTCCGAGTTCCTCTGGGAGGATTCAGCGTGTACGCTCGCATCAAGCCCGCTGTGACGTTCAAGAATAGCGAACGTCGCAAGTGCTACGAAATTTTACAAGCCGTTCGCAAAGTGGTGGATGAAGACGGGAGAAACATATCGGAGCCATTCGAAAAACTTCCCAGTCGCTTCGCGTTGCCAGAGTACTACGACATCATTAAATGTCCGGTGGACTGCGCGTCCATCGAACGCATGCTTCGGAAGCCCTCCGGTGGGTACCCAAACGTTTGGTTTTTCCTCGTTGGGATGGAATTGATGTTCACAAACTGCAAGCGGTTCAACGACCCCGCTGCTCTGCTTTACAGCGACGCAGACGTGCTTCGAAACGTGTACCTCGAAGCCGTCAAAGAGCGTTTCCCTGGTCAACCGGTTCCTCCGTCAATCACTGTGTACGACAGCGTAGACGAACCGGCATGGGATAAACCAACAGACGACGGCATCATCGAGGATGAAGACGATCCGTTCCCACAAAAATATGTCGCACCGACTCTCGAAACTCTAAAGAAGAGGCGTATAAGTCCAGAATGGGAAGAGGAGGAAGTCATTCGTCAACGCAAGTCTCAGCGCACCGCGCCAAGGGATCGACGCGTCCCAAAGGATCCCATGAAGTGCGTGGTGTACATCTTATCGCGAGTCCGAGGAAACGCCATGCCTTTAGATGCCTTGCACGAGTTGATGATAGAGAAAGGCGTGAAAGACTTCGAAACGTCGCGGAGACCACTCGCGGCACTTGGCGCGCTGTTGCGCCAAAATCCAGCTCTCATTCGAGAGGCTCGCGGGGGCGAACTCTGGGAATTGGTGGACAAAGTGGACGTAGATTCGGATGATGAAATCTTCATCAACGGTAAAGAAAACGAGGACGACGCAAGCGAGGATAAGGCATCGCCTCCACCGCCTGTCAAACTGTCAATGACGAAGAAGGAAATCGCTGCGTGCAAGATCGTGTTGCAGGCGATTCGTTCGTGCAAAGACAAGAAGGGTCGCGAACTCGCCGAACCGTTCGAACTTCTCCCGACGCGCAAGCAGCTTCCAGATTACTACCGCGCCATTTCAGCTCCCATCGATTTGGGAAGCATCCAACGCTGTCTCAACGCTGGAGGCTATCCATCCACGTGGATGTTTTGCGTCGCCGTTGAACTCATGTTGTCCAACTGCCAAAACTACAACGAGCCCAGCAGCCAGCTCTACAAGGATGCTGACACTCTGCGCGGCGTTGTCGCCAAAGCGATGCAATCTGAGTACCCCGGACACCCGCTCCCCAAGCGAGATTCAGTGTACGACGCCGAACAGTGCGTCGAACCACGATGGAAAAAGACGCCGACGCTCAAGTTTACCATGCGTAAAAATCCAACTCAATAAACCCGCCACCCGAGAAATAGAATAGCTCACCGATAGATTGATGAAACGTTATGATGAATATTCATTTTCATTTTCTTCACGTCCCCGTCGTCTCCTCGCGACGTGCTCCGCGTCTGCGTCGCTACCGCGTGTCTTCGCGAGCGAAGACGTTCAAATTTTTTGTGAAAAAGAGCCGCGCCCCTCACACCGAGTCGAACGGTCGCGAGATCATGTACTCGCAGCCCGACACCGGGGGCCTGTCGAAGGATGAGATTCGACAAGCCTTTAGAGAGTTCGATCTCGATAGAAACGGCTACGTCGGCGCGGCGGAGATCGCGCACGTGCTCGCGTCGATGGGCGAGAAGGTGACGGATGATGAGATCGATGAGATGATTTTAATGGCGGACACGGACGGCGACGGACAGATATCGTTCGATGAGTTTCACAGGTTGATGCATCAGCTCTCCGGGACACCGCTCGCGCAGAATCGAGGCGGGCCGGGGATGCAAGTACCGCCGCACATGCAGGGACGCGGGCAGGCGCCGTACGGGCAACCGCCAAACATGGCACTGAACAGAGGAGGATACCAGCAAGGACAGCAAAACTTTGGAGGAGGCGGCTACGGCGGTCCTCCGCACATGGGTGGGGATTACGGTGGCCAGCAGTCGATGGGCGGTGGGTACGGCGTTGGCGTGGGGAGTGGAGGCGCGGGAGCGGCGGGCGACGGAGGCGGGAGCTCGTTGAGTGATTTGCAAAGTTTCCAGCGCGCGCAAGGGCTCGACACGGAAGGTTTGAAGAAAATGTACCAGACATTCTTAGCGAGCGATAAGGACGGTAGTGGGCGCGTCGATGTGAATGAGTTTGTGCGCATGTTGCGGGTCGATCGAACGCCGTTCGTCGAACGGTTGTTTTCAATTTTCGATTCCGATCGCACGGGCCTAATAGATGTGAAAGAGTTCATCGTCGGGATGTCGAACTTTGGTGGCGAAGCGCGCGATAACAAGATCAAATTCGCATTCAGCGTGTACGATCTCGATGGTTCAGGCTTTATCGATTCAAGCGAAATGCAGAAGATCATTCGCGCCACAAACATGAGCACGGATAAACAAGTCGAACGAAAGGTGGAGTGGCTCATGCGACAGTGCGATACCGACGGCGATGGAAACATCTCGTTCGATGAGTTCACCCAGTTATCAAAAAAGTTCCCCAACATCGTGTTTCCGGCGTTCAATCTCGCCGGTAGCATGGCGGGTCTTTAAATTTCGCGTCGTAGAAAATGAAAAGAACAACCGATAGAAAAGACAACCGAGAGAGACCACGCAGCACCACACCGCGACGCGGCGACGTCGATATGCGCGAGTTCCGCTCACCGTTCAAGCACGAAAAATTATTCCCGCCAGAAAAGCGCGCGGTCGCGCCCGATCCCGCGCCTGCACGCGCGCCAACGTCCGGTGAAGGTGACCGCAAGTCGAGCGGAAGCGACTCTGGAAAGCGCGGTAGAGACGTCGAGAACGCGTTCGCGAGGGATGACGACGGACATTTCTCGTCTCGACAACGCGCTGAATCGTTGGAGAAAATTTCTTGCCGCAGCCTGTCGCGACACAGTCGGGAGATGTCGGTCGAAAAGAAGGGAGACGTCGTCGAGGGTCGACTCGCTTCGGAGGTGGAGAAATCGAGAGACGCAGAGACGGCGCCACCGAGGAGAGAGTTGGAAGATATTCGGAACACCTTTGAGGATGTATTAGAGAGAGCGGAGCGAATGAAACGTACATCGAGCGCAGATGACTTGTCGACGACGGTGAATGACTTGAGGCGGCTGAGCGAACGGTTGCGGGAGATGTCGGCGAAGAGTGAGGGAAGAGAATTGGCGCGACACATGTCGCAAAGATGCTGGAACTTCGCCATCGAGAAGACCGCGCTGGAGACGAAAGCGGACACCGGTATGATCAATTCTTCGCATCTCAGTCATTTACTAGATTTGCGATACGTATCGTGCGAGCTGCTCGATCATGCGTTGGGACTCGCCGATGGCTTCGCGTCCGGCGATGGTATGGTTTCTCCCGTCAATTTGCCATCCGGGATCATCAATCACACGACGCTTGCCATCATGTTACATCAGGCTGGAGAGTATAAACAAGCTGAAGAACAGTTCTTAATCGGAGAGTCGTACGCGAATTCGTTCCTGAATCAAAACGGTGAATTGGACGGAGAAGTGATGCTGCTCATATTTGAAGCGCAAGTCACGCGAGCGAAAAACTGTTTCTACCTAGGCAATATTGTCGGCGCGCGAGACTTTTTCCACGACGCCAAGTTCTATCTCAATGCGGAAAAAATGAATGGACAATCTTTGATGTGTGCGATCACGTTGACCACTGCGAAAATTAATCTTGCGGAAAACGTGACCACTCCAGAGTCGTTCCCGTCGATGGACGCTCACATGGCATTCACTAGAAATATCGACTTTCTGATTCAAGAACTCTCATCCTCATACGGCGATCTATTTGTCTACAGTCCGAATTCATGGTCGACCTCATCGCAGCGAGATGAATCGTTGGACGCGACGCTGGATAAAGAGCTCAGCGAACCGATTACGCTGGCGAAAACGGATGGGTTGTACGTTAGAATTTTACACAACACGGCGATGCTGTTGAATTTGGCGAAGAAGTTTGAAGATGCGCTGGTTGTCTTGCAGAAGATCAAAGTCATCAAAGGCTACATCAAATCGTCGAAGCACAGCGACAACGTTCTGGCGCGTGATCTTTTTGCTCTGACCGACTCTTTCTTTGTGGATAGCTTGTTCGTCGAAGCTTTCGCGGGAATCGGCGACGTGGCGAAAGCCAGCGAAGCACTTGATGACATGTTCGACAATAGTAAAGGAGATATTTTGAGGATTCATACATGCTGCATCAGTTTGGCCAGAAACGAGTGCGGTGCCAAAATTGTCGCATCCAATCTACCGACGTTGGTGAAAAGGATGAGCGCTTTCTCAAAGTCAAAAAAGGAAGAGCTCATCACAAACATCATAGAATCTCTTCTGAACAGAGTCATGGATGTGGATGAATCGTGTGCCGTGGAGATATTGACCGATGTTGAGTCGTTTCTGACGAACGGCGACCTCTTTCGAGAGGTGGGGTTCACCCGCAACGGAAAGTCGCGCGCGTACGCCATCATGTGGAATACGGCGTCTGAAATGTACATGCAAAGCAAGTACACGCTCGCTCGATCACTGTTCGGAATGACGCTTCCACTTTCGTCGCAGCGCAAGGTCAAGGATGCGAGTAACGCTTCCATAATCGTGATACGTCTACAGATAATGTGCGATCTTGAAGACGGCAACATTGAGCGAGCGAAAGAGTCCTTGCAAAGTTTACTTTCACACAAGAACTCGACAAACCAAAAAGCTCTCGACGTGTCCACGACTTTGCTCAACGTTAAATTACAGCTTATATCTGGAGACATGCCCGCGTTGGCCGAATCTATAGAATTTTTGGCGGAAGCTTCAGCATGCGAAGCCTTGCTTTATGTCGCCGGAGAGCTCGTTGACACGAAGCATCACGCCGCCACCGCGGATACATTTTACAAACTTCTCGATATGATTTTCACTGGTAAGAGTACGGACCAGACGATGAAATACTCGGGTTTCATTTTCTGCAGTTATCTTCGACATCTCAAAGCTTCCGTGGATGGGAAGTTTGAATCGAAAACACTTGCGGACACGGCGGAGCTGTTTCGAGAGTTCAATAAAAGAGTAAAGCTGGCGGATGCTCAACAAGCGCAATATCTGGCAGACTTTGCTTGGAATATCGCCCTCGATGCGTTCAATCAATCCGAATCGGAGGCTGCACATAATCTGATGCTGTGCACAGCTTACATCATATCCAAGCTGAGCGACGGATCGTTAAACTTGGGAGAAGCCGAACTCGAGGAATACACGTATCGACAAGCGGTCGCATTGCTCTTATCCGTGGCTTCACTGACGACGTGTGCGTCGAATGTGAAAAATGAAAATGAAGAAGCTCGAAAAGAACGCGAAAAGATGAACATCAATCGCTCAAAGGCCGCTATGGCGCAACTGAGAACTATCCTGAAGAACAAAACGAGTGAGAAGTACGCGGCGTTACAGCAGATTTCTCACGTCCTCGAGTACGAGATTGCGTGCGCAAAACGCGACGTCACGCTACAAAACAAAATCATCAACGGACTCGTGCAAGAACTTGATGATAATCAAGGCGTATTGAATGTACTGTTGATGATTGCCGATCGAGGCGCGTTGATGCGGACTTCCGATTTGATCACCGTTTCGCACGCGTATGAAAAAGTTGCGACGTTTCTGAGACAGCTGTCGACGGATAACGGACTCATCATCGGACGCGTGATGAGAAAGCGCATTCAGCTCTCGTCACGCATCAATAAAAGCAGTGATGATGTGATACACTCGCTTTACGATGAGGCGACTGAGCTTCTTTCTGTGTACACGTCATATTCGCCGGTGGAGGCGCAATGGTTGCTATCGACGTGTTTCAATCGTGCGGTGAGGCACGAACGTTCAATGCGTACCAAGCAAGCGATTGAATGGCTCAACCAAACGCAAAAGCTCATGAACTCTTTACAAGACATCTTACCTCAAGCCATAGAAACGTACTCGAGCATCATAAGCGACAACTTGGCCATGCTGACTATTGAGCTCGACGCTGCATGAATCATATTATAATGTTACACAACTACAGTATCCTACCAATCCTCAGTCGGTTTCTCATCTATTTTGGTCATCTTCCGCTCTTTGAACGCTTCGATGGCTCGCTTTAGCTCCAGAAATACTCTTGAAGCTTGCGTTGTGGTCATTGACGTCAAACGCATGAAGGGCTCGTCGTAGTATCGAATCGGCACGATGATATCGGCACTTTTCCATCCAAATTCGTGTATTTGCGGATCATGTCCAGACGACACCAGACTCATGTACGTCACGCCCACACCGGGTCCTTGCACGGGTAAGAATAGACACGACTCACTGGCGACGGTAAACTTACCCATGTCGCGCGTTACGCCGTGTACGCGCGCGCATACCACGTCGGTTACGAAATCATCCCCGACTGGAAGTTTCGGTGCTTCCATGCTATGAGCGCTTCGCACCAAATCTTCTGCATCCGACGTTTCTGACAACGCCTCAGATATTCGCGTCACCTGAACGTCCTGAATGTACACCGGCCTGAGCAAGAAACACGGATTGGTACGAATCACGGCGACGCACGAATCTCTCTCCCGCGCCTGAACGTTCAGCTCTGTGTGCATACCGCAGAATTCACTGAATACGAACGATTGACGATCGTCAAAGGTTATGCGCACGCCTGGAGTACCGTCAGCGGCGTCGATTCGCGTGATGTTTGCGATGCGCCGTATCTCTCGGACGATACCGGTTTGACTGTCGTGCGGATGATCTACGCTTGTGCCAGACGTCGAAAACGCGAGCTGCGTGGACGTAACGCAAAATCTTCCGATGAGTCCAGAGCTATCTCGACACACCCACGCACCCATCAATGTTTTCACGCTCGTCATGCGAGAGCCAAAGATGGCTTTAAAGATCATCCTCATGATGATTTTATTCTGCTCTTCGTAAACGTCGATGGCTGTCTTGTCGTTTGAACGTTGTTGCAAAAATCGCAATATGTCCTGCACAGATACCCCACCGATCTCTCTGACTCGTATTTGTTTCCCACCCGCCGCCGCGATGGCACTTTTGAGTTCACTCTTCAAGTGCCAGAACTCGCGCACGACCTCAACGGTCGGCGTAAACCATAAATTCAACAAGCGGCGCAAACGGCCCTCGCTCGTCTTTAAAATTGAAATTGGCTCGCCGGCGCCGTCGCAATGGAAAAAGTCTCTCAACTCCGTCACGAGCTCGACGACGAGCGAGTGCTGCGTCTCCGTCAACTTTGGTAGACCCTTCCATTGCTCGTGCGATTCGAGAGCCCCTTCCTCCATCGGTCTATGTAAAACAAGCTGTTCGATGGCGTCGCAGACGCCTCGATGCATGGACGACAGAACGAGACGAAACGCTCCCGATGAAAGCCTCTCGTCCATGAGCTTGAGCTCCGAGTTGATCATGGAGAAGACAATTTTCACCGCACCCGATCGTATTTTTGGTTCGTCTTCGAGAATGGCCACGCGTATGAACGGCGCGATGCGCTCTTCAACGAATTCCGTCAGCGATGCGATGACGTTCGCTCGCGCGGTGCGAAGCTTTTGCACGATTCGTTTCGCAAAGAAATCGGCATCCAACACTCGATCGCCCTTGAACATCGGATCGTCATCGAATATGTTCTGGTCTTCGTCCATGGCGTACTCGGGGCCTTTGTGATTTTGGAACATTTCGGTAAACTCCGCCTTTGACGAACACCACAGGAGCGGCATCTCTTCCATAAACGGTTCGATACTGAGCACGCACTGATGGATGTTGCTCAAACGCGTGTAAAATTCCTTATCCACCAGGGATTTCATCTCCGTGATTCTCGACGTGGCCGTGACCTGACCGCTCGCGTGCTTCATCAAGCTCGAACGCGCCTTTTGAATAGACGCCAGGCACGAGGCTTCGTGAACGTCTACGTACGTTTGCAGCACCTCGTAGCACATTCGACTGAGCAAGGTTGCGTTCAAAGCCGCGCGGTCACCGCGCAATAGGTGAATCTGTGCAGCCTTGTTGATGTTGTAGAGCACGCAGAAAATATTGACGCAAGACATGCTGTGCATCGCACCGCGTTCGAATTCGATTGGAATCGGGTTGGACTCTTCGCCGTGCATTTCTCGTTTCACCCAATCCACCAACGCGTCGCGCACCTTGGCTAATGTTTCGTCCAACGCGGGCTGTAAAAGCACGTCGATAAATCTAGAAGAAATCGGGTGCATAGCGTCTCTGAGATTTCGGTGCTTCAAAAGCTTCCTGTACGTCGATAACGCGTTATCCAGACTCATCATCGCCAAATCGTACTCGGGCGGATCTCGCACGTCTCTGATGACGCGAAACGTCTCGGCGAAAATGTCAGATATCATCGTCGTCATGGACATGACGGCCTCGGAGAGCGCGTCCACTTCCGATGGAAACACTGAGAGTATGGCGCCGTCGAGAGGTAGACGTTTCATCGCCTTGCGGATCAAATTTGTGATTGCCACCACGGTAGGGGGACTGTGCGTATGATTCTCCCGAAACATGTGTTCGGCACACCGCATTCGTGCAGATTCTCGCACTATCTTCTTTAAGCGTATGATAAATCTGGTTCCAGAAATTCCACCGAGCGTCAACGCGAATAATGGAATTGCCGCGCGAGCGATTTTCGCACTCTCATCCATGTCGAGAGCGTCGACGAGTTCTTGCTCCGCAACCTTGGCCGACGGTAGAATGTGTCGCAACTCGTATTCAATCTGTTTCGACATCAGTGAGGTCAACCGTTCGAAGCACTCTGTTTCTTTGGATGTCAGACGACCAATCGCGTGCGCAGCGCTCACTTCCATCATCGGTTGACGCAAACGCTTGAGATAGTCCACGTTGAAACGCCAAGCTGAGGCGAGGGTGAAAATTTCAGCCAACGCCGGCACCGAGTAGCAGCCTCCGCGTAATTGCACGACGGAGGACAGAATGCGTCGGCCGTTTGCGACTTTGGCATCTCGTAACACAACGTGTAAATCTGACATGTCACGAATGATATCGCCTCGCCTTGCGACCGCGGAAATACCTTCACGTTGGAACGTTTCGATGAATTTGTCGACGTAAATCACCGCCTCGCCCGTCACCTTTTTCGCGGTTCCATCGTCCGTCGGGCGCTCGATGGATACTCTCAACTCGTGAGGTCCGTCCTTTCGCGTCGTCTCCGACAACGCCGCGAGTTGTATCGTGGCACGCCCCTTCAAGTGATCGCCGAGCGCATCTTCGCTCTGGCGCATAACCGAGCAAGGCGCTCCGACCGCGGTGCGCATTCGAGAGCACGCATCGGATATCCCCGAGTCCGTCACCGCGTCGCTTGAACGGGCGCCGTAAAAACTAAGCTCTATGAGATCATCCCGCGAACCGGTGAGTGCCGGAGTCATCGCGTCAAATCGTGCGGTTCTATTCAACACTGACCGGGACATCGAGGCGTACGACTCGGCACTCCCGGACTCACGCGCGAGGCGAACGACGCAAATCAAGCGTTCCTCCCTCTCGATCGACACCGCGCTCTCCGACGGTGCGTACGCACTATGCGTTTCATCGTCTCGAAACGCCGTCGTTTCAGAAGAGCAACACGAGAAAATCCCACCGCTCGTCTTTTTAACCGGTCGCAGCGCCGGGACGCTCAGTTTTGGAGTCTCACTCCTCTTCGACTCGATTAGCGTTCCCACGCACACGCGCACGGTGATACCACCACGAGCCTGAAGCGCTCGAAGATGCTTCAATTGAGCCACCAAACGTCGCAACACATGATTTAACGCGTCCTCGTTTTCGTCGTCTCCCTCGAGGAGACGTCGTTCCAAATCCGCCACGAGTCGTTCGCACTCATCGATGGCGCTCTCGCACGCGTCCAACGCCTCGTTCACGGCAGACCGCCGCGCATCACCCCGAATACCCAACGCCTCCAACACCGCCTCGACCTCTCGTAGTCGATCCTCGAGACTCGATTCCTCCTCTGTCTCGGTCGCCGCCGACGGTATCAAGAGCGCGCGACATGCCTCCGAGACGAGCGCCCGCGTCGATCCCCCGTCTCCCACCCGCGACGCGGCGAATGTCTCCAACGCCTCCACCGGACTCTTCTCCGCGCGATGCGCGCGCTCTCGATCGAACGCGACGGCGAATCCCTCCAACGGTTGCGCGTCCCACCGCCGCGTCGTCCCGCTCGCCGACTCGCGTCCCCAGAGTCCTCCCTCGGACGCGTGAAACGTCGAACACGTGTGCGTACGCCACGGATACGCGTCCAAATCGCAATCCGCGTCTCTCGCGCGCGACACGCTCGCGCGAGGGACGCCGGCGTCCATCGCGGTTCAACCCAACGAATGGACAATCCAAATGTCAGAGACACGCAACCGTTCTCGCTCGACGCGCTCGTTCGTTCACGCGCGCGTCGTCACGCGCGCGTCGCGCGCACTCTTCATGCGTTTTCTCTGTTCTCTCGTCTCGTCGTCGTCGTCTCTTCGTCGTCGCCGCGCGCGCGAACGAATGTTGTCACTGCGCGCCTCGAGCGTCATCTTCATCATCATGTCCGACGGCCTCGTGTGCGGCGAGATCGTCTCGTGCGATGCGATCGAGGGCAAGGACAAACTCAAGCGTCTCACCGTGCGCATCGCCGACGGGGACGACGGCGCGCGTCTGCAAATCGTCACGAACGCGCCGAACGTGGAGGTGGGAAAACGATGCGTGGTGGCGCCCGCCGGGGCGACGCTTCGCGACGGCACAGAGGTGAAGAAGGCGAGCGTGGGCGGCGTTGCGAGCGAGGGCATGCTTTGCGACAGCGCCATGTGCGGTTGGTCCGGCGGCGGTGCGGGCGCGGCGGCGCTGTTGCCGGGAGACTTCCCGCTGGGGACGCCGCCGCCGTCGAGCAGGCCTCGACTCGACGGCAAGTCGAACGACGACGCGGGCGACGACGAGGCGGCGAGACAGGCGCAGAAGATGAAGGAGAAGGAGGATAAAAAGAAGGCGCTGGCGGAGAAGCGCGCGGCGCGAGACGCGGCTCGAAAGGCTAAAAAGGCGGGCGAGGGCGGGGACGCGTGAGCGAGCGGCGGCGAGCGCGGGATTTCTCGACGCGAGGGCGCGACGCGCGCGAGTCGTAGCGCGCGGTATCGAATGGCACATCGTATGTATGCATTGATTCGTTTCTATGCGTTGCATCTCGTGGCGCGAACGGCATCGTTCGTGCGTTCGTCTTGCGTTGCGAACGGCGGCGTCCTGTCCCGTCGTCGTCGGCGCGTTCTTTGTTGACATAGGAAAAACGTTGTATAACGCTCGACCTCACACTCTCTCGCGCGACACCGCGACGCTCGCGCGCGTCATGAGATGGTTAAAATGTACAGCGGTCGCTCTGCTCTTCGTGTTCGCGTGCACGCTCGCGAACGCGTCGACGTTGGGCGAGGACACCGTCCCGGAAGATTTCATCAGTTCGTTACTCTCGAGAAATGTTGGAGAAGAGACCGGCGCGACGCGCGTCGCGGTCGAGGTCGGGGACCCCGTGCGCGCGGACGCGGATGAAACCACCGCCGCGTTCATGGCGGACGCCGACGAATCGGTCTCGAACGGTGACGATTCGAAGATTGTCGACGGTGACGTCGGGGTCGCTGCCGACGCCGAGAAGGACGCGTTCGACGTCGTCGCATTCGACGCGCTTGACGCGTTCGTGAACGTTCCGAGACGCGCCGGTCCGTTTTTCGCGATGGATGCTGCTTGGGACGACGACGTATTCACCGTGTCGCGGTACTCGTTCCTGTCGTCGTACGATACCGAGCCGTACGCGAGTTTCCCTGTTCGATCGTCGGCGTGGGACGCCGACGAAACGTGGTGTCTTTTGTGTCAAAACTTTTTCGCCAATCTCTCGTTTGCGCTGATGATTTCCGTGTTCGTCGTCGCCGGTATATACTACCTGCTGATGGAAGACAACGACGATGACGACGACGACCAAGCGTGCCGGTGTTGCAAACGTTGCGGCACAATCGTCATCGACGCGGCGGCGTTGGACGAGCTGAGAGCGGCCTCCGCGCTGCGCGATGCCAGGGCGTGCGCTTACGAACCGATCGAGTCCAAACCGAAAGAATCAAAGAAGATGTGAAAAACTCGAATCACGCGCGTACTTCGATTTTTGAAAATTTGATGAATATCATTGCAACTTGTTTTCTTCAAAACCACTCATTTACGCGACGGCAGCGCCTTGTTCAGTCATCAATCGTTCGGCGATGAACATGTCCTCCGGCGTCGTCACCTTGAGGTTAAAGTAGCTTCCTGGCGTCACCTGAACGCGCTCACCGAGCGCTTCGACGATGGAAACATCGTCGGTCACCTCCAAACCTTTACTATTCACAAGCTCGTAACCGTCGCGCAACAGTTGCGGGCGCATCACCTGCGGCGTCTGCATCTCCCATAATCGGCTGCGATCGAGACCCTTATCGATGCTCAAATCCTTGTTAACCTCCTTGATGGTCGCCTTGCTCTGCACGGCGAGAACCGCCGCGCCGTACTCCTGGGCATCGTTGAAGCAACGTCTCGCATCCGTCACCGAGCACAACGGACGCGCGCTGTCGTGGATCGCCAAGAGCTCCGCGCCCTCTCTCGCCGCTTGCATGCCGTTAAATACGCTATCTTGTCTCTCTTTCCCCGGTCGAGCGAACACTAAAGGCTTATCGATCGAGACGCTCTGGAACACGTCGTCGTAGCTCGGGTCGCACACGACGATGACTTCTCCAACCTCCTCCATCTTCGCAAACTTCTCGAGCGACCACAGCGCGATGGGCTTGCCCATGAGCGGCAAATACTGCTTCGGCATGTCCGCCCCCATGCGCTTACCGACGCCGCCGGCGAGCAGGACGAAGGACACTCCGCCATCGCGCACGCTCTTGGGGACATCCGTCGAGCCGGACGCCGCGCGCGTCACCGCCCGCCCGCGCATCGCGCGAGCGGGTCGCGCGCATCGCCGCGGAATCGTCCACGAGACCGAAGTCACCGTCGTTGCCATCGTCTCTCTTGCGCGTCGTCGAGTGCCGTTCCGAATCGATTCTATCCACACTCGAACCGCCCGCGCGCGAGAGACGAGGTGCGCGTCAGTTGCCGCCGCGCGCGAGCGAGGCGAGCGAAGGAGACGACGCACGGAACGCACGCGATGGCTTTCGCGCGCGCGTCCACCGCGGCCTCGTCGACGCCGTCCACGGCGTCGCGCGCGCCCGTCTCGGTCGCGTCGAGGTTGCGTGCTTTTCACGCGCGAGGAGGGGTCGCGCAGCCTCGCGCGTCCGCGCGCGCGCCGCGCGCGAGCGCCGAGGACGGTGACGATGTGCCGCCGCCGCCGCGTCCGAACCCCAACCAGATGCTCGTCATCGTGCCCCCGCACCCGCTGTTGAAGCACTGGTTGGCGGTGGCGAGAAACGTGCAGACGCCGGGACCGATTTTCCGCGCCGCGCTCGCGGAGATCGGGCGGATTCTCATCTACGAGGCCGGGAGAGATTGGTTACCGACGTTCGAGGCGCAGGTGCAGGGTCCGCTCGCGATCGCTGACGTGGAGTTTGTCAACCCGGAGAAGCCGGTGAGCGTGGTGCCGATTTTACGCGCCGGTTTGACGCTCCTCGAGGAATCCTCGAGCGTGCTCCCGGCGTCGGTGACGTATCACCTCGGGTACGTCCGGGACGAGGAGACTCTTCAACCAAAGTTGTACCTGAACAAACTTCCCGAAAAGTTTGAAGAGGATGCCCAGGTATTGATCAGCGACCCGATGTTGGCGACGGGCGGCACCATTCTCGCCGCCGTCGAAGAAATCATCTCTCGAGGCGCGTCGCCGAAGAACATTCGCATCATCTGCGTCGTCGCGTGTCCGGTGTCGCTAACCGAGCTCAGCAAGCGGTACCCGGGCCTTCGCGTGTACGCTGCGATGATCGACGAACACTTGAACGAAAACGGCTACATCGTGCCCGGATTAGGTGACGCCGGCGATCGCGCGTTCGGCACGTAAATCAATCGCATTCATTCTTTAATTCGACACACCACGTTTCTCTGTTGCCGTCATCTCTTTGCGCCTCGTCAACGATCGATACGGGCGTCGAAACGCATCCGTCGCGTGCGAGCGACGCATTTGGAGAGAAAAGTTTCCCGAAAGGCGGCGGCGGCTGCTCGCGCGTCATTCGTCTCCGCGCGTCCGCGATGGCGCCCGCGCCGGCGTCGGTGCGATTCACGGGGGCGAAAGACTTCCGCACGCGCATCTTGGTGAGCGTGTTATCCGGCAAAGCGTGCGTCATCCGCGACATTCGCGTCAACGGCGGCGATGCGGAAAACATCGGTCTGCGAGACTACGAGGTGTCGCTGCTGCGGTTGATCGATAAGCTCACCAACGGCACGAAGATCGACATCAGCGAAGACGGGACAGCGGTGCGGTTTAATCCGGGTGTCGTCAAGGGTGGGCGTCGGTTGACGCACGAGTGCGCGACGAGCAGAGGGATTGGGTATTATGTGGAGCCAACGTTGGCGTTGGGGCTGTTCGCTAAGAAACCGATCGATTTGACACTCACGGGGGTAACGAACGACGACGCGGACGTGAGCGTGGATGTGTTTAGAACGGTGACGCTGCCCATGCTGAAGAAACACTTCGGTATCGACGATGGGTTGGCGTTGGAGGTGGAGCGGCGCGGGTGTCCGCCGGGAGGCGGCGGGAGGGTCAAGCTCACGCTACCGATCGTCAAGGCGTTGCCGACGCTCGATTGGTGCGACGAGGGATTAGTGAAACGAGTTCGCGGCGTGACGTTCACGTGTAAAGTGTCGCCGCAGAATGGGAATCGAATGGTGGACGCGGCGAGAGGCGTGCTCAACGCCTTCATCCCGGACGTGTACATTTTTACAGACCATCACGTCGGACCAGAAGCGGGAAACAGCCCGGGCTACGGTTTATCCCTTGTCGCCGAAACCACCACCGGATGCGTGCTCGGCGCCGACGCAGCGTCGACCGCGTGCGCGTCCGCAATGTCCGAGGCGTCCAACTTGGACTGGGCCAAAGACGCCGAGGGCCGCGTTCCTGAAGACGTCGGCCGCCGCGTCGCCGAGGCCCTCGTCGCCGAGATCCAACGCGGCGGTGTCGTCGACAGTTCTCACCAATCCCTCGCCCTCATCCTCCTCGCCATCGGTCCCGAGCAGGTGTCTCGCGTCCGCCTCGGCCAGCTCACGCCTCGCGCCGTCGAGACCCTTCGCATCCTCCGCGCCTTTTTCGGCGTCACCTTCCACGTCACCCCGGAACCCGACAGCGGAACCGTCTTCTGTTCCGTCGTCGGCGTCGGTCTCATCAACCTCGCGCGGCGAAGCACGTAGAGACGCCTCGCCCCGCGCGACGTGCGTTCACATAGCTAAGTAGTGTAACATTCCCACTTTACGTATTTAAACGATTACAAAGGTATCAAAATAAAAAACAACAGCCAGGAACCAGACACATGAAGCGTCGCGAACCGTCACACGGCCGCGCAAAGTCATGTCGACGACGTCCGGCGCGTCCGAGACGACGCGTGCGCCGAGCGTGGACGCGAAACCGCTCGAGGATGCAGACATCGTCGACCTGCTGCGCCGAGCGTACACGACCAAGGAGTTGCAAGCGCACTACGCCGCTGTGCTCGGGCGCAAGACGGCGTGTCACAACAAGACGTGGATTCTCGAGAAGATTGGCGAGCGGGCGTCGCTGACGGAGCACGCGGCGGCGCTCATGCCGGAGATACGGCGACGAATCCGTAAGGGAATACCGCCGGTGAACGTGCCGCGCGGACGGGCGAAAAAGGCGAGGAAGAGGGTGAAAAAGGTAAAAAGCACGGGAGAATATTCCGCCGTCGGCGTCCCGGGACGCATCGAGGCGGCGCAGATACCGATGAATCCGGAGACGTCGACCTCGTGTTGCACGCGAACGGACGGAAAAGGGTGGACGTGTCGCAAACCGACGGTCGACGGCACGAAACACTGCGCGTTACACGCGTTTAGGGGTGCTCGGAAACCTCTGAGGCGGCTGGACGTCGGCGACGCCTCTCCAGAGGCGGTTTATGTGAGCGTCACGGCACCGTTCGCGCCCCAAACGCCGGACGCATCCTCTCCCCACGCAGCAAACCAAGAATCATGCGACGTGCGGGCGAATTCCTGGTTTATCTCGTCCGGAGCGCCCGCGCGGGTGAAGAGCGAGTCGTCCTCGTCGTCCGCGGCGAGTCATCCGCCGCCGCGAGACGTCGACGCGAGCGCGACTTCGACCATCTTGATGGCGGCCGAGATTCTTCAAGCGCTCTCTCACGGCTCTCTTCACCCTCCTCCACCGATGCACGGCTGAGATCGGTTGTACCATGCGTAAAAATATGTCATTGTAGCACCTTTGTTGTCGTTTTCTGAGACAGTTGTCTCTCGACTCGGACCCGCGATCACACCTCAGTGCGCCCCCGTGCACGTCCGTCGCGCGCGCCGCCTCGCCCGCGCGTCGAGGTGCTCTCGCGACGTCATTCGACGACGACGATCGTGCGTTTGAATCGCGCGTCGAGTCCCGTTGACGCGCGCGAGCGGCGTCAGAGTACGGTGATCGGACAATTCGCCGATGTCCTCCCGAGAAGATGATTCCGTCGCGCCCGACGATGCGAACACGATTCGCATCCAACACTCGGCGCACATACCGGTCGGATTGAACTTTTTGCAGGATGCGGCGATACAGTTGATCCCGGAGCGCGATCGTGGGAAGGTGAACGACGTCATTCGCATGGTCAGAAGCTTGTTTCACTACGGAGCCATGGAAAAGAGGGATAGGATCAAGCGTGATTTCGCCCTGGCGAACGTGCGCGTCGGGGAGGAACGAAACGTGGGGTATAACGATGAAATGCTCGGTCCCGCGGCGTTCGAGTCGGCGAGCATAGATTTCGTTGGGGAGTTTTGCTCGCTCATGGCGGACGCCGAGTACACGCTTCTGACGCAAAAGGAATGGGAGTTGGCGAGCGCTGAAGACTTCATGTTCACTCTTCCTGTGCACATCAACTGGGCGGTTCACGATGAATCGCTCTTGAAGCTTTTCTTGAGCAAAAACCCGATGCTGGCGAGCGGTTTGCCGCAGTTCAGCGAAAAGGCTTTGGTGTTCAAGCGCGGCACAGGCATGGCCACGGCGAAGGGTTTGTTCATCAACGAAAAGATTGAGTTACTGTTGGAGATGCTCGTGAGAGAACCATTGATGAAGCTCATGGGAATCGCCAAGCCGGTGTTCGTGAACGCGAGTTCGAAGGATTCGAAAAAGTCTTTCGGACAAGGGAAGCAAGTCGAAGACAGAAACGCGATGGTGGTTCAACGTCTGACGCTTCGGCGATTGATGCCAAACATCCTCACGCTGCTCCGTAAGCTCTTCTCCACCTTAGAAATACAAGAACCGACGTTCAAGGAGGTCGTTCTGCTGTACCGCATGGCGAAACCGCGCGAGGGCAATCCCGCGGGACCGTCTGGAAGCGGTCCGCTCATTCTCAAGTCTTTCAACGACATCCCCATGGCTGATCTCGAGATGATTTTCCCGGAGAAGACGGTGTCAGTGAAGTTCCGCGAAATGATCCAAAACGGTATCGCGATCGTGGTCGCGATCGGGACGTTGATGTGGGCTTTCGTGACTGGTGAAATTTGGACTTCCAAAGTGCAGACGCTTCTAATCGCGTGCGCCGGTAAGCTCGGCCAATCCTACACCGCCGTCAACGTCGCCAAGACGAGATATGCAGGCATGATGGCGAAGGAAATCATCGAAAAGAGCGAAAACTCACAGGCCGGATTGCTCATGCACCTCCTGGAGTCGATGGAGGACCAAGAGTGCAAGGAGATGATGTTGGCGTACATCATCCTCACCGTCAGAGGCAAGAGTATGACGCTCAAGGAGATCGACATCGAGTGCGAACAATTCCTGAAAAAGGTCTTCGGCATCGATTGCGATTTCGACGTCGAAGGTAGCATGATCAAGCTTCTCCGTGAAGGCTTGGTGGAACAGAGAGCCGGCGTCTTGTACGCCGCGACGCCGCTCAAGACGGCGCTCGCGCTCCTTGACAACAAGTGGGACAATATTTTCGACTACAATCTCGACTCTGGCGACACTGGCCGAGCGAACGCGCTTGCGAGCTACGCCAACGCGCACCCGGACACGGTCGAGGCCAATCTCAGAGACGCTCTCAACGCTACCGACAAGGAACGCGCGAAAGTCGTGAGCGAATTGAAGTCGCAAAACGACGCCCTCAACAAGGAGGTCGGCGCGCTCAGTTCCCAGCTCAAGGGTTTCAACTGGAAATTTTCCTAGAGCGCGTTCGAGACGACGCGCACCGCTGTTATAACATACTTCGATCTTCAAACGCTCGCCCACAGCCCGCGCCCACCGAGACTCGAGACTCGAGACTCCCATCACGCATCGCGCCGCACACCCCGGCGCGCGCGCCCTGGGAGACGCGTCGCCATGGACGAAGAGCTCCCGAGGGCGCACGTCAAACGTCTCGTCAAGGCCAAGCTCTGTTCCCTCGACAACGTCGACGCCAAGGGTCAATCCTTTGAACCAAACATTCAAAAAGAAGCGCTCGTCGCCTACGGCGAGTGCGCCAAGATATTCATCCACTACCTCACCGCCACCGCCAACGACATATGCCGCGATCACAAGCGATCCATCATCTCCGCCGAGGACGTCCTCGCGGCGATCGACGAGTGCGATTTCCCCGAGCTCGTCGACGACGTGCGCGGGACGCTGAGCGCGTTTCAGAGCGCCAAGAAGAAGAAAAAGGCGAGCGCGACGGGGCAAGGCGCGGAGGCGTCGAGAGAGGGCGAACGCGAGGAGGAAGAGGAGGAGGAGGAGAAACCGTCATCGGACGTCGAGGGTGAGGACGGGGAGGCGTAGACGATCGTTGCACCGCGACGTCATCGACGCATCTCGCCCACCCACCGAGGCGTCGACGGCTAATAACGCATTCGAGCCGTAAGATTCGCCTCGATTCATCGGGTCGCGACTGGTGACGCGCGTGCTGGGCTGAGACTCCTGGGCACAACAGCCCGTACAGCACGTTCCGGTGGCGTCTCATTCCAAACCACGGCGGAACGCTCCGCGGAGGTATCCAGTCCTTACGCGGAACTACGCATTACGCGTATCGTCTGATGAGAAACTTTCTCAGACCGTTCTGCCAACGAGCATCTTCAAGCGTACTCCCCTCGAAGTTCCGTTTCTAGAAATAGACGTGTAATGCTTAGATAGTAGGCGCGTCGCGTCTTCAACCAACCGCCGCACGCGCGTCGATGGGACCGCAGAGCGAGGCGCCGCGCGCAGGTCGGCGCGAAACGCGCGCGAGCGACGAGAAAAAACGCGCGTCGCGTCGCGTGTCTCGTGATCGCGTCGACGTCGACGTCGACGTCGGCGTCGTCGCGTGCGCGCTCCGGCGGTCGTGGAAGGAGTCGCCGTTTATAGTGTTAGTGCGCCGACGGTGTCATGTCCGCCGTGCGCGCGCTCGTGAGCGATGCGCTCGGTCGGTCGAACAAAAAGACACGGTCCGTGGAGCTCGCTCGAGCGGTGTACACGCTCAAGGCGACGCTGTATCTGTTGGCGTGGGGGGCGTCGAGCGGATTGATCATTCTCGTAAACGACGCCGTGTTGAACAAGTATGACTTTCCGTATCCAATCGCGGTGAGCTTGACGGGACCGCTCGTGTCTTGGATGTTCGCGGCGGTGATGGTGATGACGGGGACGGTTCGATTGGAGCGAGTGATGACGGTGAGGGAGTGGTTGTTGACGGTGTTCCCCATCGGGTTCTTCACGGCGGTGACGTTCGCGGCGGGTAACCAGTTGTACCTGTACTTGAGCGTGAGTTTCATACAGATGATGAAATCTCTGTCGCCGTGCGTGGTGTTTTTTATGCTTGCGATGGCGGGCTTAGATACGGTGACGAGGGAGAAGGTTATATCGGTCGCGACGATGACGGTGGGCATGTCGGTGGCGTGCGCCACAGAGGAGACGTTTACGGTTTTAGGATTAGCGTTGATGATTATGGGAGAGGGGGCGGAGGCGATGCGGATGGTGCTCTTTCAGCACTTTATGGGCAATCGCGGATTTGGATTGTTAGAGGGTTTATTTTACACGTGTCCGGCAAACTTCTTCTTTCTGTCCATCGGCGTGGCGGTGTTCGAGCAGAGAGAGATCACGCTGAGAGGCGACTTGAGAATTGTTCGCCAAAATCCGTTGCCGTTTATCACGGTATCGGTGTTAGGATTCATAGTCATGGTGACAACCTTGGGGGTGATCAAAACGTGCGGTTCGCTCACGTTTAAAGCGGCGGGACAAGTTAGGAACGTCGCCATCATCATGTTGAGCGTCATCTTCATGGGCGAGAAGACGACGGTTCTACAGCTGGTGGGTTACTCGATGAACGTGTTAGGTTTCGCATACTATCAAAAATACAAAACGGACGAAGACGTCGGTAAGTTGACGGATGCCGACCAGAACGACGTGGAGGCTGAAAAGCTGCTCGATTCGCCGCGGTCTAGTAGCAATGGATCGATGGAGTGAATGGGCGCATAACGGTCGCGTTGCGTAGGATTCAAATTGTAAAAGTACTTTAAGCCTTGATTAATCATCTAATGTTCTTTCGGTGGTGTCTTCTACAGAATCAGTGATTCGTTCATTTAGTTCAAGTTCTTGATGCAGAAATGTTGGTTAGATGGTGAACCCGTCCGGAATCGTCGCGCCTCCTAGGATGGTGACGATGCCATCTGAAATGACGTAGCCATCTTCGCTTCTGTCGATGTTTTGGACGCCCGCTTCGTTCAAAATTTGCACGTTGGCGCCGATCACGGCGTCGGAATCGATGATACATCGACGGATCACCGTGCCTTCGCCAATATCTTGCTGAGCTTGCGACCGTTTCATGATTTCGTCGCGACCGACGACGACGACGCCGTTGAGTTGGACGTTTTTAGCGATGACTGTGCACGGACCGATGACGGAGTTGATGATTCTTGCGCCATCGTTCACGACGCAACCGTCCGAAAGGATCGAACCCTCGGTCAAAGACGACCCGTAAAACGTCGTCGGCGGTAAAAAGTTTGGTTTGGTGTACACTGGGCGACTGAAATCCAACAGGGACGCCGCTTCGCCACCCGTCGCCACCGAAATGTTCGCTTCGTAAATGTCTCTGAGGCTGCGAAGCGGCTTCCAGTACTCGTGGTGCTTGAACGCGAACACATCACACCCGTGTTGCACGGCGTACGGAATGACGTCTCTTCCGAATTCGTGTCGCTCGTCGTTCGTCGCGGCTTTCGATTTCTTCAACAACGAGGCGAGCACCGAGTTGCTGAACACGTACACTCCCATGTTTGCGTTGAGCTTGCAATCCTCCAGGTCTTCCGTCGTGCACTGCATGAACTCAATCAACTGGTTCTGGGAAGGCTTTTCGATGAAGGACAACACTCGCGCGTCGGTTTCGTCCACGTCCAAAATCCCCAACGAAGACGCGCTCTCCGGCGAGACGTTGTCGCATGTCGCCACCGTCACGTCTGCCTCCGTCGCGAGGTGCTGTTCGACTAGCGCTTCAAAATCCATCGTGTAGAGTTGCTCGGCGGCCAAGACGATGGTGACGCCGTCGAGTTGATCCGGCGCGCACTCGTCCAGCGAACCGTTCGCTTGCAAGCACTCATCCTCCAATCGCATCTCGTACGATTGCTTCGTGAGCGATCCTTGGGACAAGTGTCTCGCAACGCAGTCCGCACTTCCTATCGACCACGTCTCCCCGTGTTCGCGCGTCTGCGTCGTCGGCAAGACTTCGATGAATCCCGCGTTGTTGTTTCCAAACATCTCCACCGACGGAAACGCGCGATTGACGTGCGAAACCAGCGAGTGAGAGTTGTACTGCGTCAGAACGTACACCTGACGCAGACCAGAGTTGATCAAGTTTGTCATCGGAAAGTCAATCACCCGGTACGTCCCGCCGAGGTGCACCGCGCTTCGAGCCCGAGCGCGAGTCAACGGGTTGGTCTCGTCGGCGCCGCCCGCGAGCATGATGCACCGCACGTCTCGCATTTGTATCCCTCGATTCACGAATCGCTCACGTCGTCGAACAGCATTCTGACGCTTCTTTTTCTCCGCCACGCTCGGTATCCTCTTCGCCATCCCTCTCGCGGCGGCGCTCGTCGACGACTGTCGCGTCGACGGCGATTCCTTCGCCTCGACGGCGTAATCACCCCCTCGCGCCGTCTCTTCTCGCGTCCACGACCCACTCGCGCGCGCGTCAAACCTCCCCGCCGAAAACCTCGTCCACACGCCTCTCACACCTCCACCACTCGCACCACCGCCTCCGAACGACAACCTTCCGCGTCGTCCCGCGCGTTCCCGCGCGTCGCCGCTCGCCCCGTCTCGCGTCCCCGTCGTCGTCCCACGGTCCACCGCGCGTCCGACGCGCGTCGTCGTCGTCGCCCCCACGCGCACCATCACGCCGTGCATCTTCCACCTCGTGTCACCTCCTCCACGCGCGCGTCTCGACGCACGCACGCGCGCACGCACGATCCGGTCGATCAAGTCGATCCCGTCGACGATCCGATATCCAATTCACGTCCCGATCCCGATCGATGCGCGTCGTCGACACCACACGCGTCGTCGACGCCACGCTCGGTCGCGCCCGTACGCTCGGTCCGATCCCGTCGCGTCACGCACTCACGCACACGCACGACGTTCGTTCGTTCGTTCGTCGTCAACCGTTCGTCGACATCCATCAATCATCCGTGCCGTCCGACGCGGCGCGGGGGATCGACACGAGGGACACATCGACCGGTCACGACCGGTGAACGTATCTTCCAGCGACCGCGCGCGAGGCCATCGTCGACGAATGAAATCTCTCGCGCGTCGTCGTCGGACGTACCGCGTATGTATTTTTATATACCAGATAGGTTTTTATAGATGTACAATACGGTGTATGTGCGCGCTACATAAAAAGGACGTCACCGTGCGAGTTTTTTACAGTACACCGCCCCGCGCCGCGCGCGACGATCGTCCGAACTCGGAGGTAGTATGGTACTCTTTTGTACTTATCTCCCTTGGATATGGTACTCACGTAGTATACTAGGTCTGTATTACGGTAGACATGATACAAAGTTACGGTGAGACGTCGCCGCGCCCGTTCGCTCGGGAGGAAAGATTGTTGAATTTGAAACGTGGCCATCGGTCGGCGCGCGCGGTGCGCGCGTGGATTCATTCGTGCGTGTGCGCCGTGGACGCGCGCGATCGATTCGATTCGCGTTCCGTGCGGGCGTTCCGGATTCGTGCGTTCGTTCGTGCGCGCGTTCGATTCAATCGCGCCCCCGTCTTGTCTGTCCGTCTGTCGTGTCCCGAGAGGCGATGGACGCGACGGCGGTGACGGGTGGTGACGACGGGACGACGAACGCGTCGCGCGCGCGAGGGACGTGGCGATTATGGCGCGAGACGACGACGATCGGGGTCGTGGTCGAGTCGACGGTGGACGACGACGCGTCCAAGTCGATGACGTTCGTGGAGCGCGGCGAGGATTTGGACAGCGCGCGGCGACGGGACGTCGGCGACGCGACGGGACGGGTCGGCGAAGAGACGACGACGGGAGAGGCGGTGCGAACGTTGGATTTTTCAAACGTCGATGATGATGATGTCGACGACGACGCGGTGACGATGGCGTCGGTGTCGGCGCGCGCGGTGGAGGAGGAGGACGCGTCGGCGAGGTACGCGTCAGAGTCGGAGGAGGAGGAGGAGGAGGAGGACGCGCCGGGACGTTTGCGAGCGTTGGATGCGGTGGACGCGGCGTCGAGAGAGGCGTTGGCGCGAAATTTTAACGCGGTGAGCGTGAGGACGCTGTCGAGAGAGGTGACGCGCGCGCGAGAGGCGGCGGGCGTGGAGGATTTACGGTCGACGGATTCCGAATCCGAATCGGAGGACGCCGAGTCGCGCGCGGCGCGATTGGAACTGTCTCGAGCGAGGTATCGAGCCAAGGTGGCCGAGGCCGAGGCGTTGATTTTGCGCAGAGAGGCGGACGAGGCGAAGAAACGGTGTGTGGACACGTACGGCGAGGAGGGTAGGGCGTGGTTGGAATCGCTGCAACTTCGCGTCGACGCGTGGCGCGACGAGTGCGATCGACGTTTGGAGACGCTTCCGGGACGGCTCAGCCGAGGCAAATCGACGCTCGACGCGTCTCTCGACGCGATGGCGAAGGAAACTCGAGTGACGTGGTTGCAATTGCAATCGTCACCGACCGAGCGAGCGGGCGATGAGTGTATGTAATAGCTCCTTTTGTAACGAAAGCGATGAGGGCGGAGAATTTTTAATGGTTTTTGTATCTTTATTTACCTCGCGATCGTAGTGTGCCTAACGATCTCTACAGTGTCCTAGCTTCTAAAAGCTTTTTTTGTTCTTTTCTCTTTTCTCGTTAGTTGTGGGAGAGAGTACATGTAACAGAAGTGGTATCAGAGATGAATCATGACGTGGCGGCTGCCACCGGTGCGGGCTTGGGGATGCCCTCCTTGTCTTGTTGGGGCAAGCACGAGCGAGCGACGGACTCGAAGAGTCGCTCGATTTCCTTGGAACACTTGGTGAACGAGTGTGCCCAGAAGTTATACCTCGGATTCTTGATGAGTTCGATGAACGTGATGAGTAAACCCCACGGGTGCGGTCGGTTGACGATCAAACGCTCGAGGAGCACTCGCGTGATTTGTTCTTGAATGATCCCGAACCTGGCTTCGGAGAACAAGTACAGAATCACGCACGAGAAGTAGTGCGTGTGACAGTTGGGGTATCGAAGCTGGTTCGCGATGGCGTTGACGAACAGATATCGACCCTCCATGTCGAGCGCTTGCGCGAGCTGCGAGAAGAGCTCCATCGGCGCGCTCTGCGCGATGCCGCTCGACGCATCCTTGTTGCGGTTGGCTTGAATCGCCTGAACGCCGACGTAGAGCACGAACGCGTTCATCAGCGGCACGTTGTACTTGGTGCCAGCCGCGAGCGCGGCGGACGGGGACAACGTCAACCTATGAATGATGTGTTGGCTCAAGTTGTCGGGCTTGCGCGTCTTCAAAAAGGTGTCCACCTCCTCGCGCAACGGCGACGAGCGCAACGCGTGGTCGGCGTCAGCGTTCAATCTCGGCGGTTGTTGAATCTCCGGAAGCAAGTCCACCTTTAAGTTGGGCGTGAACGGATCTGGGAGTCTCATGCTGCGAGGATACGCCGACAAGACCAAGTTGCGCAACTGAACGCAGTTGGGCGGGATGATGTCGCAAAAGTTGACGTGGTGGTTGCACAAAAACTCTGGGAAATCGTGCAACAAGACCAAGAACAACCGAAGCATGCCCTTGTACAACAACTTGATGGGCTCGGAGAGATCAGCCGTTCGCAAGTGCGGTTCCATGAAGCGCAAGATGGCTGTCAACAGGCGTTGCAACAGCGGCCAACCCTTTTGCTCGTGATCGATCAAGAGTCGAGGCATGAAGCATCGATGCGAGACGAGCTCGAGCCAGGCAAAGGCAAAGCCGGGCACGCGAAGCGGTTGAAGCGCCAAAAACGCCGACGCAAACGCGGCCAAGACTTGCGGATGCGACGAATCCAGAGAGTTATCCGGGGCGTGCATCTCGTTCAGCAAACCCGCGAGGGCGCGAAAGTACGGTCGGGCGTTGAACGCCACGTTGCGCTCGTCAGTGTCTCGCATCGCCGTGCGAACGACGGCGACCAAGGCGCGACCGAAGAAGGCCAATCGAGACGCCAATGATTCTTCTTTACGTCGGACCAATCGCGTGACGAGACGTACGTACGCATCGATGGCGGCGAAGGACAGCTGTGAGCTCGCCTGCGGCGTCGAGCTCGGCACCTCGCTGCCGAGACAGTGCGTGACGGCGAGCTCGACGAGAATGCGCAAGAAACGCTCTTGAGTGTCCTCAGCGAGCAAACGGGAGTCGACGAGACGTTGCATGAAAGCGATGCTCGCGGCATCCGTCGGCGGCAAGTCTTGAACGCGAGCCCATTCGTCGAAATGAGCGGCAACCTTTTCTCGCAAACCCGCCGGATCGGGTTGTCCGTGCGTGACGCCGCTCGACGGAGGAATCTTGGCGGCGGCATCCTTGCCGGCTTCTTGCGCGCCCTCGGCGGCGCCTTCAGCCGCGGGACCATCCGGAGGTAACGGCGGCGGCGCACCCGGAGGTGGCGGCGGCGGCATGCCCGGATACGCCACCGGCGGCGGCGGCGGTTGCGGCTGACCGAACGGCTGTCGAGCGAAAGCCGGCGGCGCGCCCGAGGGCGGCGGCGGACCAGACGGCGCGCGCGGAAGTTGCGCAAAGTCGTCATAAATGCGAAGAGCGGCGCTCGGAAGCTGCCCCGGTCTCGGTCTGAGCGACTCCGGAAGGGCAGCCGGGTACCGACCTTGCATGATGGACGCGTCGAAGAACGGTTGGTTGATGCCGGATTCGCGATGCTTCTGGCGAACCAACGCAATGGCGGCGAGCGATTCGTCGATATCGCGGATAGCCTTGGACGAAGCCGCCTTCTCGATGAGAGCACATCCTAACTCGAGGTTATCCACCGTCGCAGACTGCACGGCGGCTTCGAGCGCGGAAGCCTCGGAGCCGGCGCCGGCGCCGGATTGTTGCAACAATGCGCGCAACTGGTTCGCGACGCTCGCCTTGAGAGGTTCGCGGCACGTCACCAGTGCGAGAGAACCGGCGAGAGAGGACACCATGAGATGCGCTGCCTTGCGAACGCGGTTGATGTCTGCTTCAGTGGCAAAGTCCTTGCGCACCAACTCTTGAGACGTTTTGCACGCAATGGTGACCGAACGCTCCACAACCGGAGCCACGATCTCGCAGATGCCTTGCGTCAAGGCGACCGGAAGGAGTCGAACGAGCGCAGCGCGGGTAGACTCGGGCAAGTTCGGAGCGGCGGCGACGCGAACGTGCGCTTGCATGTTCGGCAACGCGCCCTCCAGACTTTGCGCCTGCAAGCGAGTCTTCTCCTCTTCGTCCATGCCGCGACCCATGGGCGCTTGAAGCGAACCCTCCAAGGGGCTCGATTGCAACGGCACCGGTGCGGCGAAGTTCTTGTCTGCGACAAAGTCAGGATTGTTTTGACGCTCACGCATGCGAGACGCGAGCAACATCGACGGCTCGATATCCTTCATGTTGACATCCAGGTGCTTGAAGAGACGCTCCATCTCAAACTTGAGGTTGAGCTTTAAGTCGCGCTCGTTGTAAATCTCGCAGAGCAACGACAGGATGGCCATCGTCCACGGGTTCGGAGGCTGGAAGATCATGTTATCCTTCGATGGCTCGAGGACTTTCGCGACGAACGGCACGGTGCCGATCATGCGTCCAGATTCGTAGCTCTCGAGGATCAATTCCTTGATGTCCAAGTGACGCTGAAGCACCGGCTTCAACTTCGCGATGGTCAATTGTCCGAGCCACGAACCGAGATTCTTCAATAAGCTTCTCTCCCCACTGTTCGTTTTGACCTTATCGCTCGACAGAAGCACCTTGATGTTGCGGTAAGTTGCCTGCAAAATAGCCGCGTCCAACGTCTTGTCGCCGACCTTTTTGAGCAGCTCGAGGTAGAGCGAGTGGTAGTTTGGCTCAATAGAAGCGCGCTTCACCACGAGATAACCCGCGAACCATTCATACAAGTCCGGGGACACCTTGCTCTTCACCTCCGCCACCTTGTCGTCCATGTTTTCAGCAGAAAGATTGTTCACCAAGAAGTGAACCTTGTCGGCGGTGGCCGCGTCGGGCTGCTTCGCCTCGGCGCTCGCCGCGACGAGCGTGTCGATGTTCAAAGACGTCGCGAAACCACTCGGAGTGCTTCCACCACCAGTGATCGAACCCGTGCTCTGCACGCTGACAAGCGTCGGAGCGCTCGCACCTCGGGTCGGTGCTCTCGTCGTCGCTCCTGTCGCCGCCGTCTCACCCGGAGGCGGCGGTCCCGGAGGTTGCGGCGGCAAATTCATCGCTGAAGACAACGAGCGAGGCAAAGGCGGGTTGTTTCCTTCAGTCTCACTGATGCGCATTCCAGCGACGCCCGCGGCGAGTTGTGCGTCCGCATTCACAGCAGTGTTCATGCTCGGTTCGCTTCGACCGAGCGCCACCGTCGCGTCATTGCCCTTGGAGAAGAGAGGCATCAAGTCCGGGTGCGCCTGCGCGAGGTTGGGGATCTGCGCCAGGTGCTGACAGTACTGCGGCCACTCGGTGAGTCGACGCTTGAATTGTTCCAAGGCGTCCGAACCGAAAGCGAACATCTTCGAGCCAGTCGGCTTGCGAAGCGCGTCCAGGACGCAACGCAAAGCGACTCCGAGAGTGATGTTACTCACGAGATTGTGCAAAATGAGCTGGCCAAAAAGGACCGCGGTGATCCTCAGTTCCTTCTCCGGATACTTCGGAAAGAATTTGTACTCATCAAATAGGTTGTGCACCATGCACGAGAAAATGTCTCGTTCGCGCTGCACCTGACTCGCTCGGAAGTTTCTCAACACTTCCACCAACTCCCCGATGGATTGTTGCATGGAGTAAACGCGCTGGAAATACCGATTCGCTTCCTCCTCAACGTCCGCACTGAATCCCTGCGCGGTACCAGCCCGCGCCGCCAGGTTTTCCGCGCTCATGTCTCGACCCTTGTTCGGCGAGTTTTGAATCTGCGTGATGAGTTGACGCAACTCCGCCTGCAAGTCCGGCGGCATTCCCTGCGCCGCGCCCTGAAGCACCTTTAAGAAAGTCTGCACAATTTCCGGAGACAGTGGCAAACCACCCTTATCACCACCCTCCTGCGTCGCCCTAGTTCTTAAGAATCGCATGCACGCGCTCACAAAAGCGCCGCCGTTCGCCTTGATCTTCTCCTGCAGCCACTGCTCCAAGTTGACGCCCGCGCGCCGAGACGCGATGGACACCATCTCGATCGCCAAAGGAAACGGAGATCTATCGATCACGACTTGCAACGCGTTCAACTCTTGGCACACTTCAAAGATTCGCTCAGCAGCCGCCGGGGATGACGTGTGCGCGTCGACCATGGCGCGAATGACGGCGACCGAGTGTCGACTCCACACGTTGCGTAGTACCAAGCCAGACTTTGGATGCGACGTCGCCACGTACGGAGGCAACAACGCGCTGAACGCATCGCGAGCCAGTGCGTTGTGATCGTCGCACGCCTGCGCGAGCGTGATGCACACCGTCTCTGGCGAGCGTCCCGCGCCCGGCTCGAGCGCCCCCCTCGTCGCGTCCCGGTGTCCCGTCTCACTCAGAGAGCAAAGCGTGGACATGAGATCCAAACACGCCCACGGACCCGCTGACGCCCCTTCAACATCTATGTGCTTCAAATCCCCCCAATCGCACGTCTCCGTCGGTGCGCCCAAGAGTTGGCGCAGCGCCTCAATCTGACCCGTCTGATTCTTGCCCCACGGCGCCGCGCACAACGTCTTCGCCGGGAAGCTCTTCCCAGTCGCTCGAGAGTACACATCGCACATCACTTGCAGCGAAAGCGCGCTGGGACATCCAAACTCGGGCTGATCGAGCTTTTTCATCGCCTCTTCCCAGTTTAAGTCCTTGTACGCCGCGCAGATGGCGTCCGCCACCACGCCCGCGTTCCACGCCGTCATCTGCAAAGCCTCCGCGCTCGGAGGCGCGATTCCCGCACTCTTCGCCAGAGACGTCAACGCACTCTCACCCTTCGCCCTCTCCAACCCTTGCGCCGTCCTCCCCATCATCCCCACAACCTTGGCGAGTCCGACTTCGTCCAACTTTGGCAATTTCCCTAGAATTTCAATCAGCCCATCCTTGGCGAACGCGCACGCGTACCCCAATTCCTCGAGCGCCTCCGCCGTGGACGCCACGGACGCTACCCTCGCCGCATCGCTCTCACCCTTCGCGCCGCCATCACCCATGACGACGACGTCGTCGACGACGACGACGCGAACGCACGCCTCGGACGAACGCGGTCGAGATCACACCCACCGCCTCCTCCTCGCCGTCGCCGCGCCACCGTCGCGCGTCGCCGCCGTCCGTCCGCCCGTCGCGCGCGCGTCGTCCACGCGCGTCGCCGTCCACGCTCGCGCGCGAAGTCGACGCTCGCGTCGAGCGTCGTCGCCCTCGCTGTGTGCCGTCGTCGTCCTCACCGCGACCGGGGGCCGACGACCGGGGACGACGCGCACACCACACACCGAAGGAGACTCGTCTTCAAACCACCTTTCATACGTACTTTTAATACGTATTCGAATACCACACGAGTCTATATACGCCACATTCACGTCACACCACTCGACACGCGCGGGGCACGCGTCGACTCGAGTCGGTCAACAACTCGCCACGCGTGCGTTTTCGCGCGATTCGTCGAATATTCTCCAACCGCGCGTCGTCGACGAATGACGATAAAAAATGTATACATAGCACTCTAGACATGTATAATATGGACGACGCCCCCCCCCCCCCCCGCGCCCGCCGTCTCCGCGCGGCCTCGATCGTCGCTTCCGCGACGTTTCGGTCGACGACGCGCGATCACCCGATGGCGGGTGTTCGCGACCGACGAGTGCGAACTCGCGAAACACCCCCCACGTCGTCGTCGTTTCCCGCCAAAACGGGAGAAAAGGCGCGTGTCGGTCGGTCGGTCGGTCGGTCGGTCGGTCGTCGTCGTCGTCGTCGACGATGACGTTCCGGGATCGTTCGTCGTCGACACTCGTCGACGCGACGCGACGCGACCGGTGAACGTCGACGAAGCGGTGTCGAATTGTTTCTGTGCGCGTCTCGCGTCTCGCGCAATGTCCTCGCGCGCGCGTCGAACGAACGCGGGACGTCGACGCGTCGTCGGTGCGGACCGAGACGCGCGCGCGGAGACGATGATGATGGCGATGGCGATGGTGGGACGGAAAACGCTCGCGTCGACGACGACGCGGGACGACGAGGACGAGGACGTGGACGAGGAGGAGGAGGACGCGCGCGAAAATATCGACTCGCGTCGACCGAAACGTCGCGGGACCGCGCGACGCGTCGTCGCCGTGCGCGCGGAGACGACGCGCGATGATGGGACGCGCGCGGCTGCCGCCTCTTCCGGCGTCGCGTCGTCGAAGCTTCATCGCGCGCGCGGTCAACGCGCGGCGACGATGCGCGCGCGCGAGAAGTGGACGCGCGGACGTCGGAAAATGAGTGAAGAGAATGGTCGCGTGGGGTGCGTCTCGCGCGCGCGCGCGGAGGCGACGACCGTGGACGAGGAGGGCGCGCGATTAGTGCGTCGGCACCCGACCCAAAGCGCGGGCGCGTGGGCGGGAAAACGAGGCACTCGAACGCGAGGCGAGCGTGCGGAGAGGTCGGAGGAGGAGGACGCGGAGGAGGGGACGGTCGCGGTGGAACGGTGGATGACGTTCGAGGAGGGTGACGACGATGAAGATGCGGTGATGAAGGATGATGGATCGGTGACGACGACGATGGTGCCGGCGCGGTGCGGGTCGACGACGACGACGGCGAACGCGAACGCGAACGCGGAGGCGGCTGTCGAGCCCGAGGCGCCGGCGACGGACGAGGCGTGGGACGTGATTAATTCGTTTCCGATCGTGCGTGGGGACATGGTGATGTGTGAGGGGGATGGTGAACACTCGTACGGTGTCGTCGATGTTCCGTTCATTCCTCCGGCGTTTATCGAGCGACCGAGCGCGGAGGAGGCGGAGAGCGATAACGAGGCGGACGAGGAGGAGGACGCGCGACGTTTTAGTCAGGCGATTCGTGAATCGAGTCTGTTGTGCGAAGACGACGACGTCTTCGACGACGACGTCGGCGCGCCGGTGGACTTTATCAGCGAACCGGTCGCGTTCGCGGCCCGACGCGAAGCGAGGGAGCTCGCTGCGGCGGCGCGAGTGCCCGGTGTCGATTTCATGGTGAAGAGCGGCGCGTTGCTCTGCGACGAGGATTACGACGCCAAGGATGTTCATCTCGAGTGCAGCGCCATGACGAACGTGTCTGATCTCGAGGGCGAAGAGGAACACTTCGCGACCGCCGCCGATGGGCGCGTGTTCCGAGTTTCTCAAGCGCTCGTCACGTCGAAGTCGTCCGAAAAGCTCGCCAAGGGACACGGCAAGCACCGTCTCGAGGACAGCGCCAACCGCGGAGGCAACGATAGCGAAGATTCCGATGCCGATCTCGTCGTGCAAAGCACGCGAAAGGATGTTCCTGGAAAGAAGAATTTAGCTACGAAGCGTAAGCGTCGTCCGGACGCACCGATTCGCCGTGCCAAGGCGGCGAAAAAGGAAAAGGGATCGGGCATGCGCGCGACGGACATTTATGTCATGGCGAACGGCAAGAGACAGCGCCGCGGGTGCTTGCACTGCGGTACGGTGAAGACGCCGCAATGGCGCATGGGACCGGAAGGCAAAAAGACTCTGTGTAACGCCTGCGGAGTCCGTTTCATGAAGGGCATCCTCTAACTCAAGTCGGGGATGCGTCTCGTTTTGTTCTCGTCGACGAAATTAAAAAGGAAAAAAATATCGTTCGTTTCGTTCGTTCGTTTGTTGTTTTGAAATCTATAGCAAATCCACATCACAACCCCCGCTCCGCCATGTACCGCTCAATCGTATCCACGATGACTTGCGTCTGCGATTCAATCTCCACGTTGACGGTGTCGCCCACCGTTTTGTCGCCGAGCACCGTCACTCGAAGCGTCTCCGGAATCAACCACACGTTGAACCGTCCCGTGTTCTTATCCACCTCACCGACGGTGAGACTACACCCATCGATGGAGATGAACCCTTTCGGCAACACGTATTTAATCAACTTCGTATCGCTCACCTCAAACACCACCTTTCTATTGTGCTCGCTGTCCACCACCTCGACGACGTCCGCCGTGCAGTGCACGTGTCCGCTCACCGTGTGCCCACCGATCTCATCCCCCACGCGCGCGCTGCGCTCGTAATTCACCTCACCCCCGACCTCGAGCTTCCCCAAATTCGTCGCTCGAAGCGTCTCGACGATCAAATCAAAGCTCGCGCTCTCGCCGTCGTCCCCGAGCTCGACGACGGTGAGACACGTCCCGTTCACCGCCACCGACGCGCCGATGAGTATCCCATCCAACGTCTTCGCCGGAAATCCGAGCGTCAATCGCGCGAACTCATCGTTCAGATTCTCAAACGCGCGCACGCGCGCCTTGCCCTGCACCAATCCCGTGAAGAGCGCGCGCGCGACGCGCGCCCCGCGTCGCCCACCGCGGGGCCACCCTCTCGAGTCGCCACCACCACCACCCCTCGGTCGTCGCGTCGTCGTCACGCGCGTCCCCGTCGAGAACGCCGACCGTCTCGCCCGCGCGCCGCCGACACCACCACCACCACCCACTCCCGTCGTCATCCTCATCGCTCCCACCACAGTCGTCGTCGTCGTCGACCTCGCGCGGCGGGGTGACGACGACGGCAGTGACCGCCGACGAACGACCGCCCTCGCCCTCGCGTCGTCGTTCGTCGTTCAACCACACACAGACAAAAACCGAGTCAACACACGCACCGATCGTCCGATGTATACACACCCACACCCACCCCATTCTCTTTGAACACACCCACATCCCAATACACACCATCACACCATACTCTAACAGACACGTACCCCATAAACCGGTCCAATCGCGCCCACGACGCCCCGACGCGCGCGCGACGTCGCGCGCGCCGCCGTCCTCGCGCCCTACACAGTCGCGTCTCGCACGCACGACCCGCACCTCTCGAACGAACCTCGCGCACGCACACGGGTACGTCCTGGAGAAGGAAAAACGAACGATCGCGAGCGCGTCGTCGCGCGCGTCGTCGCGCGTCGCGTCGATCGGGGATCGTCGGTGATGCAATCGGACGCATGGCGGCGCATCCGCGCGACGTCTGGATCGCGCGGTGATGTCATGTCGCGCGGTGGGCGTCCCGACGGTGACGGACGACGCGCGCGATGATGGAGGATGGCGCGCGCGGGGGGGGGGAAATGTGTGCGCGCGGGG
>Ga0181573_10000019_pt1 | contig 160744 bp, 110 predicted proteins | sample 101ome_25_FD_148643 | JGI IMG/M metagenome (GOLD analysis project Ga0181573, IMG submission 148643) | Coastal salt marsh microbial communities from the Groves Creek Marsh, Skidaway Island, Georgia - 101409BT metaG (spades assembly) | ecosystem: Environmental > Aquatic > Marine > Intertidal...
GAGAGACGCTCGGGGGAGGATGCGATCGAGGACGAGGGCGCGGTCGAGCGATCGCGCGCGCGCGTCCGTGAAAGGGGTCGGGGCGATGGGTGTGGTGATGACGACGATGACGATGATGGTGATGACGATGACGACGACGATGACGGGCGTCGCGGTCGCGGCGTCGTCGTCGATGGATTGGACGCCGTTGCCGGTGGATGACGATCGGTTCCGCGTCGTCAAGTCGTACGCGGCGCCCGAGTACGCGGTGGACGACGAGGGACGCGCGCGCTTTCGAGGATGGTTCGCGTCGACGGCGAGACTCGACGTCGGCGACGACGCGTTGGCGACGCCGGTGCCGGCGCGCGCGCGACCGACGCGCGAGGAGACGTGGAAGGTGACGCTCAAGGGACACGAGCGGACGCTGACGATGACGAGAGAGGGGAGATTGATCGTGGGGGACGCGTACGAGGCGGATACGTGGTTCGCGTTGTCGGGATTGGAGTACGACACGGCGGCGGCGTTCGGCGTGGATGACGACGACGACGCGGTGGCGGATGACGCCGACGCGGTACCGCCGCCGCCGACGTGCGCGTCGGCGAACGCCGACGATGAGGGCGAGTGCGCGTTGCGATACGACTAGAACCGCGCGCGGAGACAACACTGTAATATTAAAAATAATGAAAGAATAGGCACGCGACGCCGATCGAACGCGTCATCACACGTCCACGTCCTCGCACGCGCACTCGCGAACGCCCGGCGGAAGTTTTCCTCGCGACCCGGCGATTATTTTCGACGCCACGTTGGCCAACGACGCGTTTTCGCTCACTCTCGGTTCGTTCCTCGACCACCTGCCGTAATCCGCGGCGAGTTGCGTGAGAAACCACGGCATGACCGCCCCTAAGCTCCATCCCAACACCGTATTCAGCCGTCCACCCGCGCGCGCGAAGACACCCTCTCGAAAATCACCCGCCACGTCGATTTGGCACTTTATCGCTTCCCGCGCGCCGTCGTCGCTCGTCGTCGCCGTCACCTCGTTCCGCAATCGCAAATCCTTCAGACTCGCGTTGATCGAGTCGATCACCTTGGCGCTTCTCGCGTCATCCGGTTTCAAATTCACGATTTCCGCGCGAACGAGCGTTTGCACGCACCCGTTTCCGTCGGCGCTCGCGGCGACGCGCACCGTCCCTCGAGGCTCGACGTCGAGAAACAACAACCGCTGTCGACCCGCGCTGACGACGAACCCGTCTTCATCGAGCGTGACGTTCTCCGGGTCGATGAGATTGTACTCCTCCGCGGGTAAACCGACGTACTCGAGCGCGCGACGCGGGGCGTCGGCGTCGAGATCGGCGATAAAGGCGCGCGAGACTCGAAGTCGAGCGGCGCCGTCGTTGGCGGCGTCGCGCTCGATGTCGGCGAGATCGCTCGAGCGCGCGCGGGGCGGAGACGTCCGACGTCGCGGACGTCGTCGCGGCGCGCGAAGACGCGCGCGAGCGGCGACCGCGGTGGACGCGGCGACGGGACGGGACATTTCGCAAGCCGCAGAGTAGCGCGCGTCATCGCGCGTCGCGCGCGAGACGCGCGATGACGGCGACGCAGCGCACGGTGGAGCTCTCGCGAAAGCGATGGGCGTACGTCAAGGCTCGACTGTGCGTGTTCGGCGACTGAGCTACGACGCGACGACGCGCGCGTGACGATTGATTGACGCTCGACTCGAACGCGACGATTGACGACGCGCGCGCGCGACGTAGGACGGTGATGGGGGACGCGTCGGCGCGCGAAAAGACGTGGGACGCGATTCGCGACGACGTGGAGACGTCGGTGCGCGACGCCGTGCGTCGAGCGCACGGGGTGATCGACGGTGGGTTCGAGGTGACGGTGATTGGGGGCGAGCGGCGCGCGAACGCCGACGCCGACGGCGGCGCGAAATTGACGACGATGACGTTCGTGGCGCGCGTGGAACACGAATATCGTCGACGATTGTGGAGCGCGTTGACGATGGCGACGACGTTCGGGGAGCGGACGTGCGCGTACGACGTGCTCGGGGTGGAGGAGAGTCTGAGCGCGCTCGCCGAGGCGCGGTGAGACGAGGAAAAAGCGCGGCGAACGCGCGAGCGAATGGAACGCATGAATGTCGCGAGTGTTGTTGTATGTATGTATTATAAATCAATCTAGGTCTAGAGACGAACGAACGAACGAACGAACGTGCGCGTGATGCGAGGCTGTCGACGCCTCACGCCGCCGCAACATTGACGCGATTTCTGGCGAGCGTCTCGCCGTTGACGTCCTCCTCCTGCTCAACTTCGTACCCCGCTCCGATGACGCTATCCTTGGCAACGACGCGGGAACCGATGATGGCGCCCGGACCGACGATGCACCCCTGAATCTGCGCGCCGTCGTGCACGACGGCGCCGCGCAGGATGAGCGAATTGGATATTTTCACGCCCGAACCGAATTGACACTCGGCGGCGATGACGGATTTCTTCACCGAGCACTTGTCTTTAAACGTGCACCGCGTGGCGACCGCACATCCCGGTCCGATGGTGGATTTGGATCCGATCTCCACGGACGGATCGACGACGTTGTCGTACTTGCTCAGCGGCTTTTCGTTTAGGTGATGAAACTCAGACGCGATTTCCTTGGACGTCTCCAAGAGCGCGGGTTTCGCCGAATCCACTGTCACGCAATACTTGTCATCCTTGACGATGTACGCCGCGACGCCTCCCTTGGTCGTCCCACGGAACTGTTCCTCCACGAAATGAGGCACCAAATTCAACCGCACGCTCTTCAGATGCGGCTGTTCTCGCAACGCCCTCAACGTCTCTGCGCCGTCCAACACGTACGCGCCCACATCGGTCAAATCCGTCCTAATCACCATCTCCCCGTTATTATTCAGCGCCGACCGGTGCAACTTGAGCCGTTTCTTAGCCTCGTCGTGTTCTCCACCCGATAAGAACGTCACCGTGCTCTCATCCGCGCTCAATCCGACGTACCGCATCCCTTTCGGCGCGCGTCCCGCCTTGCGCTCGACCTCGGCCCACGCCCGTCGCTTCGCCAACACGCACGTCGCCGTCGCCTCTCGCACAAAATGCGCGCACACCACGTCATCCACGTCCACATCCATCACCACGTCTCCGTTCACGACGATCAGCACCGCATCCTTCATCGTCGCGTCCTCGTCGTCTCGCGTCGCCGCCGCCAACGCGTCGCCGCCCCCCGCGCCCTCGTCCACCGCCGTCACCTCGATCGTCGCCGTCGTCCCCCACTCGGCCGCCCACGCGCTCGCGCACTCCCGCACGATGGCGGCGTGCGCGTCGCCCTCGCACACGACGGTGATCTTTTCACACGCGTACCGAGACGCGCGCGCGATCGCGCGAAGGGCGTGGTAGACGAGCGGACGCGCGCCGCACTCGAGCGCGAATCTCGACGCGACGCCGTCCTCGAGGAGCGCGTCGCCGAACTCGCGGGCGCCGCCGAGGGCGAGGACAACGCCGCGCGCGCGCATGACGCGACGCGTCGAGTCGACGGCGGACGGTGCGCGGATGTGTGACGACGGAGGGGCGGGGGCGCGCGGGGACGTGACGGGAGACCGAGGCGCGCGGACGCGCGAGCGGGGGCGTCGACTCGCGTGCGAGAGCGAGAGACGCGAGTTCGACGCGCGTGACATCGTCTCGCGCGCGCGCACGCACGAATCGACGTCGCGCGCGAGAGAGCGTCGCGCGCGAGAGAGCGTCTTATTGTCCATTGCGCTCGTCGTCGTCGTTTTCAACGTCGACGCGCGCGCGCGATGGCCACCCTACGCCTTCGAGACCTCATACGGCGCGTGCGTGAGTGTAAGACGGCCGCGGAGGAGCGCGCGGTGGTGGCGCGCGAGGCGAGCGCGATCAGAGAGTCCCTTCGAGATCCCGATCATGGACGCTTCGTCCCGAGAAACGTCGCCAAGCTCATGTTCATGCACATGTTGGGATACCCCACGCATTTCGGACAGATGGAGTGCGTGCGACTCACGGCGCGCGCGGGGTTTCCGGAGAAGCGCGTGGGGTACCTGGGACTGATGTTGCTCCTGGATGAGGATCAGGAGGTGACGATGTTGGTGACGAATAGCGTGAAGAATGACTTGTCGCATAAGAATCACTACGTCGTCGGTTTGGGATTGTGCATGTTGGGGAGCATATGCAGCGCGGAGATGGCGAGGGACGTCGCTGGGGAGGTTGAGGGATTGTTGTCGCACGCGAATTCGTACGTGCGGAAGAAGGCGGCGTTGACGGCGACGAGGGTGATTAAAAAGGTGCCCGAGTTGTGCGAAGGATTTGTAGACTCGGCGGAAAAGTTGTTGAGCGATAGGCATCACGGTGTGTTGCTCGCGGCGTGTACACTGGCGACGGAGATGTGTGAGATGGACGCTGAGGTACAGGCGCGCATGCGAAGGCAGGTGCCGCAGTTGTGCAAGGTGCTCAAGTCGTTGATTTACGCGGGGAAGAGCGCCGAGCACGACATCGCGGGACACGCCGATCCGTTTTTGCAGGTGGCCATCCTGCGATTGCTTCGCGTGTTGGGTCGAGGTGACGCCGACGCGAGCGATGCGATGAGCGATATACTGGCGCAGATCGCCTCTAATACGGACGGTTCGAAGAATGCGGGCAACGCCATCCTGTACGAAGCCGTGGAGACCATTATCGCCATCGAGGCGGTGGGTGGGTTGCGCGTCCTCGCCGTGAACATTTTGGGTAGGTTCTTGCAGAACAAGGACAACAACATTCGTTACGTGGCGCTGAACACGCTCGTGAAGGTTGTCGAGGTGGACATGCAAGCGATTCAGCGTCATCGCTCAATCATAGTAAACTGCGTGAAGGACGCCGATGTGACGATTCGCAGAAGCGCGTTGCAACTCGTGTACAGTTTGGTGAACGCCAAGAACGTCACCACGCTGACTGTGGAACTGCTCGAATACTTGGAGGTGTGCGATGAGGAGTTCAAGCGCGATCTCGCGAAGAAGACGTCTGCGTTGGCTTTGAAATATTCGCCAAGTAAACAATGGTACATCGACACCTTCATCGCACTGCTCGTGCGCGCTGGTCAATACATCGATGAGTTCGAGTGTAACGATTTCATGGGTCTCGTCGCGCGAACGCCCCCGCTTCACGGGTACACGGGCCGCGCTCTGTATCGCGCGGCGTGCGAAGACGACGCCAAATTGACGTTGTGCGGCGTCGCGACGTGGGTGTGCGGCGAGTACTCGGACGCCATGGTGCACGCGCCGCACATCGAGGGCGAAACGTTGACGAAGATTAAGCATAGCGACGTGACCAAGCTCATGGTGGCGATGCTGAACGAAGAGAAGTACACGCGCATTCGTCCTCTGATCATGACTGCGTTGGCGAAGATTGCCGCGCGCGATCCGAACGAACAACCGACCGTCATGCCCATTCTCGCAAAGTTTGAAAAGGAATTTGAGGTGGAGACGCAGAAGCGCGCGTCCGAGTACAAGCGAATGCTCGAGGAATTGCCAGATCTTAGAGAGGTGCTGTTCGAACACATTCCTCCGCCGGAAGCTCCAAAATTCGTCGCCGCCGACACCATGGAGACGCTCGCGAAGAAGAAAGAAATCGACGCGACAAAACCGGCGAAGAGTTTTGGCGACTTGCTCAACTTTGACGATGACGCGTCGGCGCCGTCGCAGACGAGCGGTATCGATCTTTTGAATGACTTACTCGGTGGCGACGGTGCGGTGTCTGCACCGGTCACTCCGGCGAAGACTAACTCAGCGGTTGATTTGCTTGGAGACGTTCCGCCGGCGACGGCTCCGCCAAAGGTGTCCGCGCCGGATGCGTTGGCGGATCTTCTCGGAGACGCTCACATGATGCCATCGACCGCGCCGACGACACCGGCCAAGGAATCGCCGCAACGAGACATTCTCGGCGATTTGATGTCCAGCGAACCAACTTCTCCCGCGCCAGCGACGTACGATCCGTTTGCGAATATGGGGGGCGCTCCGCCAGCCGCGGTGAACGCCGTGATGGATCTCATGGGAGACGCCGCGGTTCAACCGTCTGTCGCCGCGTCGCCCGCAAAGGTTACGCCCACGACGGCTCCTTCCACGCAAACGCCCGCGCCTGCGTACGTCAAGGGTGGTTTATCAATCTTTTTCGCCGCGTCGAAACCGAACCCGCTCGATCCGACGGAAACCTTGGTCAACGCGCGATACGTCAACGCCGGAGAACACGCGTTGGAAAACTTTTCCTTGCAGGCGGCTGTTCCTAAGACGATGACACTCGCCATGCAAATCGCGAGCGGGTCGACCATCGCACCCGGGGCCACCGTGACGCAGACGATGACGGTGTCCACGACGGCGGAACACGCGTCCAAGCCCATCGCGATGCGCGTCAAGTTGGCGTGGATCGAGGCGGGTCAACAGGTCAACGAAATGGCAACCATCTCTAAAATCTAAACTCGCATAGATGATACTGTAGCACGTGTAAAATCTTAGATGAAAGAAACTTAAAGTGAAAGAAGCTGCTGTACATGAAAATTACACATTTATTGCGCTTTGCGCAAAAAATTCAGGGCGCGGGGGAGGATTCTAACATTTTCGCATCTCTCGCATCCCCTTCGAGCACTGACCGCAGACGCTCGCGGTTTATTTGATTCATCGCCACGTTCGTCTCCACGATGCCCAACGCGCGGTTTGACTCTTCGACGATGACGAAGGGAACGTCGTCTGAAAAGTCGAGGTCTCTTAATTTCACATCCGCCTCAACCGTCTGCACCGGCAGCAGCGCGTCGATAGCTCGCAAAGACGCGACGTCTCCTCCGCTTACCAAAGCATCGGCGATACTCTGTGGCGTCAGAACGCCCATGTAGTCGCCATCGACGTTCTCGACGATGACACACGGCGCCGGGCAATTGAGGTCAGACACGGCGAATAACGACGCCGACGCCGATTCTAGCGACGACGAGCTCGTGACGGTGACGAAATCCTGTCGCATGACGTCGCGCGGACGGGCGACGAGCGACGTCGCCAACGCGGCGACGCCTTGCGTTTCGATATCGCTCGCGCTCAAAGGCGTACTGTTCGCCTCCACGCCGTTCACGATGGACGTCGCCACGGTGACGGTACCCATGAGCGGTAGAATGATTCTGTAATCACCCGTGAGTTCGAAAAGTAAAAGTATCGCCGTGAGTGGCACGCGACAGACACCGCCGAGAACGCCAGCCATGGCGACGAGCGCGTAGGCTTGAGACGGTGCGACGAACTGTGAGGGGAAATGCGCCGCGTCGAGCGCGCCGCCGAACGCGATACCGAGCGCCGCGCCCAGAAATAGCGACGGCGCGTACACCCCACCGATTAGTCCCGATCCTCGACACACGGCGGTCGCGAAAATCTTAGCGAGTACGAGTTCACCGAGCACGACCGGCGTGTACGTCGGGGGTGCGAAGGGTTGATTGGTCACCAACAGAGCGTTGACGTTGTCGAATCCCTGATACGTCACCTGCGGGAATTTCAGCGCGAGACATCCGAGAATGAATCCACCGATCGGCGCGTGCCACAGTCTCGGAATACCAAGTCCGCCGTTCGCCCTATCGTTTGCCACGAACCCTTGCGCAAAGTCTTCGAAGACGACGTTCATCTTTCTGAGCGCCGCCGCCGTGACTCCGCACGCCAATCCGAGCGGTAAATACAGTGGCAACTCCACGAAATCTACGAGTTCAAACGGCGGTACGTCGACCGAAGGCAACGTCCCGATCACCGCCTTACTCGCGACGGTGGCTAATACGCTCGCTAAGATCACCATCTCGGTCGTCACCGCCCCGGCTCGTTCGGCGCCGGCGCCCTTTGATCCCGGGACGAGAATGGACTCAAATCCAAAAAACAATCCCGAGATTGGTGCTCCGAAGCCCGCACTGAACCCAGCGGCCGCGCCCGCGGCGAGCACGCCCAATCGACTCGGTTCGAGCGCCGGAAAAGCCCCACTCACGCGCTCCGCGAGAGCCGTACCCAGCTCCACGCTCGGCCCCTCCGGCCCGAGCGAGCACCCCGTTCCCAACGTCACCGCCGCTGCCGCCGTCTTCGCCACCACTTTCACCCCCGCGCGCACGCTCTCATCGTCCACGTCCGCGTCCAAATCCACGCCCACGCCCGCAAAATCATCGTTTATTCGCGCCGCCGCCGTCGACGACGCGTCGAACTCGTCGCCCTCGACGCGTCCCGCGGCGGTTCGACTCTCCGCCTCGCCCGCGAATCCTCCCGCCATCGCGCGAAGCGCGCTCACGCACGCTCCGCCCACGACCGGCACCATCACCGTCCCGATCGCGCTCCCGACGCCCGCGCCCGGATCCAGCGCCCCGAACGCCGCCGCATCACCGCACCCCACCGCGCCGCACGCCGTCGCCGCGACGCCGTGAAACGCCTTCTCCGTCGCCGCGAACGCCGACACCGCGAGTCCGCTCGCGAGTCCGACCGCCGCCGCCGCCGCGAGAAGCGCGTTTTGATCGGGATCCGCGTCTCCGGGCGTCGTCGCGCGCTCGGACGACGCCACCGCGCGAGGCTGGACGACGCTGGCATCTTGTCGACGTCGCGCGGGACGCGCGCGCGCGCGGCGGTACCAGCGCGCGGACGTCGTCGCGGACGTCGTCGCGCCGCTCGTCGCGCGCACGCTCGACGCGCACGATGTCATCGCCACCGCGGACGCCGCCGCCCGCGCGACACCGCCGACGACGACGAGGAGCGCGCCAAGGTGTGTGGGTTCGTTTCTTTTTTCGTTTTCTCCTCGTCGACGGTTTCGGAGCGGGAAGAGGACGCGACTGAAAAAAGAATGCGCTCCTGGAATGCATGCGTGAATGAATACTACTGTACAGTCGGCTAGGAGAAATAATGGTGAGACTACTACGCGCTACGGACCTAGGTCATCGTCGCGGCGCCCGCCTTGACGAGAGACTGCATGGCGCGAAACTCGGCGTGCGCGTCGACGAAGGCGTCGTAGACGGATTCGTCGACGAAACTGGCGGCGATGGAGACGCACATGTCGTCGCCGTCGTCGTTCGACGCCTCGCGGGATGGAAGAGGTCGAGCGGTATGCCACCAATTACTCGGGACGACGAGAATCTCGCCGGCCTCGACGTCGACGGTGAGACGTCTCGCGCGTTTAAAATTTGGATACTTTTCAAAGACGTTCGGCGCGTCGACGTCTTCGATGGAGGATCGATTTCCCGTGAGCGACGCGTACACGTGCGCGCCATCCGAGGGCGCAAACAACGTGAATCTCTTCCGTCCTTGAATCTGAAACGACGCCGCGTGTACGCAACACGCGTCGCGATGTAAAAACGGAAATCCCGGGCAGCGCCGAGCTCGACACGCGAAGAGCTCGAACCATCTCCGCCACCGTCTCGGCACGAAGGGCGCGCGCGTCTCGTCCGCCAACAAGTTCTCACCAAACTCTCGAGGCAAACGCAACGATTTCGCGACGTCTGGAAAGTAATCCTCCACGTGCAGATTACGTAGATACGAGCCGTCGGCGCCGTCGCGCGCAAAGTCGCGAAGCGAGCGCTCTCGCTCTGTCGCCCCCGTGCGGTCCAACGGCACGCGAACGTCCTCCGACGCGCTCGCGGCGAGCGATTCGAGGGTAAACGTCGGCACGCACGCGCGCTCGGCGTCGACGAGGATCACCGGCGCGCGTCGCGCGAGAAAAGTGTCGGCGAACGACGCCGGGTCCATCGACCCGAGCGGCACTCTCGGAACGACGTACGCGAGCGTCGCACCGCCCGCGGGCACGGCCGGGTCGTCGACGACGCCGCTGACGCCGTCGTCGCGCGTCGCGGACGCGCCGGCGCCGTCGTCGCGCGCCGACATGCCGTCTTCGCGCCGCGGTCTGTCGGTGTGTCGTCACTCGCGACCGCGCGCCGCGTTCCCCATGTCGTCGGTCGCGCGCGTCTCGATCGCGCCTCGCGCGTCGCGCGGCGTCGCGAGCGGCGTCGACGCGCGCCGGCGCGCGCGTGGATCGGTCTTCCGCGCGCGCGCGCTCGATTGCGGCGAAATCGCGTGCGCGGTGGACCCGAACGTCGACGACGCCATGGTGGCTCGCATTAATGACGTCACCGTGTCGGCGCGCGCGCTGCGCGACGTGGAGGTCGTCGACGCCGACGGTGCGAGACAGACGATCGGCGCCATCGCGGGCGACGCCTCGCCCGTCGTGCTCGTCGTCTTGCGTCATCTCGGGTGACTGTTCTGTTGGTCGTACGCGCGCTCGTGGGCGTCGGCCCGAGCGCGCGTGCGAGCGGCGGGCGGCGAGATCGTCCTCGTCTCCTTGGGAGACGCCGAGAAATTGGCGAAATTTCTCGAGTTGAACCCGGATATTCCCTCATCGATCGCGCGCGTGGACGATTCGATGGATTTCGCGCTGTACGAGGCGTGTGGATTTGGGAAATTTACAGACGCGACGACCAAGCCAAAGTTGCAGTCGCCGAATTTTTCCTTTGGCGACTGGTTTAAATATCTCTCCAACGTCGCCAAATTGGCACCGATTCGCGAGGGCGAGCGCGGGGTGCCCGAAGGCGTGCTTCGACTCGGCGGAACGTTCGTCCTTCGCGGCGACGACGTCGTGTACGCGCACGCCGAGGCGCTTCCCGGCGCGCACGCCGACGTCGACGACGTCCTACGCGCCGCCGCCGTCGGCGCGCAGAGCGCACCGCTTTAACGTCGCGAATCGACGCACCTCGACGGTTTCCTAGACACGACTCGCGTTCTCGCGCTCAGTGACGCGCGCGCGGGAATCGTCGCTCTGTTTTTGAGCGCGTCCGCGCGCGCCGACGCCGCGCGTCGACGTCGTCCCACCGTCCCGGAGTGGGTGTCGTGGTGCCCGCGAAACCTGAAACGATTTTACACTGTTTGCCCATACGATTACAAAAAGTACCTCCAACGCGTCGCCCCGCGATTCGTCGCCGCACACGCCCGCGCGTCATGTCCGCCGTCGCGAGCGGCGCGTCGACGTCGTCGCGCGCGGTACCCGCGTCCGCGTCGCGTCGCGCGCGGCGTCGACGCGCGGAGATCGGGGCGCGCGCGGGGCGTTTCGCGCGCGGGGCGATTGACGGAAAAGTGCACGCGCGAATCGGTGGGGACGATCATCGCGCGCGAGCGGCGCGTGCGGGAGCGAGCGCGCGGGAAGGGGCGAGAGAGGAGTGGCGAGGAGTCGTGCGCGCGTCGTCGGTGCGCGCGAGGGGTGCGCGCGAGGGTGCGCGCGGTGAGAGGGCGGTGGGCGCGGGCGCCGTTAAGGGTCGTGGGTTCGGTCGGTGGACGCGGACGGCGGCGACGGCGAGCGATGAAGGCGGCGAGGCGAGCGAGGCGAGCGAAACGAAGACTGAAAAGAGAGCAGTCGTGGAGGAGGCGGACGATTTGAACGTCGTGAACGCGATGATCGCGATCGGTATCGGTCTTTTCCTGAAATTCGTGGTGGGATGTCCCGAGGCGTTGGACAACCAGGCGTGGAACTTGTTGAGCATTTTCGTGAGTACGGTGACGGGATTGGTGTTGAAGCCGATGCCCATCGGCGCATGGGCGTTCGGCGCGCTGACGGTGTCGCTGGCGACGAAGACGTTAACTTTTACACAAGGCTTGAGCGCCATCACCAACGAGGTCGTGTGGCTCATCGTCGTCACGGGCTTCTTCGCGCGAGCCTTCATCAAGACTGGATTCGGCGATCGATTGGCGTTAATGTTCGTGTCTATCGCGGGAAGCACGACGTTGTCGTTGGCGTATGGGTTTCAAATCGCGGAGGCGTTGCTTTCGCCGGCGATGCCGTCGACGACGGCGCGAGCCGCCGGGGTCTTCGTGCCCGTAATTAAATCCCTCGACAAACGCACGCGAGAGTACCTCATAGGTCAGCAGATTCAGGGCACGAGCGCAACATCTACGTTTCTGCTCTCGGGCGCGGCACAAAACTTTTTGGCCATGCAAATCGCGTTACAGAGCGGTATTCCGTTTACCAACCCCTTCAACGCCTGGTTCGTCGCCGCAAGCGTCCCAGCGCTCACATCCCTGCTCTTGACGCCTTTGGTCATCTACAAGATTGATCCGCCGGAATTGAATGAAACTCCAGAAGCGCCTTTGGCGGCGGCGAAGCGTCTCGTGGAGCTTGGTCCGCTGAGCAGCATCGAAAAGAAGATGGTCATGTCTCTCAGTCTCACCGTGTTACTTTGGGTTTTCGGCGTGCAACTCGGCGTGAGCGCGGTCGTCGCCGCCATGATCGGGATGTGCTTTATGCTCGCGTTCGGTGTGTTGTCTTGGGACGAAGCTCTCGGGCAAAAAGGTTCTTGGGACACGTTAATTTGGTTCGCCGTGCTCGTCGGATTTAGTGGACAACTCAACACGATGGGCGTCGTCGCTTGGTTGAGTAGCTTCGTCTCCTCCTACCTCTTCGGCCTGCACCTCGGCGTGTGGGGTATGTTCACCGCATTGCACGTCTTTTACTTTGTCCTGCACTACTTTTTCGCCTCGCAGTCGGCGCACGTCGGAGCTCTGTATCCGGCATTTTTGACGCTATTGCTTGCGTCCGGCGTACCGCCGCCTCTCGCGGCGCTATCTCTGGCGTTCAACACCGATAATATGGGTGGTATGACGCACTATGCCAGCGGACAAGCTGCGGTGTACTACGGTTCCGGAGAAATCAGTCTTAAAAAGCTTTGGAAGCAAGGTTTGTACATGTCGGTGGTCAACTTTTTCGTTTACGGCACCGTCGGCATGGCTTGGTGGAAGTTCATAGGTCTGTACTAAGCTAGTGCGCGTTTGGTTAGAACTCGCCGCGTCTCAAAGAGAATAGTGGAGGGCGATCAATTAATGTCATGTACCGGTAATAATAAAGCGCATGACGACATTTTCAACAACAACTCCGCGCGTCGTTTACTAATCATAACACGACTCCGGGTCTACTTCGCACGCATCGAACGGCGTAAATCTCTTGTCGATGTCCGCCACCGATCCAACCGCCTTGAACCCCTTCAACTTCAGCGGGCCTTTCTCCAAGCTATCGTTGAACACCGTCACGATGAACTCGACTTTGGACGTCCCGTTCGGCACCTCGCCCTTGATGGCGGACAACACCGTCCTCGAGCTCCCATCCGGGTTCACCGTTGCCGCGCTGTCCCCGTCCACGTCATCCACGAACCCAAACACGTTCGCGCTCTCGATCTTCTTTCTCGACGCGTTCGTCGCCGTCGCCGTAAACTTGAGACACGACGTCTTCCCCTTGTTCGGCAGATATTGATTCGGCGGACACTGCGTCTTCTCGTACGACACGTCGTTCAGCGCGATCTCGCCCGAGAAGGCGCGCGCGACGTCAGCATGTGTCGTCATCGCCATCGTCGCCGCGACGATGAAGACGCCCGCGCGCGCCGTCGCCGTCGCCGGCGCCAGCGCATCGCGGGTACAAAGTTTCGACGTCATCGACGGTTCGACGACCTCCTCGCGCGCGCATCGCGTCGCGCGCGCGATCGAGCGCGTCGAACGCGTCGGTCTCGCGCGCGTCGTCGCCGTCGGCGTCGTCAGCGCCGTCGGTGTCGTCGCCACCATCGCGCGCTTCGAACTCACGGATGTTGAGGGACCGTTGGTCGCGCCCCACCTTCACACCGCGCGCGCACTCATGTCGCGCGCGCGCGTTCTCGTCGCGCCGCCGCGCGCGCGCGACGCCGTGATTGCGCGCGCGCGCGGTCCGCGCTCGCGCGCCGATCTCGTGCGCGTGGCGCCGTGCGCCGGGGAAATGTTGCGCCCGGGCGGAACGTTGGGCACCGCGGCGTCGGACACCTCGCGCTCGATCGACGACGAGGACGAGGACGACGCGCGCGCGAGAGACGATGTCCCGCGACGCACGTTTTTCGCCACCAACGTCGTCGGCGCGCTCGCGGCGTGCGCGAGCGCGTGCGCGGACGCGGTGACCGCAGCGGAGGAGGTGCCCAAAGACTACGCGAAACTCGCGCGCGAGCTCGTGGACGCGTTGACGACGTCGCTAGAGTACGAGGCGGCGAACGCGGATAAATCGCCGGGTGAGAGGTTTAAATTCGCAGAACCGGCGAAGAAGGCGGTCAAGGCGTACATATCGTACGACGGTGGGAATGGGAGCGCGGCGGGGACGGAGACGTACGCCGACATCTCCGAGGCGTTGCGAGAGTTGAGCGCGTTTTATAAGAGGAACGGCGCGACGACGGCGGTGAGCGATGAGGTGCGAGAGAAGATATTGTCGAGACTGTACGAGGCGAGGGATCTGTTGCCGCCACCGGAACCGACGATTATGGATAAATTGTTAAATTTGAAAAAGGATGAGTGACGCGACGGCTCTGAGTGGAGCTCGGCGTCGTCGAGTCGACGATGTGCGCGCGGACGCGCGCGCGTCGATCGATACTGTGGGGAGAGTGAGGGAACGCGCATCCAGTAAACGCGCAGACGGCGTCGTCATCGCGCGGTGCGCGCCCCATCGAGACGAATGTAATACAAACAACGCCGTGCGCGCTTTCTCTCGCCGACGCGTCACTCGCGGGCGCGCCGCGCTCGTCATGCCCGCCCCCGGTCCGAAAGACGGACACGCGAGCAAGGCGTCGTCCGACCTCGGCGGGCGTCGCGGGCTCCCGCGGGAGATCAAACGCGTCGCCGTCAAGTCGAACGGTTTCAAAGGCGCGGGCGGCGGCGGGGAATCGACGAACCGCGGTCTCGCGGGCGTGCGCCTGGGCGAGGGGAACTCGGCGCGGTCGGTGAAGGCCCGACAAGCTCTCAGAGAGCGGTTTCTCGCCGGTCTGGCTGGGAAGAAGGGTCGGGAGTCGAAAAAACGGCGTCGGGAGGAGACTTTGGCGGCCAAGGCTGCGGCGCCGCCGACGGAGAAGACGACGGTCGAGGACGACACGGGAGAAAAGGAGGCGGATGCGACCGCACAGTATGACAGCGCGGAAGACGCACCGAAACCGAGCGCGGAAGACGCGTTGGCGGCGAGCGGATACTATTGCGAGGCGTGCAAGTGCAAGTGCGGATCGCTGAATAACTATCGCTCGCACGCCAACTCAAAACGACACAGAAAAGCAGTTGAATGCCAGCGAGGGATGGAGATACTCGAAGCGATGAAGGCGGCGAAACGGCAAAAAGTGGAGGCGGACGCCGATGAATAGCTAGACGTAGATATTTGTACTAACAAGGCTGAGTGTGAATGCGAGCGTCGTCTCACGCGCGCTTCTTTTGTTTCTTTTTCGGCTTGTCGCCGTCGGTCGACGCGCGCTTCTTGGACTTCTTCTTCGGAGCCTCTTGTTCGGAATCGCTCGAGTCGTCGTCGTCGTTTTCGTCGTCGTTTGCGACATCTTGGACCCGGACGTTCGGAACGTCTCTACCGAGAAGTGCGCAAATGCGGCCAAAGGCTTTTTGCGCTTTTTGCGGCAACGCCGGCGGACGAGACATTTGCTTCGCGATGGCGTCGACGATGGCGTCGACGTCGACCAACGTCTTGATTTCGACGTCTCCGAGCAAACGGTTCAAGGACTCGATGCAGTTGGCCGCCTGCTGGCACGCGTCCGCGCGAGTGTTCTTGTTCTTGTACGGCGCCGAGACGACTGCGGCGAGGGACTGCGAAATCGTCTTCATCGACTTTTTCGCGCTCTTCGCGAGCGACGGGTACCGTTTCTTGCCGGCTTGAATGACTGGAGTGACGAGTTTCAAACCCTCGAGACGCAAAAACTCCCCGCGCGCGTTCGCCTTGTCAGCGTCCTGAGCGACGAGCTCGAATAACTCTGGTAGCAAAGCGCATGCGAGAGCGGGATGACGAACAAAGATTTGCGAAAAGAAACCCGTCTTCAACCTACTCTTCTTCGACTTGAACATTTTCAAAGCCTCGCGATAACATTCGACGCTCTGACTGCTCGCGACTTCGGAGCCCTGCTCGGCGGATTTACCGCCTCGTTCGCGCGCCGCGACCGTTTCGAGGACGCGCAACAAATACGCCGACGCAGCAGTCACCGTCTTGTTGAATAGCTGCCCGTCGCTCGCGCCTCGATTCGCGCTGATGATGACTGACATGAGCTTCTCTTTTATGGAATCGGCCGACGTTTCCTCATCAGCAACCTCGGGGAGGTCACGCGCGTGCGCGATGTGTTTGCTGATGAGAGACGCGATTCTCTCCGCGAGTTGCGTACTCTGCGGATCCTGCTTGCCGAGAGCATCTCGCATGGCGTCTAGAAGAGTCACGACGGAACCGGGCAAGTACGCGCTTCCAGGCTGCGCCTTCGCGTAGAGCTGGAACAGAGAGATGACTCTGAACTTGAAATCTCGCGTCGCGCGCTTCAAATTCTTTTTGCGCATCAAATCTTGCTGCCTGCTCTTGAACGCCTCGGCCAAAAGCCTGTCGATCCGGAACATCGCCGCGTCATCCATGCCTTCGGATTCAGAATCGGAATCGTCCGAATCATCGTTCGCGGCGCCGACGATTTTGCTCGCGGCGGCGCGCATGGCTGCGATCTCAGCTTCGTTTGCCTCGCCGAAGTCTTCGTCTTCGTCATCCTCATCCTCGCTCTCATCGCTCTCGTCGGCTTCGTCCTCTTCTTCGTCGTCGTCCGTGTCGCTATCGTCATCTTCCATGAGTACGTCTTCACCCTCACCCTCCGCTTCCTCGGCGTCGTCGCCGACTTCGGGCCCGGCGATGATGCGAAGCATGTCTTGGATGCCTTCCTTTGAGACTTGTCCAGAGATGGCTTTGAACGTGTGCTCGACGACGTCGCGCAAAAGAGCGCTCGGCTGCGCGAGAAGACTTAAAATGATGTCCACCAACACATCGATCGCCTCCGGTTCTTCCTCTTCGCCCTTTTTCGTCTTTTTCGCCTTCTTCTTCGGAGCGATGAGCTCAGACACGCATCGCGGAAGATCCTGTAAAGCCGGTGTGAATTCGCGCCAATCGCTCACTTGAAGAACCGACAACACTTGTATGAGTGGTATGACTTTTCTCGCGAGTTCATTATCGCCCTTGTCGCACGCATCGAGCGTTTTCAACAGTTCGTCACGAATTTGCTGATACTCGTCGGGAATGGCGTCGCACATCTCGACAGAGGTTTCACCCTCCAACAATCGGCAAAACGCGGTCGCCTCGCTCAAAAGATCGACAACCTCCGCGGTCTCGTCCGAGTCCTTGTTTGCGTTCGCACGCTGCGCCCGAATGTTCGAGTTCAACATGGCTAAGAAACGCGTCGAGCACGCCGCGCGCACCGATCCCGTCGGCTCTTCCAGAGGACACTTGAGCAACCGATCGGAAACCTTCGATTTAACCTTCTTCGGCTTACCCGCCGTCTTGTAGTAGGCGTGGAAGAGCATAAATTGCATGAGCTCGATGACTTTGTCGTTCGGGAGCATCGGGATGAGTCCAGCCATCTGCTCGAGCGCCCAAAGACGACGCTTTTGACCGGTGCCGTTCGCCAAAGCGCTCGCGAGCTCCTCTTCCGTGCCGACAACGTCGGGATCTTGTTCCGGTGCGGTCGTCACTATATTGTACATACCTTCTAAGTAGTGCACCGCGTCTTCACTGTCCAAACTCTTGACCAAATCTTGCACCGCGTTCGTCTTGGTCACGTTGTCAAACCGAGTAGGTCCTTGACGTTGCAACGCGGCGATGACTGCAATCTTCTTCGAGGATTCCGTCTTCTTATCCGACGCGAACGCGACGATGCGAGCCAAACAATCGACCGCGCACTCGTGCAAATAATTGTCCGGGGCGCTAAGATTGTTCAACAAACATTTGATGAAGTTGTTGGAGAAGAGCGCCGGGATTTCGTGCGCCTCGGCGGAGGAAAGAAGCGCGTCGAACACGCGGAATCCGAGGAATCGACGCTGATGCGATCCCGACACGAACAAACCTTCTTCGCACACGACTTCCCACAGAGGCACGATGCCGCCCGCCTGAGACACCTCGCGAAGAATCATCTCCCACGCGTTGTGCATTCTCGGATGCGTGTGCGCGGCGTCGACGAGCGCGGTGGAAATCTTACGCAATCCAGTGCGCGTGAACACCTCTTTCCAATCCACGGATTTCGCGCCCTTCTTCTTGGATTTGTGCGTCGGCAACCACGCGATCGAATCGCGCGCTTTCGCCGGTAAAACATCGCACAATTCGCACGCGAGCCAAAGCGTGTCCGCGGCGCATTCGCCTCGTAACCACTCTGCCAAATCTTCCCCCGCGCGTTCAGCCACCGCCCCGAAAGTCTCGTCACCCAACGCCCGCCGCATCTCGATCACAAACGCCGCCACGGGTTCGCACAGATACGTCTTCTCCTTGCGCAACGCCCTCGCCCGCGTCATCACCTCGGCGCCGCACCGCGTCCTCGCCTCCGCCTCCAAATCCGTCCTCGCCCCCAACGCGATCCCGATCGCCGCCAACCCGAACACGCGTCCCAACAGAATATCCCTCGCCTCATCACCCTTCGTCGACTTCGTGATCGCCGCCACGTTGGCGTCCAACGCCTCCAACGCCTCCATCGGCGTCGTTCCCAGCGTCTCCGAGCTCGCGAGCTCGCTCAGCGCCAACGCGAACCCCTGCCTCGCGCCTCCGCGCCCCGAGCTCAACCCTCGCGTCAATCGTCGCAACGCGTACGCGCGCACGTCCGCGCCGTCGTCTTCATCCTCCCCACCCGCACCACCGTCACCACGCGCGTCTCCCGCGCCCCCATCCGCGCCTCGCCCGTCGCCGCCGCCGCCGCCGCCCCGCGCGTCGGCGAGGTCATCCATCAGCGCCTCGCACGCTCGCACGCGCGCGTCTCGGTCCTCGCTCGCGAGCGACCAGAACCGCGCGAGGACTTCCGATCGAACCTCCCGCGCGTCCGTCATCGCGTCGTCGGTCGTCGACGCACGCGTCGCCGTCTCGCGGTCTCGCGCCCCGCGCGCGCGAGCTCTTTTCCAAAACATCGGAGGGGGACTCCACGAGGGGTCAGGACTCAAGAAAGTCCAAAGGCGTGCCGAGGCACTCCTCCGTCACGCGTGCACGCATTCATTCGTCGACCGCGCCGCGCGCGCCGTCAGACGCGCACGCGCGACGCACGCACGCGAGGACGAGCACTCATCGACTCGATCGACGCTTCGGATCGATCGACATCGCATCGCGCGCGTTTCATTCATTCCACGCGCGCGCTCGACCGACATCCTTCGTGAGGATCGACGTCGAAGGATTTCTTCCGTGACGCGATGATGCGACGTTTCTTACGCGCGACGGTGACGTCCGGCGCGCGCGCGACGGTGGCGGTGCGTCTCGTGAATCGGTATCGTCGCGCGCGTTCGGTCGACGTCGACGCGGGGTGTGCGCGCGGGAACGGGGGTGGTGAGGGGACGATGAAGGCGAGGGAAGGCGAGACCCGGCGAGAGGGCGTCGGGGACGACGAGGGACGACGCGGTCTCGACGCGGTCTCGACGCGGACGCGAACGAACGACTGACGATGCGTGTGTTTTTACCATTTTGTCGCAGAGATGCGCGGCGAGAGATTCGGTGGCGGTGGCGACGGAAGCGAGATGGTTGAGCGCGGCGACGCCGTCCTTCGCGAGAGGGTACGCCAAGGGCGGCGACGTGATCGGCATCGATCTCGGAACGACTAACTCGTGCGTGGCGGTGATGGAAGGGAAGAACGCGCGGGTGATTGAAAACGCCGAGGGTGCGAGAACGACGCCGTCCATGGTGGCGTTCACGGATAAGGGTGAGAGATTGGTCGGACAGCCGGCGAAGCGGCAGGCGGTGACCAACCCGACGAATACGCTGTACGCGACGAAGAGACTCATCGGGAGAACGTTTGAGGATGAACACACGCAAAAGGAGGCGAAACTCGTGCCGTATGACATCGTTAAGGCGTCCAACGGTGATGCGTGGGTGGCGGCGGGTGGAAAGCAATATTCGCCGTCGCAAGTGGGCGCGTTCGTGCTCCAAAAGATGAAGGAGACGGCGGAGGCGTACTTGGGACACGGCGTGTCGCAAGCGGTCATCACGGTGCCGGCGTACTTCAACGACGCGCAGCGTCAGGCGACCAAGGACGCGGGTAAGATTGCCGGTCTCGAGGTGCTTCGTATCATCAACGAGCCGACCGCCGCCGCGCTTTCCTACGGCGTCGACAAGAAGGAGGGCCTCGTCGCCGTGTACGATTTGGGCGGCGGGACGTTCGACGTCTCCATTCTCGAAATCTCCGGCGGTGTCTTCGAAGTCAAGGCGACGAACGGTGACACCTTCTTGGGTGGTGAAGATTTCGACACCGTGTTGTTGGATCACTTCGTCGACAACTTCAAGAAGGAACAAGGCATCGACCTCAAGCAAGACAAGCTCGCGGTGCAACGTCTCCGTGAAGCCGCCGAAAAGGCGAAGATTGAATTGTCGTCCGCGCAGAGCACGGACATCAACTTGCCGTTCATCACCGCCGATGCGACGGGTCCGAAGCACATGGCGTTGACCCTCACGCGCGCCAAGCTCGAAGACCTCGTGGGCGGTCTCCTCGAGCGCACCAAGCAGCCGTGCAAAAACTGCTTGAAGGACGCCGGCGTCGGCACGGGTGAAATCTCCGAAGTCTTGCTCGTCGGTGGTATGTCTCGCATGCCCAAGGTTCAGAGCATCGTCAAGGACCTCTTCGGCCGAGATCCGAGCAAGGGTGTCAACCCGGATGAAGTCGTCGCCATGGGCGCCGCCATCCAAGGGGGCGTCCTCCGCGGCGACGTCAAGGACATTTTGCTCTTGGACGTCACCCCGCTCTCTCTCGGTATCGAAACCCTCGGTGGTGTGTTCACGCGCTTGATCAGCCGCAACACCACCATCCCGACCAAGAAGAGCCAAACCTTCTCCACGGCTGCCGACAACCAAACCCAAGTCGGCATCAAGGTGTTGCAAGGCGAACGCGAGATGGCCGCCGACAACAAGACGCTCGGTCAGTTTGATCTCGTCGGTATCCCGCCGGCCCCGCGCGGTGTCCCGCAAATTGAGGTGACGTTTGACATCGACGCGAACGGCATCGTCAACGTTAGCGCCAAGGATAAGGCTACGGGCAAGGAGCAAAAGGTCACCATCCAATCTTCGGGCGGTTTGTCCGACTCGGACATTGAACAAATGGTTCGCGACGCGGAGTCGCACGCCGAGGACGACAAGAAGAGAAAGGAGATGATCGAGGTCCGAAACGAGGCGGACACGTTGGTGTACAGCGCTGATAAGAACTTGAGCGAACACGGCGCCAACTTGCCGCAAGACGTCAAGGACGCCATCACCAACGCCCAAGCCGACGTGCGTTCCGCCGCCGAGGGCGAAGACGTCCAAAAATTGCGCGACGCCATCAACGCTCTTCAACAAGCCGTTATGAAGATCGGCGAGGCGCTTAACGCCGGTTCTTCTTCATCCGGCGCCGCGTCCGAGGGCAACACGTACGAGGGCGAGGAAGTCAAGGGCGACGAGGACAAAAAGTCTGAACAGCGCTAATCGTACCGCCGCGCCCGCCGACGAACGCCACACGCAAACTTTAATAAAACCACACATTTCTACATTCTACGCGCGCATCCATTCGACGCCCCTCTCACACCACCCCACCACCCCTCTCCGCCCCGCCACCCACCAACCGCGCGCGCTCGTCCCTCGTCCCCGCCTCGCCGCCCCGCGCCGCCGCCGCCGCGCGTCTCGCCAACCGCGCGCGTCGCTCGCCGCGAAGATGCGCGCACATGAAGCACAGATACGCCCCCACGAGCGCGCTCACGCCGAGAAAGAGTTCCCCGGCAAACTTGGCCTGGTGTTCCCACTGACTCTCCGCCATCCGGTGGCGCCGGCGAGGCGTCGCCGTGTGTCGCGCGCGCGAATCGCGAATCGTGAATCGCATCCGCGAGGTCACGGTGACACTGTTTGCCCATACGATTGAGTCACGAACTGGACGAGCCCACTCGCACGCCGCGCGACCGCACACGACGACGCGCGATGTCGAGCGCGGCGGCGAACGCGCTGACGAATCTCGCGCGCGCGGCGGTGACGATCGGGGTCGGCGCGTCCGTCGCGTCGCAGGCCATCTATGACGGTGCGTGCGGAAGAGGGTGACGGGCACGCGCGCGTGGAACGAGTGAATCGTCGAGGGGTGGGGGCGTTCGCCGGGACGTGACGATCGCGCGCGGTGTGTGGTGTGTGGAGGGGTTTTTGCACGCGCGAGCGGTGGAGAAGGATGTGTGAGGGGATGGTGGACGCGCGTCGACGCGTGGTGGAGCGTGTGCGTGATGGTGCCGGTGGATGACGCGCGCGGAGGGAGGAGGGAGGGTTTCGAGAGCGCTCAAAGGACTGACTTTTTCGATGCTTTTGTGGCGACGCGCAGTGGATGGAGGCGAACGGGCGGTGATGTTCGATCGTTTCCGAGGCGTTTTGCCCACGGTAACGGGCGAAGGGACGCACTTTGTCGTGCCGATCATTCAAACGCCGACGATTTACGACGTGCGCACGCGGGCCAAGTCGTTGACGTCGGTGACGGGGACGAAGGATTTACAGCAGGTGAACCTGACGCTGCGCGTGTTGTGCAGACCGGACGTGGCGAAGTTGCCGAAGATTCACCAAGAGCTCGGCCAGGATTACGACGATCGAGTGTTGCCGTCCATCGGTAACGAAGTGTTGAAGGCGACGGTGGCGCAATTCAACGCCGACCAGTTGTTGACGCAACGTCAATTGGTGAGCGAGCGCGTGAGCCTCGCGTTGAGAAAGCGAGCGGAGGATTTCGGTATTATCTTAGACGACGTCGCGTTGACGCACTTGAGCTTCTCGAACGAGTACACAAAGGCGATTGAGGCGAAGCAAGTGAGTCAACAGGAGGCGGAACGCGCGGCGTACGTCGTGAAGAGATCCGAGCAAGAGCGTGAGGCAGCCATCATTCGCGCCGAGGGTGAATCCGAATCCGCGCGCCTCATTTCTCAAGCGACCAAGTCCGCGGGTCCAGCTCTGGTCGAGCTTCGTCGCATCGAAGCGAGCAAGGAAATCGCGCAGACGCTCGCTCGCAGCCGCAACGTGATGTACTTGCCAGGAGGAAACGCCAACATGTTGCTCGGTGTCGGGAGCCAATAGCCAATGTCATGAAACCATAATGTTTAGTCTACGAACGGTATTACAATCCCTCTTCCTACGTTCCGAATCTATGCCTGTAGAGAGGCTGCGCCATCGTCTTGAGAACATCGGCCCACGGTCGCTCGATGAGGAGCGCCTTGTTGACGCCAGAGTATCCCAAGTACAGGCACGGGTGATCGAGCTTGACCACGCGCACGCCTCCCGGGGCGTCGCCCGTGGAGTAGTTCTCCGGCGTGTGACGCTCGCGCTCGCGGCGACGCTTCTTCTTCGACGTCGTCGTGGCGTCTTCGGTGATTTTAGCGCCGAGGTCGACGCGCGCGATCGCCGTCGGAGTGTGCGCCAAGAGCACCGACTTTTTCGAGTTGGGATCAAAGCTGAGTCCACAAATTTGGCCGGGCATCTCACGAAGCGCCAAGGGGGCGTCGGCGCCCGCCTCGGCCAACGCCGCGCTCCATTTCGTGGGCTTGACGTTGTCGATGTCGTACGTGAACAAGGCGTTTGACGGACCGGCGAGCGCGAGCACGCCGCCGCCGCTCAACGCCACGGCGGAAATCGGCGGCCACACGGCGTGCGTCTTCGGAGGCGGTAAGGACACGTGTAGTTTCATCGTGTCGAAATTGTACACGTACACGCCACCACCGATCGTCGACGCTAAGCCATCGACGGCGCGGTCAGCCTCGCCCGCGCCTCGCGCGGTGACGACGACGAGCCATTGGTTGTCGCTGCTCACTTGCACGTGGCTCACCACGGGCACGCCGATGTCACCCGCGGTGACGATACCGTCGCCCACGCGCGATTCGCGCACCGCCGCTGCAAGCGCCGTGGCGGCGGCGCTTTGCTTTGGAAGATGCGCCTTCAAAACCTTGCACACTTCCCACGCTTCGAGATCGATGATGGATACGGCGCCCGCCGCCGACACGGCGGCGAGATGTTTCCCATCCGGCGCGAACGCGACGAGCTGCGCCGAGGACACGCCCGCCGGCGGGTCCTGTCTGCGAACCTCCCACGCCGCGTCTGTCTCGTCCGCGTCGGGCGCTTTGATTTCAAACAATCTCAACGTGCTGACGTCGCTCACCGCGATCGTCGTCCCGTCGGGTGAAATCGCCGAACACAAAATGTGTCGAGTTCCCGCGAGTTCTGCGCGCAAGACGTGCGCGGGCGCGGACGCGAGCTTCATCATTCCCTCCTTCTTATCCGCGCGCTGACGACTCTCACCGATCCTCCACACGTCCAACCACTGCGCGTGCGCGGCGAGCAACAGCGGCGGATTCGGACCTCCGACGCCGGTGATGGAAATCGGCGTCTTTTGCGGAACGCTCACCACTCGCACTGGATGCTGCTTTCCGTACGACCCCGCGTTGTAAGCCAAAATCTGCGCGTCGTTCCCACCAGAGATGAGTATCCCATCGTCCTCCGCCGAGCTCGTCGCCGCCATGGCGAGCGCGCGCACGTCGTGCGTGTGCGGTCGCTTGCTCGCCGTGTGCGTCCACTTGTTGTATCCCTCCTCCATCTCCAAGTGTTCGTCGAGCTTGGTGAATTCCACCACCTGCGCGTCCACACCCGTGGCGAACACTTTATTCCCACTCGGCGTCGTCTCGATCGCGAGTACATCCGCCTTGTGCTGCTGATACTTGGCCAACCGCGTGGCGAACGCGGCGTCCCAAAACGACACGCACCCGTCCGAGTCGCCCGCCACGAGCGTCCCATCCGGAAGATACGCCATCGCCCACACGCAGTGCTCATCCGTCGCGTTCAAAATCCCATGCGCACCGTACGGCGCGTGACACACGTTGATTCGCATCTTTTCCGTGTACGTGACGCAATCCATCACGTGCGCCGTCCCTCTCGACGACCCGCACGCGAGGAGCTCCTCGCGCGGGTGCCACGCCAGACTCAACAACCGCCCTTGCACGCGCAAAAATCCACGCTTATGCACCAATCCGGACCCGACGCCGTCACCACCGACGACGGTCAATATCCTCGCGCACCCATCGTCGCACGCGATCGCCACGCGCTGCGCCGTCCCCGGTCGCGCGCGACTCGCCGGCGCCGCCCGCATGGCCCAAATCGCCCCGCCTCGACTCTCCGTCTCGCTCGTCGCCGTGCCCGTGGCTAAATCCCACCGTCGAACGCGTCCATCGAGCGAGGCGCTCAGTAACACCGGCGCGCGTCGTTTACCTCCGCGTTTGTGCGCGCCGTCGCCGTTCCCGCGCGACACGTCGCCGTCATCGTCGTTGTCCCCGCCGGCCGCCGCCGCGCCGTCAAACTCGTCGTCGTCCTCGAAGGCGTCGCACCACGCCAACGCGCTCGGCGCGTCGTCGCGTCGGCCCGGCACGCGCGCGACGCACCGCCAATCCCTCGCGTCGTACACCTCGATCGCGCCGCACTCGCGCGCGCACGCGACGAGCGCGCCGCCGGGCGCCGCGGCGAGCGCCGTCACGCTCGAGGGCGTCCACTCGACGAACCGACCGCGGTGGAGCTCGAGCATGACGGACGGACGCGAGGAAGGAGACGCGATCGAGCGATCGATCGGTCGGTCGGCGTCGTCCTCGCCGTCGCCGTCGGCGTGTGACGACGACGACGGCTGGCTCGATGGAGAAAAAGAGCTCTTTTCGGGTGGGACATTTTCTTGAGTCCTCATTCGTCACGAGTCCCGTCTTCTGGGAATGTACAGAGAAAAATCACCGACGACGAGACGCCATCGCGCGACGCCCGTCGACGGCGACGTCGACCGACCGACCGACCGTCGACGACTCGGCTCGACTCGACCCGTCTCGACCGCGCGTCCGTCGTCATGAAGGCGACGTCGACGCTCGCGCGCGCGGTGCGCGATGGATGCGTCCCGCGTGGACGAGAACGACGCGCGATGAAGACGACGACGGCGCGACGAGGGACGCGCGCGCGCGCGAACTCGAACGCAGACGATGGTCCGTTCGCGGTGGAGGAGGCCAGAGGCACTTTGGAGACGTTGGCGGCGGAGATTAAGCGTGAGATGTTGATGACGCCGAAGACGCGCGTCGCCGCGGGTCGAGTTTCAAACGAGACGCGACGACGGACGGAGGTCGTTCGAGAGAGAAACGACACCCGCGCCGACGCCGACGACGGTGACGACGCCGACGTGAGATGGACGACGATGGACGTGCGCGCGGACGATGGGTCCACGGCGCGATTGTCGTACGCGTTCGGACGCGGCGCGGACGGCGCGTCGACGACGCTGGCGCTGAAAATGGACGCCGTCGACGCGCGAGGGAGCGATGGGACCGATTTGTTGTTGCACTGGGGCGTGTGCGGACGCGATGGAGGCGAGTGGTGTTCGCCGCAGGAGGCGTTGGTGCGCGTGCCGGAGGGATCGCGCGCGCCGGATGGGAAATCGTGTGAGTCGGCGTTTCGCGCGAGCGGCGGCGGCGCGCAGACGCTCGAGTTGGCGCTGGAATCGAGAGGAGGAGACGTGCGTGCGGTCGTCTGTTTGCCGCGCACGAGAGATTGTCGAGTGTGGTTTAAACGCGACGGTGGGGACATCGTGATCGAGATCCCGAACGGGGGATTGCGAGGCGCGAAAAGAGAGGAGATGAAGAGAGAGAGGGAGACGCGCGTCGACGTCGCGGCTGCGCCGACGCCGACGCCCGAACCCGAGCGACGCGCGGAGGAGACCCGAGAGTTCGCGGCGTTGAACCAATGGCGCGGTCAAGAGGTCAAGTTGCAGACACACAAGGGTGGGAACGGCGAGCGAAACGTGCGATGGAACACGGACAATCTCGCCGAAGTCGCTCGCCGCGTCGTCGAGGGCGACAGGGATTCATCGTCGTGGAGACAAAAGCTTCAAATGGTTGAAAAGGTCATCTGTGAAAACGGCGCCGACGTGGACACGTTGGCGTACGCCACCGTGTACTTGTTCTGGATCTCTGTCGGCGCCATCGCGTGCGTGGAGGACGGAACGCACTATCGTCCGAACCATCACGCCGGATCCGCCGAGCGCATGTTCGGCGCCATCGAGGCGGCGGAACGCGCGGCGAACGACATCGCGAACGGTGGCGATCACCACCGCGCGCGCGAGTTGCGCGCGCTCATTCGTCGTCTTCATCCTCGTCTACCGGCATTCACCGCCGAGTTCACACAGAGCGTACCGCTGACGCGCATTCGGGACATTGCGCACGGCAAGGGCGACAGAGACGGAAAATGCCGAGACGTTCGACAAGAGATTAAGCACACGATTCAAAACAAGCTTCACCGATGCGCGGGACCGGAAGATTTGGTCGCCACCGAAGCGATGTTGGCCAAGTTGACGGCGCCCGGGACGGATTATCCGGAGGAGTTCGTCAACGAATTTAAAATCTTCTACCGTGAGCTCAAGGAATTCTTCAACGCGTCCTCCGTCGCCGATCGCATCGATCGCATAGCCAACGAGAACGGCGCGCCCGGTCGCGCGTCGGAGAGTTCGAAAACGTTCCTCGCCGCCAAGGCAAAGGTGGACGCGCTTCCCGCGTCCGATCGCGTCGGTGATCAGGTGATCATGAGCGCGTTGGTGGAGTGCTTGCAAGCGATTCACGTCGCGCGCGTGGACATCGTTGCCGCGCTTGAGTCTCACGGTGATTTGGAACACGCGGAGCCGGCGACGAGGCAGCAATGGCGCTTGGCTGAACTGAGCATGGAAGATTACGCCTTCGTCTTACTGAGCCGTTTGTTGAACACGCTCGGCGCGGAGACTGAACCACCGAGAGGAGACATCAGCGCGAGCGAGTTGAAACTCACGCTCGAGGCGCTCGCGTTGACCTCGCGCACGATGGCGTTGAGCGCGGGCGGTGATCACGAACTCGATGCGATCGCGGGTGAAGCCGAAAATCTCGCGCGCGATGGCTTACCCGGCGGCGAAGAGGGCGGGTTGCGCGTGCAGGCGGTCGCCGAGCGCGCGCGACGCGGCGCCGTCGACTTTTGTTCCATGTTGGAGTCTCTGTTCGACGGACGCGCGTCCAGTCTCGGGCACGGATTAGGCATCGATGGTGGTTCCATCAGCGTGTTCACCGAGGGACAAATTCGCGCGAGCGTCGTGTTCCAATCCGCCAAGCTCGCCTCGTTATTATTGAGAGTGAGTAGACAAATCACCGGCGCGGCGGGATGGGATTGCGTCGTCCAAGGCGAAGCCGTCGGAGCGCTCAAGTGCGTGGACAGACTCACACCGGACGACTGCGCGCAATTCACCGAACCCGTGATATTGGTCGTTGCGAGCGCGGACGGGGACGAGGAAGTGTCCACGTGCGGTCCGCACGTGCGCGGCGTCGTGCTCTGCCACGCGCTTCCGCATCTCAGTCACCTCGCGCTTCGCGCGCGACAGGCGCAGGTGCCGCTCATCGCCATCGAAGATGAAAAGCTCGTCGACTACGCGAAATCGTTGGTCAACGCGTCCGCCGTTAAATTATCCGCCACCGCGTCCAACGTCACGCTCGAAGAGACGACGGAATCGGCCAACGCGTCGTCGAGCGACGTCGCGACGGGCGCGCCGGCGCGCGAGATTCATTTGAACTCTGACTTGTCGTGCGGCACTAGCGTTCTCGATCTCGTCGAACTCGACGGGCGCGGTCTCGAGAAGTCCATCGCCGTCGCCGGCACGAAATCAGCCATGTGTGCGCGACTGAGCGCCATCGCCGAGGGTTCGGGTGATTTCTCCGCCCCCGCGGGCGTCGTCTTGCCGTTCGGCGCCATGGAATCCGCGTGCGCCGGCATCGGTAAGCTCGAATTCTTGGATAGCAAACTTCAAGAGCTCGACGACATCTCGAACGATCCGGCGAGAGTGCGCGACACGTGTGAAATCATTCAGACGCTTGCGCGTTCGCTTCGACCGTCCGACGAGACGCTTCAACGAATCGCGGACAAGTTTGGTCCCGGCGCTCGCGTCATGGTGCGAAGCAGCGCCAACGTCGAAGATCTCGAGGGCATGTCAGCCGCCGGTCTGTACGATTCGATCCCGAACGTGGACGCGCACTCCAAGGAGGCGCTCGGTCACGCCATCTCCGAGGTCTGGGCATCACTGTTCACGACCCGCGCCGTGGCGTCTCGCGCCGCCGCCGGCGTCAGTCACTTTGAGGCGCACATGTGCGTGCTCGTTCAAGAGATGCTCTCTCCCGAGGTGAGCTTCGTCTTGCACACCAAGCACCCTCTGACGAACGACGTCAACTCGGCGTACGTTGAATTCGCGCTCGGTCTCGGGGAAACGCTCGCGTCGGGCGCGGTTCGAGGAACACCGTGTCGCGTGAGCGTCGACAAGACGTCGAGAGACGTCGCCGTCAACGCCTTCGCGTCCTTCGGCACCGCACTCGTCCGCGACGACGACTCGGTCACCGGCATGAAATCTGTCGCCGCCGATTACGCCTCGCACTGGCTTCACAACGACGCCGACAAGCGCACCGACGTCGTGCGCAAGCTACTGGACATCGGCGCCGCGCTCGAACGCCAACTCAGCCCGCGAGACGGCGAGACGCTCGCGCAAGACGTCGAGGGGTGCATCCTCCCCGACGGCACCGTGTGCATCGTTCAGGCACGTCCACAACCGTAAAGTATCTATCGACTACAAACTACGTGTAATATTCACAACGCACGCGCGCGCGCTCTACCTCGCTACTCTACGCCGTCGTCTCGGCGACGAAATCCGTGAGTCCCTGCGTCATGTGCGCCCGCAAAAACGTCAACTCATCCTCATCCAACGCCGCCCCCATCTTCTTCAGCGCCGTCAGCGCCTCCAAACGCAGCACCTCACCGTCCTTTTCGCTCATCTTCCCCAGCATCACGTCTCGATCCGCCATTCGCACGCGCTCTCGAAGCTCTCGCGTCTGTCCCAACGCGAACATCTTCAACACCTCGGGCGCTCGAAACGCGCGCGCGATCGCCGCGTGCGTCGCCTCCTTCACCGCCTGTAGCTCGCTCCGGAGCGTGACATCGCCCGAGGACATTCTCGCGAGCGATGTTTTAAACTCTTCGAGCTGCGCCAGCGTCTCGGCGCGCGTCTCTTCGTACTCGTCGTCGTCGAATTCCTACGCGAATGAATGAAACGATGGTCAGTCGAGACGTCTCGCGCTCGCTCGCGCTCGTTCGCGCGCACCTCTCGCGCCTCCTCGAGGTCGGCGAGTTGGGTCAACAGACGCGCGATCTGTTGACGCGCGTTCGCGGCGAGCGACGCCGTCTCCGCGGACATGGTGGGTCGAGCGCGACGCCGCGACGAATGGCGCGACACGTCGACGCGCGTCGCGATGCGCGCGACGACTACCACGACGGCGACGACCGCGACGGCGAGGCGAGGCGCGCATCGCGCGCGCGTGTGGGTCGTGCGCGCGTGTGGGTCGTGCGACGCGTCGCGCGCGCGCGCGTGGACGTCGTCGAGCGCGCGGGCGCGCGCGAGCGGTGGGTCGAGCGCGCGCGGCGTTCTTCGCGAGAGCGCGAGCGGCGCGGACGCGCCTCTAGCGACGGGGACGATCGACGCGAAGGATGCGCGGTTCATGCGTCGCGCGCTCGAGGTCGCGGCGACGGCGACGGGGGAGGAGGTGTTCCCGAACCCGTTGGTGGGGTGCGTCGTCGTCGACGCGCGAACCGACGACGTCGTCGGAGAGGGATACCATCCGAAAGCGGGTGAACCGCACGCCGAGGTGTTCGCGCTGCGCGCGGCGGGTGAACTCGCGCGCGGGGCGACGGCGTACGTGACGCTGGAACCGTGTAATCACTTTGGTCGGACGCCGCCGTGCGCGCGCGCGTTGGTGGACGCCGGGGTGGCGCGCGTCGTCGTGGGGTTCGTCGATCCCGATCCGAGAGTCTCGGGCGGTGGCATTCAGACGCTCGTGAACGCTGGCATCGAGGTCGCGGTCGGGTGCGAGGAGGAGGCGTGCAGGGAGATCAACGCTGATTTCATCGAGCGACAACTCGCGCTCAGAGACGCCCAAAAGTAATTGCGCGAGAGCGTGAACGTCGACGTCATCGTCTGCCGTTTTTACACGTAGTCAAAGTTTGTATAGCTATAGTATTTGCCTATGATGCTCAGCGTCGTCCACACTGTAACAGCGACCCCGCGCCCAAAAACAGTCCGAAGAGCGCGGACGAGCCCACCGTCGCGCGACCTATGTGTCGCACCTTTAACAGTCCCGGTACCTTGTACGCGAACGCCTCGTACGTGCCGTAACACGCGCCCACGGCGCCGCCGACCGCGGCACCGAGCGCGACGCCCGTGGTGACTCTGTTCAGACACCGGTTATCCATGTCGCGCGTTCGGTCGACGATCGATTAACTTGTTGAATCGAAGAATCCGACGCGTCCTCGGGACGAAACGCGCGCTCGACGGTCGTTCGGTCGTTCGCGATGCGATGTGGGGCGATCCAACGACGACGCACGCGCGTATCGGTCGATGGACGCGCGTTCGGCGATCGACCGGCGCGCGCGTCGTTGTGGTGGGCGCGCGGAGCTGAACGGCGCGAAGGCGCGCTCTCGGAGACGAGTCGCGCCGACGGAAAGGAAAGGATGGGTCGGTCGGTGTTGCGATTTATGATGCGTGTTTTGTATTACTGTGAAAAGGAATCATACTGCGTGGTTCTGTGTCGGTAGTGCCAGTCGTGCTTATCCATGCGTATCTTATGAATGATGTTTAATGTACAGTCGCGGGGGACGAGCCCGCATTTTTATGTCGCTTCTTTTCACCGTCTTGGTCCGCTTAGCGGTTCTGAACCAAGGCGCACGACGGACGGTCGCTTTGGTAGATGAGCTCATCGGCTTGTTTCTTCGTCGCCGTCGACGACATCTTTTCGCTGCTCACGTAAAAGGTGTGATACTTGGAGCAGAGGATGCCGTTGAAGTCGCACGCGCCCGCCATGGTGTAGGCGCCCGCGTCGGGAAACATGAGCCAGTCGCCGTTGGACAACTCCGGAAGGGGGATGTTCCGCATCACGCAATCCAGAGAGTCGCACGTGGGACCGTAGACAGTGGACGAGATTTTCACCTTGTCGAAGCTGTCGTGGTCAAAGTTGGCCAGAGGCGCAACCTTGTTCGGTTGCAAAAAGTACGTCGGCAGGTCCAAACCGTCGTAGATGATGCCGTTGAAGGAGCCGTAGAGGCCGTCGGTGATGTAGTAGTCCATGTGACGCTCGCCATCATCGTTGGTGCCTTCTCTCTTACCGTACACCAGGCACGCCATCGTGACGGGGGCTTGCGCGAAATATCGACCGGGTTCGTCGATGATTTGCAACCCTTCAAAGGTGCCGTCGTCGGGGAAGATTTCGTCGAGCGCCTCACGAACGCGGTCAAAGTTGGATGGCGCTTCGCTCACTCGCCCTTCGGCGTCGAACAAACCGGTGAATCCACCGCCGAGATCCAAGAGATGCATCTTGAACCCCATCTCGGAGGCTTGGTCGAAAATTTGCCTGGCAAAGGTGATGGCGTTGCGATAGGCATCCGGGTTGCGAGACGAAGAACCGACGTGAAAAGAAACGCCGGCGACGTCCAAGTTGAGCAAAGCCGCGACGGAGAGAAGTTCGGGAACCTTGCTCAACGGCGCGCCGTACTTGGCGCCGAGCGGAAGACGAGCCATGGGATCATCCGCGCGAATGCGCAAGACGAGCTTCACCTTGACCTTGGAGGCGAGAATCTTGTGCAACTCTGAGACGGAATCAAAGGTGGTGTACGGCACTTCGTGCTCGGCGATGCATCGCAAATCACACGGTCGCTTCACTGGGTGCGCTAAAATGATGCGCTCGGACGGAACACCGAGAGAGGTGACGAGTTCCACCTCGCCTTGGCTCGCGCAGTCGAAACCGGCTCCCAACGCGGCGAGGGTGGAGATGATGCCTCTATCCGGCAGACACTTGACGGCAAAGTGCGGGCGAACGCGCGGAAGCTTTTGACGATGATAGTCAAACAAAGCCTTCACGGTGGCCAAATCCACGATGCAAAAGTTTTCCTCCAGAGAGTGCTTTTCCACGAGTTCGGCGGCGCGCGCGTGCACGTCGCGCAACCCGCGCGAGGGAATGGTTTCCACCGCGAACGCCTCGTACACGTGCTTGAGCGTCAACTCCTTCGGGTGCGCGGGTACGGGCACCTCCACGGCATCGGGTTCGTTTTGCAACGAATCCTTAAACCCAACGGTATCCGCCAAACCCTTGACGTACACCCCCAACGCCGTGGCCACGTCGGCTTGCACGGCGCTCGCCGTGGCGGATGAATACGCGTTGGCGTTCCCATACGCCGCCGTTCCGCGCGTATTCTTAATATTCTCCAACGCGTTCACCAAATCACGATCTTGCACCGAAAAAACACCACCAGATCGCCGATACCGCGCCTGCGCGCGTCTCTTGGGCACTCGTTGCGCCGCCTGTTCGTCGTCGTCGTCGTCGTCGTCGCGCGCGCCCGCGGTCAGTCGAAACCCTCTTCTCGCGCGCGCGTCCCCCGTCTCGCCCTCGCGCGACGTGACGTTCAAAAAACATACATCCACACGACTTCCCGCGCCCCTCACGCGCCGCGCATCGCCCTCGCGCGCCGTACGCGCCCCTCGTTTCCCACGTGTACGCGGTCTCTCATACACCCTCCGTCTCGCGTCGTCATCGTCGCCGGTCGTCGTCGCCATCGCACCTCGACGTCCACCGCATCGCGCGCGTCGCCACGAATGGTCGCGTTTACGCTCTCCAACGGCGAGCGGACATCCGTCATGCGGGCCTTCGTCGCTCGACGGCGCGCGAAGTGACGCCGCACGCGTCGACCGAGGCGGCGGTGTGGACGCGCGGAGCAACCGCGCGCGTGGGGACTCTCCACCGTTCGTGACTCAAGACTTGGGTGACGTCTGCGAGACCGCGTCGGATGTATGGGCAAACAGAGCGTAACCGTCACATCCGCGCCACTCGCGCCTTCGAGACGTCGGACGCGCGAGAGGGCGACGAGGGGGCGCCGAGGGAGACGCGCGAGGCGGGAATGGGTGTGATTACCGACCGGATTCTACGTCGCGAGTGAGCGGGCGAACGAGGGAATCACCCGATGAGGAACCTCCGCCCGGTGAGCCCCCGGCGGGGGCGGCGGCGGCGGCGGCGCGCGCGGCGCAGCACGGAGGGAGGTCGTCGTCGGCGGCGGCGGCGGGCGAGGGAGCGCAGCCGGGGCAGTCTTGTTTGTCGCTGGGCGAGGCGTGCGTGCAACACGCGCTGGTGGTGGCGGTGACGGGGGCGGAGGCGCCGAAACAGACGTGACCGACGACGAGACCGACGACGACGGAGGAGAAGAGGACGAAATTGTACGTCATGGAGACGAGCATGAGGAGGTAGCCGACGGTGACTTGGACGGCGTAAATGCCGACCGAGTACGCGCGGGACTTGGCGGGTGGAATGCTGTGACAGTTGCAGAAACCGGTGTTCTGTAATTTGCGTCTGAGCGATGCCATGGCTTCGATGGAGGCGCCCATGGCGACGGTGAAGAAGAAACCCAAGGCGAGGAGGCCGGGCGTGTGCAGCGACCAACTCTTGAAGAGGAGCGCGGTGCACGGCTGGCTCGAACCGCCGGTGTTCCATTTGAAACCGTCCATGTACATCGTCGTCGGTGGAAGACGCTTGTTGCACATCCCGCTCGAGGGTGAATACTCCGTCGCCGGACACTGCGCCACGCAGGCGTCGCAGTGGTTATTCGGCGCGTTGATCCACTCCCGTCCCGTCGACGAATCGATACACTGCGCAGATTCGTCGCCGCAATCCGGGGCGTCGACGCACGACAACCAACAATAAATTTGCCCCGCACCGCAGGTGTGATCACTCTGCAAGATGCGCCGTCTGGAAGCGACCGCGGGCGAATCGAACACCGGCGCCGGGCAGGCGACGGCGGCCCATCGCTCGCTCTCGGCGGCTTCGTTCGAGCTCTGCGCCGCTCGAATCGCACCCTCGTGCCACGCGCCAAACGTCACGTCCGCCGTGGGGTGTGTGGTGGTCGATTGCGGCAAGACCATTCTACCGAACCACGCGCGGTCACCCGTGAGACGCATCGCGTGCGTCGGCACCTTGAGAAGGCGTCGCATCTCTTCGCTCAATCCGGGCACCCACGCGCGCGCCGCCTCACCTAACATGACTATCATTCCATCGTCCGGTACGTCCGGTTCGATGTCTCCGATGTACAAACCTCTCGAGCCGCTCGAGCCCGGCTTTTCGTCGAGCAACAACGCCGGAGTCATGACGATGGCGACGCCGACATCCGTGTGCGCGTGCTTTCCCTCCGTCTCGGCGGACACATCGGCCGCGCGCGCCGCGCGCTCGACGCTCGGCGCGCCGTACGCGTGAAAATGATCCAAACTCGTGTCCGAACGCGCGCTTCTCTCGTAAAAACCACCCGTGGCGTTGTGAAAAGCCGCGTCCAATCTCGCCAACGCCGCCGACGCGACGTCGTCCGCCGCGTCTCGAATCATCTCCAAATCCGCGCGCACGCCCGCCGCCGCCCCGCACGCGTCGTCGATATCAAACCGCAAACGCGCGCTCGACATACTCGCGATCGTCGTTCGACTCGCACCGTCGTGCGCGCGCGCCCACTCGTCGCTCCTCGTCAACGGCGTCGCCTCGCCGTTCGCCGCCTCCGTCGACGCCGCGCACTCGGCGAACGCTCGCAATCCTCGTCGACGCGCGTCAACGTACGCATCGCTCACGCCGCGCACGACGAGCGCTCCGGGAGCGTCCACACCGATGAACGCCGCCCGCACGGCGTCGTCCGCGCGCGAGGCTCGAAGGTCACGCAGCGTCGCCGTGGGCAACGCCGTCGCCGTCGCGCGCGCGCAGTCGGCGAGGACGAGCGCGGCGGCGAGTGATGGCACGATGCGCGACGCGGACGCACGGCGTCGTCTGCTCGGCGGCGACATGTCGCGTACCGAAGGCGCGCGCGCGATTGTGTCGTCGATTCATTCGGGGCGCGGGGTGAGGGTTGGGCTGGACGAGGTCGCCGCTCGCGTCGTCGACGCCTCGGAGCGATGCGCGGCTCGTAAAAGGCGGTGTTCGGTGGCAGAGGATGAATGATGACGAATGAACGTTTTGGTGGATAGTGTTTACAACAACAACGCTCGAGGCGACGCTCATCGAGCCGAGGAGGCGTCGGTGTCGATTTCGCGAACGATTTCGCCGACGCCCGGCTCGGCGGACGCCGCGCTCGGTTCTTGGACGCGGTAATACACCTGCGCGGATCGCGAAGGGGATAACACTTGCATCTTGGCGGCGCGTGGAGTCTGTTCGTACGGACCGACCCAGCTCGGGGGCGCTTCGGGGGAGGTGAAGTGATCGACTCCGAAACCGCAGCGAGATAAGCCTCCGAAATCGGACGCGTCCGTGTCCAGAGCAAGGCGGTATTTTCCCGGTTCCGGGACGCCGATCTCGAGACCTTCGTACGTGTTGGACGGGTGGAAGTTGAATATGAACACGAGCGGGCCGCGCTCGAAGACGAGGACTTGACGACCATCGTCGGCGGTGCTCACGTGCTGATGCGAGGCGCCCATGTACGCGTACTCGTCGTCCAACGCCATCATGGCCTTGTCAAAGCCCAGGAGGTGTTGGTAACGCAAGTGATCGGCGTCGGCGAGATCCCAGCGGCGACGGCAGTAGTCGTGACTCCAGTTGTTACCCTCGCGAGGGAAGTCGACCCACTCGGGATGACCGAACTCGTTACCCATAAAGGTGAGGTAGCCCTCGCCGCCGAGCGACGCGGTGACGAGACGAAGCATCTTGTGAAGCGCGATGCCGCGTTGAATCACGATGGATGGTTCGTTCAGGGCGGACATGCCAGAGTACATTTCGGCATCCATCAACCAGAACGCGGTCGTCTTATCGCCGACGATGGATTGATCGTGCGACTCGACATACGCGATAGCCTTCTCCGTGTATCGACGGTTACACAAAGTGCTCACCATGTCGAACACGCTCCACTGTTCGTCGGAACGCTCTTTGAGGTATTTCACCCAAAAGTCCGGAATCGACATGGCCAATCGGGCGTCGAAGCCGACGCCGCCTTTGGACACCGGAAGACAGAGCGTGGGCATGCCGCTCACGTCCTCGGCGATGACTTCAATTTCAGGGTACAACGAGTGAAGCATCTCATTCGCGAGCATCAAGTACACGACGCCGTCTACGTTGGTGGCCGTGGAAAAGTATTGTTCGTACTGGCCAGAAAACTCCATTTGTAATCCGTGGTGATGGTACAACATGGAGGTGACGCCGTCAAATCGAAAGCCGTCAAAGTTGTATTCTTCTACCCAGTAGCGCAAGTTGGACAACAAATAACGAAGCACCTCCCAGTTGTCGTACTTGTACAGTCGCGAGTCCCACAACCAGTGATAGCCAGCATCACCGGTGCCAAAGTACGAGTCGACGTCGTTTTGACCGAAATCAAACCCGGCAATGCCATCGTTGACGTTGCTCGACGCGTGCGAGTGCACGACATCCAACAACACGCGAATCCCGAGACCGTGCGCCTTGTCGACGAGGTACTTCAAGTCTTCGGGCGTGCCGCTTCTAGAGGACACCGCGAACGGGTTCGTCACGTGATATCCGAACGAACCGTAGTACGCGTGTTCCATCACCGCCATGAGTTGAACGGTGTTGTACCCGCCGGCGGCGATCCTCGGGAGGACGTCATCCGCAAACTCGCGATACGAGTTCACTTTGGGATCGTTCGAGCTCATGCCCACGTGCGCCTCGTAAATCCTCGAAGCCACCGGTTTCTTCGGGGACGGGTGCTTGAACTCGTACTTTTCCTCGGGATTCCAAAACACGCCATCGTATCCAGCGCCCATGACGCCCTGTTCAACCGTCGCTCGAGTCACCCACGCCGGGACGCGATCGAGTTGCCTCCCATCGTCCATAAACACGCGCACCTTCACCCTCGACCCGTGCTCGATCGTGCCCTTGGACATCGTCACCTCCCACGTGCCGAATTCCGTTCGCGTCATCGGCGTCGCATCGCCGTTCCATCCGTTGAAGTCGCCAATCAACGCGCAGTGCGCCGCCGAGGGCACCCACTCCCGGAACGTCACGTCGCCGGTCTTTTCGTCCACGACGAATCCATACGCGTCGTAGCCTCGCGAGAACGCGTCCAACGATCCCTCGGCGCTCTCGATCGCGGACTTTCGCTCCAAAAACGTCGCGTACCGATACTTCAAGTGGTCGACGTGCGGCGCCAGATTCTCATCCAACGCCACCGCCTCGGTTCCATCCGGTGCCTTCGCCGCCTCTCGAATCTCGCTCGTGCCTCGCTCCTCGCCGCGTTCCAACGGTTCGGAAACCGCGCGCGTCGTCGTCGTCGTCGAGAAGGCGGTGCGTCGTCGTCGTCCAACCGCCAGGCCTGGCATCGCCAACCCACCCGTGTGCCTCGCGTTCGCGCTCCCTCGCGCGCTCGTCGCGGATGCTCGACGCGCCAACCTCACGAAGGAGGTCGCGTGGGTCGTCGCGTTCGATGGCGTCGCGCGCATCGATCGACGATCGCCGCGCGGTCGCGGTGTGACGACACCGAATCGATGATTGGATTGATTGATTTCGTTCGGACCGCCCGGGGACTCACGGCGACTCACGACTCGTCATCGTAACATGACGGGTCATGAACGGTGAGCGGGGAGACTCGCGAAGCGGGCCGGCGGACCGCGTCGCGCCATCGATCGACGCGCGAGCGGCGCGGCGAGCGAGGACGGACGGACGCGCGCGCGCGCGATGACGTCCGTGTCGTTCTCGACGACGTCGTTCGCGATGCGCGCGCCCGCGCGCGGGGCGGTGACGACGCGGCGCGATGCGTGCGCCGGACGCGTCTCGCCGACGCCGGGGGGCGCGCGCGCGCCCGCGACGACGACGGCGGCGCGCGCGCGTCGTCGCGTCGTCGCGGACGCGGGGGCGTACGATGCCTTCAAGGCTGGCATGCGAGACGAGGACCGGGCGACGATCGTGCAAGAGTGGGACAAAATCATGCGATGGGCAAACTTCGTCGAGAGCACGCGGGCGAACGACGAGAGCGTGCTCGCGAGGTCGAAAAAAGTGGCCATCATGGGCGGGGGGAGCTTCGGGACGGCGATGGCGACGCTGTTGGCGAGGAATAAGGCTGATTTGGACGTGGTTATTTTGATGAGAAACGCGGGCGACGCCGACGCGTTGAACGCGGAACACAGAAACGTAAAGTATCTGCCGCAGTACGCGCTGCCGACAAACATTCGAGCGACGACGGACGCGAAGGAGGCGTTGGGTGGATGTGATTTCATCATTCACGCCGTGCCCGTGCAGCAGTCGCGCGCGTTTTTGTCCGGCGTGAAGGATTTCATCGATCAGAACACGCCGATGCTGTGTCTGAGTAAAGGATTGGAGACGAGCACGTGCGACATGATGAGCGAGATCATTCCCGCGGGTCTCGGCCGCGATCAACCGTTGGCCGTGCTCTCGGGTCCGACGTTCGCTGTTGAGCTCATGCAAGGCTTGCCGACGACCATCGTCGCCGCGAGCGAGGACGAGCAGTTGGCGGTGAGCGTGCAACAACTCTTCGGTTCGTCGTGCTTGCGCGTCAACACGAGCACGGACGTCACGGGTGTGGAGCTCTCCGGCGCGATGAAGAACGTCTTGGCCATCGCGGCGGGGATCGTAGAGGGTTTAGAGCTCGGGAACAACGCCATGGCGGCGCTCGTGGCGCAAGGCGTGGCGGAGATTCGTTGGCTCGCTGGGAAAATGGGCGCGCGCCCAGAGACGCTGGCTGGCGTGAGCGGTACGGGCGACATCATGCTCACGTGTTTCGTCAATTTGAGTCGTAACCGCACCGTGGGCGTTCGGTTGGGGGCGGGAGAAACGCTCGAGGAAGTGTTAGGATCTATGAACCAAGTCGCCGAGGGCGTCGCCACGGCGGCGGCCGTCGTGCAGCTCGCAAAGAGATATCGGGTGCATTTGCCCGTGCTCACCGCGGTCGCGAGCATCTTGGACGGTCACATGGACGCCAAAACGGCGGTTGATAAGATTATGAACCTCCCGCAGGTGCCAGAAGTATAGTTACGCATTAATATTACTCGCCTATTCGATTTCAGAACTCACTCGTCGCCGGCGACGAACGCGATGCGTCGGCGCGAGACGTCGTACACGATTTGTCGTTTCCCGAGTAATCGCGCGCATATCATGCCGCAACTGTGTTCGGAAAGACTGAAACCTTCGCCAGATGCGAGCAACGTGTCGACGTTCTCGAAGCGCACCGGTTCTCCGTCGGCGTCCGTGTCCGCGAGCTGCAACCAATCCATCGTCGTGCGATAGGTGAGCGTCTGCCCGCCGCTCTCGCCATTCGCCCCGCTCACGCCACGCACGCGACTCGACGTCCGTCGTCCGTCGGGCGCTAGTAAGCTATCTAAACCCATCTCTTCCACAGCTTTGGAGTGAAAGATGACGTCCGCACCGCCGGCGCCGCTGTCAATCATGAAAATTCTCGGCGTCGTCTTGTGCGAATCGTTCACGCCCGAAAACGTCGCCGAAACGTGTGGCACGTTGGACACCAACCGCAGCTGCTGCCACGCCCATTTTTCATCCACTGCGCTCGCGTCGTTGCAATCGTAAATATTCACTCGATCACCACTCTCCGAAACGCTCAAAATCGCGCTCTTGAAGACGTCAAAGCCGATGATGCCCGCGATGGGTTTCGACGCGCCGCTGACGATGCCGTCCAATCCCATCTCCATGAACACCGGACGCTTGAGCGTCAGAGGGCCGAGCTTGAGCACTTGACCTCGTTGAAACCGACACGGCACGCGACCGGAGACACCGGAGACGTACACCTCGCCAAACGCGCGAAGACCGAGCGTTTTCGCAGCTCTCGGCGTAACGACGAGTCCGCTCGCGCCAGTGTCCAAAATGAACGGCCCCGCGTTCTTTTCATCGATCGTCGGTTCCACCAACACGTGCGACGACGACGCACGAATGACTTCTATCTCTGAACTCACGTTCGCGTCGAACGCCACCGTTGGCGAGGGTGTCGTCGGTTTTTTAAACACTGCCTGTCCCTCTTTCCCGCGTCCCGCCGCCACGCCGTGCGCGATGAATTCCTGCGTTCCCCCATTCGTGCCGTACAGCGTCGTCTTCCCCGCGTACACGACCCCACACGCACTCGTCTCCCAATCCTCGAACGTCCACACGTCTTCGGCGCCGCACACCGCCACCGCCAGCTTTTTCGGCCTCCACGTCGTCGCGTCCAGCGTCAGCACGCTCGTCACCCGTCCCCCCTTCATCTTCATCCCGATCCGCACCGCGCCCTCCCTCTCGTCCGCGTCCATCATCTCTAAATCCAAGTGCTCGTTCACGCACGCCTCACTCGCCCAGTATCCGGTCCGCGTCCACGCGCTCAGCGTCGCCGCCTCGGCGTCGTCCAGCTCGAGCGTCTGCGCGTGTCCACTAAAGTCCACCTCCCAACACTCCCCGCGTCGCCCCTTGGCCCGCCCGCTCACGTAACACAACTCCGCATTCATCGTCTCCTCCACGAACGCCTCATCGTCCACGCGAAGGTACCAATTCGCCGGTAACCCGAGGTGAGACCCGTGTCCCCACAGCGCGTACGCGCAGCCGCCTCGCGCATCCACCGCGTCCCGCGCGAGTTCGAGCACGTCATCGATCGCGCGAGACGTCGACGAGGCGCGAACGACGGTCGCGCGTCGTCTCGATCGCGCGAACAGCGCGAGACGCGCGCGCGCGGGGGATGACACGCGCGAAAACGTGCGAGTCGCCATGGTGTGCCGAATTAGTAAATTGGAACGCGCGCGTCACAACGCGACCGTCGTCGACCGCGAACCGACCGCGCGCGCCGACGACCGCGCGGTTGGCGGTGTTTTTCAACATGAGCGCCGTCGCCGCCGCGCCGTCCATCGACGACGCGCGCGCGAGCGAGGATCGCGCGCCCGCGCCGACCGAAGTCGAGCTCGACGTCGCGCGGGATGCCGGCGTCGCCGACGTGCGCGAGACGCCCGCCGACGCGACGACGTCCGAGACGATCGATCGCGATGTCGCCCTTCGCGAGCGCCTGGCGAGACGACTCGGACTCGACGTCGGGACGTCGACGCGAGGCGCGGCGGCGGCGGTGAGCGACGTCGACGCCGACGAACAGGACGGCGAGGAGACGAGTCTCGGCGCCGACGACGGCGACGCGGACCCGTCGAACGAGACGACGCAGCGTGAACTTGTTGAGCGACGTCTGCGACGGATGCGAGACTTGCGCGCGGCGTATAGAGAGCGGTACGCGCGTCTGCTTGACGACCTTGAACGCGAACACCGCGTATTCGAGATACGTCGCGGACACGCCGGTTCGAGGGAGGCCGAGGCGGCGGCGATCGAGGCTCGCGTCGCCGATGATGGGGAGGCGATCGGACGGGCAACGCAGTGCGCGGCGGAGGAGTGCGACGGTGCGCCGTTGCCGTGCGCGACGTTCTGTTTTCGGCACGTCACGAGGTGCGAGCGACAAAAATTGTACACGCTCGGCGCCGACGGCGCGACGCGCATGCGCGAGGCGTGAGCCATGCGAGCCATGCGTGTCCCCCGCGCGCGCGTTCGCGCTCGAGGACGATATCGCGCGATTTGTAAAATCAAGTACCACTAACTTTGGTCGCGCCTCGCCGCGCCCCCGCGCTGCACTTTGAGACGCAGACGATGTCCGTCGTCGCCGCCCCGTCGCGCGGCGCATCCGCGTCCTCGTCCGATCGCTCGCGGCTGTCGTCCTCGTCCGCGCGTCGCGCGCGGCATTCCGCGACCGCGCGACCGCGCTCCCATCCCAACTCGTCCGCGCTGACGTCGACCGAGTCCGCGTCGTCATCCACCGCTCGCGCGCCCCCGCGCGTGCTCGTCCTCGGCGGCGGATTCGGCGGCCTGTACACCGCGCTTCGTCTCGACGCTCTCGACTGGACGCGCGAGGGCGCGCCGCGACCGGAGATCACGGTCGTGGACAGGAACGACGCCTTTGTCTTTAAACCGCTGCTGTACGAGCTCGTCAACGAGACGATGGAACCGTGGGAAGTGGCGCCGACGTTCGACGATTTGCTCGCGCCGACGTCGAACGTGACGCACGTCAAGGGTGAGGTTCGATCGTTCGCGCCGGACGAGGGCGGGGAGACGCGAGATGGGACGCCGTGTAGTTCGGGGGGCGGGACGTGCTCGTTGGCAGACGGGACGACGTTGACGTACGATTACTTGGTTTTGGCACTCGGGACGACGACGAGCGACGGTGGAGTAGTCGGAGCGCGAGAGTGTTCGATTGGATTGAACACGGAAAGGGACGCGGTGCGAATCGCGAGGGCGCTTCGACGATTGGAGGATGAAGGGAAACGCGCGAGGGTGGCCGTCATTGGCGGCGGGTTGTCGGGAGTGGAGTTGGCGTCCGTCATCGCCGAGCGTGTGAATGGAAAGTCGAGCGGGGGATCGGTGGACGTGATCACGCCGAATGGAAAAGTGATGGCGTCGGCGCCGTTCGGTCAGCGCGAGGCGGCGATGAAGGTTTTACAAAAGGACGGCGTCAACGTCGTCGGCGGACGAGTGTCGCGACTGCGAAAACGCGGCGAGGACGATTCGACGAGCGAGGCGGCCGGCGTGTTCATTCTCGACGATCAAGGAAACGAACGCGAGGAAGAGTACGACATCGTGTGTTGGACCGTCGGTCAACGCGCCGAGACACCGAGTGACTGGCCGGTCGTGACGACGGCGGCGAAGAAGATTAAAACTGACGCGACACTTCGTGTGAACGGACACTCTCGCATCTACGCCGTTGGCGACGCGTCGTCGAGTTCAGCCGACGTCATGGACGCGAATCACGACAAATTACCATCAACCGCGCAAGTGGCATTTCAGCAAGCCGACTACGCGGCGTGGAACATTTGGGCGTCCATGAACGGAAGGACTGAGTTGCCGTTCCGTTATCAACATCTTGGCGACATGATGGTTCTGGGAAGCCTCGACGCCGCAGTGGCTTTTCCGGTCGGCGACATCACGCTCGAAGGCCCGGCTGCGGCGGCGCTTCGACGTCTCGCCTACCTTTACCGCATGCCGACGAATGAACATCGAATCAAGCTCGGCACGAAGTGGATTCAGGACGGAATCGATCAAGTCCAACGGGATCCAGCCGCATTCTTTGAGGACATCCGCAAAGCGTTTTCGCCCTAGCCGCTCGCTACAATTCTTCTCCTTGTATTGTTACAATCAGCTAAAGTTTACTCGACATGGACATGATCCAGTCGACGCACATAGGTTTGCGCGCGTAATCGGGACATCGCATCACCGTGTACGCGAGCGTCTGGTATTGATTGACGCGCGCGCCCGGGTCAGCGGTGCTCAGCACAGCGTCTTGCAACATCGCTTGAATGGCGGGAATGAGTGGGAAATCTACGAGCGTCACGAGTTGGAAGAGTAAACGTCGCAACGCCTCGACGGGTGGATCGCTCGCCGACGGCGCTTCCGTCGCGGCAGCGTCCATGCTACGCACCTTTTCAATCAACTGCTGCGCGATAAACAGAGCGATTTCACTACCCACTTCGCCAAACTTCGTCACGAGACCGACCGCCGCTATGAGCGGCTCTAAAGGCGTCGACGCGGGGTATCTCTCCAACGCCATGCGCATGTACTCTGGAAAGACTTCGTCGTTGAGCTCGGGACACACGTGGAAAATTCCCACGTAAACCACATGCGCCGCCTTGACCACCGTTTTCGATTCGTGATCGCAACACTGGCGAACATACGGACACACCGCGTGCAGCACGCGCGTGCGTGATACTTTGGACAAAATGAATGGTAAAAGCCTGAGCGCCAGATGAATTCGCGCGCCCAACACTTCGTCCGACGCCCACGAATCGGTGAGAGCCGGCATATTTTCGAGAAAATCCAACGCATTCGGCGCATCTCCCGCGGGTGGAAGACTGTTCAGTACGTTCGCGATCGCACCGAGCACTTGAGCGTACTCCACGCTCGTCGTCCTCGCGAACTCCAAGTGTCCCAGTATGTGTAACGCCTCGGTGACGTGTGAATCGAGTCGTCCTCGAAGTGCGTTTTTCAACACCACCAACACGAATTCGTACACATGTGCTCGTGCAGCGCGAATGACTGCGATATCAAGAGCGTCAAACCACGTCGCGTAGTCGCGCGACTTCAGCTCTCTCGCGGTTTCGTACGCATGTTTTGCGAATTCAGCGAGCATTGGAAATGCCACCGACGGGTCGATACCGCCATCACGAGACACCGCCTCCGCGATGAAGTGCGCATTCATGTAAATCGGAGACGTTGTGAGATCGTGTAAAATGCGCGACGCATCTTGAGGCGTTTTCCTCTGGGAGAGAGAGTGTAAGAGCGATCCGTGCGCCTGCGAAAATATTTTCAGCGTCGCTCTCGCCAAGAGCGTCTTCAAAGATCGCAGCGGTCCGTTCGACTCGTCTATGTCCACGCACGCGGAAAACGAGGAAATGCACGCAAGCACTCGCGCTTCCAGCGTTACGTCACGAGTCGACGTGGCTAACCACTTCTCCAATACGCTTGCCGACCCCGCTATCTTCTGAGCACACATCGCCTTAAGCTCCATATCCTTCAATACCGCACTCGCACGGAAAAGTGCGGCCAACACGTACACGTTCCCGATCCGCGAATCCGTTTCGCACCGTTTTGCGAGGTCAACCATGATCGTTCTCGGAACGGCGCCCGAAACGAAAACGTTTTCCGTCACTCTGCGCAACGCGCTGCCGCCAAACAAACTCTTACGCGAGACCACGTACTCATCGCCAACATCCATCGCTTCCCACGCCTCCAATAGCGCGCACGCCGCGTCAAATCCATCGGAATCGACGAGACCGTACGCGTACGCGTACGCGTACTGCGCTGCCGCGGCGGGCGTCTCGAACGCGAATTCTCCCAACACCGCTGCGGACGCCGCCTCCGCCGCGGCGCGAGACGATTCTTCGCTCCCAATTGCCATCAACGCCAACACGCTCGACGTCACTGCGCTCGATGAGAGTTTTGCCAACTCTCTCGCGCGCAACATGCCCCTTAAAAACGCATCGACACCTCTCGTCGCCGCCCCGCGCGCGTAACCGTCTCGTCTCGCTGCCGCGTCTCGAATCACCGAGGCCACGACCGTCGCCGCGCTCGATCCGAGCTCCGCCCCGGCGAGTCGCGTCGGATCGTGCGCGTCGTCGCCCGTCGTCACGGCGTGCGCGGCGAGCGAAAGCGCGTCTAGCGCGAGCTCGAACGCCGCCTGCGACTCAATGCGCGAGTAGAAGAAACGCGCGCGCGCCACCGCGTCGAACGCGTGCGCGGCGCGCGGCACGTCTCGACGCGCGAGGAACGAGCGCGCGTCATTGAGCACGCTCGAGATGTCCACGCGCGCGCGCTCGAGCTCACCGGGCGACACACCGCCCGGGGCGAGCTCGAGACGCATCTCGAGAGGCGAACAGTGCGGCGTTGAAGGCGAACGGGCGAGGACCGTGCGCTGCGTTCTATGCGTGGATGTTACAATACCGTTGGTGCGATTGAAGACTACTCCTTCGACGACGCGTTTCGCATCGCCAAGACGCGGGCGGTGAGCTCGGCGAGACGACGCTTGTCATCTCGTCTGTCTCTGCCGAAAATCCAAGGGTGCGCGATCATGTTTCTCGCCAGCATGCGACCGCTCGGATCCTTGTTGAGGCCAAGGGCGACGAAGTTGTCGAATTCGTCCGATACGTTGAGCTCCGGACGCAATTGCGGCACGGGATCTTTGACGACGATGTCTAGCAAATCCCAAAAACTAAACCGTCTCGAGACGTCGGGCGGATTGTAAGGAAATCTTCCCAGAGCGCACTCGACGATGGTGAGCGCGATGCTCCACACGTCCGCCGTATACTCGTACGATTCGCCTTGAATGCGCTCCGGGGACATGTACGTCACGGTGCCCACCCACGAATGACACTTGCTCGCGTCGATGAGATATCCGCTCACGCCGAAATCGCTCAGTTTCGCTTCGCCGCGCAAATTCAACAACACGTTACACGGCTTGATGTCTCGATGCACCACGTTGAGTGTCGTGTGCAAATAATATAACCCATCCGCGAGCATCGCCGTCGCTGCGGCCAGATCCTCCTCTTCCCATCGTCCGAGCACTTTCGTCGCGTCGCTCATCGTTCCGCCGTCCATGTACTCCATGATGAGACTCACGCTCCCTTGATCGAAATACGCCCCTCGACTCCGCACGATGTACTCGCACATGCTCTTATGCAACGTTCGAAGTTCGGTGATGATTCTTTTCCGCCCATCATCGTCTCTCGCGAGCGAAATTGCGATATTTTTCACCGCCAACGCCTCGCGCGTGCGCTTGTGCTTCGCGCGCCGCACGACCCCTCCCGATCCCGTGCCGATCACCCCGACGAAATCCAAATCCGCCACGCCCATGATGAATTCATCCACCTCTTCCCGAAGTTCACTCCTCGACGCCGACGCGGACACCGATGCCGCCTCGCTCCCGCGTCCCTCCGCCAACGCGTCCAAGTGTTGCGACGACACGCCGAGACCTCGCTTATTCAATCGAAACTCCTCCATCGTAAACGTCCCCGATCGCGTGCTGCGCGCGTCTCGCGCGACACACACGGCGCGCTCGTCAGTCCCTGTCTCGTCTCACCGCGTTCGAGGCTCGCGCGCGCGCAGAGTCGTCGTCATCGATCGCACGCACATGTCTTCCCGTTTCCTCGTCCCGTCGTCGTCGTCGTCGCGCGTCGGGACGACGCTCACACCGGTCGCGACATCACCCTCGCCCTCACGAACGCCGTCGCGCGCGTCCTCGTCGTCGTCGTCGTGCGTCGGGACGACGATGCGACAATTGCTCGCGCGTCGTCGGTGCATGCGCGCCGGAGACTAACGCGCGCGCGCGACGTCCCGACCGACCTCGCGCGCGCCGTTCGCGACGCGAGGCGACGAGAGACATGCAGACGCTCGCGCCGATGGGTGTCGGCGACCGCACGCGCGCGTACGAGCCGAAATCACCGCGCGCGACGGCGGTGAGCGTCGCCGTACACGATGCGCGTCGGCGCGCCATCGTCAAGATTCAAAACGCCGTCCGTCGGTACGTGCGGAAGAAGCGCGCGAGAGAGGGTGGGGACGCGGCGGAGCGGGTGATGCGCGACGTGCGCGATCGGGCGCTCAAGTGTGGGTTGCTCGTGTTGACGTGGTTCGCCACGAGCACGGGGTTGGCGATGTTTAATAAACAGATTTTGGGCGCGCAGCGAGGGGGATTTCCGGCGCCGTTGTTTTTGACGTCTATGCAGTTTGCGATCCAGTTTATGTTGGCGAGGATCGCGCTGAGGGTTGGGGTGACGGATCACGCGGAGCGAAAGCGAGGGCGGCGCGAGGAGGTGCCGATGGATGTGTATTGGCGCGCGTTGGCGCCGGTGGGGGCGACCATGGGACTGGACATCGCGTTGAGTAATTTATCGTTGGTATTCATCACGGTGAGCGTATACACGGTGGCGAAGACGAGTTCCATCGTGTTTACGCTGGTTTTGGCGTTTGTGTTTAGATTTGAAAGACCGACGTGGTTTTTAGGTGCCGTTGTGGCCATGGTGACGGTGGGGCAGATTATGTCGGCGGAGGGAGACGCGCAGTTCGACGTCTTGGGATTTTGTATCTGTCTCACCGCCGCGCTGATGAGCGCGTTGCGATGGACGTTAGCGCAACGCGTGATGCATCGCGACGCAAACGCGCCGGGTAATCACGCCAAGGGAATTAAAGAGACGTATTTGCTCGACCATCCCGTCGTCTTCGTGTACCTCGTCTATCCGTTGATGTGGGCCGTGGTGTTCGTGTTTTCGTGTCTCAAAGAGCAGTGGTGGTACACGATTCCGCACTCAAAGTGGCTCTCGAATCCAATCGACGTCTTCGTCGACATGGTCATCTTCGCGGTGGGGGCGTTGATGGCGTTTTGTTTGACTCTGGCCGAGTTTGAGCTCTTAAACGAGACGAGCGCGTTGACCATGATGATGTTCGGCGTCGTCAAGGACATCGCCGCCATCTTGCTCAGCATGGTCGTCTTCGGCGATAAGTTCGGGATGACCAACGTCGGCGGGCTGATGCTGTGTCTGGCTGGGGTGATAGGATACAACAAGTACAAGTGGGACGGAATGAAAAACAGAGCGCTCGCGAGCGGGAAATTGGACGCCGACGCCGAGAACGACGACAACGTCCCCCTCGTCGACGTCGTCGCCACGACGTCCCCGGACCTTCGAAGGCGTTCCAACGATGGTTTCTCCATCGCCTAGCGACGCGCACGCGCGCGCGTCTCATTGTTCAATTAACGTACGTAGACAATACAACTTCCCGCTACACCCGCGCGCTCACTTCCCCAACGCCGCGTCCACCTCGGCCACGAGCTCCAATGCAGACTTATACTCCTCGCTCATCTTCACCTCCGGGTCGGCCTCAAAGTGTTCCGTCGTCGCCGTGAGCGAATCGTACGCGTCGTGCAGCCGCGTGGCGTTGTCCTTGACCATCATCTCGCTCTCCTCGAGCACGTTCTCCTGTGCGAGCACACCGGTCGTCAGTCGACAATCGAGCGCGCGCGCGCGATATAAACTACCCATCCACGACGTCCGACGACGACGACGACGCGCGCGCACCTGTTGTTTCAAATCCGCGGGATCGACGTTTTCAGATTTCATGCGCTCCACTCTCTCCTTGCCCATCTTGACTTCCTCGGCGTACATCGACCGTTCCCTGAAGAGACGCTTGAGCGAACCCGTCTTGATTCGAATCGCCTTGATGGCGTCCGCGGCGCTCATCGCGACGCGCGGGCGTGGCGCGGCGAGGCGAGGTGTGACGGCGAGGTCGTCGCGGAATGATTGATTACGGTGAAAAAGAGCTCGGGCTGACTTTCTGACCGGCGGAGAGGCGACCGGTTCGGGCGCGCGAGGGTGCGGCGACGGGACGCCGTGTCGATCTATGAATAGTGCGCTACTTTAAAAAATCTATTCGTCTTCTTCGTCTTCGTCCTCGTCGTCGTCGTCCTCGTCGCCGCTGTGAATTTCCGGCAACTCGCCGTCGGAATCGTCGGAGAGCTCGACGGCGACTTTGGATTTACCGGTGCCGAGACCGACCGGTTCGGACGCGGTCTCCCACATGTCTGCGTTTGAACGCGTGGACGCTGGGGCAGAGAAGGAGATGAAATCCGAGGGCGGTTCGGCGACCGGTTTGGGCGCGGCGAACGCGGGCGCGGCGGCGGCGGCGGCGAAACCGCCCGTCGGCCCGCTTCGGAACGCCGGCGTCGGGTCTGGTTTCGTCGTCGGCGCGGACGCCGGGGCGGGAGCGCCGTCCATGTGAGCGTCGTCCATGGGGACATCATCACTTCGTGCGGCCGGAGCGATGTCGTCGTTTCCATAGTCGCGTGGCTCTGACGGTTGGACGGCTGGCGGCACGACGGGTTCGGTTGGCGGCGCTGGCGACGTCTTGTAATAATCACCGACGCTCGCTCGCAACGCGTCCGCGGCGGCCGTTTGGTCCGCTTGATTCTCGACCGACATGAACGAACCCCACTGCGGCACCCCGACCGCGCTGCCGGGCTCGGTGCGTTCGACCGGCGGCGCGATGGCTTGAGACGCCAGAGGCGGCGCCGCGGGATGCAGCAATGCGTTGAGCGCGAGCGACGCCTGTAAACACTTTCGCGACGTCTGTTGCTCGTGAGATCCCTTGGAGAAGACAGCCACTGCCAGAGGCAGATTGGGCGAGCGGAAAGGTCTCGGCGCGAGCACGGATGCGATGAGCGCGTCCAAAGCGGCTTCGCGACGGTCAGCGCGACTCGCGTCCGTTTCAATCCAAGGCGACGATAAATCGCAACACTGCGTGACGGCTTGCGCGACGGCGGCATCGACTCTCGTCCGAATTCCCGGGAGAAGCATGGCACCACCGGTGGTACACAGCGCCGCGATCGCGCGCAGCGCCGACGCTTGCAAGCGCAAGGCGACCAAAGCCGCGCTGCCCGCTGCCGGGCCGCTCATGTCGTCCAAGACGGCGGCGGTTGTCAAATCATTTAATCCCTCCGCCGTAGCGTTCCCCCACGCGCCACCCTTCTTTCGTTTCTTTGACCCAGCTTTACTCTTGTCAGACTTCTGCGCGAGCGCGCACTTACCCGTGCCGCACGGTTTGGAATCTTGAATGACGTACGCGGCGACGGCGGATGCGAGTTCGCCGCTCGCGAACGCGCCGCCGAGCGCGTACGCGGCGACGGCGACGGTGTCGTGCGCGTCTGCTCGCACGTACATGCAGTGGCGAATGGGCTCGCCGTTTTCGACATCGCTCGGGGTCGGCGCGCCGATTCGCAGCACGCCCTCTAGCGCTCTCGCCACGCGACCGCCTTGCGGTAACGCCGACGTTCGCGCAGACTCCAAGAGCGCTCTCAACACACCCAAAGCCGCGCGGTGAATGCGCGGTAAAGCGAGGATGAGTTCGGGGGCAACAGGTGAGGGCGGTAATCCCGGCACCGCCGATATCGCCGTGCCGTCGCACGCCAGCGCGCGCGACACGAGCGTCGTAGCGGCGGAGCAGGGCACGTTCACGGGACACGCGTATCGCGATGTCAGCATCTCCTCCAAACACTCCATCATCGCGACCACCGCTTCGATGGCGCCGAGCGACCACTTACCGGCGACGATCGGCTTTGGCACCGGTTCGCTTTGCGGTGCGAGCGTCGCCTCCAGCTGACGTTTCAATTCGCCATCTTCGGCACCTTCGAACGCGTCGTTCATAGCCGAGTGCGCCGCGTACATCACGCGTCTCGCGTGCTCGCTCCACGACCCGGCGTCGCCGGTAATTCGAGGCAACGCCGCCAAGCACCGAATCGCAGCTCGTCGCGCGTCTGCGTCCGCGCACGCGCTCACCGTCTTCCCGCACGCCTCCTCGAGCGCTCGCAGGTGCGGACGCAGAGGTCCCGGGTGCGCGCGCGCGCACGTCGTCGCCAACGCGAATCCATCCACGCTCGACTGCGAGAGCATGCGCAACAATCCGCTCGACGCCGTCGATATCGCCGTCGATGCCTCCTTACGCACGCCCGGCACGTCCACCAGCCCGCCCGCGCGCGTCAACGTCTCTCGCAAAGCCTCGCACGCCGCCCTCGTCTCCGCGCTCGCTTCACCCTCCTCCGCCGCCTTGACGCGTTCACCGAGCACCAGCACCACTCTACCGAACCTCTCCACGAACGCTCTCGCGCTGCACGATCGCCCAACGTGCGCCAACGCCTCGTACGCCGCCGCGTCGGCGTCGCTCGCCGCCGCGCTCGCCTCGGTCGCCTCCGCGTACGCTCGCACGTCGTCTCGCATCGCCCACTCCGCCTGCGCGCTCAGCGCGTGATGCGCGTCCAACGCCTCCATCACCGCGCGACGCGCCGACGCGTCCGCACCCCGCGCGCGCCCTCCGTCTCGCGCGTCCCCGCCGCCGCCGGCGGCGAGCGCCGTCGCGCGCCGAAGCGCGTCTCGCGCGCCGTCGAACGCGCGCGACGACGGCGCCATGTCGACCGAGCACGTCGAGTCGAGTCGAGTCGAATCGCGCGCTCGCGTCGCGCTCGCGTCGCGCTCGCGTCGCGCGCGTCGCTCGCGCGTCGACGAACGAGGTCGACCGCGTCGAGTCGGCGCGAGACTTTGAAATTCAACGCGCCGTGAGCCCGCGCGTGACACGCCGACGCGCGAACGCGCGACGACCCGCGCGCGACAGGTGGACTACGCGAACAAGACCGACGCGTCGATCGAAGACGCGCGCGCTCGGAAGGCGCGCGCGCGAGGACGGAGGGGACGATCGCGATGGCTCAGGAGCCCGAATACGTGAGCGCGCTTCCCGCGCGGTCGACGCGCGGGAGGCGGATGCACACGCTGTTGGAGGACGAGGACAGCGCGGACGAGGAGTTCTGGAACCAGGATGCGTTCGCGGAGGAGTCCGGTGACGAAGAGTACGAGAGCGAGGTGGAGGAGGAGGACGTGGTGGACGACGACTTTCACGACTCTGAGAGCGAAGAGAGCGAGGGGGAGGTGTACGTGGCGAAAGAGCGAACGAAGAGGACGTTGAAGGCGCCGGGGAGAGTGAAACCGAAAACGCCGGCCGCGGCGCCGGCGAGGGCGGCGACTGGGGATGTAGACGCGGAGGCGGGACCGAGCACCGCGGCGCCGAGCGCCCCGCGCGCCGTAGCGCCGACGATTACGCCCGGAGATTACGAGCCCAGAAAGTCGAAGCGATCGACGGCGCAGGCAATTTTAGAGCGAAGCGAGAAGATGCGCAAGGAGAGGGACGCCAAACCCGCGCCCGAACGCGCCAGGGTTGAGTACAAAGAGTTGACGCAAGAAGAGTTGCTCGAAGAGGCGAAGATCACAGAGTACTGGAACTTGCTCGATCTCGAGCGATTGCTCACGCTGGAGGCAGAGATGAAGAAGAAGGCGCCGACGGGGAAGAAGAAGTATGACGGTCCGTCGCTTGTGTACAGAAGTTCGGCGAAGGAGGACGCCGGCGCACCGGTCGTGGCGCTCGCTAGAGGTGCCGAGGTTCCCGAGCTTTTGCGCCAACCCAAACCGACCCCGGCGAAACCGAACGTGTGCGTCATCACTGGCCTACCGGCAAAGTACAAAGATCCGCTGACTGGAATGCCGTACGCGACGATCGAGGCGTTCAAAGAAGTTCGAGCGCGTTATCCGCCGCTACCGAAGCCGACGCGGGCGACGGAACCCGAACCGACGCCGGAGGAACCCGCTGAGGTACCCATGGTTGTGGATCAGCCGCCGATCGTCGAGGAAAAGCCGGTGATTAAGAAGAAACCAGCGCCAAAGAAACGTCGCGGAAAGCCGTCCGCGTCGAAACTCTCGGACGTGCCGCCGAAGACACTGAAGGAGGAGGTGCCCGCGGATGAATTCGTCAACGCAGAGGCGCAAGCCTTCTCTTAGTCACAAGCATCGCTCATCTCTAGTCTAGGAACACGATCAATTTTCAATAGTACATCACACTCACGTAGTCATCCATCACGCATCCTCTCGACGCGACACGCGCAGAGATTCAAGATTTGACAGCACGACGGACATATCGGACAAAATTCGATCTTGGCGTCTCTTGATGTCTCGCACTTGTTCGAGCGCCTCGCGTTGTCTCTGTCGTTTTCGATGTTTCACTGGAGAAATGGCGTGTAGCAGTTTTAGCGCGCGCGAGACTCCGCGCGTTTGGATTCGGGAAACCTTGTCTCGAGGCGTTTCGCCGCCGCTCGCCGTCGCGTTCTCGTCGCTCGAAACCGGCGAAACGTCATAACGAGTGTTACCGACGGCGTCCGTTTCATCGAATGGAATGCACCGCACTGTCGACGACGAGCCCGTACGCGCGATGTGTACGCGTTTTAGTATGCGCTCGCCCTCGCGTCGATCCTCTCTCGCAGTCAAATCCGTCTCTTTTTCGCAACTGCTTCTTGAAAATTCAGAGTCTGTGGAGAAAGGCGTCAGCCGCGGGTTTCGATAGACGCTCGTGTCGCTCCGTGGACAGCGCGTGGTGAACTCGCACGAGCTGTCCTCGGATGAATCGTCGCCGTTGAGCGTGTTGCGAACATCGTCGTCGCGCATGATTATGGCGTTGAGTTTTTCGCGCCGCCGAGACGAGACGAGAGACACATTCTTGCGAAATGAAACGTTAAAAAAGAATGATATAAATAAGCGTGGGCACTAACAATTTATGCGCACGAATCGTATTTTTCGATCGCCGGTGTCGCGTCATCGAGGCATCTCTCACGCGCCGGCGGGCATGGACCCGCACATGATGAATTTCGCCAACGTCGGTTTGCCGGCGTTCATGTAGCACTCGGCCAATCGCTGGTTCACGGTGGCCGCCTCAATCTCACCCGCGGCGAGTTGATCGAGTAATAGTTCGCTCTCTTCGCGCGCGAGTTGCTTCTCGCTCTTCGGTCCGTCGAACGCGGCCGCGGAGGGCCCGCGTCTGCTCTCGAGCACCTCTTTAATTTCGGCGACGTTTTTACCCTCCCATCCCGCCACGCGAATCATGCGTTCAATCGCTTCGGAACCGCCAATGGTGGACCACGGCGTTTGCAGCGCGTGTCGCGCGGCGTCTCTCGCCTCCTCATCGCGACCGAGCTTGGCGTACAAATCAGAGATGAAGACGTGCGGCGCCCCCCACTCGCCAAAGGTGGACTTGTACAAGTCGCACGTAATCAACGCCGACTGTTCGTCGCCTCGATCCAAGTGCCTCTTCACCAACCCCTCCATCGACGACGGAAACTTACCGATCTGCGTCGTCACGTACACGTCAAACTCCTTCCCAGACGTCGTGAACGCACCGTGATTATGCAAACTCACCCCCACCGCGCCCGCCGCCGCCGCCACGACGGTGCGCTCCTCGTCGCTTCGCGCCTCCTCCTCCACGATGGCTCGATGCACGAATTCTTTCGCGCTCTTCCCCACCAGCGTCGCGTGCACCCCACCTCGCACTCGCACCACCGGCATCGCCGGCATCGTCTCCCCACCGACGGCCCCGTCCACCATCATCAACCCGTACACCGTCTCCTCCGCGTCCTCCGTCGTCTTCGCGAGCGGCATCACCAACGGGTGCAACCCACGCCTGGCGTTCGGTCGCACGAGCGCACACCCCCGCGCCTCGAGCACGCGCACGAGCGCCTCCAACTCCGCCGGCGCCTCGGCGCCCGCCGCGTCTCGCACGTACGCCGCGTGCGCCACGCCGTCCCGAAGATTTGCCCCACGCGCATCGCCGTCGGTGGATGACGCCGACGCCCGCCCGGTCCCGCGTCGCGTCGTCGTCGTCCGACGGCGCGCGCGCGTCGAGACGACCGTCGTCGCCGTCACCGCGCGCGTCGTCGTCGTCGTCATCGTCGTCGTCCGCGCCGCGAAGCGACGACACGCCTCGCGTCGGGACTCGACGTCCCCGGGGGTCGACGCGAGCGATAAAAGTCGCCACGTGGTTCTTTTCGAGGACGTGTCGGTGACGGCACCGCGCGACGACGACGGCACCGCGCGACGCCGCGACCGAGCGTTCGAGCGCGACAAAGAGCGAGCGATTATGGTGAACTCACCGACGGGGTGTTGTTGTTTCACGTGCGGTGCGTGTGCGATGACGACGGGACGATCGATGACGACGACGGCGCAACGTCATCACGGCGGTCATCGTGCCCATTCGGATTGATTTGATTGATGACTCGACGACGACGACGACGCCGACGCGCGAGACGGCGACGACGAGCTCGGTGACGATGGACGGACTGGCGGATGGATTGGCGGACGGACTGACCGACGGACCGATCGACGCGCGTGTGAACAGTGCCCACGGGTACGGTGCAGGTGGTGCAACAGTGCGGGAAGTTTGCGTTTTTCGCAAACGAGGGGTGTCACTTCGTGAATCCATTCATCGGGCAAGCCGTGGCGGGGACCATCTCCACGCGCGTGCAATCGTTGGACGTGAGCGTGGAGACGAAGACGAAGGATAACGTGTTCGTGATGATTGTCGTGAGCGTACGTGATTCGCGCGCGCGCGCGGTTTTTTTTTCTGGACTCGTCTCGCGTCTCGCTTCGTTTCGTTCCGTCGACTGACCGCCGCTCGCTCGCCCGCGCGCGTGTCTCGTCCTCTCGCGCAGACGCAATACCAAGTTCTTCGCGAAGAGAATCGATTATACGACGCCTTTTACAAGCTCACCGATTCTCGCGAACAGATTCGTTCGTACGTCTTCGACGTCGTGCGCTCCACCGTGCCGAGAATCAAACTCGACGACGTCTTCGAGTCCAAGGAGGAGATCGCCATCAGCGTCAAGGACATGCTCAGTAAATCCATGGAGGGATTCGGCTATCAAATCATGAACACGCTCGTCACGGATATCGCGCCGGATTCTCGCGTGAAACAAGCGATGAATGAGATCAACGCCGCGCAACGCGCGCGCGTGGCGGCGCAGGACCGCGCCGAGGCGGATAAGATCATGGTGGTCAAGGCGGCTGAGGCGGACGCCGAGTCAAAGTATCTCGCCGGTACCGGTATGGCGCGTCAACGACAAGCCATCATCGCCGGTTTACGCGAATCCGTCGTCGATTTCCAAGAGTCCGTCGACGGTATCACGAGTAAGGATGTGTTGGAGATGATGATGATGACGCAATACTTTGACACGATGAAGGATGTGGGCACGCACGGCGGCAACTCGACCATCTTCGTACCGTCGGGTCCGGGCGCCGTCGCCGAGGCGTCGCACGCCATTCGTAACGGTTTGATGCAAGCCACCGCGGCGAACGCGCACTGAGCGACCGCGCATCGACATAACCTCGAGTAACTCTTCACCCTCTTTTTGTGCTTTTAAATCATACTTTTACTTCATTTGCAATCGATAATTCTACTTTCGCGTCAATGCATCTTTCAATTCGCGCCGCCGTCGAGAAACATGGGCGCCATGACGAGGGTGATGGTGGCGAGCATTTTAATGAGCACGTGAATGCTCGGACCGGCCGTGTCTTTAAAAGGATCGCCGACCGTATCGCCGGACACCGCCGCCTTGTGTGCTTCGCTTCCTTTACCGCCGTGCGCCCCGGTTTCGACGTACTTTTTCGCGTTGTCCCACGCGCCCCCCGCCGTGTTGAGGAAGAGCGCCATCAAGATGCCGGCGACGGTGGCGAACATTAAAAAAGCGGCGACGGCTTTGACGCCAAGCAATTCCTGACCCGTGGCGTACCCGACGTTTTTAAAGACGATGCCGACGACGATCGGGCTCAAGACAGCCAGAGCGCCCGGGCGAACCATCTCTCGCAACGCACTCGCGGCGACGATGGCGACGCATCGCGCGTAGTCGGGAGTCTCCTCGTGCGTCATGATGCCCGGTCTCTCGGCGAATTGTCGACGAACTTCGCGGACGACCTCTTGCGCAGATTTCCCGACCGCGGTGATGGACCACGCGGAGAATAGGTAAACGAGCGCGGCGCCGAGTAAACCGCCGACGAACACCTCCGGGATGGCGATGTCGACTTGATCGAACGGTTTCCCGGTGAAGGCGGAGACTTCGTCCATAAAGGCGGAGAACAACAGGAACGACGCCAGAGCGGCGGATCCGATGGCGTACCCCTTCGTCGTCGCCTTGGTCGTGTTTCCGACGGCGTCGAGCTCGTCGCAGATGTCGCGCACGCTCTCAGGTTGTTCAGACATCTCCACGATGCCGCCGGCGTTGTCGGCAATCGGGCCGAAGACGTCCATGGTGAGCACGTACGCCGCCGTCGAGAGCATACCCATCGTCGCCACGGCGGTGCCGAAGAGACCGCCTATCATTTCACCGTTCGAGTTCGTGATCCCGCTCCAGTTTCCACACCAGTACGCGCTGATGATGGCGATGGAGATGACGATCACCGGCGCGGCGGTGGATTCCATGCCGACGCCGATGCCGGCGATGATGTTGGTCCCGTGTCCCGTCGTCGACGCCTCGGCGATCATGCGCACGGGGGAGTACTTGTAATCGGTGTAATACTGCGCGATGAAAACAAACGTGTACGCGCACGCGATACCGATCAAGCCGCACAGGTAAAAGTAGAACCACGCGCCGGGATGCTTCTCCGTGGCGAGCATCAATCGACACGCGGCGCCGAAACCAAAGACGGCGAGCGAGATGGCGACGTTGTATCCGCTCTTAAGAACGACGTACGGATCCTCTCGTCTCGCGGACGTCTCGCTGATGGACATGATGCCGCACGCGCTGACGATGCAATCCATGGCGTGAATGACGAGCGGGAACATAATGAATCCCGTGGCGTCCTCGATGCCGGCGCGCTTCGCCATCGTCGCGCCGAGAATCATGGCGGAGATTACCTCGGCGGCGATGGATTCGAAGAGATCGGCGCCGCGCGCCGAACAATCGCCGACGTTATCGCCGACCAAGTCAGCGATCACGGCGGGGTTTCTCGGATCGTCTTCGGGAATGCCTTGCTCGACTTTACCGACCAAATCCGCGCCGACGTCCGCCGCCTTGGTGTAAATGCCGCCGCCGAGTTGGGCGAACAACGCGACGAAGGACGCGCCGAATCCGTATCCCACGAGCATGAGCGGAATCTCGTGTACGCTCATTCCGTTCGCAGCGCCCACGTCGAAGAGGTAGGAAAACACGCTAAACAAGATGGTGACGCCTAAAACCGTCATACCGACGACGATCAACGCCGCGAATCCACCCGCGCGCAACGCCACCGTGAGCGCCTCTCTCGCCCCGTGTCTCGCCATGCTCGCCACGCGCACGTTCGCGCGCACGCTCACCCACATACCGACGTATCCACTCACCGCGCTACAAAACGCTCCGCTCACAAAACTCACCGTCGTGAGCGTCGCCATCGTAAACGCGCCGACGCCCGCGTCTCTCTGCTCTGGCGTCGTCGCTCGAAACAGATACGTAAAGAAAATAGCCCCCGCGACGACGCCAGCCAAGCGTCCGATCAATCCGTACTGCGTCGCGAAAAAGCCATCCGCACCGTCTCGAATAGCATCGCTCACCTTGCGCATGTCCTCGCTTCCTTCGTCTACGCGAAGCGTCCACCGCGCGAGGTGTCCCGCGAACGCCAACGACGCCACGCACGCCGCGAACACCAACGACGCCGTCCAACTCGCCCGAAACGCGAGCAAAAAGCACACCACGAGGACGATCACGGCGATCTGCGCGAACCGCTTGGGATCCTTGGCGATGGCACGGGCGATGCGCGCGTGTGTCGCGTTGGGATGGGCGGTGAATTCTCGTTGCGCGCCCGACGATTTCGATGACATCGACCCGCCCTCGATGTCGATCGCGTCGCCCGACGTCGAGCGCGAGTGCGAGAAGGCACTCTGTGAACGGTTCCGCACCATGTTCCCGGACTCGTTCATGCGATGACGCGACGCGGACGCGCGTGCGCGTGTGACGATGTTGTCGCAGGGGCGATGCTGTTGCGTCCCGGAGACGTCGGCACGCGCACGCCCTCGTCGTGCGCGCGCGCCGAGGAGAGATGGTTCGGTTCAAGAATCGATATCTTGTCGTCGAGATCGCGCACAACGACGGACGCGCGATGGAGGAGCGCGGGAAGGAGCGCGCGGTGTTGGACACGCTTCGCGAGTCGCTTCGAGAGAATTTCGGGGACGTCGGACTCGGACGCGCGCTCGGCGCGCTGAGCGTGCGATACGTCGACGCGATGACGGGGGTGTGCGTCGTTCGGTGCGGGCGAGAGGTGGCGCGGGAGGTGCGAGGGGCGATCGCGACGATCCAGGAGATGCGAGGTCGACGCGCGGCGGCGGCGGTGACGCACTGCGGCGGGGCGGTGCGAAGCACGCGCGAGGCGTGCGTGAGGCGAGTGGAGACGCGGGCGTTGGCGTTGGTGGCGCGCGGGAGGTTGAAGGTGGAACATGCGGATGCGTGGGTAGAGACGCAACGTCAGGTGATACAGTCGGCGGTGTCCAACTGAGTCGAGTTTCGAGTTTTGAGTTTCGACGTGTAATTCTATGTAAGTCTAGTACTGATGCGTGCCTGTCGCTTTCTTTTCAACGATGCGTCGTGTCTTCACGGAGTTGCGCGAAATCGGTGGTTCACGCGCGCGTGATGATGGGTTGAAACGTTTTCCAGGCACGCAGGACGCACGGGCACACGAATCGACGAGCGAATGAAGACGCCGCGCCGAGAGCCACTAACAGCCAGGGTGATCTCGGATGGCTGTAGAAGGACCACGCGGGGGACCAACGCAGCGGTGAATGGATGCGCGGAAGTTCTTGATCGGTGAACAGATCCCGCTTCTGCAATCGACATCGCGTGTACGCGCTGCGCCACGCGCGCGCCTCCGATCGAACCTCCGCGAGCTCCGTTCGCTCGCGTCGCAGACGCTCGAGCAGGATGACGCGTTCTTCCTCGATCTCGTGGATGTACTTTCTCTGCATGGCGACGATGCGCTCGGGATCGAGACGGACGACGGCTGGGAGATTTGATATCCGGGCGACGGCGAATTGTTTCGCCGCTCGCATCGGAGACCGAAACATCGTCATCCTCACTGCGACGACGACGACCGCACACGCCACGAACGCGAACACAATTCCAATGATGAGTCGAACATTGCTTCGCGCGACGTGTTCGGGCGCGCCGTCCTCCGTGCGCACGACGTCGCTCGCGTCGTCTCTCGCGTCGTCTCTCTCGGAATCCGCGGCGTCGGCGTTCACGGCATCCGCCGCGAGTTCGTCTCGAGGGCGCGACGCTGCGCCCAGCAAGGCGTTCTCTGCGCGATGCATCCAACCTCGCGCCTCGTCGCCCTGCTTTGCGTCCCACGCGTCGCCAAAGAAGAAGCGTCTCGGAGGTCGAGGAGAAGAACCGCCATCTTCTTCGCCATTTTCATCGCCCGCTCCCCTCGTTCTCGGCCAACGACTGGCCGCGTTAACGCGAATCACGTTCGCGTCAATTTGCCCCAGTTCTTCCTCCAACGCGTCGAAACCGTCCGCGTCGTCGGTGAGATTTATGGCGTCAACCGTCGACATGTCGCGAGTCTCAAAGTGTGGGTCGCGAAGTCGCGCGCTCCGTCTCGTCCGCCGACGTCGATCGGTACACCGACTGGTGCGCGTAAACAATACAATCATTCTATGGAAACTACGAACGTGGGGCACTCGGCGCGCCAATCTATCGATGCGATATGCCGCCCATGAACGTCGACGCGTCCGGCGCTGCTTGCCCGTTAAAACTCGCGCCGCTGAAATCAAACCCAGGATTTTCCATCTGAAACCTCTCGAGCATCAATCGTCGCTTATCCTCTTCGTTCTCTCTCTCGTCGCTCGTCGCCGCGTGCGCGGCGAACGGGGCGCTCCACGATTTCCCGCGTTCGCTCTTCGCGAGCGTCGCCACGAGCTCGCCGTCCTCCAAGGTCCATACCGAATCGTCCACGCGCACGCGCTCGGCGAGGTCGTGCTCCAGATACGGCGGGTTCCCCACGATTCCCACGCGCACGCTCGTCGACGCGATCGTCACGTCGAGATCTCTCGCGCGCACGCCGTCGGGCACTCTGATGTACACATTCACCTCATCGATGGTTTGGTCCCACTCGTACGCGACGCGACCGTCGGGAAGGGCGTGCGCGCGACGAGACGACGGGGCGACTTTATCCATAACGCGAGCGACGCGCGCGAGAGGGTGACCGCGGGCGACGCGCGAGGCGCGCACTGCGGTCGACCGTCGAGAGACTATGCGTGACAACTACATGGGCTGGGGACTATCCTATCTTCTACGGGCGACGCAGCGTCACGTCGCGTCGTCGTTCGACGACGCGCGACTCAGAGCACGCTTGAATCGCTCGACATGATGTATCCGGCGTGCGCGAGCGCGACGGCGATGGCGGCGCCGAACGCGCGGTCTCGCAACGGCGGGTTGTGTCTGAGACTCACGCGAATGAGCGGAAGGAGCGGCGCGTACAGAAACGGCACGGCGAACGTGCGCATCGTCGTCGTGCGTCGCTCCTCGTTCATGCGCTTGATCTCCTCGGGCGTGAGACGCGAGGTCATCGTCCTCGCGTCCCGAAGTGCAGCGAACGTCCCGAAGAGCGGCTCGACGGCGCTTTTTCACCTGCTCGCGAGACGTCGCGCCTCGAACGCGTCGTACGAGTCTCGTTCCACGCGCGCCCAAGTCGCGGTGAATCGATCAATCACCGCACCGTCGTCGCCTCGCGCGCGAAGCACGTACGTCGTCTCCTCGAACACGTCGCTTCGACTCTTTTCTTCGTATCCCAACGCGCGAAAGAGCGCGTTCGACGCGACGTTGTCGAACCCAATCTTCGCCGTGAACGCCGTCACCCCCAACTCCATCGCCCCGTACGCCATGAACACCTCCAACGCCTCTCTTGCCAACCCCTTGCGTCGAAACGCGCGCTCGGCGATCATACACTCGATCTCGCACGCCGCGTCGTCGTCGTGGTCGTTGAAGAAAAAGTTACAATCCCCGATCATCGTCGACGTCCCGGCGTCGCGCACGATGAACGTGCACTTGGACGGATCTCTCGCCCACTCGCGCTGCATCTCGAGCTCCTCCTCCGCGCTCAATCGCTCGCTCGCCGTGGCGCGCAGCAGGTCCTCATCCGCCATCCAATCGTGGTAACGACCGACGTGTTCCTCGCGATACGGGACGAGTTCGACCGACGTCGCGCGCAGGATGACGTCCTCGTTGGCGCGCATGACGACGCGCTCGATTCTCTCGCGCTCGACTTTCTCGCGTCGACGAACGCGACGCGACAGAGTGGGGGAAGGGGTGGATGTCTGACTTTTTACACTTTTTTGAGACTGCCCGCGGCTGGGTGGACGTATTCGCGCGTTCCGCGCGCGCTCGGCGCGCCGGGGGCGCGATCGCGACGGACGCACGACCGTGTGCGCGGTGTGCGCGATGGTTCTATTTTCGCGACGCGAGCGACGCGAACGCGCCTCGAACCGCGCTCGTCACCTGCGCCGGGACGTACGCGTCGACGCCGCTCTCTCGATAGGCGGCGACGACGTCTCTCACCAATGGAATTTCCCCGTCGTCGTCCTCGTCTGATTTCGCCTCCGGCACGCGCATCACCGCGTGCGCGCACGCGAACACACCCGCGACCGCGAACGCGGCGCCGAAGACGTCGAATATAAATCGACCGAACACCACCGCGATCGCCGCCGCCGCCGCGAGCGACTGCGCGCGCGGCCCGACCGTCTTCCCGCCGACGTCGACGGGCGCTCGACGCACGCGCGCGATGAAGTGGTGCCCCATGAACGCACCCACGAGACACACCGCCGTGAACCATCTCGACAGCGCGTTCATCGCCGCGACGACGAGCGCGATCGCGAGATAACAGTACCCGTACGCGACGACGTTGCGTCTCGCGCGCGCCGTCGCCTCACCCGGCGAATTCGGACACGCGAACGCCAGCTTGGCGAACGATTTCCACTGCGGCGCCGCGCGCGCGAACGGCGCGCGAACGAGACGCAACAAACGTTTCGGTCCGTCCTCCATCGTCTCGCGCGCGTCGAGGACGTCCGCGGTGGACGCGGCGCGCGGCGCGGGCGAGCCACCGTTGGCGCCGCTCATCGCGACGACGACGCGACGGGTGGACGACGACGCGCGACGGGTGGACGGAGACGACGGACGCGTTCGGTGCGCGCGGTCGGCACGCGGTCGGTCGCGCGGTCGGCGTCGCGCACTCCGGCGCGACGCGAATGAATGAATGAATGAATGCGCGCGCCGTGTCATCGTTTTTCAACGGCTGGGACGCCGCAGACGGGGACGCGAACCGACGACCGACCGGACGCGCGCGACGATGAGCAAGGCGAAGCGCGTGCACACGTCGAACGATGCGGGCGCGCTCGCCATGTCCCCGAACGTGCGCGCGAGGCGAGGCGAGAGACGCGACGCGAGAGACGCGAGACGATGACGACGACGCGTTGAGGGAGGGACAGATGAAGAAGGTGATGTTGGCGCGCGACGCGCGACTGACGGTGTGTGTCTCGTGTCTACGCGCGTAGGAACGCATTCTGAAGAGTATACACGAATTATACGAGCGCGGACCCTCGGGTGCGGGGGCGTCGGCGACGCGTGGGACGACGATCGGTTTATTGGACATCGCCAACGACGCGCTGCTTCGCGTCAAGTGTTTCAAGCCGAGGAAAAAAGTGAGCGTCATGATCATCGGGAATCACTCGGCGGGGAAGAGTTCGTTCATCAATTGGTACATCGGGGAGAGCGTGCAGACGACAGGGGTGGCGATCGAGACGAGAGGGTTCACGTTCGTGACGAGCGGGAGGAAGCGAGAGACGCTCAAGGGGGACGCGACGTTGGCGTTTTACGATTATTTGGAGGGTTTGCAAGACGTGGAGGGATTGAACGCGAACATATTTACGGAGATTTCGACGAGTAAGGAGAAGAATTTCAGTTGCGTGGACATCGTGGATTCGCCGGGTCTCGTGGACGGGGAGATGTGTTATCCTTTCGACGTGAGTAAAGTCATCACGTGGTTGGCTGACCACGTTGACTTGATTTTGTGCTTCTTCGATCCCATCGGGCAGGCGCTGTGTAAGCGCACGATGACGGTGATCGAGTCGTTGAACGAGCATCACGCGGATAAATTGGCCTACTACATGTCCAAGGCGGATCAAGTGGAGAAGGAACACGATCGACAGCGCGTGTTGATTCAGATTACGCAAAACTTGTCGTCGCGCATTAAAAACTCTCACGCGTTCAAATTGCCGACCATCTATCTCCCTCGGGACGATTTGACGGTGCCGATTCCGAACGCCATCGAGGAGGTGTGCGAAGACATAGACAGGGCGATTCGTCTGACGGTGCAGAAGAACTTGACGACGATGAAGGAGGATTGCACGCGCATCGAAGAGCGCATCGACGAAGTCATCAAAACCAACGACGCACATAAAAAGGAAAACCTGAAGAGGTCCCTTCGCGGCGTGACGCTCATGATCGTCGGATGGTTCTTTTTGCTCGTGTCAATGTACATCGCCGCTTTGGAGGTGTGCGCGACGCCCGTCATCGCGAGCGGGTTGCGCGCGCTGTTCCCGCAATCGCCGCAACTCGAGCGATTGTTGCTTCCGCAAGAGGGCCAAGTGCGATGGTCGGGCGTGAAACATGGCGGCGCGTACGCTCTCAGCGCGAGTATGGTGGTGTATTTCATCATTCAGTACGTCAAACACGTCGTCTGGCGTTTGCACACCCTCTTGACGAAGAAAGAGTTGGCCCGATTGCAACAGTACAAGCAGTACGTCGGAGGCTTCATGGAGATTCGCGCCGGCTTGTACAAGGATTATTTCGCGTCGCTTCATCAGAGTCAGGGGTAATAGCGTAGACACTGCGATAGTAAATAAATTCGCAGAGATTAATACAAGCATTCTAAAACATTCTATCGAGATTCCAAGGCGACGCTTTGCTGCGCGGCGACGGGAGGACCGCCGGTGATGGGAACCAAACGCGCGCAAATCTTCTCGTACACGCGGTTGATGACGCGCGTCGTCGATTCCTGTAAAACATTTCGCTCCTCCGCGTCGAGATTTTGCACAGCGCTGATCAAGTCTTCAAAGTTTTGTTCCTCCGTCGTCTCGCCTTCGGGAGTGACTTGTCGAAGAGAGTCGCGCGCGTTTGCCGCCAATCGGCGCACCTCTTCGCTTGTCCCGACAGGCAACTCGCCAGTGGCGACGATGCTGAGGAATAATGCGGCCACCGCCTCGGGTTCGAGGAACGCGTCGCCCATCAAGACCGTCGCGGCGTCTTTGCCGATCAAGCCGGCGGCTAAATCACCGAGCGACAGGGCGAACACTTCTTCTTCGAGGTTGAGTTGCGGCGCGGCGAGGTCCAACAGTTGACCGGGCGACGCGAACGCCGGGACCGGCGTCGAGCTCCCGCTCACCGGAAGGAGGACCGGACCGCTGATGTCCCGGGGATTCGGGAGAGAACCCGCGAAGGGCAACCACGAGGGCGGTTTCGGAAGTTGCGCGAAGACGCGATTGACACCCTTGCGCAGCGACTGGCGGAGCAACAAATCCGCGGCGGTTTCGGCTTCGCGTTCGAGCAAGTTTCGGAGACTCGCGGCTTGCGGTTGGAGCAAGTACTTGAGCGATTGGTCCAACGTCGCGGCGTCTTCTGGGATTGTCTCTAAATCGACGAACACGTCTTCGCTCTTCGCGACGATGCCCATCGCGCTGTTCAACATCACGGCGAGACGACGTCCTTGCAAGATGCTACCGCCGCCTTGCGTGGACGCGTACAACACCTCTTGTAACGCGCGCTGCGCCTCCGGTCGGTCCTCGCGCAAAAGTTTACGCGCGACGAACGGGTACGCCTCCATCACCAATCTGTAGTCCGGGTTGCCCAACAACGCGATGCCCTCGAGCGTGACGACGGCGCGGCCGAGAAGCGCAAAGTACGGCGGAATCGAAAACGGAATGTCGTTCAACACCGTCAATAAGTCTTGCGTCATCGCTTGGAAACCGCCCGCCGTCGAGGACAAGGAGCCGTCCATGTTATACATGCGCTTGAGCTCTGCCTCATATTTTTTCGCGCCGCCTCCCTTGACGTACGGAGAGAGTGCCTTGTCCATGAGCGGCACCACCTTGGCGCGATCGCAGTCGTCCGGTAAAATCTTGAGCGCGATGAAATCATCCACCAACGACGGGTAATCTTTGTTCGCCAAGTGGATGATCGAGCTCACCATGGTATCCATGTCCTCTTGCTGAATGGACGCCACGAGACCGAAATCTAAGATGGCCAACTTTCCCTTGGACGTGTCGTTGAGCTTCATGAGGTTCCCCGGGTGCGGGTCGCTGTGGAAGAAACCAACCTGCAAGAGCTGCACGAGGAAACACTCTTGGCCGATGCCCACCAAGTCACGAATTTCGGTCGGTTCACACTCGCTGAGCTTGATGCCGTCCATCCACTCCGTCACGAGCACGCGTCGCGTGCAGAGCTCGTGCTTCACCTCGGGCACGTAAATGTCCTTGACTTGCTCTCGCTGTAACAAGTCGCGCAACTTTTGTTGGTTGGCGGCTTCGTTGAGAAAGTCGAGCTCCGTGTAAAAGCCGACGGCCCACTCGTTGAGTAAACCGACGTAATCCGTGCGCTGTTGCGGGGCGAATCGCTCAATCAAGCCTTGATACACCTCCGCCGCGCGCCGCAAGACGTACAAATCCTTGGACACGGTGTCCAGAATTTGCGGACGCTGCACCTTGACGGCGACGTACTCATCCTTTCCCTTCAACTTGGCTCGATATACCTGCGCGAGCGACGCCGCGGCGACGGGATTTTCGCTGATTTCATCGAAAAAATCCGACAACGGCCCCCCGAGCTCGCTCTCGATGGTTTCGATAGCCGTCGCCGTGGCGAACGGCTTCACTGAATCTTGCAACACCGCCAACTCATCCAACGCCGCCTGCGGCAACACGTCCGGCCGCACGCTCATCATCTGTCCCGCCTTGATGTACGTCGGTCCGAGCTTTTCGATGATGATTCTCGCATCCTTGGCCAACGCCCTGTCGTTCTTCGACAACTCGGCGCTCCCGCCCGTGATGGCCAACGTCGCCACCTTGGTCAGAAACGGCACCGACAGCGACAAAAACTCCGCCCACCGTTTCTGCAACGCGCCTCCCTGCTTGTCCCAGTACTTTTGAATCTGTTCCTTGTTGTACACGAGCGGCAACCCATCCGCGTCTGTCTCCGCCGTCGTCGACCGCGCGACGTAACTCTTATCCACGTCCGGCGCCTCCACGCCTCGCATGCGCACGCTCTTCGACACCTCCAGCGCCGCCGTGCCCGCCACCTCGGTCACCCTCTTCACGTCGACGATGCCCGCGAGACGCGCGGTGGGCGTCGTCGGCGTCCGCGTCGCCGCCGTTCTCGCGGCGTGATGACGTCGAAGGCGGCTCACGAGCATCCGACGTCCTCCGTCGACGTGCGTCGCCCCCGCGGCGGCGTTCGCGGCGATGCGATCGCGCGCGCGCATCGCCAATCGTGCAGCGCGTCTGGACGTCGTCGCCGTCGTCGCGCGACAGAGCGTCATCTCACGAGTCGACGCGCGTCAGTGACTGGCTCGTGGAATCTCCATCGCGAGGACGTCGAGGACGTCGACGCGAGGAGGCGAGGAGGCGAGATGCGCGCGGGCGAGCGCGTGGCATGGCACGCGTTGACGCGCGTCGTCGCGGTGGCGCTCGCGACGCTGGCGTCGTCGTCGTCGCGCAAAGTGTTGTCCTCGCGCATCGAGTTGACTTCGGCGACGGATGCGCTGCGGAAAACGCTGGAGGGGGTGCATCTCGAGCGCGTGCAGGGGCTGTCGCCGTACGCGGGGAACGCGTTTCACGGGCACCCGATCGTTCTGTGGGCGACGCGCGTCGTCGGTGGAGGATGGGGCGCGGACGCGGCGCTCTTCGTGGCGGATTGCGTCGCCGTCGAGCTGTTGATGGCGCTCGCGGCGACGACGACGAGCGATGCGAAGAAAATGAGGATGATATTTTGGACCTACGTGTTGAATCCTCTCCACGTGTTGTCCGCGTTGGCGTTATCCACGTCGACGTTGGTGAGAGTCGGGGTGTTCGCGACGACGTTGGCGGCGACGAGAGGCGCGGCGACGGCGTGCGGCGCGGCGTTCGCTCTGGCCGTGCAATTGAATCCGAGTCTCGTCGTCATGACGCCGGCATTGCTCGTGATGTTTTGGAGTCGCGCGTCGAGCGGTGAGCGGAGATGGACGCACGTGGTGAAGTTAGCGAGCGGGTTCGCGCTCCTGGCGGTAACCTCTGTCGTCGCCATGGGCGGCGAATTCTCCAACTGGTGGCGCGCAGCAGTCACGTTTACCATCATGAGCGAGGACCAAACGCCAAATCTTGGTCTTCACTGGTACTTATTCACGACGATGTTCGATCAGTTTCGATTGTTTTACGTCGTCGCCTTGAACGCCATCCCGTTCTCGCTCGCGGCGCCGCTGGCGATGCGTTTCCCGGGACATCCGCTCGTGGCGATGACGCTCCTGTTGATCATCGTGACGGTGAGTTTGCCGTATCCAACGACTGGCGATGTGGTGACGTATCTATCGCTCTTAGCCGTGCTCGCGTCGGATGATAAAGGGAATCCACTCGTCCACGTCAGGCACGGCGCCGTCATAGCGGGGGGATTTTTATACGTCTCTCTGTTGAGTCCGTTGACGTGGTACATGTGGATCCACACGCGCGTGGCGAACGCGAATTTCTTCTACGCCATCACGCTCGTCTTCGCGTGCACACAGATTTTATTGCTCAATCAAGCCGCGCACAGCGTCGCGACTTTTCTGCGCGACGCGAAAAGACAGCCGAAGAAGGATTGAAGAGTCGCCTCTCTTAGAACTTGCATTAATAGATAGCCTACCGTCACTAGCACAAATCAGCGCACGAACACGCACTTCTTTTCGATGCGCCAGTACACGATGTACGACGCGAACACGTTACAATCGCTCAGCGTCAACTCGGGCGGTCCGAGTCTCCTACCGCCGTGCACGAGCGTCACGTCGTACGGCATCTCCCCCGTCATCGCCGCCACGTCCTCGATCACCTCACCCACCGTCGTCAGCTCGTGCCTGTACGTGTACTTCACCGCGCACGTCTCGTCTCCCGGCTCGGCGTCCCACGGCTTGAGCGTCAACGGCGCCGGCTCGTCCGGCGCGTGCTGCGGTTTGGCTCTCGTCCTTCGCAAAATGTTCAGCGCGCGTTCCTCCGGATCATCGATGTCCATGTCGCAATCCGCCGTCAGTTCGGCGAACGTCGATCGCGCGCGCTTCATCTGCGTCCATCGTCAGTCATCGCGCGTCCATCGCGCGCGCGAACGCGTCGCATCGCGTCGCGACGAATCGCATCGAAACGCATTAAAACGCACCGCATCGATCGTCTCGCGCGTGTACCGAAGCCCAGACGTGGAGTCGTAGTTCTTCCACGACTGAAACTCATCGCGGTACGACCATATCGTGCGCGCGGTCGGTTCCTTCATCCCTCGGCGTCGCGCGCGCGTCGACGATTGACGGAATGTGGCCTTTCCTCAGTAAAAAAAAGAGTCGCGACGTCGCGCGTGAGTCCACGACGACCGACGTCGCGCGCGCGGTGAGACGCGAACGCTTCGCGCGACGATGCCGCCGACGACAACGACGCCGACCGCGCGCGCGCGTGCGGTCGCCTCGCGCGCCTTATCGGCGCGCGCGACTCGACACCTTTCGTCTCGCGCGCGCGCGCGAGTCGAGGCGGCGCGCACCACCGCGGTCGACGACGACGCCACGGGTCCGTGGAACACCGCGCCGTTGGCGCTCACGGACGACATCTACGCGTACCTGCTGCGAAACACGCGCGAGGACGCCGTGCTGCGCGCGCTGCGCGAGGAGACGAGCGAACTCAGAGGCGCGCGCATGCAGGTGGCGCCGGAACAGGGGGCGCTCTTGGCGCTCGCGGTGGAACTCGTCGACGCGAAGCGCGTGGTGGAGATCGGGACGTACACCGGGTATAGTTCCATCGCGATGGCGCTCGCGATGCGCGAGGGTGGGAGACTGTACGCGTGCGATAGGAGCGAGGAGGCGCTGGCGGTGGCGAGACGGTATTGGACGCTCGCGGGCGTCGACGATAGAGTCGTAGAAAAGTTTGGAGACGCCAAGGAGAGCGCACGCGCGCTTCTCGAGGAGTTTGGAGAGAATAGTTTCGACCTGGGGTTCATCGATGCGGATAAACGGGCGTATAGGGAGTATTACGAGACGTTGCTTCGATTGGTTCGACCGGGCGGGTTGATAATCGTCGATAACGTGTTGTGGTACGGGAAAGTCGCGGACGCGACGGTGGTGGATAAGCAGACCGATGCGATTCGGGATTTTAATGAGTTCGTGATGAATGACGAGCGCGTAACGTATAGTATGGTTCCCGTCGGTGATGGGTTGAGCTTTTGTAGAAAACGCTGAACTCGTCTTTGGGCACATCGTACATAACTTTACAAGAAGTAGTCCGGTATCGCTCTCTTCGCCGGCACCCCGCGAGCCTCCTGCGGCGCCGCCTCGAAAACCTTAAAGTCGTTGGCCAGATTCTCGTCCAGTTCTAAAATAGCCGCGACGTTGCCGCAGCGGTAACAGTAATTCGGCGCGCTCCACACCGTGATCAGCTGCTTGTTAAACATCCATTTATACCCCTCCATCACGAGTTGATGCGCTCTCGCGATCATATCTATGCTATTCGTTTGAGTAAATTGCGTGCACACGTCGTCACCGAACAGATATCCGGCGCCACGCGGGGAGAGTCCCCACCCCACCACGTCCTCCGGGTCGCTCCACAGTAAATCGCACATGGCGCCCTCGTGCGGCACCTCCTGCTTTCGATCGATGGTCCGAATCTGATCGATCGTCGTGATGTTCGGCGACAATCCCCCGTGCACGCAGAATATCTTGTTATCGATCAGCGCCGACAGCGACAAATAATCGAAAACATCCGTGCAATACCTCCACACGTTTACGCTGCCGTACTTGCGCAAACACTCATCGTAAAATCCGTACACCTGCGTGATCTGACGACATTCGTGATTCCCACGAATGAGATACATGCGATCGGGGTAACGCACTTTCAGCGCCAAGAGCAACAAAAACGTCTCGACGCTGTAAAACCCACGATCAACAAAGTCTCCCATGAATAGATAATTCGTATCCGGACAGTCCCCGCCGACTTTAAACAGCTCCAACAAATCGTAAAACTGTCCGTGAATGTCCCCGCATATCGTCACCGGCGAATCGATCGTCTGTACGTTGGACTCCTCCACCAAAATATCGATCGCCATCTGACACAGGCGCTTCACGCACTCCTCCTCAAGAGGTTGGCAGTCTCGAAGTTGAGCGATCCACCCATCGAGTTCGTTGCTCATGACGCTCGCGTCGGCGCAACTCGCGCGTCACGGGGTCCTTCAAGAGACTCACAACCTTTCGTGGCGTCGATTCCTCGCGCCGTTGATCCGCGAGTCGTCGACGTCGCCCCGCGCGAGAGAGAAATGCGTCCGACGGAATGCGATTAGATGCGAAATCTCTCGACCGTCCGCGTCGCTCGCTCGCGCGCGCGCGCGTCGTTCGCGCGTCGCCCGACCCGACTCGCGCACCCGAACGACGTTCGCCGCGCGTCGACGCTCTCGCGTTCCACCGCGCTCGTCGCTTCTCGCGCGCGTCGGTGTGTGCCCAGCGGGTGCGCCGCCTCGCTCGTCATTCCATCGCGCGCCCTCGACGACACGCGCGCGCGTCACCGCGCATTACCGCCGCCGAACGACGAGCCACCCTCTCTACGCTCCATTCATCGCGCGCGAGATGTCTCAACCGTCCTCGCACGACGTCGAGGCGCTGCAAACCTTCATGCAAGCGCTCCAACGCGGGACGCCCGCCGACGTGCGCGCCGCCTCCACCTCCTTCACCGACGGCGCGTCCACGCTCAAGACGCTCGTCGACGGCGATGGTCGCACGTGTGCGCACGTCGCCGCCGCGCGCGGGGACTGCGACGTCGTCAAGGTTGTCGTGTGCGAGCTCGGGTGCGACGTCGACGCCAAGGACAGAGAGGGCTTCACCGCGCTCACGACGGCGGCGTCTCTGGGACACGTCGAATGCGTGAAGACGTTGATATCTTTGGGCGCGGACGCGCGCGTGGCGACGTCCACGGGCGCGGGCGCGATGCATCAGATCGTCATGGGGGCGCACGCGAAGGGGTTCGGGGCTGACGGGAAAAAGTGCGCGGACGCGCTCGACGCGCTGACGAGCGGCAAGTACGGATTGACGATCGAAGAGGCGATCGAAAAGCGATGCACGAGCGTCGGGACGCCATTGTTGGTCGCCGCGATGCGTGGGTGTTCGGGGATGATCGAGACGTTGCTCGCGAGAGGGGCGAAGAGCGACGTGTGTTTGGACGGGGGCGTCGCCGCGGTGGCGTTGGCGTGCGCGTCGGGCGATTTAAAGAGCGTCGAGATGCTCATCGAGGCCGGAGCGAATGTCAACGCGGGGCCGGAAGGGAACATGACGGCGTTACACATCGCCGCCGCGCACCCGTACACGGAGTCGTGCGCGGAAGGGATGGTGAAGGCGCTGTTGAAAGCGGGCGCCCAAGCCGACAAGGCGGATTCCGGCGGTTTGAAGGCGGTGCACGCGGCGGCGGCGACGAAGAGACGCGCGGTCGTCGAGGCGTTGCTCCCGGTGACGACGCCGGATGAGGACGGGGAGTGGACTGTGGACGGGGTGATGACGCGCGTGGCGACGAAATTGCGCGAGATGCAGCGAGACGCGGACGTCCCGGGCAACGCCAAGACGACGACGTCGAATCGTTCCTTCGCCGTCGTGGACGCCGCCGCCGCGAGCGCGACTAGACGCGCCGGAAACGAATCGTTCGTTGCCGGAAACTACGAACAGGCGGAAAAGAAGTACACGGAATCTCTCGAAAAGGATGGCTCGTGCGCCAAGACGTGGGCAAATCGCGCAGCCGCTCGACTCAAGCTCAAAAAGTACGCCGACGCGAGGGACGACGCCAGAGCTTCGCGAACGCTCGATCCGCTCTTCGTCAAGGCGTGGTATCGCGAGGGAGAGGCGGCGCTCGAATTGGAAGAGTACGAAGACTCCGCGCTCGCATTTTTTGAGGGCTTACAAATCGACGGCGATAACGCCGACTGCAAGAGAATGTTCGACGAAGCCATCGCGAGGGGACGCGCCGCCGCCGCGCGCGCTCAAAAGTGACGCGACGAACGTTGATAGGGAGTATATTTTTTGACAAAAGAATGACTACACATAGCTACAGTATAGTAATGATATACAGTACAACAAAAAGTATCGACGCGCTCGATGCGCAACCGCGGTCACGACGCCACCGCGAGGTGACGCGCGCCGCCGCCGTCGCCCGCGCGCAAAACGACACGCAAAACAGTTTCGACGCTCGACCGCCGCATCAACTCACGCTCGACCGCCGCAGTAATTCAAAACCTCCGAGTCATCACTTCCCGCGCTCGGTTCGCGCGCGTCACGCTCGGAACACGTGGGCGCACGCAGAGACGTCTCGCCGCCGTTGACCATCAACTCGCGACGGTCGCGCAAAATTTCATCCAACATCATCTGGTCCTCCTCCCCGCTTCGAACGAACACCATCGGTGGATGTCGATGCACGGTATCGTGCGCCAATCCGTGCGCCGCCACCGTCGCCGGACTCGCGTGTAACTGCGCGTGCGCTGAAAAACACACCGCGCACAATCGACACGCCTCCCCCGCCGTCGCCTCTCCCTCGGCGCGTTCGCCCGCGCACGCCAAACACTCGAACGCGTACCCGACGATGTGTAACGCGCAACACGTGCACCTCACCGGTTCATCCCTCGGCGTTCGATCCACCTCCGCATCCGCCCGTCCGATGACGACGCTCTCCTCGACCGCGAACGCCACCGTCCCGCGCGGTCGTCGCCCGCGACTCGCCTCGTCGCCGCGCGCGCCGCCCTCTCGCCGCGCCCGCTTCACGCAACTTCGTCGCACCGACAACGGCGGCGTCGCGCACCGACCCCCACCCCGCGCGTTCACGGACGTCGTCGGCGAATCATTCAGCGTCGACGCGCTTCGCACGCGCGGAAGAGACGACGCGAGCGACGCCGCCATGCGCGCGCTCGCTCTGACTCAGCGCGCCTTCTGCTGACGAGGCACGAGGCGATTCGAATTCAACCGTCGACCACCTTGCGCGACGAGACACCGCGCGCGTCCGTCGCCCCCCTTTTTTGCGAGACGGTGACGCGCGCGTGCGCGCCGTCCGTCCGTCCGTCCGTCCGTCGGTCGTCGTCGTCGTCGTCGACGTCGACGCGCGCGCGCGAATTTCTGACGCGGCGTCGCGAATCGACACGTGGGCCGCGTGGGTGATTTTACGTCGTGGTTCGTTCGGACGATTGGTTCGTACTCGTGTTCTTTTTTGTCGTGTGTGTGGTGATAGTTGGTATCGGAGGGTCAGGACTCATCCGTGTGTCCCTGCGCGGGGGCGACCGCACTCGCGCGCGCGCGCGATGGGCGCGCGCGCGTTCACCATGGATGCGCTCGACGCGATGTCGTCCGACGACGACGACGAGGAGGAGGAGGGGGAGGAGGGGGAAGACGTCGTCGATGTCCCGGTCGAGCGGCGCGTCGTGGAGACGACGACGACGACGACGATCGATTACGCGGCGTTGCAGAGACACGGCGTGCGCGCGCGGTCGCTCGCGGACGGCGCGCGCGCGGGCGGCGCGTGCGTCGGGCCGACGACGTGGGGGAGAGGCGTCGCGAACGCGCGTCGCGAGGCGTACACGACGGAGGAATCCACGGCGACGCGACGCGCGGTGGGTGAGGGTTTGACGGGGACGTGCGCCGAGGCGCTGGAGAGCGCGCGCGAACGCGAACGCGCGAGGGCGGAGGCGGAGGAGGCGAGACGGATGGAGCGCGCGAAGAGTAGGGAGAGACACGTGGAGACGAAGCGTGCGTTGCGCGCAGACGATCGGGTGAAGCGAGAGAGAGAGGCGGAGGTGCGCGCGAACGCGGGCGAGACGACGGCGCCGAAGAGTCGGAGACACAAAGTCGACCTGACGACGCGACGCGAAGCGGAGGTTGAGGAGGTGGATGAGGCGACGCTCATCGCCACGGGTGGATTCGATTTCGGCGATTGAGCGTGTGTAGAACTGTAGACGAGTGTAGCTTATTCATTGCTTGCGCGTGTACGGACACGGATCAAACTTGAACGGACCCGCGATTTCGCGAGGAAGCGACGTGGGCGTCTCGAGCGGTTTCACGACGGTCCCTCGTCCGCGAACGCGCTCGATTCCTTTCTCCGAGGCGTGAACGACGCCGACGATTTCGCATTCGCGACAGTGCGCGTCGGCGTCCACGTCGACGAGCACGGCGTGCGACTTGCCGCCCTCTATTCGACATCTCGAAAACTGCGCGCGCCCGTTTTCCCAGAGCCACAATCCACCCACGTTACCTTCTATCTCGCATTCGCTCGCGACGATTTTAGCCTCCTGTGACACGTCCACGCCCGGACCTTTGTTCCGTTCAATTAAACATTTACTCGCGATGACGTTCGCGCGCTCCATGGCGACGAGACCGTCCTCTTCGTTGTCTTGCAGAGCGCATCCATACATGACGACGCGAGACTCTTTCATCGCCAGCACTCCCACCATTCCACATTTCGTAAAGTGACAATCGATGAACGACGGCGTGGCGTGAGCGTACGCCCGTGCGCCCACTTTTTTACCGGTGAAGATGCAGTTTCGAAACGTGGGCGCGGATTGTTTCCCCACGGCGACGGCGTCGTTACCGCTGCACTTGACGCGACAATTCTCGATGAATGGTTTCACGCGCGCGTCGCCGACGACCCGTATGGCTTCGCTAAAACCGGTGAAATCGATGTCGACGTTCTGAACCACACACGGTCGGGTGATGCGAAAAATTGGAGAATTGTTCCTGGCGTCGAGCGTCGCCTCGCGAAACGTGCCCTCCCCTCGAATGATCACGCGCTTATCCACGTCCACCACCTGCCCGCAGCCGTTGTGAATGCCTCGAAGAAGAAGAATTCGATCACCATCTTGCGCCTTCTTGAGCGCATCTGGAAGGGAACGCGCGTGGATCGGTGTATTTTCGACGCCTTTACCTTTGCCTTCACCGCCGCCGCCGCCAAACACGGGGTCGGGCATTTCATTCTCCAGCTCGTCGAACGCTGCGTTGAGCGGCGCCGCGCGTCCGAGCCAAGCCTCTTCGCCAGCGCTCCGAACGAAAATCAAGCGTCCGTCGAACCCGACAACGGAACCGTCTTCCGCCGCAGAAACGGCGATCTCGTCGAGCAAGTCTCGAAACGACTTGCTGAAATCACCCTCCTCCAACTGTTCCTTTTCGCCTCGACGCGCGTACGACACCGCAAGCGCGTAGGAACCCATGCGTAAGCACGCTTCAGCGAGTCGATGTTTCACTTTACTCCACCGCGGTGCGAGCTCTTCCGCGCGCTTCGCGTCACACATGGCCGAGTCGTACTCGCCGAGCTTGTGCGACGCCAACGCTCGATTACAAAACACCACCGCTCGCAAATTCGCGTCGTCGTCTCGCGCCGCCTCGAGCGCTTCGGTGTAAAAGCCGTGCGCGAGCGCGAAATCACCTCGACGCATCGCGTCGTTCCCTCGCGCGCGAAGCGACGCTCCCGGCGCGTTCTCATCCACCGCGGTCGCCGGCGTCTCCCTCGTCTCCCCGCGTACCCGCGACGAATCGAACGCCTCCACCAACTTCGAACACGTCTTCGCAGTCTCCGCATCGGCGACCGAGTCCCGCACCTCTGCCTCGCTCGGTTTCCTCCTCGGCGGCGCGTCTTCCTTCGGTCTCGCCTCCTCGACCGTCTTCGCCGCGCCGTCGTCCTCGCTCGAGCGCAGCGTCACGTCGCGCTCCTTCGCCATCCGCGCCCTACACCACCGAACGCACCTCGCGCGCACCAGTCAGTCGACATCATTCGATCACACACCCCCACGCACCCTCACGACGTCTCCATCCGATCCCATCGTCCACTCTCCTCGCGCGCGCGCGCGCCCTCGTCGCACCTGTGCGCGCGCGCGTTCGCCATCACCGCGCGCCGCATCGCCTCCTCCGCCTCCGGTCCGCCTCCATCCTCGCACCAACGCGCGCGAAGCGCCTCCTCGACGTCCACCGCGGGCATGTCTCCGTCCTCCCCAGTCACCGTCTCCGTCCAAGCGCGTCGCGCTCCGTCGTCCCACCGCGCGCGCGCGAGCGTTTCGCGCGCGCGAGCGTTTTCACAGAGGCTGGGAGGCGGTCGCGCCACTATCCCATGTGACCGGTCACGACCCGTCACGGACCCCCATCTTCATAGAAAACACCACACACGCCCATCTATTCTCCGTATCTCAGAGACGATCGCGCATCCACACCCGGGGTGGTTTTCGTCTCGCTCGCCCTCGCGCGCGCCCGCGGCGCGTTCCCGCTTCGCGACACCGCGGTCGTCGACAGACGGCGGTGCGCGTCCGGGGGCGACGCGCGAGGTTCGGTCGGCGCGAGCGAGACGCGCGCGCGCGGCGCGGTGATGGACGACCGTGGGGAGACGCTCGGAGAGAGAGACGCGCGCTCGGCGACGTGTGATGGATGCGACGCGCGCGCGCGGTGGTACTGCGCGCAGGATGAGGTGCGTGGACGACGGCGGACGGTGACGATGGATGGATGCGAACGCGAAGACGCGCGACGGGACGCGACGCGACGCGACGAGACGAGGCGTGGGCGAGGACGGGCGCGGTGGGGAGATAGGTTCAACCGTAACGAGCTGACGCGGATAAGTGCATGTGGGTAAAATGGTGGTACATGGGGGATTGATGGGTGATTCTATGGAGGGCAGGGCACGAAGGGATGGCGCGGCGCGCGGGACGAATGGCGAGTGGCGACGACGACGACGAATACCACGACGACGCGTAAGACTGACGATAAGCGCGTGGACATCGTTCGCGTGTTTTTTTGTGGTAGGCGTATCTGTGCGACGCGTGCGATGAGCGCGTGCACTCGGCGAATGCGATCGCTAGAATGCACCTTCGGCAGCCGCTCAAACGCGAGCCGCAGGACGCGGATTCGAGGCGGGCGAGCGAGGAAGTCCAGGACGGTGCCGCGGGCGCGAGTGCGGCGACGACGTCGATCGGGGGTGGGGGTGTGTATTCGGTGGACGGGACGATGGGTTGCGTGACGACGGATGATGTTATCGGAATGTGCGACGCGTACTTGGACGACTTAATGCCGTCGTCGAGTTTTCCTTTGGACACGTTGGATGAGAGATTTTGGAATGATAATTTGAGAACTGGTTCGGAGACGGAGATTTTGGATCCGGATAGTTTTTTGTGTGATCTCTACGCCGCCGATGAGGCGCAGACTACTAACGATGGGCGAGCGTCACTGACGCGGCCGACGGCGCCGCCGACGGCATCAAACGATAGCGGCGACAAGCGGAGCGGTTCGGTGGGCATGTCTGCGAGTGAGATATCTGCGTTGCGCCGGGTCGGTGACGATGACGGTAAGTTGAGTCTTCTAGGTCCATTCGCAGACGATTCAGCGCTCGATTACGTCCAGAGAGACGGTTTGCAGAGCGTCCACGACGTCAATCAGTCCAAGGCGCGACCTGTCGACTTTCACGCGTTCGTTGGGAAACTCGCCGCCGCCGCCGTGAGCGGAAAAGCCGCCGCCAACGGTACTGACGTCGAGGATTCGCGCGCACGTGACGAATACCTCATGAAACGGTCCAACGAGTCCAACCCCGGCCCGTCGGACGCGAATCCCCGCCCGCCCGTCCCGACGACGTACTCGGGCATGCCGCAGCCGCAGACGCGTCTCGAACGCCTCGCGCGTTGGAAAGAAAAGCGCAAGCATCGTAATTTTAACAAGGTGATTCGCTACCAGTCCCGCAAGGCGTGCGCGGACAACAGACCGAGAGTCAAGGGTAAGTTTGTCAGGATTCAATCCGTGCCGGATTTGAACGCCATGCGAGACGCCGGCACGCCGGTGGATTCTGACGAGGAGGACGACGCCAAAAACCGAGAGGGTTCTCGCGACACCATTCGCGAGCTCGGTCTCGACCGAGGATTACCTCCACCGCCGTCGCTCTCCAAGATCAAGCGCGGTCTCGTGGCTTCAGCCTCCATGCCAGATTTTTCAGCCTATCACGTCGACAACTAGTATCGTCCGTCCTCGCGCGCAGAGGACGGCGTCGCGCACGCAGAGGACGGCGTCGCGCACGCGAAGATTCAATTATTTTTTCGTTTTCTTTTACACAGTTTTTACACGCGCGCTCGCGCTAGATTAGAAGGCTCGCTGATTCGTCGTGCCTCGGTTTGCAATCGGTTTGCAAAGAATGTACACAAGTCTATCAATCATCTCGTCGTCGCCGCGAAAACGCGCCTAACCGCGACTCCATGACGCGTCACTCATCATAAATGTTCACTCGTTCAGACTTAACGGTCGAAAAAGACTGTACGGTCTGATGGAGTCAACAGCCTCTCGGCAGCACAACTCGAGAGGGATGTCCTGTCCCCCACTTGTGGACGCCGGCGATGACGTCCGCGACGGTGTCATCCACCGCGCGACTCGCGGTGCGCGCGCGACCGACGACGACGAGAACGACGACGGTTCGGTCGCGGCGCACCGCGCGCGTCACGCGCCCCGCGACGTCCGACGACGACGGCGAACTTCCGAACGTCGACTTCATCGGGACCATTTTACAAGACGTGCGCAAGGGACAAAAAGGATTTGCCACGCGCATGCGCGTCGAGCGAGACGACGAGGAGGAGGCCGACAACGCGTATCCCGTCGTCGGTGATGTCGTGCGCATACGATTCGGCGTCGAGACCGGGGAGGGTGAGGTGTTGCAAGACGCCGCCGCCGCGGACGCGGTGACGTTTGAGGTGGGCGCGAGCGACGTGATGGGAAATCCGTTGTTTAAAGCGTTTGATGAGGCCGTGCGGACGCTCAGAGTGGGCGCGAGCGCGACGGTCAGCGCGAGCGGTGGAGACTACGATCCGAATCTGTTGTTCAGCGTGCCGGCGAATCACGAAGAGATTGGACGTTTGCGCGCCGAGTGGGCGGATAAGGGCGGTTTGGTCGAGGGATTGACGGTGACGCTCGCGAACGATCAACCGGCCGTCGTGCGAGCGATCGATGAGCGGAGGGTCGTGCTCGATGCGAATCATCCGTTCGCGGGAGATGGGGTATTTTTTACGGTGACGTTGCTCGGCGTGAACGAGGAGGGCGTCGAGGCGTTTTGACGTCGAAGAGGCGCGCGCGCGCGGGGGACACCGTCGACGATGCGAGCGACCGAGCGAGTCTTCGTACAAAAGGTGCGAACGCATCATGCATTTATTTTGTGATTGATCATCCATGTTTTAGCGTCACACGGCGCGACTCGACGACGACGACGAATGCGGCTCGGCTCGACGCGGCTCGTCGCCCCCTTTCTCGTCACACTGCGCCTCGTCGACTCGCCATGTCCCGTCGTCGCGTCGTCGACCTCGCGTCCGCGGCCATCGCGCGCGCGCGTCTCGCCTCGTCGTCCTCGCGCGCGTCCGGCGCGTCTGGACCGCGCGCGGTCGACGGTTTTCGAAACGTCGCGCGCGAGACGTCGACGTCCACGCGTTCTCTTCCTCGCGCGCCGCCCGCGCGCGGATTCGCCGCGGAGGCGAGCGAGGCGGCGAAGCCGCACCCGGACGGCATGCCGAGGTTTCCCGAACCCTCCGTCGCGGGCGCGCTTCGTCTGGCGGATTACGTCGGGACGAGCTCGTTCGCGATGACGGGGAGCCTGCTCGCGGCGGCGAACGGTATGGACGCGTTCGGGTGTACCGCCGTCGGAACCATCACGGCGGTGGGTGGAGGCACGGTGCGAGACATTTTACTCGGTCAAGGGCGACGGGCGTTTTGGATGGAGGAGCAAGAGTACCTGTGGATCGCGGCGGGGACGGCGTTGGCGACGTTTTTCGGTTGGGAAGAGGCGAAGAAACGGTTCGGGTTCAAGGATGATGATTATTGGATCGAGGCGGGCGATGCGTTGGGCATCGGTGCGTTTTGCGTGATTGGTGCGCAGAACGGCATTCGCGCGGGCGTGCCGGTGATCGCGCAGATGCTGTGTGGAATCATGACGGCGACGTTTGGGGGCGTCGTGCGCGATATTTTGGTGCAGCGACCGACGAGAATTTTCCACTCGTACGCCGACATTTACGCCACGACCGCGGCAAGCGGGGCGTTGGTGTACATCCTAGCGCGAGGAGTGGGATTGCCGCCGGCCGTGCGCATCATCTCGGGCGTGAGCGCGGGCATCAGTTTACGCGTCGCCGCGGATACGTACGACATTCGACTCCCCGTGTACAACTCAGAGTCTTCGAAACAATCCGCGCTGGGCAAGGGCGACAAGCGTCAAGCATGAGCGCATCGCATCGCGCATAAACCGACCGATCGTGAGTATTCATTACATGAAAAAGAACATCGTAGCGCTGTACTATTCCGGTTTCACCAAGCCTTGCGTGCACTCGATTTGTTTCCATTCGGCGAGTCTCGCCGGATCCTTCTTCAATTGCCCGAACGACGGGTACCCCTCCTTCACCAGGCACCGCTCGCCGTTCGCGATGTACGCGTCCAACACTTTTCCCTTGACGCTGTCGCTCGGGGGAACCTCGCCCTGCGCCCACGACAATCCTTTGGAGTCGAGATAGTCGGCTTGTTGCCCGACGATGACGTTGTTATTCATCAACTGCGAGAACGAGTTCGTGTGTCCCTTGTGATCGAACTTGTAACGCGCGAAAAAGTCATCCGCGAGTTTCTGATAGGCCTCGACGTCCCCCTTGCCCGCGCGAAGGAGCGATTTCTGCGCGTCGAGCACGGTTCGGGCATCCTCGGTGTAGTCAGCGGCGTCCGCGCGTCGTGGTGCGAGCGCGACGGGGGCGACGAAGAGCGCGAGCGCGGCGCGGCGTGACGTCGCGCGGCGTTCCGCGCGCGCGGTCACGGGCACGACACCGCGCGTGGCGTCGGCGAAGACGCGCATGGCGCGGAGATGTGACGCGCGAACTCGGCCGTTATCCACCCGCGTCGGGACAAACGTTGTCGGGACGAAACGTCGTGGCGGCGCGTGGCGGCGTGTGGTGTTACAATGGCGAAGCGCGTTCGCCGCTGATGCGTAAATTGTTTCAAATGGCGCGCGCTCAGAGCAAACCGCTCGATCGAACGAGATCGATGGCGCTCGGCGACGCGTCCTTCGCGGGCTTTCGTTCGGAAGCCGCCAACGACGACTTCTTTCCGCGTCGACGCTTCGGTTTCTCCGTCTCCTCTTTCGGCGGTTCGATCGCTTGAACGACGTCGTGTGATCTGTCCAAGTGTTGCTCCAGGTCGAGGTCCTTCAACCGATCGAGAGCTTTTTGTTCGAGGTATCGCACGCCCTCGGCTGTTTTGCCAATGCGTTTGGCGATGTCGTTGCGCGTCGTCGGTTCGCCGATGAGACCGAACCGATGCGCGAGCACGTACGCCTCAATCTTTGGAAAGTCTTCCCTCTCGAAGACGCGACTGAGTTCATCGCGGAACAACTCATTCTCCATCTCGCGAGAGACTTCGTCCGCGTTGTGCGACGGACTCGCGAAGACGTCGTCTTCGCCGTCCAGACTCAACGGATTCAAAGCCATGTCTCGTAGCAGTCGCAACTTTTCGACGCTAAACTCCGCGGTGGACTCGGCGACTTCTTCCAACGTCGCTTCACGGCCGAGATCGGCCTCGACATCCTTTCGTCGCGACTGAGCCGCGCGTCGCCACTCGTGCGCGTGCTGCGGCAGTCGAATCGTCCTGCCATTGGTGTGCACACCGATGGTGACCCACTTCACGATCCATCGGTACGCGTACGTGGTGAAACGGTACCCTTTCGCCGGATCGTACTTTTCGCTCGCGCGCACGAGTCCGAGGACGCCTTCGTGCACCATGTCCTGCAGACTCATCGATGCTCTCTCGTGGGGTGGGATGCGCTCGAACAGCTTCGTCGCTACGCTCGCTGCGAATGGAATATTCGCCGTCACGAGCTTCTTTCTCGCCATCTTCCCCTCGCGCATCGTCGTGCGAAGTTGTGACGCGTTCGCGTACCCTAATGATATCGCCAAAGAGTCCTTAGACTGTCCCTTCGACTCCTTTTTCTGTCGTTCCCTGAGCGCGATGGCCTCGACGGCGCCCAGCGTCCCCGCCGCCTCCAAATTTTTCGCCGTCTCCTCATCCTCTCGAGCCTTCACCTCGCGCTCGATTCGCAACAATCGCTGAATCGATTCTCCCAAAGCGCGTTCCTCTTCCGCATCGAGCAGAATGTTCGCATTCATGGACGTCGTCGCCGCCCTCGCGCGCTCGTCAGCCCATCTCTCCCTCGCGCTCGACTTGCTTCGTCTTCCCCTCCCCGTCTCTTGCACTCCCCCGCGCTCGCGCGCGCGCGCCGCCGACCGACCACCATCGATCGTTGCGTCTTCACCCTCCCCACTCTCGCGTCGTCGACGTCTCGCCCGCGTCGTTTTCCCCTTTTTCATCGTCGCTCCGGAATCGGTGGACGTCGTCGTCGTCGTCCCCACCGCCGTCCCCGTCTCGTCCTCGCGCCTCCTCGTGCGCACCACGCGCGTCCTCCGCGCGACGGACGTGTCCTCGAGCGTCTCCTCGCTCGTCTCTACCGCCGCGCCCGTCCCTCGCGCCTCCTCCGCGCGCGCCACCGTCGTGCGCGACCGCGCGCGTCCGCCGGCGCGCGCGTACCCTCTCGCGACGCCGACGCCGACGCGCGGCGTCGCGCGAGGACGCTCGAGGCGCGCGAGGGCGTCCATCGCGCGCGTCGTCGTCCGTCGCACCGACGACCGGTCGACGTGTGACGCGCGCGAGAGACGAAGATGAGTGAGGGACGTCATGAGTTTTTTATCCACAGAGACGACGAAGAGATGAAGAGACTACGCGTCGCGATGTCTCGCGATGATCACGCGCGCGCGCTGTCGAATAAATCATTATCGACGATGTACGCGCGAACGAGTCGACGCCACTCGTCGATGGAGACGTCGGAGGAGGGGTCGACGGCGGCGGCGACGGCGGCGGCGACGACGACGGCGGAGGTCGCGATGCGCTCGACGGGCGGGTACACGGCGCCGACGCGGAAGAGATCGTCCTCGACGGATTCGGCCAAGGCTTCAGCGGCGGTGAGGAACATGTCGGGGGTGACTTGTTTGGCGCCGGTGAGGATGGTGGCGATGGCGATGGGTGGGAAGATGAAGGCGTTGTTGGCGAAACCGGGGGCAAATGTCTTCGTCGGCGAGTACTCGACGGGAGGGAAACGCGTGCCGCTGGCGAAGATGGCGCGGCCGTCGCTCCAGCGATAGGCGTCCTCGGCCGAACACTCCGCCTTGGAGGTTGGGTTGGAGAGGGCGAAGATGATGGGTTGGTCGTTGGATTGACTCATGGCGCGCACGACTTTTTTCGTAAACGCGCCGGCCACCGCCGAGGCGCCGACCAACGCGGTGGGCTTGATGCGCTCGATGGCGGACGCGAGATCGGTCTCCCTGGGGGCGTCTTGCGCGAAGGGGAGCTTCGCATCGCTCAGTTCGGACGCTCTCGATCGAACGACGAGTCCCTTTGAGTCGAATAACCACACGCGACGCTTCGCCTCGGCTTCGTCCACGCCTCGATTGACAAGCGCCTTGACGAAGAGTTCCGCCGCGCCGATGTTCGCCTGTCCAGCGCCGAAGAACAACACGCGCTGACGCGTCAAATCGTTATTTGCATCTTTCAGCGCGCGCACAGACGCGAGTAATCCGCTCACGGTGACGGCGGCGGTGCCCTGAATGTCGTCGTTGTATGTCACGACGTCGGGCGCCGAGTAATACTTTTGCAACAACCTGAACGCGTTTCTCGGCGCGAAATCTTCGAAATGAATGATCGTCTTCGGACCAAAATAGTCCCTAATCTCCACGATGAGTTCGTCCAGCAGCGCGTCGTACGCCTCCGATCGCTCACGTTTTTGTTTCAATCCGATGTACAAGGGATCGTCGAGCAACGTCTCGTTATTCGTCCCGACGTCCAATTGAATCGGCAACAACGCGCTCGGCGGCACCCCGCACGCCGCGTACACCATGCTCTTCCCCGCGCTGATCCCCATACCGTTCGCCCCTTGATCGCCGAGCCCTAATATTCTCTCTCCATCCGTGATGACTGCAATCTTCACGTCTCGCTCAGGCCAATTCCGAACCAATCGTCGCACCTGTCCCGCGTCCTTCAGACTCACCCACAACCCGTGCGGACGCTGCACCAACGTCCCGAATCGCAGACACGCCTCCCCGACCGTGGGCGTGTATAAATACGGCAACACATCCGCCGTGTCCGCGCGCAACAATTGATAAAACGTCCGCTTATCCGTCGTCTGCAATTGCACCAACTGTTTATACGACGCAAAGGCGCTCTCGCACTGCCCCAACGCCGCTCTCGCTCTCGCGAGCTCGACGTCGTCGCCCACCGCTCTCGACGGAAGTAAACCATCCAACCCTCTGTTTGCACGGTCCGTCGTCGCCGCACCGTGATACACGTTGGCGTCGCGCATCGCCGCGTATCCCGGCGCCCGAGGCGCGCGCGCCGCCGACGCCGGCGTCGCCGTCCCCGCTCGATCCGTCGCTCGCATGGACGCTCGCAACGGCGTCGCCGACGCAACGTCATTCGTCGGCGCACTCGCCAGCGCCGCGCCGCTCGCCGCCAGCGCCGCGAGCACGCGTCGACGCGCCCCATCCGGCGCGCGGTCGTCGTCGTCATCATTTTCATCCTCGACGGCTCGGGACGTCGCGCGGGAGAGAGAGACGGACCCGCGTTGCGAGACGACGCGATCGCGTCCGCACGCGTCTCGCGCGACGAACGCGCGCGGCGCGAGCGTCGCGAACATGGCGCGCGAGTCGTGAAATGCGGTAACGGGGACGATGTGGTGACTGTGACAAAGAAACGACGCGGCGACGACGCGCTTACCGCTTTTGGTGGCGCACGGAGGCGACGGCGATGGATGCCAGGGTGAGCCAAACGATCCACAGGGCGTAGATGAAGACCAAATTGCCGACGACGGAGCCGCGAACGTCGTAGTACGCGGTGACGCCGATGAAGGTGACGCCGTCGTCGGCGAGAAAGACATCGGGCTCGCGGCGGCGAAAGTGGTTGAGCACCTGGGCGCGCCAACCGTAGCGCACGAAGAGGGTCGGAGGCCACCAGGACCAGGCGCGAGGGACTTGGTCGGTGTGTAGGAGAAGACCGGAGAAGAGGATCTGGAGCACGTTGTAGACGGGGAGGATGGCGTTGGCGGCGTCTACGTCTCGCGCGACGGCGGCGCAGACGTAGGCGACGGCGGCGCCGCACTGTTGGACGCCGAAGTAGGCGAACCAATCGACGAAAAAGTTACCCTGGAGTTTGACGGCGTTGTATATGATGGCGGTCACGAATAAGGAGACGAAGAAGGCGGCGATGGCCTCTTCGATGACTTTGTAGGCGACGTACGCAGCGAGCGGGTAACATCCATCGTCGAGTTCTCTATAGAGGAGCGGTCGTTCCATGAGAATGGACGGGAGATACGCCCCGGCGGCGAACGCCGGTAAGACGTTATTCATGAAGAGCATGTTGCTCACCGTGATCTGCGCGTCGAGCGTCATGCTCTTCCCTTGATCGTAGTACATGGTGGCCATGACGGCGGCGAAAATGAGTTGTCCGGCGCACCGCGCGCCGACGAATTGCGCGTCGCGATAATTGCGCGTCGTCCGGTACCGCAGGAGCGTGCACACAGCGTGCCAAAACGTTGGCGGTCTCGGCGCGTCCGCGAGTAACTCGGATCGCACGTCTCCGATACTCTGTCGTCGCATCACCTCTTTGACGTATTTGCGCACTTCATCGCGATTGCGCTTGTGATGGAAACTCGCTCTAAACTCGCTCGCGAAATCGACGGCGTCGTCCGCGACGGTGGCGATGAGGAAATCGGCGAAATTCTCACTCGGATCACAGATATGTCCGAGCGAATAAAAGTACGATTCCGCGCCCTCCTCGCCGAACAACGGACCCGCATACGTCACGCGGCCCGCCTTCAGCATCACCAGTCGATCGAATTGCCGAAACGCCTCCGAGCTCGGCGAGTGTATCGTCGCGATGACGGTGACGCCGTCCGTGTCGCTAAACTTGCGAATCACGCGCATCAAATCAAACGACGTCTTCGAATCCAACCCGCTCGTGGGCTCGTCCAGGAACAGCACTCTCGGTCGCGTGACGAGACTGATGCCGATGTTGACGCGTTTCGCCTGCCCGCCCGAGATGCCTCTCGACAGCGCGCTCCCCACGACGACGTCCGCGCACTTCTCGAGACGCAAGTCTTCGATCAAACGCGCGACGATGACGTCTCGCTCCGTCGCCCCGCGCGCGTCGTCGCGATCTCGCTTCAAATCAGCCTGATACGTCAGCGTCTCGCGCACGGTGAGCGACGGGAGCAAACAATCAAATTGTTCCACGTACGCCGCGCACGTCTTCAACGCCTCCTTGGACGCCGGTTCCGACCCGATCACGACGCGTCCGGTGAGAAATCCCTGCGTCTTCCTGCCGCTCAATACGTCCAAGAGCGTCGTCTTCCCCGCCCCCGACGGTCCCATGAGCGCCGACACGCGTCCCGGCGGAAATGCCGCGCTCACCTCGCGCAACAGCGTCACCCGCGCCTCCCCGCGAGATCGATCCCGCACCTCGTACGACACGTCGTGGACGACCACGGGGAGGGACGGTTTCACCGACGCGCGCGTTCGCTCGATCGTTCGCGCGAGCGTCGTCACGCACACCGTCGTCTCTTCCGTCGAGGCGCGCACGGCATCACCTGCATCTTCGTGAATCGCGCGAATCGTCGTCGTCTCTTCATCGTCGTCGTCGTCGCGACTCGCGAGCGACGCCGAGACGGGCGCGAGGTCGACGCGCGTCGTCCTCTCCGCCTCCATCGTAGCGTCGCGGTCTGCGCGCGTCGCGCGTCGCGTCGTCGCGCGTCGTCGCGTCCGCGCCGTCGCGACTCTTCGTCTCCCCTATCGTACATACAATTTAAACTCACCACAGTACGAGTCGAATAGCAATACACAGAGGTATCTTCACACCATGTCCCGAAAACCGTTGATGGACGCACGTCATCGTTCAAATCCGTCACGAACGACGACGAGGCGTCATCTCGCGGCGCGTGGACGCGCGCGCGGACGGTGGAGGAGGCATCGAACGAACGAACGAACGGCGTCGTCATGTCTCCCGCCGACGGCACCGCCGCGCTCGTGCGCGCGCTCGTCGAACGTACCGTCCGCGGACGACGACGACGCGACTTTGACGACGACGACGACGACGACGTCGCCGCCGCCGACGACGACGACGAACGCGCGCGTCGCGTCGACGCCGGGTGTCGATACGCCGCGCGCGTGCTCGGATCTACGCTCGGCGCGTCGTCCGCGGTCGACGACGACGACGACGACGACGACGACGACGCGGCGAGACGCGTCGCGAGGCGCGCGCGACGCACGCGCGGCGACGCGGCGGCGACGCGCGCCATGGATTTATGCGAACGTCTTCGACGCGATGGACGCGGGTTGCGACGACGAGGGAGTCTATTGCGGGCGTTGGTGGCCATCTCCGAGGACGCGGCGGCGCGCGATGGGGCGTCGATGTCGGCGTCGACGACGCGCGCGTTGGGCGGCGTGGCGAGGTTGGATTTGGAGGGAAAGTCGCGCGCGTTGGCGAGAGATAGCCGGTGGCGCGCGGAGACGGCGGATGGTGACGGTGGTGCGAAACGCGTGGGCGGTGCGGAGGCGGTGCGCGCGTTGGTGGGTGGCGCGCGAGGGGCGTTGGGCGTGCACTCGGCGGGACGACGCGCCGAGGCGTACGAGACGTTGGACGTCGAGTCGGAATCGAGAGGCGAGTGCGACGAACGCGATCTCGTCAGAGACGCGCTCTACGCGTGTCAGGGCATCGATGGTGAATTCATCGCGTTTTCTCCCGCTGAACAGGCGTACGTGATCGCGCCGAACGTGAACGTGTCCGCGGGGAGACGGAATCTCGTCAAGTGCGTGACGGAAATCGGGTGGTTGTTTAAAAAGGTGAAGAGGGCGCTGGGGGAGACGCGCGCGTCCGGTGTCGACGTCGAGGATGGCGATGGGAGCACGCGACAAGCGTTCAGAGCGGCGTTACAGCGAGAACTGGCGGATTATTATAAATTGATGGCGGTGTTGGAGTCGCAGGCGCAGCTTCCGATTGTCTCCTTCGCGACGAACGCCGACGGCGGACGCGGCGGAGATAGGTACCTGACGCTTCGTCGGTTATTCGTGTGGTTGGCCGAGCCGCTCAAGACGATGCGGACGCTCGCGATTTTAGTGGATGCCACGCACGGGACGCGCGGTGGAGGGATGTTGGCCGTGATGCAAAAACTGTCGCGACACGGCGACCCGTCGTCCACGGCGTTGGTTCGCCGAGTGTTGAGCGCGAGCGCGACGCCGTTTCTCGGCATGGTGCATCGATGGACGCTCAGCGGAGAACTGGAGGATCCGTCGCATGAATTCTTCGTGCGCGTCGATCACGCCGTGCCGGACAAGGATTTGTGGCGGTGTAAATACACATTCGACGACGACATGCTCCCGTCCTTCGTCACGCGCGAACAAGGGAAGACGATGCTTCGTCTCGGGAAGAGCATCAACTTTCTCAGACGATGCTGCGACGACGCGAGCTGGACACCGGAACGCTCGGAGATCATGAACGCGGTGGAGAAAGCTGGAGGCTTAGATTTCGAAAATCCAAAAGGTTTAGTGACGCTGATCGACGAGACGTCGCGACGCGTGGACGCCGCCGTCCGCCGCGTGCTCTTCGATCGCTATCAGTTGGGCCGCCACTGCGACGCGTTGAAACGATACCTGTTGCTCGGCCAAGGCGACCTTCACGAGTGCCTGATGGATCTCATGGGCCCGAGCTTGGACGAGCCGGCGAATTCGCTCAGTGTGTTCAAACTGAGCGGCACGCTCGAACAAGCCATCCGAAGCAGCAGCGCGCAATCGGACGCGCCGGAATTCATCGACCGTCTTCGCGTGCGTCTCATGGCGCACCTCAACGAAGAGGTCGGGTGGGACGTCTTCACGCTCGAGTACGTGGTGAATCAGCCGTTAACGACGATATTCACGGAGACGGCGATGAACAAGTACCTCCGCGTGTTCAACTTTTTATGGCGTCTCAAGCGCGTCGAGCACTCGCTGTGCGCGACGTGGCAAATGATGAAGCCGAGCGTGACGCACCTCCTCTCGTCCGAGGCTCGAGAAGTCGGCGCGTCTGGAGAAATGTTGGTGGAAATGATTCGAAACTGCCACTCGCTCCGCGGCGAGATGCACAACTTCATATCAAACTTTCAGTACTACGTCATGTTTGAAGTGTTGGAGACGTCGTGGGTCAACCTTCAGGAAAAGTTTGACGAAGACGCGGATTTGGACGAAATCATCGCCGCGCACGACGTCTTCCTCGACGCCGTCGTCCAAAAAGCGTTGCTCGGCACGAAATCCCAACTCGTCTTACAGACCCTCTACGCCCTGTTCGAGGTGATGATGTCCTTCCGAGAGGTGGCGGGCGATCTCTTGAACCTCGCCGCCGACGTCGTCGCCAAACGCGCGGCGACCCGCGAGCGCATCGCCGAGAGAGAGAAAGCCAACCAATGGGGCACGTACGTCGGCGAAGACTCCACCTCGGGTGATTTCATCGACAAGGACGAACTCGACGTCGCGCGCGCGCGTCTCACCGCGCTCCGAGACGAGTACGCGCGCGCGCTCGACGGATTTCTCAACCTGCTTCCGTTGCAGACGCACGTCGACGCGCGATTTCTCCTCTTTCGCCTCGATTTCTCCTCGTATTACGTCTCGCAGGGCATCGGTCCGGGAGACGTCTCCGTCGAACGCGCGACGACGTCATCGCGCGGCGTGTAATACGAACATCATTCGCAGGCGCTCGTCGGTCCGCCCGCCTCCACCCTCGACCCGCCGTCGGGTGGCGACAGACCACCAAATGGACGCACGACCGATCGACGCGACGCCGCACACATCGACGCGCACACATGGGCGGAGGAAACTCGAAGCAACGACAACCGAGATCGGTGATCATCATCTTCGGCCCGCCCGGGGCTGGGAAAGGTGCGCGCGCCGCGATGAAGACGTCCGTCGTCGTCTCGGACGATGATGAGTGATGAAGACGATGAGCACAGATTCCGAAGATTCGATCGCGAGGGAACGTGAGACTGACGATGACGTGTGCGCGACCGTAGGCACGCAAGCGCCGAAGATCACGGATGCGTTGAACATTCCGCAGCTCGCGACGGGGGATATGCTCCGCGCGGCGGTCGCGGCGGGCACGGATGTCGGAAAGAAGGCGAAGGAAGCCATGGATAGCGGCGGATTGGTCACGGATGATATCGTCGTCGGTATCATTCGCGATCGCATTCGAGAGAAGGATTGCGAGCGAGGATTCATTTTGGATGGGTTTCCGAGAACGATCGAGCAAGCGAAAAAGCTGGATGAGATGTTGAAGGAACGCGGCGAATCGGTCGACGTCGTCATCTCTCTGGAGGTTCCGGACGCGTTGCTCGAAGAGCGCATCTGTGGACGATGGGTGCACAAGGCGAGCGGACGATCGTACCACGCGACGTTTAACCCGCCGAAGAGTCTCATTAAGGAGAAGGGTAAGCAGGCGAAGCCGAAGAGAATGTTCGACGACGTCACCGGCGAGCAACTCGAACAACGCAGTGACGACACCAAGCAAGCGCTCGTCGCGCGTCTCGAGGCGTACCACAAGCAGACGAAGCCCATCTTGGCGCACTACGAATCCGTCGTCACCGCAATCGACGCCGCGCAAGAGATGGACACCGTGTGGAAGTCCATCGACGCCATTCTGCCGCGCAAGTAGACACGCGCGCGTAGTTCACCTGTGTAGGCTACTTGCGTAAGTAGTCTACGCGAGTGCTTGTAATAACCAATAAACGCGAATGGTAACGATTGAGTGTGAGATGCGCGCACCGCGCGATTCTAAACTTCTAAGACGTGTGTTCTCACGAAATGCACCGTAAGATTTGGCGATAGAATCGAATTCTTGAATACATTGTTGAGTAGTGGCGTGTCGAATTCGTCTACGAGCTGTAGCTAAAAAAAATTCGACAAAAGATGCAGACGGGCGACTATTAGTTGATCTTGACCGGGCGGTCGTAAATCCAGCTGAAGGTCTCGTTCGCAGCCGGCTTCTTCGCCGCCTTCTTCTCCGCGAACGCGACGAGCTTGCGGATGCGCGCCGGTTGCTTCATCAAGTACTCTTGCGCCGCAGCCGCCTCTCCATTCAATCCCGTGATGTTCGCGATGTCCCAACGCTTGTTGAGGTGGTCCATGATGTCAGCGTAGTCGTGACCAGTGTAGACACCGGCGCGCTCGGCGACCGCGGCGAAATCGGTGAAGAGATCGCGACCCGTGCGGGCCTTGTGTTGGCCGTCGCACATCATGTGCGCCGGCATGGTGATCTGCTTCTCCATCATGTCCGCGTACGCGAGAACGGCTCCGTTCGGGTCACGCTTGATGACTTCGTCGATGATGCGCTGGTACGCGATTTCGTGGCGCCCCTCGTCGGCGGCGATGATACCGCACATCTTCGCGAAGTCTTCGTCGCCAGCCTCCTTGGCCAAGCGCGCCGTGTTCCCGTGCGAAATCTTCGTCGCACGCTCTTGGAAAGACGTGTACACGAAACCGAGGTACGGGTTGTTATCCGTCTTCGGGTTCATACCGCTACCGATGAGCTTTTGGATGGTGGTCTCAACAGCCTTCATGTTCACCTTACCCGTGCACCACAAGTACTTGTTCATCAAGTCGCCGTGACGGTTCTCTTCGGCGGTCCACTTGCGCGTCCACACGGCCCACGGATGGTCGTCCGCGCCGGACATGTCCTTGGTACCTTCGAGGGTGTTTAACATGTTCATGTACGTCGGCAAAGCCTCCTCGGTGATCATGTCACCGATGAGGACGACGAAGAGATCGTCGGGGATGTTCGCGGCGCGCTTACGAATCTCCGCCACCTATCCGTCCGACAAAAACGACGCACGTCAGTCATCATTCACCATCGATTCGTTCGACCATCACGAGTAGAGCGATACATCGTCTCACCGCACACCCGCGCGCGTTCGCGACTCCCTCCACGACGCAGCGCCCCTCTCCCTCGCGTCTCGTCCCGGCGATCCGCGCGAGGTTCCCGCGCGAGGTCTCTCGCACCTGATCCAAAAAATCATCCTTCTCCGGATGCGGCAACCAATCTTGCGGCTGCCAGTTGGTGTCCGGATCCTTCAACAATCCGCTCAACTCTCCGCTCGCGAACGACGCCATGTCCTCGATCACCTCCCGTCGCTTATTCGTGAGCCCTCGCATGGTGCTCTCCGGGTCGTTCCCGTCCTTGACGAGGATCGTCGGGCTCGCCACCGCGTGTCGCGCCTGTCTCGCCCCCCGCGCGCGCATCGGTCGCGCGCGCGTCGTCATCATCGTCGTCGTCATCGTCGCCATCGTGCTCCTCGGTCGTCGTCGTCGGGCGGCGCGCGCGTCGAGTGACGCTGGCGAGGGCACGCCGCGCGCCGCGCTGGACCGCGCGCACGACATCCACCCACGGTTCGATCTCGCACTGACCACAGTACGATTTTCATACCCATACTGTGTTCGTGCGTGGCGCCGTGAAGAGATATTTTCGCGCCAAAAGGCGACCTTTCGCGACGTCGGGTCGTCGTCGTCGACGTCGTCGTCGTCGTCGTCGTCGCTCGCGACGCGCGCGAGTGGCGGACGCGCGTCGAGACGCGATCGATCGACGCGGCAAAAATTAATTCGAGTCCTCGTCGTCGACGTCGGGGAATATTCGCGCGTCGTCGTCGTCGTCGTGGGTGGCGTCGAGATCGAGTTCGAGCCCCCGTCGAGTCGAAGTCGTCGGGGAATATTCGCGTCGATTCGACGTGGTGAATCGTCGTGCGCGCGCGGGAGAGCGACGCGCGAGGGGAGGATGACGGCGCGAGCGGTGGTGCGCGTGGTGACGGAAACGAAGGGACGCGGCGATGTCGATTCGTCGTCGGGGCGGACGTACACGCGGGAGGAGGTGCGACGGAGCGACGGATGCGGGGGTCGTTCGAACCTGGTAATTCTCGAGGCTGGGGTGTTCGACGTCACGGCGTGGGCGAGCGAACACCCGGGTGGACGCACGGTGTTGGAGCAATACGCGGGACGGGACATCACGGATGCGTTCGCGGCGTATCACGGGGGGGATAAGCGCGTGCGGGCGAAGCTGGAGGCGATGCGCGTGGGCGAGACGTCGCCGACGAACACCCACGGCGAGGCGCCGAAGCACGTGAAGGCTTTTCGAGAGCTTCGAGATCGCGTCGAGGGGGATACGAGTGATTTGAAGAGTTCGATCGGTGATTATACCTTCATCATCGGACGGCTCGTGTTATTTTTCGGCGTGACATTGGCGTGCGTGTTGGGCGAAAAGTCTGGTTTTTGGACGCACATGCTCGGCGCGGTGTCGTTGGGATTGTTTTGGCAGCAGAGCATGTTCATAGGTCACGATGCCGGACACAACTCGATCACATTCGACAGGAAAAGTGACGCCATGATCGGTTGGTGCGTCGGAAACATGTTCAACGGCGTCGGGATCGCGTGGTGGATGGCAACGCACAACGTGCACCACTGCGCGTGCAATTCGGTGGAGTGCGACCCAGATATTCAGCACATGCCCGTGTTTGCGGTGTCGGAAAAGTATTTCAAGTCGGTATATTCGTTGTACCATCGTCGACGAATGAAATTCGACAGAATCGCGAAATTCTTCGTCAGAGTGCAGCATTACACCTTTTATCCCATCATGGCTGTCGCGAGAATCAATCTGTATCTTCAAACGTTGATTTTCCTCGTCAAGGCCGAGCGCGTGCGCAGTCGCCCGGTAGAGTTTCTCACCATCGGTATGTTCTTCACGTGGTTGAGCGCACTCATCGCGCAATTACCGGAAGGACATCGCGTGCCCTTCTTCTTCCTCTCTCACGCCGTCGCCGGCGTCATTCATGTGCAAATCTGTCTCTCGCACTTTTCGCGCGACGTGTTCGAAGGCCGTCCCGAAAACGACGAGTGGGTGTCCATGCAGCTCTCCGGAACGATGGATATCGACTGCCCATGGTGGCTCGACTGGTTCCACGGCGGTCTTCAATTCCAGACCGAGCACCACTTGTGTCCTCGCGTACCGAGACACAAATTAAGAACGTTTCGAGATAACGTCGTCAAACCCTTCGCCAAAAGGAACGGCCTCGAGTTACACTCCGTTGGTTTCTGGGCCGCCAACACCGAAGTCTTCCGCACCCTGAAACTCGCCGCCAAGGAGTCTCGCTGGGCGACACACTTTGCCGCGGCGTCTCACCTATGAGCCGCTCGGCGGTCCCTCCGGACGCCGCGTCTTCGCGTCTACCGACGCCAGCCGCAGGTTTTTACACTTTAGTTGTAGTAGAGGCGCATTAGTGTCTCGTATAGACGTAGTGTCGTATTGTCTCTTTTGTAATCTACCGCACTGAGTTAACAATGAAACCATCGAGGTCAATATCCCCGAGCGCGGCGACGGCGGTGTGTGGGCGGAATCCCCTCGGAATTCCCACGATTGAGATCCGCGCGCGCGACACAGCGCGCCTCGCGAGAGCAAGCGACGATGGCTGACGAAAACGAAGCGCAAGAGATCGACGAAGATAACCCTCGCCGCGCGGCGGTGGCGGAGGCGGACGCCGCGGCGGCCGAGGCGCAGGGAGAACCCGCGCCCGCCGCCGATCAGGCGGTGGACGATGCGCCGCCCGCGGACGCGATGGCCGGCGGCGCCGCGCCGCCGGATCCCAAGGATCTGCCTGGGGTGTCTGTTCTCGTGCGAAACATCTCGTTCGACGCGCGATCGGACGATTTGCGCGACGCGTTCTCCAAGTACGGAAACGTGTTGGACGTGTACTTGCCGAAGCACCGAGACACTGGCCGGGTTAAGGGCATCGCGTTCATCAAGTTCGCTATTCAAGCCGAGGCCGACGAAGCGGTGGACAAAGCCACGGGTACGGACTTGCTTGGACGGGAGATTCGATGCGAGATCGCGCAGGATCGCCGTAAGAGCTCGGACGAGATGCGGGAACGCGGCGGCGGACGCGACGACCGACGCGGCGGGTACGGTGACCGACGCGGAGGTTACGACGACCGACGTGGCGGACGCGACGACCGACGCGGAGGCTATGACGATCGACGCGGTGGATATGGTCGTCGCGACGACCGGCCGTACGCTCGCAACGACCGTCCGCGTGGAGTCTGCTACGCCTGGAAAGAAGGAAGGTGCGATCGCGGTGACTCTTGCCGCTTCGCGCACTCTGAAGACGCCGATCGTGGTGGACCTCGCGGGTACGATGACCGAGGCGATCGTCCACGAGGCGTGTGCTTTGACTGGCAAGCCGGTAGATGCGACCGCGGTGAATCCTGTCGCTTTGCTCACGAAGGTGAGCAACGCGCCTAAGGTTTACGAAAGAAGTTTTGAACACGAGTACAGTAGAAGTTTACAATGAGGTAGAAGGTGACTATGACTACTAAAATCTAATTGTTGAAAAAATCGTATTACGCGATGGTTCCATCGCTCTTGTGAGCAAAGTGTTTTTGCTCGCGCGAATCATAACGTTTGAGGTTAGCCGCGAGTTAAGAAGCTGGATGACTCTCTTGTATCTTGTTTGCTTTTGCTGAAGAATCTTCAAGAAGGCTTTCATGGCGAGAAACTCAATTTGCTGATTAGAGATCCCTCCCGCACCACGGCGGTCTGTGAAACCACGCGTCATGCTACTTTGGCGTTGAATTAAGATTTGGCCGAATCGTATGGCTTCTCTTATCGCCCGAAAGAGCGCAACCGGCGCGATTTGATCGCATCCGGGCACCGTGGCAGCAGCGACGATGTAGCTGTGTGTTTTCATTGCCGCCATGAGGAATAGTTGGAACACGTTCACGCGAACTGTCACCTTGCCATTGATGCTCTCGTCGTAAAATATTGCCGCACACTTTGGCTTTAGGAAGCCACAAATACGCTCGGGCAAACGCGTCCATGCCTTTCTTGCGAGAGGCAAATTCATCGACTCTCGAACAAATTCTCCGGAGTACCGCGAGTAGTCAACCATCACTTCTAGAGTTAGACAATCTATCAATAGCCCACACCAAGGAATGTAGTCGCGGCCTTCTTCGCTCTGATACGTCCTCTTCTCAACGATCGCACCGTGCGTGAAATTACTCATCGTCTTTTCTGCATTCAAAGTACATCCATGCTTCTCGAACCCTTGTTTGCACGCGTCAATGAAATCTGCCGCCTGCTTCTCATCCGTTGCGATTAGGAGCATGTCGTCCATCCATCGGCAAACCGTTGAACATTCAGTACAGAACCGACTGATGAGTTTGTACTCTTTCTCGAGGTGACCGTAGAAAAGACTGCATAAGAGCGGAGAAACGATTGACCCCTGAGGGATGCCGACCGTTTGCAACAAGTATTGACCTCTAGCACTCACAACGTTTTCATGCAAGTGCGCGCGCAAGAGAGGCAGAATGTTTTCCTCCGAAATGTGTTTTGCGAAACCAGCATCGACGACGATAGAGTGCTTACTTTCTCCCTTGAGAGCAGTGACCGACCTTGCTTTGGTCGCGTCGTCTGTACTCGGTACGAGCGGACCCGGAACGTTGTCGGGTTTGTCGCGAGGCAATGAAGAAATCGATTTCTTATACTTGGCCTCACCGTTGGGTTTCACGACTGCGTAGTGCAGCGTTTGATAACAAGAACTCGATATGAGTTCTGTGGTGACGCGCTCCAGCATTTCAAGCGGCAGGTTGTCGAATGCACCTGTGATGTCTGTCGCGATGATGTAGGCCTGCTTGCAACGTCCAAACAAACGTTGGCGACGAATCGTGCGCAGACACGGGCCGAGGCGAAGCAACGCGCCTTGGTAATCACCGACAGCTGCACCCATGATGTCAGGATTGGTGATTGTTTCATGGTGCAAAACGTCCTGTACATCTTTCAAACGCGCGTTGATAGCCTCAAATCGTTTCAACCGTTGTACGTGAATCTTGCTCGACTTGAGCGTGACAGTCGTCGGTTTGTTCAGGGTTGCGATGGGGCGAAGACCCGACGTCTTCGGGAGAAAACGCATGTTTGAAAACCCCAAATTCGCAGCGTTTGCTCGTTCCAACATGTTCGTGAACTGCTTCGCACTGAGACGCTTGTAAGACGTCTGCTCCAATTTCTGTAGCGTGGCCGTCACAAGACGAACCCAGACCCCTTTTCTGTAAAAGAATATTCTGTTCTTCGTTGTCTGTGCATCGGTCACGTAAAAATGAGCCCTGATTACGGGAAACACGATCTCGGTGACGAGCCAACTCATCCACTTCGTCACCATCCTCCGTTGACTCGCTTCGGCTTGACCGGCGTTACCGGCATTCGTCGTCTCCGCCTTGAAACATTTGAAATCGGACGTGCGAACTCCTTGCATGAGTTCGTGTAGAGTTAAACGCTCGTACCGGCGCATCGATACAATCCTCTGTACCGATTCTCTGAGCTTGCTCTGCGTATCCTGGGACCCGAGCAGTTCGGCGGGAACGATGCTTTCAAGAACCTTCCACACGAAAACAGCGACGCCGCGCGGCGGAGTGTACGAGGACAAAAGCGATTCTTCGCTCACTGTTTCGATTTTCTTCGCGGACACGACCAGTCCGCGAGGCATGGGTGCGTACTTATTCAGGAGTCTCGCGAAAGGACACCGCCTCGTACGTTCCAACATCTCTCGCAGCGCCGGTAACAGCTTTGTTCGATACTTTCTCGGTATTCGGTACGTGCTCTTCGCCCTATTGAGCGCTTGGACTGTCTTATGTCTCTTCGACGCTTTGATCAGTTTTTTCGGCTTGAAAATCATATGGTACAATCTTCGCGATCCGCGCACGCCCGTTCCGTTGCAACGCAAAGGATGGGAAGACGGGAACCCAGGCTTCTTTGTAAAGCTCGAACGGAACATGAAGACTCCTCTATCGAACACCTGATCGGCGAGTTTAACGACGTTATCACGCGATGCGTTCGACGTCCGACGCACGCTTCGTCCACTTTTCACGTCATCGCTCCCCTTTTTGCACGCTTCGGGATCAGCACGTACATCAACGCTCGACGGTTCTTCTGTCTTTCGACGTTGCTTTGCGGCATGGCGGCGAAACCAGCTTGGCTTCCTAAACGACTTCTTCGTCGACTCGGAAGCGTGCGGTTCGTCCGGTTCCTCCTGTGTCTGCATGATGTCTTCGCTGCTCGACGCTGACACCGCGTCTTCATCGCGCACGCAAGCGCGACCGTAAAGATCGCTCAATCGAATGACCTCTCGAACGTCGGCGGACGAAATGAACGGATTCGCGGTTAGCGTCGGCTCTTGTTCACACTTCGACTCCATCACTCTATCGCTCGATTCGATGCTGTGTGCTTCGTCGCTAGCGCGTTTCTTTTCCGACCGTTGTCGCCGTCTCTTTTGCGCTCTATCTTTACTGGTCGCCATCGCCTTCGCCACCGCCCTCTTCCTCCTCGTGTCTGTCATCGGGTACCCGCAAATCTGCAGCAAAGGCGCGTCGTCATCCGAGCCCACCCGTACGAACACGCTGCAATACAATAAAATGTACATCATCATTCCCGATCCAACTCGCTCGCAGAACGTCTTCCAAAAAGGCGACTTGAACGCCTCATACGCGCTCGAGACGCACCGCACGCTCACCGCCGTCGAACTCCGCAGCGGCGTCCCGTCCCTCTCGCGTTCCGTCCTTCGACACATCCCCTTACACAACACGTTCTTCGGGCTCGCCGACGCCCGAAACGAATGTTCGATCGCCGATTGCACGACATCCGCGATATCTCTCCCATTTTCCTCCACGATCCTCTCCGTGATCATCGGCGCCGCGTTCGACGCGAACGCGTACGTCGATCGCGACACCGCCTCCGCGTACGCGTCGTCGTCCCCTCGTCGACGAAGTATCGGCGGCGCTCGTCCGACGTTCGCGCAAAGATCCTCGACGAGTTCCTACGAATCGATCACCGCGTCTCGTCAGTCACCTTCGCGTCTCGTCGGTCGCCCTCGCGCGCGCGCGTTCAAACCGGGCACCCGCGTCGCCGCTCGTCTCTGAATCGACGACGCCGTGTCTGGACGCGCGCGCGCCGCACCTCGAGCGTTCGCACGCGATCGTGCGTCGCCGTGAGCGCCAACGGCGGACGCGCGCGACGTCGCCGCGCATCTCTCGCGCGCGTCTCGCGCGTCGGCGCCGCGCACGCGCGCCGCGCGCGCGCGACGTCGACGCGCGCGAATGATTTTTGAATCTTCGACGCGCTCGTCGGCGCCGCGCCGCGCGCGCGTTTCGACGGCATCGCGCGCGAGCGCGACGGACGCGCGTCGTCGTCGGTGTCGACGTCGTCCCCCGCGCGCGCGATCGATCGACGACGGCGACGACGGCGGCGCGCGACGCACTGCGGCGCGTCGACTTCACGTCACTTCACGGCATGCTGCGCGTCGTCGCCTCGGCATCCGCCACCGCGGTCGCGTGCGCGGGCGCCGTCGTCGGGTACGGCTACGCGCTCCCGCCGCGCGCGTGCGCGTGCGAGACGGTGAGCGCGCGCGCGCGAGAGGCGGCGTACGAGCGCGAGGCGGCGAGCTTCGACGACGCGGTGGCGTCCTCCGAGTACTGGTCCGGCATCGAGCGCATGCGCGCGCGGCTCGTGTACGCGGCGCGAGGGGAGGTGTTGGAGGTGGCGTGCGGTACGGGGCGAAATTTTAAGTACTACGATCCGACGAAAGTGGTGGGCGTGCGCGCGATGGATGCGTCCGCGAACATGGTGGCGGAGGCGTCGAGGAAGCTCCGAACGTCTCAAGGGACGACGGTGGCGACGACGGTGACGCGAGGCGACGCGCAGGCGATGCGAGAGGTGAAGAGTGGGACCATGGACACGGTGGTGGATACCTTTGGGTTGTGCTCGTACGATGATCCCGTGGGGGCGTTGCGAGAGATGGCGAGAGTGACGAAACGGAACGGACGCGTGTTGCTCATCGAACACGGGAGAAGCGACTACCGGTGGTTGAGCAACATCTTGGATCACTTTGCGGATGCGCACGCGAAGCGATGGGGATGTTATTGGAATCGAGACATTCTCGCGCTCGTCGAAGACGCCGGACTGGAGGTGACAGAGAAGACGAGTCATCATTTGGGGACGACGTTTGTCATCGAGGCGAAACCTCGCGCGGCGAGTACGTGAATCGATTAGTTTATTAGACAAATTAAATGCTGCTAACGTGCTGTAACTTGGAATGTACACCTAATAGTACCCGACGGAGAAAATAGTGCGGAATCCTCCTAAAACGGCGATGACGAAAAAATACGTCACCGAACCGGTGAAAATATAGGAATCAAATCGATCCAGCAGACCGCCGTGGCCCGGAATCAAGTTTCCGCTATCCTTCATCTTCGCGTTTCTCTTCATGACGCTCTCCAGCAAGTCACCGAACACAGAGGTGAAGAACACCGTCGCGCCTAAGAATGCACCTTGGGCACAACTTCCAGGCCAACCCATCACGACGAACAACAGCGCGCACGCACCGGTGCACGCCAACAAACCGCCGACCGCTCCCTCGACCGTCTTGTTTGGGCTCACCGCCGTGAGCTTGTTCTTACCAAAACTTTTTCCGAACGCGTACGCGCCGACGTCGGCGCTCACGACTGATAACGCGATCGTGATCGTCGCGGCGAGGCCCAGAGACCATATCTCGGGGCCACCGAGCCACGCCGGCCAGGAATTGAGCAGACTCCCCGGCGCCGCGAGCGGCACGCCGCTCATCCCGCGAAGTTTCACCCAAAACGTCGGGAGGAAACCCGCATAAATCAAGCCAAACAGCGAGGATGAAAATTCGTTAAAGTGCGACTCTTCGTTGACGATCAAAGCGGCGGTGATCGCGGTGAATGAAATCACGGTCGCGACGATGATGGAGGTCATTCTTCCGCCCGTGTAGTGCAAAAGGAGCGGAAGCGACGCGCACGCCAACGCGCACAACTTCATGCACCACGCCGGCGGTGGATACGGAAGTTCTTTATTCATCGCTCGCACCATGGTGAAATACTCCAAACACGCGGCACCGTTAAACGCCGCCATAGCGATCGCCCACGGCCACCCACCCGCGAAAATCACCACCGCCGCCGCGCTCAGCATGAACACCGCGCTGACGGTGCGCTTGACCAGGTCGGACGCCTTCTTCGGCGTCTTCACGGGCGCCCCCTCCGCGGCGTCCGACGCGGCACCTCTCGCGACGCACGACCGTCTCTCTCCCACGACGTCTCGATCCATCATCCAACCGGCGCCCAGACTCGACGCCGCGCATCGTCGAGTCGTCGTCGTCGCGTCGACGCGACTCCACCCCCTCTGTCCAACCAACCCTGAAGCGCGCGCCACCGTTCGCGCGCGTCCGACGTCCGCGCGCGTCTCCACCACCGCGCGCGCGCGCGCGCGCACGACGCCTCGCATCATCCCACCTCGCGCGACGCGCGACGCGGACGTCGACGTCGTCGAGGACGACGACCGCTCGACGACCCGCGTGACGCGCGGATCGACGCGGCAGCCCCGCGCGCCGGCGATGGATGCGAGCGACATGACGGTCGCGCGCGAGCGAGCGAGCGAGCGAGAAGAAGATGAAGCGAGGGAGACGCGCGCGCGCGAGCGACGCGACGACCGACGCCGACGCGCGGCGCGGAACGACGCACGCGGCGACAGGGGGGAGCGACCGAACGAATGCGTGAATGCCGATAACGACGAGGATTAAAAACACACGGCGGAGATTTGAAAAGTGCCATAATCAAGGTGGTGTCGAGCCCGTGTGGTGGTCGTCGTGTGGTCGAGGGTGTGGGAGATAACATTTTGTGGGGCGTGTGGAGCGTATTGTGGTGGATTCGAGGCTATGTATGTAACCCTGTGTAGGGTTTACGGGTGCCGCGCGCGAGAGATCGTCGGAATGCACACGTGCGCGACGCGTGGGGCGCCTCAGTGTCGCGAGCACACGCGCGCGACGCTCGAGGTGACTCGCCGGACGGGTGCGCGTTAACCGTCGGCTGTCGCTCACCGCTCACACCCGGGAACTGCACGTCGCGCACGGCAGAACTAGGCCTAGATCACCAGGTCGCGGGGAAGGGCACACGGGGGTCGGAGGGACTCTTGACCAATCAGGACTCAAGGAGGGTGTTCGATTCGGGGCGAGATGTCGGGCGCGGGCGGCGCAAACGGGTCGAAAGGTCCCGGCGCGAGCGTCCAACACCGATGGAGAACCTGGCAATCGGACGAAGACATTCCTCAGCGCAAGGAATTGATTCAACACATGTGCGTGCGGCGTCCGTCGGCGGGTGAAACTCGCAAGAACACGCGATCTTGAGTCGCGGGGTTTAGGGCTTCCTTGAAACAGCTCGAACGCGCGCGACGCGAACGGATGCAAATGATGGCTGACCTCGCGCTCGTTTTACTCGGTGCAGATTGAAAATCTTTAAACAGAGAAAGCCAGATGTCACAAAGGAATGGCAACACAAGTTGCCGGACTTTGTGCTGCGATTAGAAGAGGCTGTGTACCGCGGCGCGCGAAGCAAGGTGCGCAGTTTATCCGACCGACTTTGAAATCGATGATCGATCGGCGCCTCGTCGATGATCGCAGCGATCGCTGAACGATGAAGACTGACGATTATTCATATTCGCATCCGTTCGAACGGAACAGGAGGAGTACTGCGATCAAGTGACGTTGGAAGCGAGACTCCAAGCGGTCGCTCGCATCATGATTCAGCGCCAAGGTATGCAACAGGGACGTGGGGCAGCCGCGAGCGCAGCGTCGCGGCAACAAATGGGAGCGTTGTTTTCGGGAGTAGGCGGTAATATGCCGCACGTTCAGCAACAGCAGCAGCAGCAGCAGCAGCAGCAACGGATGATGATGGCTGGTAATAGAATGTTGCCGAACGGAGCGCCCATTTTACGAGGCGCCGCGGCGGCGCAAGGACAATACATGGGTGGATCGTCCCAGATGATGGCCGGCGTGCCGCCTGGAACGATGATTCCGACACCAGGGGTCGGTAACAACGCAATGATGGGAAATGGGATGGCACCGCCAGCTAAGGCGCCGGCTGCGAAGGGAAGAGCTAAGGCGCCGTCGAAGGCGAAAAAGTTGACCAAGGCGCAGCAAGCCGCCGAGCTCAAGGCGCAGCAGCAGATGATGGCGCAGCAGCAGATGATGGCGCAGCAACAGGCAGCGATGAGAGGTCGTCAACAAGCTGGCATCAACGTGGCAAACTGGCGAGACATCAACGACGCCGACTTGCGGAAGGCGTACATCGTCAAGCAGCAACGATGGCTTCTGTTCTTGCGTCACGCGAGCAAGTGCCAAGCGGCTGTCGGAGAATGCCCGTACACGCCCAACTGTCACGTCGCGAAGCAACTTTGGGAGCACGTGTTGAAGTGCACGCTCACGTCGTGCAACTACCCGCGCTGCATTGCGTCGCGCGAGTTGTTGAAGCATCACCAAACGTGTAAGGATGCCGGGTGTCCAGTGTGCGGCCCTGTTCGCAACGCCATGCTCAAGCAACGACAACAAGCTCAAATGCAAATGGCGCACGGCAACAAGCGTATGAAGCTCGACGATGATCCGACGCGTGGGCAACTCATGGTCAAGGGCACGAGTGGTCTTAGCAAGGAGCGCAAACCGGGCGGAGAAGGGACGTCATTGATGGAGTGTTTCACGCCGGAGGAGATTCGGACGCACCTCGCCTCTTTGCGCTTGGCGGATAAGGAGAAAATTCAAGGTCAGGGGCAACCGAGCGCACGTCAACTGCAAAAGGAAGCCGAACGTGCTGTTGCGAACGCAACCGAGAGTTCATGCAAGGCGTGCGGCGTTGAGAGGTTGACGTTTGAACCGCCGCCGCTGTACTGCTACAGTTGTTGCGCGCGCATCAAGCGAGGACAGGTGTTCCACCACGTGCCGAGCGTCATGGGCGAAGTACGAAGAGATGCCTGGTGTAACCCTTGTTACAATGCGATTCAAGGTTACGTCAGCGTCGAAGGGCAGCAATTCCCGAAGCAACAGCTCGTCAAGAAGAAGAACGACGACGATTTGGAAGAACCTTGGGTGCAGTGCGATTACTGCGAAGACTGGTACCACCAAATTTGCGTCTTGTTCAACGGCCGAAAGAACGAAGGTGGCTCTGCACCGTTCACGTGTCCGAACTGTATTCTCTCGCAGCTTGACAAGGGAGATCGCAAGGTCACTGTCGAACGTCCGTCTTCGCAGCAACCGGCTAACGCGCTTCCGAAGACAAAGATGTCAACGTTTTTAGAGGAGCACCTTCAGGAAACGCTCGCCGCCGAACGCGAAGAGCGCGCGAAGCAGCTCGGCGTCCCCGTCGAAAACGTGCCGACGGCGGAGGGTCTCACGATTCGAGTCGTGTCGCAGACGATGAAGCAAGTGGACACCAAGTCGCAATACCTCGCGGCGTTCAAAGACGACGGCATTCCCGCGCACTTTCCGTATCGCTCGCGCGTCATTCTTCTCTTCCAAAATCTGGATGCGGCGGACGTGTGTTTGATGGCTATTTATGTTCAAGAGTACGACAATGAGTGCGCCGAACCGAATCGTCGGCGAATCTACCTCTCTTACCTCGATTCCGTCAAGTACTTCCGTCCGGATAACGTCACCGTGGCCACCGGCGAAAACTGCGCGCTTCGAACGTACGTCTATCACAACATCTTGATCGCGTACCTGGACTACGCCAAGAGGCGCGGTTTTACTTCGTGTTTCATCTGGGCGTGTCCGCCGTTTCAAGGAGATGATTACATTCTGTACTGTCACCCCAAGGTGCAGAAGACGCCGAAGGCTGACAAGCTGCGCGAGTGGTATCTCAAAATGCTCCGATCCGCCCAAACGCGCGGCATCGTCATGTCGACGTCGAACGTCTACGATGAATTCAGACTCGGCAATCAAAATCACGACATTCGTTGTGCGACCGAGTATCCGTACTTTGATGGTGACTACTTCTCCGGTATCGCGGAGGATTGGATCACGTCCATCAACAAGGAGCTTGACGAAGCAAAGAAGCTCGAGGCGAAGACGAAGGCGTCCAACGTCAAGATTAGCGCTCGAAAAGCCGCCAAGGCGAAGAGTGGAACCATCGCACCGGATGCGAAACTCAACAAAGAGCTCATGAAGAAGCTCGGGACGACGATCAGCAACATGCGAAACGATTTCATCCTCGCGCACTTGGTTCACCAATGTTTGAGTTGCCGAAAGACTATCGCGGGCGCCAACCGGTATTACGCCACTGAAGGTACGCCCTTGGTTTTGTGTGAGGATTGCAAAGGCATCGAAGATGCACTTCCCGAACACGAAAAGCGATACGCCGGTCGCGCGCTCGAGTGCGAAAAGTGTGAAGACATTCCTGAACTCACCAAGGAGGAGAAGGAGAGCGAGGAAAAGATGGAGAGCGAATTCTTTGACACGCGTCAAGCCTTCTTGTCTTTGTGCCAAGGGAATCATTTCCAGTTTGACTCGCTTCGTCGCGCCAAGCACACCACCATGATGGTGTTGTACCACCTCAACAATCCGTCCGAGCCGGCATTCGTCGCTTCGTGCAACGTGTGCTCGCGAGAGCTCGAACCGGGCAAGGGGTGGCGCTGTGAGACGTGCCCCGACTTCGACATTTGCGACACTTGCCGCGTGCGCGTCGGTCACCAGCATCCACTCATGCGGCAAGGCCGCACCGTCGGCGATCGCTCCGCTATCTCCGAGGCTGAAAGACAAAGTCGTCAGGCGCAAATCGAACGCACCATGGAGCTCTTGCTTCACGCCGTCAGATGCAGAAAGAGCCCGTGCGACAACTCGAACTGCGCCAAGATTAAGCAACTTCTTAACCACGCTTTCACGTGCCAGATCAAGACTGCCGGCGGCTGCCCGCTCTGCCGAAAAACGTGGACGCTTTTACAGATTCACTCGAAGCAATGCATGGACGACAACTGTCCGGTGCCAAAGTGCAGAGAACTTAAAGAGTACCGTCGTCGCGGACAGGAAAAGATTGAAGAACGACGACGAGAACAATATCGCCAATACCTCAACACGGCGAGATGAGCGTACAACGCACACTTACATCCATCGCACCTGCGAACAAAAACAACATCGTATTCAACGAAACTTAGACTTGCGTTTCAAAAAAACATTGTAAAAACAAACGACGCGACGTTAGCAAACACAACCGACCAACAGCTCAAACGACAACCGCCGTTCTCGTCATCTTCGCGCGCGCGGCGTCATGTCGCTCGACCCAGACGACGACCCGGAAGAGACCGAACGCGTTGATAGGTCTCGGCGATTGCGTGTGCACAGCTCGGCGCGCGCGCGCAACGTCGAAGGTGAGTCCGAATCGGCGAGCGAGGAATCCGAGGAGGACGAGGAGAGCGTCTCCGAGGAGGAAGGCGATTTCGATGGGCTGGAGCTGTTGAGAACCGGTCGCCTCGCGGAGACGGTCGTCGCGTACGAGCGCTCGACGTCGCGAGAGAACGCCGCGACGAGTCGTCAAGAGGCGCGAGAGATGTTGGAGGACTTGGAGGCGGCGAAACGCAATCCGACCATGGCGGCGTTTCTTCGCATGGGGGAGGTCGGCGACGTGGCTAAACGACGTCGAAGGAGTCGGAAGAAGAAGACGGCGCGATCGAAGCGCATGCTTGAAGCGGATGAATTGATGAGCGATGCGACGATACTGTACGCCAGAGGCGAGTTTGCGGAGGCGGTCAACAAACTACACGCCGCCGTGGTGAAAATACCGAACTCGAGTGAACCGTACGAACAGTTGGCGCTCGTGTACGAGGAAACGAACAACTTAGAAAAGGCTTTAGACTGTTACTCCCTGGCCACGGCGGTAAAGCGGCGCGTGGATCCTTCGATATGGTATCGCATGGCGACTATGGCTGTCAACTTGAACAAGAAAGAGTACGCGTTGCATTGTCTGTCGAAAGCTTCTAGATCGGATCCGCACAATTATGAAAATAAAATGGATCAAGCGACGCTGTATCAAGATTTGGGCGATACGAAGAAGGTGATCGAACAACTGGAGTGGGTGCTCAGAGATGACTTGCCTCTGCTCGACGGAGGCCTGTTGCGGGATGCGTCGGTGATGCTCGCCAAGTCGTATTACGCTGTCTCCATGCGCGACAGAGCCGAATACGCACTCGAGCGCATGATCGAAAAACACCTCGAGCACGTCGATGCCACGGTTGTGAACATTTTAATCGAGCTGAAGATGGAATCGCACAAGTATGCTGAGGTTCTTGCTATAGTGGACAAGGCGCATGCGAATATCGTTGAAAGATCAGAGGCCGGAAGAATCCCGCTAGATATCTCTGTGAAGCTAGGGCAGTGTTTACTTTACGAAGGACGCACCGATGAAGGCTTGAAACGGATATTTGAACTGTTGGGACATGACATTACCGAGTTTGACGACTTGTTTTTTGATGGCGGAAACACGATGATGGAAGTTGGTTTACCCTCGAAAGCAGAGGTTTTGTTTCGAGAATTGCTTACAATAGAGGAATACGATAATATTGATATATGGCAACGACTGGAGACGTGCATTCAACAGTCAAAGGGAAATGAGGGTGTGATTGAGTTTTATGAGTCACTGCACGACAAGCATCCCAGCGATGTTTTTGTAGCGGTGTCGCTTGCCGATGCCCTCTCGAACGTCCAGGATGACGAGTGCGTGCGGCGAGCATCATCGCTCATTTCAAATTTGGATGAAGTGGAAGTTCAAAAGTATGGTATATTTTTGCGCGTCACAGCTTTACAACGAAAGTTGTTGACCACAGACGAACTCATGGTTCTCATTCCGTCCGCGTTGAAACTGATGGCAGATTTGATTGAAAAGAGATCGCAGCGTAAACTTCAGCGCACAGGTAAAGCGGGCGATAATTTCGTTGATGACAACGTTAGAATATCCGACGACGATGTTTTCGCGAGCATCATCAGTGGGGCAGAGGTGGCGCTACGCCTTGGGAGGTTTGAGGACTCTGAAAAAATTGTGAATGACGCGCTTTCATTCTCCGCGGGAAGCGTCCTCACTCGAGAACAAACGGCGTCACTGCGATATTTGAAAGCTCTCATAGCGCACGCGGTGTGTGATTTTTCTGAAGCGGCGAGTAATTGTAGAAGTATTCTTGAAGTGTTCCCAACTTCGGTGACCGTGTGGAATATGCTGATGCAAATGGCGGTGAATTATCCTCGCGCGTTGAGCGTCGGGACGTCGAAACTCGCCAAGCGATTAGTCGCCAGTAACGTGGACGAACAAACGCGTAAGCGCGTCATAACACTCATGGCTTCCGGACACGTTCACTCGTGGAACAAAAAGTGGTCCATCGCCATGCACAACTTTCTCACCGCGTTGTCATTCGCGCCGAACGATCAAGAAGTGTGTCTATCCGCGGCGATCTCTTTGCTTCACATGGCGACGAGAAACTCAAACGAGCACCAGCGCCACGCTTTGGCCCTTCGAGCGATCGTTCTTTTAGAGCGCTCGGCCGAGTTAAATTCTGCGCACTCTCAGGAAGGTCTATACAATTTAGCGCGAGGTTTCCACCATCTCGGTTGGTCGCACCTCGCGCGTCCGCTGTATGAAAGGTGTTTAGAGACTCCGGTCGCTGACGGCGATGATATTCGTCCGCCCGTGAGTCTCGCGCGCGAAGCTGCGTATAACTTGTCACTCATCTACCGCAAATCGAACGCAAACGGTTTGGCGCGCGCAATTTTGCGCAAGTACATGACGTTTTAAAGCACCGGCTGCGTCATTAGCGACGATCACGTCAACATAGTAGCGATTTGAAATGTACTAGTACAATGTATGAATTATTGAAACTATACACGCGAGATCTAGGACGCGGATGGTTACTTTTCCCTCTTGAAAAGACCGGCTATGCGCGACGCGAGCTCAGACGTCGTCGAAGGCACACGCCTCAACGTCGGCACGGGCGCTACCATGCGTGCCTGCAACTGAGCTCTCACGTTATTCAGTTCCGACTCGAGTCGCTCGATCGTCTTCGCTTGTTCCGTGATGATTGAACACAACTTGATGACTTCCGACGACATCCCATCCGACAACCCATTCTCTTCCTTTCGTGCTGCCGACGGCGACACCGCCCCTATCATGCTCCCGAACATGTCGATTCCACTCGCCGGTGGTTTCATCGTCGCCGTCGCGATCGTCTCCAATCGAGGGCTCTTCATGGACGATAACGGACGCGGTGTCTGCGGCTGCGCTCCGTACTTTCGCTGATTCATGATGTACCCCGTCGTGTTCATCGGCTTCTTCGGCGTCGCGCGCTTCGTCCCGGACTTCTTCGCGCTCGAACGATGCTTCTTGACGCCACCGTTTGAGACCGACTTGGGCGTCTTGGGCGTTTTGGGCGTCTTAGGCGCGGCCTTCCCGTTCGGCGTCTTCGTCGAGGCCGTTGGTGCCGACTTCTTACCCCCGGTGGGCGTCTTTGCGAGCGCCGCGCGCGTCGTCGCTCGGTTCGTCGGCGCCACTTTCTTCTTCTTATTGTTCGTTCGCGCGGGCTTCGTTTTCTTCGTCATGACGATGTGCGTCGGCCTCGAGTCGGAGAGGCGCGATTTGATGCGATGGGCTCGGGACGCGCCGCTCGACGGGACGAGCTGAAAGATAGACGCGTCGTCGTCGTCGTCGACGACGACGAACGGTGGGACGAAGGATTCAACGCCTAGAATACAGTATGTTACAAAGTGTTTCGCAAAGTCTAAGCGAGCGTGGGAGACCAAAGACACAATCGGCCGTCGACTAATCCCACAAGTAAGCACTCGTCGCGTCCGACGGTTTGTATGGAGGCGACACCTACGTTGGAGACGCTGATCTGCGCGCGAACCGAAAGGTCGTGAGACAAGCGCACGGTGATGTCTCCTCGACGATTACCGATGAGCACGTGTCTCTCGTCTCGCGTGACGCACACGGCGTCGAACGCTTCGTGTCGATTGGCTATTTTCGCCAGCGTCGCGCCGTTGACGTCGTGCACGGAAAGCGCGCCGGCGACATCGCACGCACACACGACGAGAGATGACTTGGAGAGGAACGCGATCGACGAGGGTACACATCCTTGTGGTGTACGCTCGAGCGCTCGAACGATGCGTCCATCCCTGATATCGTGCAGAATGAGTGTTCCATCGGCGCTACCGCTCGCGACCAATCCGAGCGGAGCGCTCACGGCAACGCACGTGACAGCCTCGTCGTGACCGAAACAGATCATTTTGGGTTCGATTTCGAAGCCACGCACGCCTTTGCTGAACCTCCAGCCGCTCTGTGGGAATTTCAAATCCCAAATGGCGAGCGTTGTATCACGACTGCCGGTGACCACGACGATTTGGCGCGTTTGTTTGCCGTATTCGTCCCACGTTCGGTAACCGGTCCACTCACACACGGCAACGCACGTCGTCACGTCGCGATGCGTGCTGACGCGCTGGATTTCACGACGTTCGTCGATGTCGTACATGCGCATGCTGCGATCCCAGTGTCCGACACTGAGCAGAACTTTTCCGTGAAGCGCAAAGTCAAGGCTTTGCGCAAGCGCAAGCGAATCGACGCCCACATCGAATTCACCATCGAGTCTCAAAGATGCGTCGTTTTCGAGAGTGTACGCGAGCTTGGGATCATCATCACCCACTTGCTTTTCGTGCGCGGCATGGATTTTGTACACAGAAACGTCTCGACCACCATTCATGATCATCGCCCGCGAGCCGAATACGGAGACGCTCACGACGCTCTGCGCACCGAGAGCCTGCGGCGTTCGACTTCCCGCGCCGACATCCGACGCCAACTTCAGAGACTCCGGCGACAACGATGCCACGGTCTCGGTCGGGTGTCGAGGCATGCGAGGCAGATGCGGGTGTCTGAAAATTTGCGTCGGCGTTTGGCCAAAGTTGACAATTTGCGTCTCGATGGCGTTTCGTTGTTCGTCGTCCTCCAACGCATCCATGTCCACCGCGCCTTCGTACGTGAGGTAGTAAAACACGTTGAAACGTTCGACCGCCGTTTGCCCGCGCTGTGCATGCCCGAAGATCAAATCGATCCATTTATGCAAGTTTTCACTCACGTGGTCTGATTCAAGCGCCGCGCGCATGACGCGCGTAAATTCATGTCTCGACCCCTTCGCCCACGGAGGCAAAACTACGTCGTTGATGGCATGTCCATCTTGACGTTTCCCGAGCTTTAAAGAATTACTATTCACGAGGAACTCTGACGAATAATAAAACTCTGGGATGAGTTCTTTCACGTCGGCGGAGGATTCGTTGCACGCGGCGAACGTCTCGGCGACGGAGTGAAACAAACGATCCGCGCGATCAAAACGATCACCCTGCAACGCCCTCGCGAGTTTGGTGTACGGTTCCATGCGTAATAGAAAGAACAACACGATGGGCGATGACGAGTAATGACTTCCGTAGTGAAACGGCGGCGTGTCCGGGTCGTCGGCGAGTGACTCATACCGTTCGACGAACCGTTTCAATCGCTCTGTGTTGAGCGCGCCCACCGGTTTACCCAAATCTCGAAACACGGACGGGTCATCCAAATCGATCGTCTCGGAATCGTACTCTCGCAACACCCAGGGAAAGATCGGGTACTGACTCAGATCGTGCAGTGTCCGACCGGAGTACATGTTGAGCGCCATGAGATAATCAAAAGTGCTCAGTTCTCGTTTGCGCCAGAGTTCCGTTGCGCGTTGCGCGGCGTCGGCTTTCGCGCGTCTGTTCATGAGCGTGGCTCCCGTCGCCGACACCACTCGAGTCGCCGCGTACCGCGCCGATTTCTTCGAGTCGAACGCGAAGAATGCGCTCGTGTGATCGGAACAGTGCATCTCGAAAGCCTTGTGTTGCAGTCGATAGCGCATGTGATGGACTTCGATGACGTCGTGCACGCTCCAGCGCCAGAAATTTTCCGTGTGTTCTTTCGTCGACTCCGCGGTGCGATCGGCAGCGAAGACGATCGCGTCACGGCTGATGTTGAGTTTACCCGGTACGGTGCGAGTGAACGTCACCAGCGTCGACGTGGTGCTGAAGACGACTTTGCTTTGGTTATGCATGGCGTCTTCTTTATCCATCGCGAGCTTCTCCACCAACTCTTCCGTCGTGTCGTCGACGTCCACGAAGTCTTTATCGGACTTTAACTTCCATTTTTGACCCATTCCGGCGAGTCGAACGGGCTGTATATCTTGTACCTCGGGCTGCGCGCTCGATTCTCCTTTTTGATTGTCGGGATACTCGACGAATTCGTAATTGCGCTGCAGTCGAGGACGGCGCATTGACGCATCCTCGGAGAGATCGAGCTTCCATCGATGATCCTTTTCGCGCGATTCGGATGACCACGCGCCGCGTTCGCTCTGCAAACCACGTAAAACTCTCGACCATCGACGCGCGAGGACGTCGCATCGCTCTTCAAAGGTGAGGCGGTACATGGCGCGTCTCGCGCGCTCTCTCTCGCACACCGGCGTCAATTTCGATTTTCGCGTCTCCAATAATGCCGCCTCCGCCTGCGTCTGTCTTTGCTCATGGCGCGTTCGTTCCGCTAAAAACATTTCGCTAACCTTGACCCGCAATTCCTTGACTTTTCTAGATTCTTTCGCCTCGTTTGCCGCGGCTTCCGCGACCATCTGCTCCGAGATCAAGTCGCGTCCATCCAAATGAGCGCACTCCTCTGCGTTATCTGAATCGGTGAGCAAGAGTCTGCCGACTTCAGACGCGAGTCTGACGAGATTCATCACGATGGTGATTCTTTCCGCGTTGTCCATCTTAAACGTTTCCGCATACCTCAACAGATCGGCGATGAACAAGTGCGCTCTACTTCTGAGTGTCGACGTGTCGAGTTCTTTGCCATTCTGGTCCAACAAAACCGGCGATAAGAACGAAGGGAGCAACCCGGTGCACACGTTCGCAGCTCTTTGTAAACGCTCCACCGGTGCGGCACGCACGTAAAGCAACGACAATCTGAACCCCAACCGCTGACAGGTTTCGCGCAGAGCTTCGGTGGACTCGACGCTATCGACGTCGTGCGCGCCGTTGCCAGCAAAGGGCAAATCGCGCATCATGCTCTTCGCTCTTCGATGCAACTTTTTGGCGACGGTTACGTTCTTAGCCGCGTCTTTAATCTCAGAGATATTTTCGGTGGACTCTCCCGAAGGCGTGATCGCGTCTAGCAAGTTCCACAAGTGATCGTAAAATTTCCACGAGACGTCGCCGAAATTGAACACGTCTCCCGAAGCCGTCGGAACGCCAAGCATAGCGGCCGTCGACGCCGTGTCGGAAACGATCGAGTCGAATATATTCAGCAGTCGAGCCAAGTTATGTCGACATGTCGGTGATTCTATGTTTTGAACCTCGGACCACTCGTCTTGTTCGTTCGGCGAGCGCGGCGGAAGAATGACGGCGAGCAAATCCGAAAGGAGCTCCTGTGCCAAATCTGATTCATCAGCCAAGACACCTCGTTTGATCAATATATCGACGACACCGAGCGTGTTCGACACGTGAAGATATCCTTCGTCGGTTTTGAGCACCGCGTGCGCGAGAAGAGCGGTGATCAAACGGCGAGCCATGGACACTTCCTCTCGACGCGATTCGCCGTCGCTCTCGCGAAGAACTGGAAGAATCCACGTTTGCCAACCGCGTTGCTCGAGAACGGCTTGCGCGTTAACGCCAGCTCCTTCAACGAGCTGCAAAAGCAGTTCTAATACACTTACGCGCATCTCTGAACTATCATCTGCGTTCATGAGACGTAATAAGACGCCCGCTGCGCCCGCGTTGATGATGCCCGGAACGCTTACACCGCTTTCGGGCTCTCTGTCCTTTTGTCGCGACTCGGGCGTGCTTCGAGTGACCCTTGCAAATAAACGCCCCGCCGCGGCTCGAACGCTGGACGTTTTGTCCAGTTTCATCTTGGCGGCGACCGTTTCGGCGGGAAGTGCCTGTCCACCGAGCAAAAGTTCAAACAACGCCGAGCGAGAATCTATGATGTCAAGCGGATACTTTTCGAGCGCATTTGCCACGGCTGTGAAAAATCCAACTTCAAAATCTTGGCTCGCCGTCGCGGTGAATTTACCGCCGAGAGTCGCGGCGAGCGCTCCTGCAGCCGCACCGAACGCGGTCGATACGTTCGACGACAATGCGTTCTTGGGCGCGTCGAGAGGAGGCATGAGATTCGCCAGCCAGAGCAACGCCGATGATCGCACGGCGCTCGTGCTCCTACTCAACGGCGACAGCGCGAGTAAAGGACCACCGAGCTTATTAAACGCGTGGTATAACGCCGGTTGGAGCGCTTCGCCCGGTTGCATGCACTCCACGAGCCATCTCAAAACACTACCAACCGTTTCTTCGTCGGCGCATTCTTCGATGACGTGCATGATGCTCTCCGCCGTTTGTTCGACGACTTGGTACGGCGCGCTGACCATCAACGCTTTCAAGACGTCGAGCAACGCTCGTCGACGCGTTTTACCGGTCATCCCAGGCGAAAGATCGAGCGCGTCTAGCATTTCGCTGAGAGACAAGTGGTATCGCAAACCGTCGGCGTGTCCAGACGCGAGACTGGAGAGGTACTTGGCGTGCGCGCTCTGCGTCTCGTCATCCGCGAGCGACCACAGATGCAAGTCCAACACTAATCCGACGGAGACAGATTCATTCTCCACGCCGCCCGCACGACGAAGTCGATCCAACGCGGGGAGTAATTCGGGACTCAGCGCGCCGCGCGCATCCTCGCGCAAGAGACTGGCGACGAGCGCGTACCCTTCACACGATTTCAACGTCACCTGATTAAACCTGCTGCCGTCGAGCAGCGCCACCAAGAGATCGACTCCCGCGCGCACGAACTCCTTCTTATTTGCAGAGACGCCGATCACGTCGGAGAATATTGGGAGCACGACTTGCACGCCTCCAAGGCAGTGGATGATGTCCTTGACGGATTTCGTGGCGCACACCTTGGCGCCGCCCATCAGCGCGTACTCGAAACGAGAGGCGGAACGTGCGTCCGTCTGACCAACTCTTCCGATGTAGTTGATGGCGCTCACGCTCACCGTGCGATGGTCAGAGAGATAGTCGCGCACCTCTCGCACCTCGACGACGTTCATATTCACCGTGGGGACGATTTGCTCAGTGTGCGATTCTGTATAGTTGAAGATGCCGGCGTACTCGGGTCCGAGCGCGTGAATCATGGCGACTCCGTTTTCAGGCATCGCGTCGTCGAACACGTGAATGGTGCCGACTTGACCGAAAAACGGAGACACTGGCGCGGTTTGATCCTCTAGGCTCGCGTCGAACGTCACGGATGCGATGCGACAGTGCGAAATCGTTTCGTTGGATTTCGTCGGATACTGAAGCTTCGCCTGACACAGCGCGTTCGTTCCGATAAAGACGCGTACGCTCGGTCTCGACATGCGACCCGATGAATGGACGACCGTCAAGAGCTTCCACTCGTTTTCGGCAGTCTTGGTCTCTATGGACACGACGTCTTCTGTGCCCTTGGCTCCTCGAATCCCAAGCGTGAGCGTGTTCGCTCGCAACTCGGCGAGTACGCCGTTACCGGCGGACGACAACAACGAGAAGAGCGGTACGGGACCCCCGGACGAAGGGAACTTTTCTACCCTGAACCACATCGAAATCGAATATCCATTCCGCGCGGATAGATTCATCTGTTTGTCGATATGAATGCCGCAACCGGAACCACCAAAATCAAAAAATGTCGACGGTCCGTCGTGGAGCGCCGCATTCGTGAGCATGCGCACAAGTCGCAATTTGTCATCCTCTGAGATCTCGTCGGTTTGTAACAGCTTGAACATGTGGCGCACGTGCTTGGTAGAGATGGAAAAGGAACTGCACAGGGCGATGACCTCGAGCACCGTTTGACGACGGTCGGTGTCCATGAACCACTCGAGCAAAAAATCCATCACGCAGGCGGCGTTCGCCGTCGCCCTAGACGTGACCGACGACGTGAGCGTCGTCCGCAACAACTGAATAAATTCATCTTTGAGCGAATCCGTGGCTCCGAATTTGTTGAAGAGTATCAGAGTCATCTTTAACGCCTCGGAATTTCGAAGCGAGACGTCGTCGAAGCCTCGACGCGCGTCCACGGTTCCGTCCACGATGAAATTCACGAGCGCGTCGTAGAGTTGCCGCGAGATGACATCCGAGCCTCGCGCCGATTGAATGGCGTCGATGAGCGTATCGTAGCCGACAGCTTGTTCAAATACAGACGACGACGCTCGCGAACCGGAAATTATCACTTGAACCGTCAAGATGACCTCCAACGCGATGTCTTCGCCGGCGTCTCCATCGCACAGAGCGACGACTTGTACGAACTCGGCGCCATCTTCGGACGATATCCACTCGCGAAGTCGGTGACCAGAACCGTTCGAGTTGTTAAGCATGGCGCGTAAACCGGAGAGCATCGCGATGACCAACGCATTACTGGTGGCTCGTGCTTTCGGAAGCGTCTGTATGAACCGACGAACCAGCGTGGACCACGCGTCGCGATGTGCCGCCGTCGTGTGAGGCGAGTGCGAACACAAACCGACCAACGAACCCACCGCGGATATGGCGAGATTGCGCGTGGCGTCGCACCACAATAAATGATTAAAGATGACATCTGCCATGCCGTCGTTATTCAGCGCGGACACCGCCAATTCATCCGAGACGTTCAAACACGTCGACATGGCGCTCAGAGACGAACCGAGCGCGGCGGACGACGCGAGGCTCGAGGGCTGGTCCATGAATGTGACCTCGTCGCACCCCCAACACTTGAGTTGCGCGTGTAATACACCCGCCAATCTTCCCGGTGCCTCCACCTCCGCTAAAGCCTTGCAGACGCTGCGCGTCGAATCTGTAATCAACAGTTCGAGCGCGCGGCAAAAACGAATGGTGACGGCTGGTTGCATCGCTCGACTCGTAATCACGCTCATGAGAACGTTACACTCGTGCGTGCAATCGCCCGCATCGCTCGCAATTCGACATGCGCCTAAGAGCAAGGCAGCTGTTTGTGTCTGTACGCGGTGCCTCAGCTCGGCGACGTCGGGGTCGACATCGTCCGTCTCGACGTCGTTTGCGTTTGGAATCGGTCCAAACGTGTCTTCGTCGAAGAGCAATTCCCACAGCCTCGCCCGACCCATCGCGCGTAAAACCTTGGGATTCAACGCCTGACTCAAAAAGTCCATGGCGACTGCGCGAACGCATAAGCGCTCGGCGGCATTCTCCGACGATTCGGATGAGTTCGAACACGCCTCGAACACGGAATCGATGATACATTTCGAGAGCAACTCATCCGCACCTTGCGTCGACCAACCTCCATCGTCGTGGTTGTCTTCCTGTAGCATGCAAACCAGTCTAGCGAATAACGCATGCGTGCGTCCATCGACAACGAACATTTGAGGCTGTAGAAGACACGAATCGAAGACATCTTTCGACCACGGCACGCCTGCTACGTACGTCGCCGATTCGTCCTTCGCGTCGCCGCTCGCATCGATTTGGCTAAATTTGCACGCCCCGCAAATCAGTCTCGCGAGTTGCTTGAACATACCGATTTCCTGTGCGCGTTCGATGTTCGCCTTGTTCCCGTGAAACAGGCGCCGCGCGATATCGATCGTCGTCAGAGACGATTCAAAGCTTCCCGCGTCCATTCGACTGTCGGCGTTCTCTTGAGCGATGAGACCTTCGAAAAACACGTCCACCCCGCCAGCCGCTATTAAACTCTTTTGAATCGTTGCGTCGATGTCCATGATGCGACCGATCGCCGACATCGCTCGTAGTTCGTTTTCTCGCGCGATGTCGCGCTCGTTTCCGTACACTCGAACGATCACGGTCTTCTCGACGCGCAACACGTCAATCAACGCGAGCAAAACGCCGTTCTCGTTGAGCGAACGCAGCGCCCATCTATCCGCTAAAAATGAATCGATCGCGCCGACGGCGCATTTAATGACCCTCTGTAAACAACGAAACAACGTGATGACTTCATCGTCGTCCCGCCCCGAGCTCAGAATGGCGCTCAACGCGAGCGCGCGCTGCGAGCACGTCTTGCACGCGCTCGCCAGTGCCCTTCTCGCGCCGCACTGTTCCATCGACACTCTGTTGTGCCGGGATCTCGCCATGATCTCCAACGCCTGAAAACTTTCCAATCCGACATGTTTCAAACGTTCGTCCAACGACGCCGTGTCCAACGTGCCCGAGAACGTTCGCTCGACTCGAGCCGGGAGTCGTGTCGCGTCCTCCACGGCGGCGTATATCACGGCGTGTGGGTGCGCCCTCGCGCACCCAATGTCCGTTTCATCGTGCGATTCGTCGTATCTCGGCATCCACGTCGCGTACACATCCGCGAACGCGCCGAAAAACGCATTCAACGCGTCCCTGCGCGCGTCGTCTTCGCCCACGGCGACGCCCGCGGCGACGTCCCACAGAAACACGAGCTCCGAATCCCGTCCCTCGTGAAACATCGCGTTCACGATGCGCGGCACGTCTTCGCACGCATCGCGCGCATCGCACACGTTCAAACCCTCCGTCGTTTCGCGCGATGTCGACGTCGACGCCTCCGTGGCGTCCGTTCGAGACGTTTGATTACTAGCCAAACGACGAATGAAGTTCATCTCTCGCGTCCCACCTCGCGCCTACGACGAACGCGACGTCCGCGCTCGAGGCGAGTGCCCCGCGCGCGTCGTTCCTCGCCTTTTCGCGCCCTCTGCGCGCGCGCGATGACGCGTCGAGGGATTGTGTGACGCGGAAAGAATGCGTCAGATTACAGTTGGCGCGTTGCGAGCGCTCGAAAATCGGTACAGACTAAAACATGAATGAAATGCAACGTCTCGCGTCCCGCGTGAATGTCTAAACGAACCATCATCGAGATGTGTCATCAATTCTTGCGTTTGGATCGGCGTCTTCGAGCGCCGATTCGGTGGTCTCGCCGCCGGATTTCGAAACATTTTTTGGTTGTTCCGGGAGTTGGACGCCGCGCGTGAACCAGCGGACGAATTCGTTAAAGCTGATTTCACCGGTTTCGTCCTTGTCCAAGAGGCGCATCGCCATGTTGATGTCGAGATCACTCACGGTGTCGCTTCCCAGCGCACCGAGGAGTTTTCTCAATTCTTCAGGCGACAGCGAGCCCGACGCGTCGGTATCCCACTCGGAGAAGACGTGCGCGATGCGCATCGCCTCGGCTTCGTCGATGGCGTAGTCTGCCGGGACGAACCCTTTTGACTGCGCGTTGCTGTACTCAAAGTACGCAGCCAGATTGTGAAGCGTACTTTTTTGCGTCGGCGTGATCAACTCGGCCTCGGCGACGAGGGCGTCGCGGAGCTTGTTCAACACCGTCACGACGTGGATCAAACTCGACGCGCGTTGAACGGTGGCGATCGACGGAACGGCACCGATGATGTGTTCGTCGTCACCGATTTTCCGCATCGCCTTGGTGAATTTGCGAAGATCGGACGCCTCGAATCGAATGGTCGAGTAGACGTACACGCTGAGAATGATCAAGTGCGCGACGGCTTCGATTGAAAAAATCGCCGCCGCCAGTAAGACGCAGAATTCTACGACGTAATCGAACACCATCGTCGACGCCACGGTGGGAACGTCTCGAGCGACGGAAAACGACATGACGATCAATGCCGAAGACATCAACGCGTTGAAAGCTGTCGCGGCTAATTCGATGAAAATCATCCCGAGACTTCTCTTCGCCACGGCGGCGCGCAAATCTCGCGGGTTCTCGATGCCTAAATCGACGAATCCTTTGGCGATGATCGCCGCCGTGCTCGGCGACAACGACGTCTGTAAGACGCGCGTCATCTCATTCACCGCATCGTCATCACCGAGCGCGTCGTCAATCGCGTCGGTCACCGCCTCTTCGGTTCTCGCCGTCTCCGTTCTCGCCGTCTCTCCTCCGCGTCGGCGACGGAGCGAGAGTCTCGCCGACGCGCGGCTTGCGGCTCGCGCGACGCGCGCGCTCGTCGAACGAACGATGGTATCCACGCGCATGTGTGCGTTCACGGCGTTCGGTTTCGTCGTCGTCGTCGCGCGCAGAAACATCGCGTCCGTCGACGTGTGAAGTTTCGTTCCCGAGACCGAGACGACGACGAAACGCGCTCGCGCGCGCCAACCTCATAAAACAAACAACGTCATCTCTCTTCGTATTACATCACCACAACACGCCCCTCACTCCGCTCTGATGCACGCGTCATCATCATACGGCGCGAAAATCAACCCACTCCCCATGTCCTGACGATCGAGCTGCACCTGATACGGCGCGTACTGTCCCGTCGGCCACGAGCGCCCGCGATACCAGTGCGCCACCACCGCGCCCGCCGCCCACCCGTCCTCCCCAGGACCGACGCGACACCGCACCCGCGTCCCGACCTCGAACCGCAATCGGTCCGTCGGCACCGGTCCGGGCTCTTGCGGTTCGGGTTCCGGCGGCCACGTCGTGGGCGTCCCGTTCGCCCAATCCGCGACCACCGCCTCCGGCGGCATCTGGCGCTCGACGTCCCCAACCTCCACCTCCTCCACCTCGCACGGGATCCCGAACGCGGTCCCGCACGCGTCGCGGTAGATGATGCGAATCACCGTGTCGATCGGCGCGCACTCGGGATCACCGCACTGAATCTCCGACACGTCCACGACGCAATCGCGCGCGTCGAGGTGCTCGCGAGGGAGTCGAGATTCCACCCAGGATTTCACCCGCGCGATGGCGTCGCGCTTGGCGCGTTCGCGGGCGTCGGCGGTGGGATCGGCGTTCGGGAGTTTGAACGGACCGCCGCCGCGCATCGTGAAGCGTGACACGTGGTGGATGAATTCGCGTCGCGTCGCGTCGTGGGCGCGCACGGGTGGTTCGGCGGTCGCGCGCGCGTCGGCGAGTGTGGGCGCGTCGGGCGCGAGCGAGGCGCGAAAGCCTTCGGGCGGCGCGCGGTGGGTGGTCGCATTCGTTCGTTTCATTCGTCAGAGCGCGACGCGAGCGAGCGACTCTCGCGCGATGAGTTTCGCGAATCGATTATTCTCGTACGTGTTTAACGAACTCATGGTGAACGCGCTGGCGAATTCGCGCACGTTTCAGCGATTCGCGGTGCGCTCGGACGCCTTCATGAAGGAGGCAGCCAAGGGAGAGACGGTGGAGGCGGCGAAGCGGGCGGCGGAGGAGGCGAAGCGGAGCGCGGAGGCGATGGCGCGCGGTGTGTTCGATGGACGGTCGGGAGGCGGTGGGAAAGGGGGCGCGTGACGCGCGCGAGGGCGAGAGGGACGGCTCGGGACGTCCCGAACGGGGGTCGCCTCGCCCGCCCGCCGCCGCGTACGAAGAAGATGTAGCGCGCGATCTCGGTGGTCGGTGCGTTCATGCGATGGCCGCCGAGAGATACTTGTAAAACGAATGATTTCACATTGAACGTCACCGGTCTCGCGTCTCGGCTCGTGAACGTGCGAATTCGACTCGGCGGCGACGCGGCGCTCGCGGCGGTGCAGCCACCTGGGCGGGCGACGGGAGGTGACGCCAGAGCGAGACGGGATGTCCACCGCCGCGTTGTCCGCGAGCGCGGGCGACGCGTACGGGACGCGCGATGCGCTCGTGGACGCGGACGCGCGCGTCGCGTCGGCGAACGACGACGCGCACGACGCGAGCGAGCGCGGTGAGAGCTCGCGGCGTGTAACAGGATGTTCGAGCCGAACGATTCGGGCGTCGACGATGGCGGCGGTGGTGGGGGTGATGAGCGCGTGTCTCATGTTCGGAATCGGACATCGATTCGATTCGCTTCGTTCGTCGTCGTCGGTGAAGAAAACGATCCGGGAATACGGCGGTTTGATCGATGAGCTGCGATGGGACGATCGACGCGGTTTCGTCGTGCCGCAGCACAATCGCGAACACTACAATCGAAACATCATCGGCAAGGTGAACGGTGCCGCGGAGATGATCGCGAGAACGATCGAGACGTACATGCCGGGGCGAACGGCAAAAGGTGAGCCTCCGTTCGACGTGTTGTTCACCATCAGCGACTATTTGGAGACGAATTGCGTGCGGCGCGAAGCTCGTCGAAGCAACAGTTGCCACGTGGACGAGTGGGAGCCTATATTTGCGTTCGGCACGACGTTGAGGGATACAAAAGTGTTGCCATCCGTCATTCCGGCGCCTCTGATGTCGCTCAACGCTGTTCCGAGGCGAGTGTTGCAGAGTATGGAATCGGGCGCCTTCTCGAGACGGTGGAAAAACAGGTGGAACGAGACCGAGTACGGCCAAGTGTTATTCGACAAGTCTCTCGTTCGCACGGATCTCGGGGTAGAGAACGAGTACGCGTGGGACGAGCTGATTCCGAAAGTGGTGTGGAGAGGAACGGATTATCCCTTCCTCGGCGAACAGTACGAAGGATTCAAGAAGGAGTCGTGTACGAGCAAAGACGACTGTTTTCTGAATGATATTTCGCGCGCGACGGACAGAGACGCGAAGATTCAGGAACTATTGGATGACGATAAAATATCACCCAGGTTGCGCACCGTGCTCTACTCCACGTTACATCCCGACAAGGTTGACGCCAAATTCTTTTCGGGCAAGAAGGGAAAATATAACGGAAAGCGAGAAGACGTCATCTCTTTGCGAGAAACGCTCGGTCGGAGTCTCGGCGTGGACGTCGACGAACGCATGAATAGCGACGAAATGGGACGCTACAAGTACCAAATCGATATCGGCGGATGGGGAGGCACGACGTGGACCGGGCTCATTCACAAACTGTCGATGCCCGGAGTTTTGCTTCATCACGAAACCTCCATGGTGGATTCGTACTACGACTCGTTGACGCCGTGGGTGCACTACGTGCCGGTGAACGAGAACATGGACGATTTAGAGGAGAAGATTCAGTGGTTGATGGAAAACGACGACAAGGCGCGAGAAATAAGTGAAAACGCGTCAAAGTGGGTGAACGAGTTCACCACGAGTCGCTCCATCTCTCGACACAATTACGAAAAGCTCGCCGTTCCTTTACAGAGGCTGATAGATCCCGAACGCAAATTTCTCGTAGACTTTGACGTGGCGCACGACTTTGAACGACCGATGGTCGTGAAAGCGTCTGCGCACACTTTCTTGGACCCACTCAATCAAATGGATTGGAAGCGCGAAAAACACTGAGCGCCAGAGAACAATAGACACCTAGCCGTAGCTACTGTAGTGGAAGATATAAGATTACAAACCAACGACTACTTGTTGGTTGCGCGATGCGGCATTTTGAACCCGCACCGCTTAAGGACAATTCCTTGAGTATGAATGGAGCCGGGAGAATAGACTCGGGTCGGTTCTTTGCGCGCGTACACGTGTTTACCGACGGGTAACCCTTCGCAATCGACGATGGCTTTGTCGGCGTTTTCAGCCCACACTTGAACGACGCGCCCGTTGGCTCGCAGCTGTCTATTCCCCAAGCCCCAATACGTCCCATCCTTGAGAATACACCTATCCCGATTCACTGTGTACCCGTAACCGCCGGCCATACCTTTACCCGACGACGACGTCCTGTGCTCCCGCGAATTCGTAAGCGCAGAATCGATGCACTTTTGGATCGTCGCGTACGGGCGAGCGGCGGTGCCGTGGCCGGTTTCATCGCTCCCCGAGGGCGAGACGTAAATATCGCCGAAGAGAAAATATAAACACGATTTCGACGGGTTGCCCAAATCCGCGTTGCCGGCGACGCCGAACAGCGGGCTCGCCGGATTGCTTCCCAACCAACCCGAACCTCTATCCAAATTGTGACCCGTGACGGTGCCGTCGTAATAGTTTGTCGGTGGATTGTTCGAAACCTTGCAGTCGTTCACGTCGCCCACGCTTTGACTCCACACCCAATACCCTTTCACGGCGGCGGTGTTGTCCCGATACCCGACGTGACTCGGCGTCGAGCTCCCCGATACGGCGACGCCAAACTTTTCGTAATTGTTACTCACCTGAACGAGATCCTGATGGGCCGGTTTTATCGACCCATCGGTGAACGCTTCGCCGAGCGGAGGCAAGAGACTGCCGCGGTCCTCTGGACTGTATCGACCGCCGGTGTCGAATTGTAACAAACTTCGAACCGTCGCGCCCGGCACGCCGGATACGGCGACGACGTCGTACGGCGCGCTGCTCACATCGTACACGCCACTACTCCAAGAGCCGTGCGAGCCCTCCGGATCGAGCTCTGTCTCACCTTTACCTTGCATGGTGTATCCACCGATGGCGGAGGGATCATCCCCAGCCGCCGACACGCCAGATCCCGCTGGATACTGTCGCCTCTGAGACGCTGGACCGAATTCCGGCGTGATGCAACGAATTTCAGTCGACGACACGTAGCGGGCACGGCCGCCCGGTTCTCCGACGACGTGCGAGACGTCGTCGGCCGTCCAGCCGCCAAACTTGCACTTGAGATGTTTACTAGGAAGGAAATTCGTACCCTTCACGATGACTTCCGTGTTTCCGTCGAACGGACCTCGCGCGCCCCACACCGAAGACTGCGACGTGCTGATACTCGTGACGGTGGGTACCGGATCGGCGTACGTGAAAACAACGTGTGTCTGGTCGTACGTCGCGCCGTCGTTCGCCACTTGAAGCTGACACTGCGTCGATGGGATGGGGTCTCCATCGGGAACGGGCATGGACGGTGTCTCGCACTCCACCGCGATGTAACTGTGCCACACCGCCGACACCGTCTCGACGAAACTCTGCGGCGAGCCGTTGTTGTTGACGTCGATGCTGCACGTCATCCTGCACTTGAGATTAGACCCGGGATAAAACGAACCACGAATCGGAGGCGAGTTCATGGCCGCCATGGGATCCGGAAACCCCGGATTGGGCGTTCCCGAACCCGTCGTCGGCCCGGTGTACTTGTCCGGATTCCCCGTCGATCCCGCCGCCAAACCGACCGCCTCCACGAGCACGCTGGTCCCGCCGATGTACGGCCCCGTATTGTTTTTCGCCGTCCACGCCTCGCGAGCCCCGTTGATGTTGATGGTTTGACGAACGCCGTCGTAAAATCCAGGCGCCGAATCGTCGTACACGAACGCCAAAAACGTCCCGGACCCCTTCGTGTACACGTTGAGAACGCCGCTCCACGCATTCCCGTCGTTCGTCACGGTCACCTGCGTCCAACCCACGCCGTTGCGCGCGGGCGTCACGACGCTGATCATCGCCGTCGAGTGCCACGTCGCGCTCACCTCTGATACCTCCGTGTCTCGAGCGAAACGAACCTTCAATCGAGGGGAGTTTACGAAACCGCCGCCGTAAATGGACACCGTCGCGCCGCCGGCGACGTGTCCTTGCGGAGGATCGAGCCACGTAATCTGTCGTCGAGACACCGCGCGAGCATCGATCACATCGTCAGTCCACCTCATCTCGCATCTTCTCGCCCTCGAGACGCCCTCGCGCGTCGCCCTCGCGTTCCCTCTCTCGCGCGAAACTTTCGAGACGCACCTGCGGCGCCGCGACCGACGCCTCCATCCTCTGCGCGCGCGCCCCGCGTCCACGCGCCGCGACGACCGCGACGACGATCGCCACCACCATCACCACCACCGCGCGCGCGCCTCGCGTCGCCCTCGCGCGCGTCACCGCGGCGTCACGACATCCATCATCCTTCACGAGGCGCCCCGCGGCCCGACGACGTCGCGGCGTCGACATCCGTCCTCGCGCGCGCGTCACCGCGTCACCGCGTCCGACGTTCGACACCCTCGTCGTCGCCCTCGCGCGCGTCCTCGTTCGCGCGCGCGCGCGAGCCGTCGCGGTGTCGCGTCGGCGGCGACGAGAGTGTCGAACGTCTAACGGCTCGGTGCTCATGTGCGTGTGTGTTCTTTTACAGAGAGAGGCGCGCGAGAGAGAGGCGAGCGCGCGTCACCATCATCGCGCCGGCGCGAGTTCGCTCGTCGACGCGGTGGCGGCGGCGGCGACGGCCATGGCGGTGGCGTCGCCCGTGTGTTCCTCGTGCTCGAAATCGGCATCCGTTAAACCGTAACAGTTCTCCATGACGAACGCGCCGTTTTTCACGCGAACGACGTGCGTGGGGCGGAGAGATTCGCAAAACGCCTTGTTGTGTGAGACGGCGAAGAGACACCCGTTCCAACCCTGTAAACCATCCGTGAGCGCTTGTACCGCGCCGACGTCCAAGTGGTTGGACGGTTCGTCGAGCAAGAGACAGTTTCGTGGTTGAAGCACGAACGCGGCGAGCGCCACGCGCGCCTTTTCGCCGCCGGAGAGACTTCCAATCTTTCGAAGCGCCATGGTGCCGGTGATGCCGAGCGCGCCGAGCGCCTGGCGACCGCCCTCCTCTCGCATGAGCGGGTCGTCTTCGCGAGCGACGTCGAGGACGTAGTCGAGACAGGTCTTGTCTTTCGGCAGGTATTGCGCCAGATCTTGCGAAAAAACGCCGAGCTTGACGCGCTCGTCGGTGATTTCGCGCTCTCCGGAAATGAGAGGCATCGTGCCTGAAATGCTCTTGAGAAGCGTAGATTTACCGGCTCCGTTCGGGCCGAGCACGACCACGCGCATCTCTCGCTCCAAAACGAGCGAGCCGCGAAGGATCGGTGACTCGGGCTTGTAGCCGAGCACGGCATCCGTCATCTTGAGCTGCACTTGGTTGGACGGCGGCGGAGACGCCAGGCGAAGGTTCATTTTTGAAGCGTCACCCGCGGCGCCGTCGGAAATGGTCGCCGTCGCCGCGCTCACCGTCTTTCGCATTTCTTTTTGTAACTTGTCGAGAAGCTTTTGACGAGATTGCGCTTGCGTCGACTTGCTCGCGTTGGCGGAGAAGCGTCGAATGAAATCCTTCAACTCGGCTTCCTCCGCGAGTTGCTTGGCGTAGGTAGCCTTGGCGATGGCGATGCGCTCGTCGCGAGACTCCAAAAATTTGGTAAAGTTACCCGTGTACCAGTGTAAACCTTTACCGCGAACCTCCGCCATGTGCGTGCACGCGCCGTCGAGAAGCTCCGCCTCGTGCGACACGATGATCGTCGTGCACGGGCTCTCCTTGATCCACTTGGCGAGCCACGCCTTGGCGGCTTCGTCCAAGTGATTCGTGGGTTCATCGAGCAACAACAACCCATTCTCGCCCGATCCCGCGGGCGAGAGCAATAAACGCGCCAGAGCGACGCGCATCTGCCAACCACCGCTGAGATCGTCGCACGCGACGTCCCACTGCGACCGCGCGAATCCGAGCCCGTCGAGCACGCCGGCGATTTTCTTCTCCGCCTCGTATCCACCGGCAGCCTCAAACTCGGCGAGACAATCCATCAATTCGTCCGCCGCCAAACACGCGTCTTGATCGTCCGAGGTCTCGCACGCCTTCTCCGCCGCGCGAAGCGCCTTCTCCGCCGCGTTCACGCGGTCCATGCGCGCGCGCGCCTCTTGATACACCGTCAATCGCGACCCCGACACCGCCGTCTGTTCAAAGTACCCCACCTCGAGCTCGCGCGAGATGGCGATCTCCCCGTCCTGCACCGACCGCTTTCCAGCGATGCATTTCAACAGCGTCGACTTCCCGCACCCGTTCCCACCCACGAGGCCCACTTTTTGTCCCGGCATCACCGCGGCGGACGCCTCGACCAACAAGTCGACGTCCCCGACGGAGAGCATGACGTCCTCGATTTTCAACGCCGCGCCGCTCGTCCGTCCGTACGGCACCGCGACGTCTTCCTCGTACCCTAATCCACCGTACGACGCCTTCGGCACCGCCACCGACGCCGTCGCACCATCGCCGTCGACGACGGACGCGTCGACGACGTCATCACCATCACCCCCACGCCGCGGCGGCGCGGACGTTCCCGTCGGTTTTCCACCCTTCCCCTTACGCGCCGCCTTTTTCGACGCGCGCGCGACGACGAACGCACGCGCCACCTTTGTCGACGCCGCGTTCGCGCGCATCGTCGACGCTCCGGTCGTCGCCAACGACGGTCGAGCGACGCGGCGTGACGGCGAGAACGGATAAGAACCGTCGGGACGCCTGTGCTAGGGTTTAGGGTTTAGGGTTGAGTGACGCGACCGTAACGCTCGCGCGCTCGACCGATGGATGACGACGGATGCGCGCGCGTCGCGGGACGCGAGACTCGAGACGCGCGCGCGTCCACCGCGAGAGGTTGAGACAACGCGCGTTCGACGCGATCGCGCGGTCGTGGACGCGCGATGACGCGCGCGGTGACGGTGGTGCGCGCTGCGAACGAGCCCGGCGCGCGCTCGGGAGGCGTTTCTGCGCGCGCCGAGGAATCGGCGCGCGCGCGCGCGAGACGGTTCGCGCGCGCGCGGGAGGGGTGCGCGGAGGACGAGTTGGACGTCGGTGGGGTGGTGGGCGACGCGCGCGCTCGCGGTGGGGCGGTGGTGCGCTTGGACGACGACGATGGCGACGCGCGCGAGGACACGGTCGAGGTGCGCGTGCGCGCGGCGTTGGCGTCGGTGGTGCGAGAGGAGACGAGACGGCCGGTGTACGCGCGAGACGGCGGTGACGATGGGTGCGGGGGGTGGGAGAGCGTCGCCGTCGGCGCGAGGACGATGACGCTCGGTGGTGACGGTGCGTTGTACGTCGGGGGCGGGGACGGGGTGGTGCGGCGCACGCGCGACGACGGCGGCGAAGACGCGAGGTACCATCCCGATCTCTGGTGCGACGATACGTTCGTGAACGAGGGCACGGCCGTGCGCATGATTCAAATGTCGAGAAACGGCGAGGAGGCGCTGGTCGGGTACGATAACGGCGCGTGGACGAAATTTTCACTCAAGAATGGACTGGTGGCGGCGTCGAGCGCGCCACACGAAGATTTCGCAGACATTTTTAAACGCGTCGATAAGAAGAAACTGTCGAAATACGCGAGCACGGTGCCGCAGTGTCGATCGATGATCGCGAACGATGATCTCACGAAACTGTACCTCGCGTCGCCAGTGCTGCGTGATAGTTTGGTGTACGCGTGGGATTTGACCACCGCGGGCGACCGAGCGCCGGCGCCACCGCCGCAAAACAAAGAAGAACGAGCCTTTACGAGCGCGAACGTCTTGCAAACGAACGGCTTGGATGAAATAGACGGAGTCGATGCGTTCGACCACTGGGTGGAGACCGACGACGCTGGCGACGCGGAATGTTCGTGGTGTGTTCCAGATGGCAAAAATGGAACCGGCGACGTAAAGCATTTGCGATTCCACAGCGACGTCGTCACGTCGCTCGTACGAATAAACAGCGCCCTCATCAGCGGTTCACTCGATTCACACATCGCGGTGTGGGATTTAAAATCAAAAGAAGCGACACCAAAAGCACATTCCTCTGTGAAGATGGCGTCGGCGGTTCGTGTGATGGTTGCTTCAAAGGATGGGCGCGCCCTGTATTGCGCCGGTGCGGACGGGAGCGTGCGCACGTTCGATGTGCAAGGAAAGAGCGGGAAACTGACATTGCAGTGGGCGAGATCCATAGGTGGTCAAGACGGTCTCGTCACGTCGCTGTGCGGGATAAAGAGCGAACCTTTCGTCATAGTGGGCAGCGCGAAACAATCGAAAGACCCGACGTCCATCATTCGCGGCGATGGTGACTTGTGCATGTGGCGCGTCACTGACGGTGAATTGATGTTCAAGTCTACGATTCACGACGCCGATATCACATCCATCGTCGTCAGCGCGAATGGAAAGACCATGTACAGCGGGGATGAGAATGGAAAGATATGCAAACACGTGCTCGGCGCCAACGTCGGCGAACGAAAAAAGAATTGCGAATTCAAAAAAGGGTTTCTGTTGTAAGGTTGTGTTTACATTACATCACGTCGCGCGCACATTCACGTTTTCTTCGTCTTCTTTTTGGGATTCGCATACTTGGCCTCGAGCGCGGCAAACATGTCGTCCGCCTGATCCGCGCGCATGGCTTGTTTACCGCGAATGAGCGCAAACAAATCGGCATCATCCCCTCCCTTCTTCGAGTTGCTCGCCTTCTTCGTCTTCCTCGCCCCCAAAGGATCTTTCGGCGCCTTACGCTTTCTCACCTCGGCGCGCCACGCCTCGTACGTCTCGTACGACGCCACTGCGCCCTCTTTTACGGCGGCGTCGACGACGTCGGCGAATCGATGCCCGTCCTCCGCCTCCTCGCTGCACATCACCCACGCGAACACCCGCGTCATGTCCCCCTCGTACCTTTCGTAACACTCCAGCACATCCTTTTTCTCCTCCTCGCTCCCCCTGTACGTCTTTTCGAACGCCTCGATGTCCTCCGTCGTCACCTCCTTGTACACGCTTCGATAATAGTTGTATAAATTTTGAAACTCCTCCCCTCCGAGCTCCGCGTCGTCCACCCGTCCCGTCTCGTCGTACACCTTGCGCTTCTGTTCGTCCGACAACACGCCGTACACGCGCTGCAACGTCTGAAACTTGGACGCCGCGCTCGGATCGTCGACGTTTTTATCCGGATGCAGTCGCAACGCCGTTCGATGATACGCCTTTTTGATGGCGCGCGCGTCCGGTGCGTCCTCGCGACGCAATCCGAGCACCGCGTACAGATCGCGACCGGCGAGATCATCGTCACCGTCGTCGCCGTCGGACGCGTCCGACGCGTCCTCGCGGTCGTCCTCGTCGCTCGCGCGCATCTCGAGTTAACCGACAGTGTGCGCCCGCGAGTGTGGACGGACGCGCCACACGTCGACGCGCGACTCGGCGCGCGAGCGACGACGGATGTCGAGACGGTTGCTCAAGAATCAACTCGCGCGCGCGCTCGAGTCGTTCGGCGACAACGCGTCGACGTCGGCGTCGACGGACGCTAAAAAGGGCGGCGGCGGCGCGAAAAAAAAGGCGACGCGCGCCAAGAAGAATAATAAGCACGCGCTCGACGTGCGACGGATGTCCAAGCAGGCGGTGCGGGAGCGACAAAGGAAGATGCGTCGCGCGGGGGCGGTCGAGCGCGAGGCGCCGAGCGAGGCGGCGCGCGAGGCGGCGCGAAAGAGAAACTCGATGTACTTTGCCGCGGAGCTGGCGGCGGAGGCGGAGCGCAACGAACACGCGGCAAAACTGTTGGGAACGGAGGCGACGAACGGTGGAGACGGTGGTGGAGGCGGGGAGAGCGACGACGACGACGGCATGTTGTGGTGAGCCGCGAACGCGACGAGGACTATGTGACTAGTGTATTGTACATTTTTTATCCGAGCGCGTTTTTCAGATGCTTCGTGGCGCCGGATCCTCCCAAGAGCGAGGCGATGTCGCCCCACGTGCTCGGCCGACCGCCTTTCGGTCGCTCTTGCGCCGAGCACAGCGCGCGTCGCTCTGCAATGTCGCGCGCGGTCTCGCCGTTTGAGTCTTTGACAGATGCGTCGACGTTGAGTTCGAGCAGGCGCTTGCACGCGCTTCGATGGCCGTTGACGGAGGCCCAATGTAAAGCGGTTCTGCCCCAAGCGTCGCGCGCGTTGACGTCGAGCGCCGCGGTCTTCGACGATGCTTTCGACTTTGACCTTTTCGTCGTCGTCTGCGCGCTATCATGCGTTGTGAGCGCATCCATGACGGAAGACGACGCGCCCGCCCTCGCCGCGACGTGCAGACACGTCTGTCGGTCGGAATCGACGACGACGAGCGACGCGCCGCTCTCGACGAGTGACCGAACCATCTCAGCCGTACACGTCGGCGACGATACCGCAAATAACAAAGGCGTGCGTTGGTTCGTACCTCTCGCGTTCACGTGCGCCCCGAGTTCGATCAACGCTCTCGCGCAGTCGACACGCGAATTGGCGCACGCGACGTGGAGCGGCGTCAAATCGGAATTCGGGTCCACGGACGTGCCGGAGCGTGCGAGTAAACGAATCATATCGACATCGCCCGCCGCAGCGACCCGTAACATGAGGTTCGTGTCGACGCCACCGACGATGTCGTCCTGCTCCTCCTCTTCGGAATCGGTCTCGTACTTGGTTGGCCAATCGTCAACGTTGACGCGCACGAAACGCGCGTACTCGTTGAACACCGGTCTATTTAATAATTCAATCGGCGCAAACACACCAAGTGCCTCGCCAAACGTACCGCCCGCACCGTCGTCATCATCCGCACCGGAACTAAAGAGGCGCTTCACTCTCTGTACGACTCGCAACGCGGTAAGAGAGTTGCCGCCCATCGCGATGAAATCGCAGTCTCCAAATTTTACATCCATGCCGAGCTCTTGCGACCATATATTCGCCATATCGCCACCGAACGGGCCACACTTGATCGACGCAGTGTACGGCGCATCGTATTCGATCGTTTGTTTCAGGAGCGTCGAGCGGCATATCTTCCCCGTCGCCGTCACGGGAAATGTGTCCAGGCGTACGAAAGCCGATGGAACCATGTGACGCGGAAGCTCGAGTCCCAAGACGTATCGCATGACCTCGGTCATCATTCCGCTCATCTGCGCGGCGGGGCTCGTATAATACGCCACCAGTTGTTTCGCTCGAGTGAGCACGCACTTGACTTCGCTCACCACGTATCCGCACGTTCGCCGTATCGCGTCTTCGATTTCGCCGAGCTCGACGCGTTGACCGCTTATCTTTACTTGATCGTCGCGACGCCCCAACAAGACGCACTCTCCGTCCTGGCCGACTCGGACGATGTCACCAGTGCGATACAATCCTCGCTGAAATTTTTCCGCCGTAAGTTCTGGTCGATTTAAATATCCCATCCCGAGTTGTTTACCGCCTATCCAAAGCTCCGCCAACTCTCCCGCTTTCGCCGCCGCCATCGGATCGTCGCCGGGTTCGGCGGCGAAAGCAAAGGTGACGCCCGGCAGAGGATCGCCCAGCGCTCGCACATCTTGCGTCGATGGATCGGTGATCTCGCGAAACGATTGATACGCCACGCATTCCGTCACGCCGTATGTGTTTGCCACGCGCACGCCTGCGTCGAGCCATTTTCGTGCGAGCGCGGCGGGCGTCGCCTCTCCGCCCAAGGCGACCAGTCGCAGAGGACTCGAGGCGAACGCGTCGACGTCGTCGACGCTACCGAGCATGACTGGCGTCGTTAGACAATGCGTCGCTTCGGACGTTCGCAACGCACCTCCGAGATCGGTCAACATGAAGGATCGCGACGCGCACGCGAGCGTCACTCCGCCGACAAGCGCGCTGAAGAAATCTGTCAAGTGCGGGTCGAACATGTGATTGCTCGCGCAGAACACGACGTCACCGGACCTCTCGCCGATCTCGTGCATCGTGTTCTTCGCGTGGCAATACGCCAACAACGCTCCGTGCGTGGAGATGCACCCTTTTGGTCTCCCCGTGGAACCGCTCGTGAAAAACACGTGCGACACGTCGTTCGGTTTCGGAACGTGCGCATCACCCGTTCCCGACGACGCGTCCGCGGAGAGGAGATCGCTGATTTGCCACATCGAGATGTCGTCGCGCACTTGCCGCAACAACTTTTCGTCGTCTTCGTTCCGCACGACGACGACGCGCACGTCGGCGTCCTCGAAGACGCTCGCCAACCTTCTCGGAGGATCGCGAGGACTCAACGGCAACACCGCCAATCCGGCGAACATCGCCGCGAGTTGACACTGGAACAAATCCATACCGTCCTCAACCATGATTCCACAGCACATCGGCCGCGTCACGTCGCGCGCGCTCCCGTCGACGCTCGCGCGCAAGCGCGCCGCTGCGTTTTCGGCGACGCGCGACAGTTCTCCGAACGTCGCCGTCGACGGTTCGACATCCGACGACTCATGGTACCGCAGCGCGATGGAAAACCTCGTCGTCGCGTCTCGACCGCGCGCGCGCGCGTAATCGCACACCGTGTCCAACGAAGACGACGTCATCGTTCGTTTACGTCGCAGTTGCCGCGCGTTGCTTCTCCTCCAGCGCCAACGTCGACGCGTACACCTCTAACACCGCATCCTGCGCTCTCTGCACCTCCTCCGCCTCGAGCGGCGCGATATCTTTCCCACGAATCTTCGTGGCGAGCTTTGTCTTCGCCTTGCTGAGGACCATGCGCGGTGCGGCGCGACAGAGTCGAACGAATTTCGCCGCCGTGTCGTACTCGAAGCGAAGATTGAGCGCGAGAAGGGCGAAGATGGCGCGCTCGAACGAGAGATCGGGCCCGCCGATACAGCACAGACAGGTGGCAGGGTGCGTTGATGTCGATGTGGCGGCGCGCGCGGACGCGCTCTCGGCCATGCACGGCGCGGTGCGTCGGCGGTCTGTGTGGGTGGAGCGCGCTTTTTCGCGCCTCGCAGCCTCGAGTGCGAAGGCGAACATTCTTCGAATCTTCTTGGATGATTGGGATTACAATACGTCCGCTGGTCGGTGCGATGGTGTATTAGTTAATATCGAGTCGCCGTGCGGATGCGAGTCGAGCGCTTAAATCTCATCAAGCGTGGTCGGGATGCACACCGCGCTGTCCACCGTCTCGACTCTGTCGAACGGAAGCACAGCCACTTCGATGGTGCAATCGCCATTCTTCTTCAAGTTCACCTTGCGAACGGTACCGACGCGCTCCGGCTTGCTACCGATGCCGAAGAAACCGGTCGTCGCTTGCAATTTCACCAAGTCGCCCTTCTTCATGTTGATCTTTTCGCCGACCTTGAGGCCGACCTCGCCGCCGGCCCAGCCGCCGGTGAACAAGTTGTCGCGACCGGCGAACTTCTTGGAGTCACCCTTGACGTACTTACCCTTACCGACGTAGATTTCATCGTCGCCCTTGGCCCAGTCCGGAAGCGCGCGCTCCGCCGCCTTGGCTTCGCCGCTCTTCGAAGCGCCCGTCTCCTCCTTGATGAACACCTCCTTCAACTGCTTCTCACCACCCGGCCAGCCGCCGGTGAACCAGTTATCGCGCCCGGCATACTTCTTGGGATCATCTTGGACGAATCTACCCTTACCGATGTACACGTTCTCGTCGTTACCGCCCTTGGCTGCGGCCGTCGTCGTCGTGCGCGCCTTAGCCGCGCGTCTCGCCTGCGCGCGGTCCACCGAATCTCTCCCGTCAGTCGTCTCGTTCGCGTCGCGCGCGCGTCGAGCGCGCGCGCATCATCACCCACACCACTCGCGCGCGAATCGCCATCCTCGCGCGTCGTCACGCGCGTCGTCGCGCGCGTTCTCACACCGTCCCATCGTTATCCACGCCCGCGATCCTTCGTCGTCGCGCGTGCGCGCTCGCGTCGTCGCGCGCTCGCGTCGTCGCGCGCACCGTCACCGGTCTCGTCGTCACGTTCGTCGTCGTCACCGCGCGCATCGTGTCGGCGTTCGTTTCCAGTCGAGTTGTGTCGTCGCGCGTCTCTCGGCCGCCGCCGCCGAGGAAGCCGACCGCACACGCGCGCGCGGTGAACGGCGACAGCGACGACGACGACGCGCTCGAGCGAAGACGGAAGGAACCGACGATGACGAAGAAACTCGAGATTGGATACTGGGCGATTCGAGGCCTCGGCGCGCCCGCGCGGATGATGTGCGAACACGCGGGGATCGATTACTCGGACGTCGCGTTCAGCGACGCGACGACGTGGTTCGCGGGCACCAAGCCGGAGCTGTGCGAGACGTGCGCGTTCGCGAATTTACCGTACGTGCGCGACGGTGACGTCGTGTTGTCGCACTCGACGGCGGTGTACGAGTACATCGGCGTGAAGACGGGGGCGGATGCGTTCGGCGACGAGACAGGACGTTTTTACAACGCGCAGGCGCTGGCGGAAACGTACGATTTGAGAAACGCGCTCATGAAATTGGTGTATCCGTTCAACGGAACGACGACGACGAAGGAGGCGTTTGAGACGAACGCGGTCGCGCACATGGAGAAGACGTTGCCAACGTTTCTGGCCAAGTATGAGGCGAATTTAAAGACGCGCAAGACGAAGTGGTTGGTGCGCAACGACGCGCCCAGCTCGGCTGATTTCCATTTTTGGGAGATGCTCGATCAACACGAAATCATCGCCAAGAGATTGGGGATGAAGTCGCCCTTGGAAAACTTTTTGGAGTTACAGCGCTATTACGCGGAGTTTCGGGCGTTGCCGAACCTCGCCAAGTACTTTGAGTCTGCGGCGTACTCCTCGCCGATGAACTCCATCGGAGGAGGCGCGTGGATTTACTAAGTACGCTAGTCACTGTGCGCAAGTAGACGTTTTGCAATTTAAACACGATTTTTTCAGAAGTGCGGCGGAGATTGCATTGACACGTGTTGTGTTGTAGGCTTTAGACTGTGCCTCGAGTGAGCGCGCGCGCGATCAATGGGAAAATAAACTGCTTAGAAAGCTTGAGCAAAGCGCAACCGACGGCGCTAAAAACCGAGGCGATGACCGCACCTTGCATAAAACGATCGAGCCACTTTCTCTTCGCGATGGCGCTGAATGACCATTCCTCGCGTTGAAGCATTTGAATCGTGTTCGGCATGAAGAGCCACGGAGCGATTTTGTTAAAGATGGAGTCGACGATGAGCGGCAGGACAAAGGTCATGAATCCGCCGTCAAAACTTCGAGAAAGCTCAACGAGCGCCTTAGCGTCGTCTTTTCTCTTTTTCGTGTAGTTGGGTAACGCCACCGATGTGTCACCGTCGGCTTCGTCGAGTGTATCGATCAAGACTCTGACGTCTTCCCAAGCGCTATTGACTCCGAGTCCGAAATACGGCTTCACCGTGTGGATCGTGTCGCCGAGAAGCACGGCTTGCCCACCCATATTAAGAGATTTGTCGACGTAGCCGAAGGATGGTAAGCCAAAAAACTTGCTATCCGCCATCGTCGCGATGTCGGCATCGCGAATCCAATCGACAAACATCGGAAACTGTTCGTCGAAAAATTGCTTGAGCGATTCCTTATTGCTCAACTTGACGCACGTCTCTTCATCTTCCGGCTTCACGAGCATGATGCCCACCAACACGCCTTCTTTCGTCGGGAGACACTCCAAGGCGACGCCAGCCTTGGTACGCGCGCTGTAGTTGAGATCCTTTCGCATGCCGCTTGGCAAATAGATGGGAATCGTTTTGTACACGCGAGGGTTTGTGTTCGGAAATCGCACCACTTTCGCGTCGCACGACTTGTCGTCATCCATCTCTCGAACGATTGCCGAGTGCATAGAATTACCCTCCGCGCCGAAAACGACCGGCACGGTCGTCGATGCTCTTCCAGTGCCACTCGTCATATTAATGTCGCAGTCGTCCCCGCACTCGCCGCGCTCCAGAGTCACACCGTTCTCACCAAAGTCGCATCCCACGCACGCGACGTTGTACGAAATATTAACTTTATTCGCATACTTCTTTTCAATCTCTTCCACGAGAACCGACACGAGCCGATCTCTCTGTATCACTTGCGTGTCGTACGCCTTGTTCGCCAACCGTTCCTTCGGGACGCCGTCCGGTCCCCAATCCATGCGGCCCTTGACGACCGCGCACTTATCCAAAACCGGCTCGAGGAGATCGAGATCTTTCAGAACGCTCTGTCCGCGACCGCTAAGACCGACGTTGTACGATCTCGACGCGTCGCCCCAGACCTCGGACGCCGACGCCGGCGGCTTGCTCAGTCGCTCCCACACCTCGATATTGTCCCAACCGCGTCGTGCGAGCGCGATCGCGCACGCCAGACCCGTCGGGCCGCCGCCGACGATGACAGAATTTGTCGGTCGATTGCCGTGCGTCTTGGGATCCGCGAGCGCGGCGCGAGAGCCGACGTTCGAGACGCGTTGATTGCGTACACGTCGACGATTGATGAATCGAGCACCACGCGAAGTTTCAGCCTCACGCGAGTGCAGGGCGCGAAGGTTCGCGCCACGCGTCGCGCCGGAAGACGTGCGCATATTTCCAGTTTCCAACGACGTCGTCCACGCGCGCGCCTCGGGCGAGCGACGGCAACTGAGGGCGTGGGCGCGCCTTGCGGGCATTCGGTCGATCGGTAACCGCATTCCGCACGCGGCATTCCCTCGCGCGCGTGATCGTGAACTATGGCGAAGTCCGGGGCGAAGAAGCGTTTGGAAGAGAACCGCACGCGGTTGAAGTTCCTCGGCGATGTCTTGAACGTCACCACGGCTGTCCACGCGCTCGTTCGTCTGCTTTGGCGTCGGAAGAGCTGCGCCTGGTGGAACTTTGCGGTGTTCTTTCTCACGCAGCTCGCGTGTCGAGCGTCGCTCGGTTCGCTGCATTCGTACGCGAAACCCGTGTTCGGCGAACACGGCGAGGTTCTCGACGGCGGTGAGTCTCTCAACGGCGGGTTGACGGAATATTATCAGGATTTGATCTACGTGGGGGCGTTTTCGCTCGCGGCTTCGACGTTGTCAGATTGGTGCTGGTTGACGATGCTCGTCGTCCCTGGCGTCGTGACGTATATGGTCGTCACAAAACTAGTGATTCCCTTTATGAATAGACCTCGAGAGGAGGACGAAGGCGAGCGAGAGGAGACGAAGGAGGAGAAGCGTAGAAGAGAGAGAGCGGAACGCCGAAAAGCAAAACGCTTCCGATGAGTTTCTCACCTGGAAGTAGTAGGTCGGCTTAGACGATGCAGTGTATTGCAATACGAGGTACCATTTAGATTTCGTTTTCAAGCAACTCTCGGATGTCGCGCAAGTAATGACCGATAACTGAGAGACGTGCCTCGATGGAGTTTTGACGTCCTCGACTGATGAACGAGCGCTCGACGCACCGCGCAAACATATTCTCAGACGCAAGCTTAATGAGACTCATAGAGGTGTGTTTGAACGCGTACTTCCTTGCATAATGCGTCGCCGTTGTCAAATTTGCGCTTTTGTCGCGTATGTTTGCCTCGAGCGTGCGTTTCATGCCGCCGAGTCGAGTTTTTAGCGCCAAGATGGTTTCGCGAGAAGTATCGACATATCTACCGTGAGTATGCACTTTCTCATCGTGTGTGCGAAGAGTCGTCGCGTATTGGCGTCGAAGCTGTTCATTGGTCGAAGTAAGTGTCTGGTGTCGACTGAGAATTTCTTCCACGAGCTCGTAGACGTCCTCGTTGTTTGATAGTTTGCGAGAGAGAACCGTTTGAATGCACCCAATGAGGTATTCGAAGTACTTCTTGCCGTGCTCTATTTGCACTGTCGTGCGGTGATGTTCATCACGAATCTCAATCAACTTTCTACGTAAGTTCTCTATCACATGTGCGCTACACTCTTGACTCTCGATGTCCCTCTTGGCGTTTTCCGTCGCAAGCAGATGTTTTGCATCAGTCTGACGAACGATGTCATCGCAATTGACGATGTTATCTTCTATAGATCTTTGCTTATTTCGCAGTCGTTCCTCCCATTCCACGTACCCGCACTCACGCTTCGCGTGTTCTCTGATGCAGGACTTTAGCATCGAAGACAACTCGCGCTCTGTTTCGACTTGCCCACGCGAGCGCTCGTCGTCGGTGGCCGCAGCCATCACCCGTGCAGAGACAGAGTCAAGCTATGCAAAACTAGACTCGGCGCGAGCGTTCCATCGCACTCCGTGGTATCTCGTCTTTCTGATTCTAGCTTGGAAGTATCGACGCTAAATTTGGAAGGCGTCAACAACGAAAGCAAGCGAAGATAAATCACCGGCCGCGAGTTCTCTATTCGCGAGTGATCTATCAAATTCATCAACTCAAGCGCGGCAAATGAAAAAACTCTGAAAATCGACCCATCGACATAGGAAGAGCCGTCTCAACGCCGTGCCCGAGTCCACTCACCTCCAACAATCGGCGCTCTGCGACGTTCTCTTCTGAATCACCCTCTTGTCGCATCCACTGCGACGCCATCTGCATCCAACGCGATGAGTTTTCGAGTGGAGATACGTCATCATCAAAACCATGCACGACGTACGCCGGACACGTCACCGTAGGATAATCTGGAAGCGTCTTTGCGTCCTCGCGGAAAGCATCCGTGAATTTAATACCATACTTGGACTCAAAATTTCCGAGACACTTAGACAACTCCCACGTCGGTGCCAAGAGGAAAACTTTGTCTACGACGCCTCTATTGCGCTCCGCGTACAGCGCCGCGACAAGCGCACCGGTGCTCGACCCGATCAACCGCAGAGGTCGCTCTTTATCCCCGCTCTTCTTTGTCAACTCATTCGTCAACTTTTCTAGAGCGCTCGTCACGGTAAAGTTATCGTCGCCATCCACTAAATCCGGACTCTCCAACTCGATCGCAATCGTGCCGAGCGCGTCTGATAAATAATTTCCCGCGAACGAGTCGCCAGCCCCGCTGAGCAAGTCGTGTACGTAGACGTATCGATACGAGCGCACTTCTTCTAAACGCGCCTCCTCCGCCCGCCGCGCCTCTTCCGCCTCCGCTCTCTGCGCCTCCTCGTCCGGAGGGTCGTTCATCTTTTGCTGCCAGTTCGATATCCAGTCGCTCGCCGACTTGGAGTTGTTCTGAGCATTAATCTTTTCCAGTTCGGCGAACAAATCCTCGTCCGAAGGACCGTCCGAGGGCGAGCTCGCGCGACGAACAGGGGTTTGTCGGCGCGCGCGACGCGCACATCGGGATACTGTGAACGGTGTTCTCGTCGCGGTCGGCTTGGTCGCGGCGAACATGACGATCGAGACGCGAGGACTTGAGTGGCGTCTGTGAGGTGTGTATATTATCAACAGATGCGTCTGCGGCTAAGAAGGAAGTCGAATATCACCGGCGCGATGCCGAAGAGGCAGCTCATGGCTATTTGAGAAAAAGGAATGAATCATGAATCAAACATATTTATACCGGCAAAGGTTCGGTGCACTTGCCGGATTCCACGACTTGCTTGACGAAGTCTCTCGCCCACAAGTCGTAGTGAACGATGTCGTCAAGCGTCGGATCGAGGACGAGCTCGTTCTTGTGCGCCTCCATGGCGAGATCGATGACCTTGTAGATGTCGAAGAAACCCATCTTCTTATCCAAGAACATGGCGACCGCTTGTTCGTTCGCCGCGGAGAAAACACCGGTCATCGTACCTCCGAAGCGACCGGCGGCGTAGCCCATGGTGAGAGACGGGTACTTCTCGAAGTCCGGCGCGCGGAAGGTGAGATCGCCCATTTTGACGAAGTCGAGTCGCGGCCAAGTGACTTCGGAGCACTGCACGCGGTTCGGCCAGGACATGGTGTAAAGAATCGGCAAGCGCATGTCCGGCCAGCCCAACTGCGCCAACACGGAGCTGTCGGAGGTCTCGACCATCGAGTGAACGATCGATTGCGGGTGGACAATGACATCGATGTTATCGTACGACGTACCGTAGAGGTAGTGCGCTTCGATAACTTCGAGCGCCTTGTTCATGAGCGTCGCGCTGTCGCAGGTAATCTTAGCGCCCATGTCCCAGTTCGGGTGAGTCGTCGCCTTCTTGTGGAGGGCGCTCGGGTCAGAGACCGCGAGCTCCTTCATGGTGGAGAGTTCCATGTCACGGAACGCACCGCCGGAAGCGGTGAGGATGATGCGTCGCAACGCACCCTCCGGCATGCCTTGAATGCACTGGAAGAGAGCGCTGTGCTCGGAATCCGCCGGCAAAATCTTCACACCGTGCTTCACGGCGAGGGGCACGATCGCCGGACCACCCGCGATGAGCGTCTCCTTGTTGGCGAGGCAAATGTTCTTGCCCGCCTCGATGGCGGCGACGGTCGGCGGCAAACCAGCGCAGCCAACGATACCCGTGACGACGGAGTCGCAGTCCGCGTGACGCGCAACCTCCACGATACCGTCCGCACCGTACATGATCTCCGGCATCTCTGCGCCCAAACCTTGCAACGCAGACTTGAGTTTATCGACGTCCTCTCCGTTTTGCACGCTCACGAGCTTGGGCGAGAACTTTTTGCACTGTTCCGCCACGAGTTGCACGTTGCGTCCCGCGCTCAGCGCCACAACCTCAAACTTATCCGGATGTTCCTCGCAGATATCCAACGTCTGCGTCCCGATCGACCCCGTGCTTCCGAGCAACGAAATCTTTTTCACGTTCCCATTCCCGAGCGGGGCCACGTTCGGCGGCACCTCGGCCCGTCCCGGCCAGCACGCGCCGTAGCGGTTTTCATTGTTCGAGCCCGCCCGCGTCGCGATCGCGTGCCTTCGCGCGCGATTCGCCCCTCGCGTCGCCGTCACCGCCGACGGAGTCGTCTTGGGCACCATCGCGCGTCGCATCGTGAGCGCCATGGTGACGTCCGCGCGTACGAATATGACGCCCGTCGCGCGCGATGATTCGCGCGCGGCTCATCCGTCCGCGCTGTGAGTCCCGAGCAAGACGGGTCACGACTGGCGGGACCACGCCCGCGTCAGACTTCGACGCGCGCGCTCGAGACGCGCGACGAGCGCGCGCGCGAGCGATGATCAAACTCTTCTCCGTCAAGGTGCGGCGCGCGCGGTGTCGACGCGCGCCTTCTCGCGCGCGCGAACGACGACGAAGACACGCGGACGAAATGAACGACTGACCGACGACGCGCAGGAGAAACAAGCCAAGGAGGCGGCCGAGCGCGCGGCGAACGGTGGCGCGACGACGAGACAATCGAGTGGGGAGGTTCGCGTGTCTAAAGGTGCGTCCACGCGCGCGCGTCACGATTCGAACGCGCGAACTCGTGTGAGATTTCTTTTCCCGCCGACGGCGAGACTGACGGGAACGAACGCCGACGCCGACAGACATTTCTGAATTGGCGCTCCCGCGCACGATGTCCATCGCCTTCCCCAACGGTAAAGACGATTTACTCAATTTCGTCATCTCCATCAAACCGGACGAGGGATTCTATCGCGGTGGCACCTTTGCTTTCGCCTTCGCCGTGCCGGCCATGTACCCGCACGAACCGCCTAAGGTTCGATGCGAACAAAAAGTGTACCACCCGAACATCGATTTAGAGGGTAACGTATGCCTGAACATTCTGCGAGAGGATTGGAAACCGGTGTTGACCATCTCAAGCGTGTTATTTGGCCTGTCGCTGCTCTTTAGCGAACCGAATCCGGACGATCCTTTGAATAAAGAGGCGGCGCAGGATTTAGCCGTGACGCCGCACGCCTTCGAGCTCAACGTGCGACGCGCCATGCAGGGCGGATACGTCGGACAGCATCGATTCACTCGGTGCATGCGATGAGACGACGCGACAATGTCGCCGAACACACGACGTTTGAATTCCCAGCACACCACGGTTTAGAGACATGTAAAAGTAGATGCACCGCTAGACGCGCCTCGCCGACGCGTCGACGACGCCGCACATCGCGCCTCGGTCGACATGCTCGCGCGCGCCTCGTCCCTCGCGCCGACGTCGACGACGCGTCTCGCGACTCGCACCGTTCGTCCTCACCGCATCGCGCGCGTCGCCGTTCGCGCCGCCGAACAGCACGACGCCGAAGAAAAGGACGACGACGACGTCGACGTCGGCGCCACGCCGTCCCGATCCATGCTCGAGTTCGCCGAGGCTGGATTCCCGAGCGAGGAGGACGACGTCGTGGACCCTCGCGCGCGCGATCGCGCGATGAACCGGGTGGTGGACGAGATTCACGAGCTCAACCAGGCGGAGAACGAGGTGCTGGAGGAGGCGTTCAAGCTCGTGGAAAAATTTGGGCTGAGACGGAAAAAACGCGACGAGTAGCGGCGTTCGCGTAGCGGATTGAACGGAGCGCGCGCGCGTAGTGTGAAAACAGAATCGATGATATACTTTATTGCAAAATGCTTACTTTCGTAGAATACAAGCGTGCGTGAGAATTCATCGCGCTATTGGCCACTGCCGCGAAGCGCGCGCGCGATGTCGAGTTGTCGTTCGAGGTTGAAGCACTGGACGTTGGCAAAGCCGCGAACGAGAGAATACGCCGTCTCGTAGCGCATGCCGTCGACGATGGAGAGCTCTTCCACGAGTTTACCGCTAAAACTTTGAAATCGCTCCCTCGCTCGGCGAGCCTGTTCCTCCTTGAGGGCGAGATCGTCGGGATTCTTCGGAGGGCGTTTGCGCAGCGCGGCGAGTTGGCGATCGAAGGCGTCCATGTCGCGCATGTAAAGTTGTCTCTTCGCCACGGACGCTTTGTACGCCGGAATTTCCTTTGACCGATGCTTGCTCGGCTCGAGAATGTTCCAATCGAACACTTCCTCGGTGAGCGGCGTGCATCGCGTCGTGAGCGCGTCCGCGACGTCCACCATCTTACACGCCTCTCGCAAGGCGGCTTCGCGCGCCACGACGGGCGCGCCCTCCCAATTATTATTCTTATCACCAGTCTCGACCAAATGACGCACGAGCTGGGCCAGACGTTTGCTATGTTCGAACACCTCGCGCTGTGCGCTCTTATAAGCCGCGCTCACGTCAGAAATTTCTTTGAGAATGCTCTCTTGTTTCTGCACGCACTGCCACAACGTCTTAAAGTCGGCGTCGTCCATCTTTTCCGCCGCGCCGACGTTTTGTAACAGTCTCTGCGATGTTCGCCGCGTTGCCGCGCTCAGTTTGTACGACAAGCTCTTCGTCATCTTCGCTTCTCCCGGAGCCTGCGCCGGCACGGCGTGTTCGCCGTGTCGCATCGATTGCACGGACACTAAACCGGGCGCCGCCAGTTGACTCGACGACATCTCTTGTAACCGACGCAAAATCGCCGTCCCGTCCAAGGTGTCTTGTCGCGTTCGCGCCTCCCGAGCCGCCGCCGTCTTCTGCTTCAACTGCGCCGCGAGCGTACTAATCTTCGCCGTCGCGATCGCCAATCGATCGCTGAACGCCCCATCATCGGATTGACCGATAAACTCCTCCGCCGAGGACGCGCTCGCCGCGTTCGCCTTGATCAGCGCGCTCGCCGTCTCGTTGATTCGTTCCTCCGCGCTCACCTCCCGCTCCCTCCGCGGCGCCGCGCCCCGATCGTTCGAATTCCTAGACTCCATCGACGCGTGCACGTGACCACCGTCCTCGACTCCCGCCCACATCGGCGCGCTCGGCGCGCGCGTCGGGCTCGTCGATTGCTCCCGCTCGGTTCTCGCCCGCGTCGCGAAATCATCCGCCAACGCGTGTACGTCCACCCCCCTCCCCGAGTACTGCGCCGTCACCGACCTCTGCGACGTCGCCGGCGTCGCGTACCGCTCCCACCCGTCCCCCGACGACGCCGACGACGTCTCCACGAACGGATTACTACTCATCGTCTCCGCACCCGCCACCCGTCGATCGACGCCGATCCACGCGTCGCGCGTCACCGTCCACGCGTCGCTTCACTCTCGCACGACTCGACGCGCGACCGACACGCGTTCCACGCCCACGCACGCCTCGCGATCGCCCTCGCGCGCGTCGTCGCGGCGTCCCGTCGTCGTCCCGTCGTCGCCTCGCGTTCGCGCGCGCGCGACTCGAGTCTCCTCGCGCGCGCGCCGAGATCGATCGCCGACGATCGGTGACTCGATCGATGCGTACACGGAGTGCATCGCGCGAGTGTGTGAACGTGTGTGTGTCTACGTGTCGATGATGGGCGTTCGTGGACTACAGAGCGCGCGCGATGCCGTACACGAGGACGTTCGAGTGCGATGGAGCCGCGCGCTCGCGGACGCGCCGACGGTGGGATGAATGGGGAGTCCTGACTCGTGGTGTGGTACACGGGGACGCACGCCCGTTGGAAAACGCTCGCGGTTCGAAGTGAAAACGCCCGATGGACGGGACGACCGTGGTGCGCGCGCGCGGGAGGATGTGGAGGCGCGCGAGGACGCGTGAGTGCGTCGCGCGCGATTACGCGGTGACGCGGTGACGTGTGTTCGTGACGTGCGTCGAATCGGAACGGATCGAAACGGATCGGAACGCGTGAAGGGAGACGGACGAGACGATGGCGGAGGAGGACGTCTCGATTGAAGACGACGACGACGCGACGACGACGCCGGAGACCGATGAGACGCGAGACGAGACGCGAACGGTGACGCTGCGATTGAAGATCACGCACGCGACGGCGAACGTGCCGAGCATGAGTCATCTCATGGAACACCACGAGGTGGAGGTGAACGCGGACGGTTCGGACACGGCGGGCGACGTCAAGCGCAAGCTCGCCGTCAAGGCGGGCGTGCCCGCGCACGCGCTGTGTCTGAAATGGTTCGATCGAATCATCGGAAGGCATAACGAAGACGACGACGTCGAACTCGATGAGAAGGCGACGCTGAAGGAGTTCAACGTCATACCGTGGATTGAAAAGTTCCCGCACTGGGGCGCCACGCTCTCGTTTCTCGAACCGCCCGAGCCGGACACGTACGAAGCCATTCACACCGCCGTCGCGATCCACAAAAACATCCCGGACGTCAAGGGGTACGTCGACGGTCTTCGAAACACGCCCGAGTGGTCCGAGCTTCAGCGATGATCGCGTCCATCGTCGATCGCGCGTTTCTTCATCAATAAAACCAAAGCCGTGTGTGTCCCGACGCGCATAAACCGGTGCCGTCCCCAGATTCCCGCGCCGTTCGACCACCATGATCGTGCGCGTGCGCACGCGCGACGGTACGGAGCGCGTCAACGTACCGTCCTCGTCCATCACGGTGGGAGAATTGAAAGCCATCCTCGAGACGGAGCTCAAAGTGCCGCGAGACGACCAGACGCTCTCGACGTCGTTGGCGCTCCTCACGAGCAAGGATCCGAGCGCGTTCGTCGATATGGCGAACGACGGCGCGAAGATCGCGGACGTCGGGTTGGCGGAGAATGGATCCGTCGTGCACGTGCTGTATTCGATGGACAGGACGCCGACGCCGACGATGGCGGCGGTGCACAACGACGCGAGAGGGCTGACTGGGAAAAAGATGACCGTCGACGCGATGATCGCGGCGCAGACGAGAATTGAACGACAAGAGACGCCGCACTGCGTGAGCGTGTCGTTCGATGCGAACGCGGCGAATGTGTTCCAGAGTTATGTGAATTACACGCTCGGATTTAAACAGGTAAGGTTTGGATGGCTGTACGGAACGCGAGACGACGAGGGCAAAGCGCGCGTGGAAGTGATTTACGAGCCCGAGCAAGAGGGTTCGGAGGAAGACGTCGAAGTGTTGGAGGGTACGCTGGAAGATCACAACGCCGACGCGATCGCAGACGCGTTGGGGTTGTCTCGCGTCGGGTGTATCATCAGTACGCCGAAAGATGATAGAGATTTTACGCTGAGCGCCGTCGAGGTGGCAAGAATCGCTCGTTTACAATCCAAGTACGGGAAAGATTTCGTCACGGCTGTCGTGAGCACTTTTGAGGACGAGGACGACAATTGGCAAGTATCTTTCGAGGCTTTTCAGCTCAGTGACTTGGCGATCAAGATTTACGACAGAGGTTGGTTCACAGGAAAATGCGCCTCGGACGAAGACGGTGAAGAATTGAAGGGAGTCTCCAAGTTGACGAATCAAGTCATGGTCGAGCGCAAAGACGTGTTCGACGTAGACAACGATTTCTTTCTCGTGACGGTTCCTATTTTGGACCACGAGGGCGCGATATCGACGACTTTCCCCGTCGAAAATCGATTACATCCCATACAGACGGTTGAGGATTTGAAGGACGTGCTTCGCAAGGACAAACCGTACGGGGAACGACTTCGAGACTTTCACGTTCTTCTCTTCTTGGCGAAACATCTCGACATCAATGATTTGTTCATGATCGCCAAGGCCTGTCACGACGGTGACGACGTGCCCGAAGGCTATCGGCTCATCATAGACTGCCTCGCGGGCTTGGCGTGACTCAACTAGCGATTTGCAAGTAATGTAGATTCTGTTGTTACATTCGTACAGTGCGTCGCTCAGTCTCAGTGCATGTGTTCACGCTTTTTCGTCTCGCGCCACCGCGGGCGGTTCTTGACGAAAGTTCTCGGGGATTTCGTTTAATATTTTTCTCAGATACGTCTTACGAAACAAGCACGTCAACGGTCTCGCCATCGCAGCGTGCTTGCGGTACGTCTCACTCAATTCCAAGTATTTTACATCGATGACGTGGTCCAAGAGGATAGCGTCCATGTCTGCGCGTCGTTTATCGCGAATCGCGTCGCGAACGACTTGCACTTTATTGCGTTTCTCTCTCTTTTGCGTTTTCACCGCCAGTCTCTTCCTCGCTCGCTTCTGCTCCTCCAATCGACGCTGACGTTCCTTGGTTCGTTCCATGTTTTTCAACACAGAGTTACGCCAATACACTCTTTTCCCGTGCAAAATGAGCGGCGTGAGCGACTTGTAGTGTTCTTCAAGCATCGGTTGCCCGTTTATTTCGTTCACCGGCGCGTCTCGACCGGGTTTGGGTGGCACCATGCAATTCTTCACGAGACACACCTTACACACGCGCGCGCCGATGGACCACCGCACGCCCCGATCCTTCGGCACGTTCCCGTCCATCTCATCGGCCCGAACCGCCTCGTTCCCACAAATCTGACACTCCTTCCCACACCACAGCGCCAACTTATTCTCGTGCGTCATCTTCGTCGGCGCCGCCGTAGTCGCCGCGTCCAACAACCCCGTCCTATCGCGTCGCCGCACCCGCTCCATTTGCCCAAACCTGGGATGGAATTGCGCCCCCACGTACGACAAAAACGAATCCGAACAGTGCGCGAGCACCGTCTCCCACCCCTCTCGACACGCCTCGCGCCCGACGGGTCCATTCATGACGCGTCGAAACTCTCGACACGTCGCGCGCAGTGCCAAGATTGTCTCGCCGCATCGCGTCGCCTTGACGCCGTTGACGGCGATGGCGTCTTTGTTTCGCGATCGCGCCTCGCGCTCCTTCTGCACGATCGCGCGATGGACGTGCGGGGCGAGTAAGCCTCCGGGATACAACGCTCTCGGATCGTACGCGACGTACGGCGCGAACGCTTCCGATCGAACGATGCGCGCGATGATGCTTTCCCAAATTTCGATGGGAAGTTGGACGACTGGCGCGGAGGATGGCGACGACGACGACGCGGGGGCGTCGGTGGTGGGCGGTGCGCGCATCGACTCGGCGCGCGCGACGTCGACGTCGCGATCGCGGTCGCGGTCGGTCGGTCGGTCGCGCGCGGCACACTGAGGACGGGGTCGGGTTGGATGGATCATGAATTCGCGCGGGCGAGGCGACGCGGCTCGTCCGAGAGACCCCGAGGGTACGCTAGTCGTCTATGGTGTGGGTATTGACGAGGAAAGGCTAATGGACTACTGGTGGAGCATCGTTTTCGCGTTCGCCTCCTGGGCGAGGAGGTCGTCCGACTTGTACTTTGCGAGAAGTTCGCGCTTTTTGCGGTTCAAGACTTCGCGCTCGATGGACGCGTCGTCGGGAAGGGCGACGTGTGCGGCGAACCGCGGTTCGTCGGATGGTGTCTCGGTGGTGGTTTTGGCCCTCGTGTACTCGCCACCGGATTCTAATTCTCTGAGTTTTTGTTCCGCCTCCCACTCGTCGATCGCGGCGGCGCGCATGGCGGCTTCGGCTTCGGCTTCGACGCGGAGCAAGACGCCGTCCTCTTCGTCTCTGTATCCGTAATATCCGCTATCGATGTGTAGATTCATTTGGTGTCTCGTGCGCCGCACCGCCTTCTTGGCGGGCGCTTCGAATAATTCCTTCACCCCGGGTAAGTTTTTCGCCGCTCCGAAATACTTGTACGCCTTTCGATCGCCGCTCGTGCCCGGCGGTTGCACCAACCCGCCGTCGGCGTCTTCAATCTTCGGCGCCGATTGAATGTAATTCGGTCCACCGAGCTCGATGATGCGCATCTCCCACTGCCACTTCTCCTTGAGTAACTGATTGATCTCGTCGTTTAAATCTCTGATTTTGTGTTCGCCGAGCCCGGCGTTTTGAATCTCCATGACTTTTTGTCCGACGTCTCGCAACACGTCGGCGCGCCATCGATCGGCTTCATTCAAATCCTTCGCCGCGTGCGTGTGAAACGGTCTCGAGCGCGTCACAGTGCCTCGCAACGCCTCTTGCTTACCGGTCGTCCACTTGTTAAACATGCCCTGCGTCGTGCGGCGAACGAGCGTCGCGCGTCAGTCGTACAATTCATTCCGGCGCGACCTAGAGCCGCCGCCGCGTTCGCGCGCGCGCGCGTCGCGTCGCGTCGAGTTCGAGTCGGCGCGCGCGGCGAACGACGCGCGCGTACATTGGCCTTCTCTTGATTGCGCGCCATGACGTCCGTGCGTCGACGCGCGCGCGGTGTCGACGCGAGTCGCGCACTGGGAAACGCGCGCGTCGCCATTGCGCGCGTCGTGATGGACGCAGCCACCGCGGCGGCGATCGCCGACGCGCTTCGACGCGCGGGCGCGAGCGATGGCACGACCGGTGTCGTCGCGAAGAGCGCCGACGCGTCGTCCGAGGCGACGCTCGCCGCGGCGTGTCACGAAAAGATGCAGTTTGATTTTCCGTCGGTGCGCGCGCGCGACGTGCGCGCGCTCGCGAACGCGATGCGCGACGGTCTGCGCGCCGACGTCGGCGCGGTGACGCGCGCGTATCCCGTGACGACGGCGTTGGCGAGGAATTGCGCCGAGGAGGCGTCGAGGGAGATGGCGAGAGCGTCCGAGCTCGTCGGCGTCGACGGCGAAGACGACGACGAAGCGACGACGACGGCGAAGGATGACGACGACGACGACGAGAGCGTCGATGCGCGCGCCAAGGCGTACGCGAATCTGTGCGCGGTCGTGTTCGTTGATTTTCCTCGTCGCGTGCTGGCGATGGGTGACGACGATGCGTTTGAGGCTTTACGCGCGTACTCGCCGCCGGACGAGCCCGAAATCGACGAATCGACGAGGGAAGCCGCCGCCGACGCCGCGCCGCCGACGACGACGAATGGGATGAACGGTGTGATGAAACATTCGACGGAGAGCGCACCCAGAGTGGACCTCCCGGACGACGAGGAGGAGGACTGGGAACCTCTGGAGACGACGGAGACGTGGTTTAATTTTACCGAGGACGCGCGGTTCGCCAACGCCACGAAGCGCGAAGTCGTCGACGCGAAGATACGAGGTTTGCTTCACGAGTTATTACCGTCTCGCGTCGGCACCACGATGCGAGGAAACGTCGGTGTTGGCTCGGATTGGGAGCGGTTGAAGATCGCGGATGCCGTGCTCGCGCTCTTCGAGGCTTTGTGCGGAGACGAAGACGCGGGGCGTCGCGCGTTGCGCACCGTGCCGCTGCGCGTGTTACGAGAGCGATGGTCAATCTCGTCCGGAAGCGCCATGGGCGTCGACACCGGTCTCGCCCGCGTTCTTCGCGCTTTACAGTTTGGCCGAGAGGCGTCGTACGAAAACGAAGATCAAAACATCGCGCTTGAACTGTTGGCGTACTTGTGTCTTCAATGCAGCGCGGAGACCATCGGCGTTTCGGCGCGAGCGAGCCGCGACGAGCGCGCCACGCAAACGACGAGAGGTAAACTGTGGGCGCACGCGCACACCGCCGTGCCCGTCATCACGACAACTCTAGAACACAGCGTGCGCGTCATGGATGCGCGAAAAGAAGATTCAGAGTGGCAGGAGAATGTTGGATTGTGCGCCATTATTCTTTCGTTTTATTGCGTCAACGCATCCGCGTCGACGATTCAAAGCGTCGGTGATCGCATTCTTCGAAGCGGATGTCTGCGAGCCACCGTGAACGTATTTGTTGGTGTGCGCGAGTATCAGTGCGCCGAGGCTGTTCGACGCGCGCTGTTGTTGATGACGTTGGCGTGCGACGTCGTCTACGACTTTACATCTCGCGTGCCGACGGTGCTCGACGCGGTGCGAGGGAAATCGTTCGACGCCATGGGTCCGTACGCGGGACACGGTGCGATGTGGAAGGTTGCGCTTCGCGAGTCGGGCGCCGAGACACACCTCGCGAGATGTCTCGACCGCTTCGCCGAGAGCATGGGCGACGAGGCCGACGTGTACGCGCTGAGAGAGATGATTATGTTGGCGCGCGCGTGCGACGCCGCGGCGAGACTCGGTGGGAGAACGCTGTTCACGCCCGGCGGAGAGGTCACTGAGGCTCTCAAACGACTCAACTCTCGAGTCGTGGACGTCATGAGCGCCATGACGCGCGAGCGCGACGGCATTGCGAGAGCGGAAAGGTGTGAGGACGTGGATGAGGACGAGAAGAAGCGCGTCGAAAATCCAAAGGCGCCGGACGTCGAAAAGCGACGCGACGTCGTCGTGGACATAGGTAGAAAACTCAAGGCGCTGTTGCTCGTCGAGGATAGCGTCACCGTCGTGCGTAAGTCGGATTAGTCGATCGTATGTTAGCGGTTGTGAAGATTTTCTTCGTGTAGCACTACAATTCATTTTTGGTGGACGTCGTCTCACTTTTTGCGCGAGTTCTCCTTCTGCCCGCCCACACCGACGAGTTCGGTCTCTTGCTGCTGCTCTGCTCTCTGCGGCTGGAACATGTACACGGAGTAGATGACGTTTCGTCTGATTTGCGCCATCATCTCGGTGTAGAGGTTGAAACCTTCGAGTTTGTATTCGATGAGCGGGTCCTTTTGCGCGTACCCGCGCAAGCCGACGGCTTGTTGCACGAACTTGATGGCTTGCAAGTGTTGCTTCCACAAGTTGTCGGTTTGCGACAGGATGAAGAAACGCTCCGCCTCCATCATGAGACCGGCTTCGACCGCGTCCACCTCTTGGCACTTGCGTCTGTACGCGTCTTGACCCTTCTCGACGAGGAAGTCCCGGAGCGCGTTGATGCCGCCCTTCTCCGCGACGGGGCGAATGTCGCTCTCGTCGATTTCGCCAAAGTAGTAGCAGTATTGCCGCAACTTGCCCACGAGACCATCGAGCGGCCACTCGGAGACGGGTTCGGAGGCGTCGATGTTGGCGTTGACGATGTCATCGATGGTGAGCTCGGCGTATTCGAGCATTTGCTCTTGGAGATCTTCTCTCGTCGCGGTGAGCGCGCGGCGACGTTCAAAGTACACCTTTTCGCGCTGCGAGTTCAACACTTGATCGTAATCGAACAGTTGCTTACGAATGTCGTAAAAGTAACGTTCGACCTTCTTTTGCGCTTCGTCGAGAGAGTTTGTGAGCATACCGGATTCTATGGGCATGTCTTCGACGCGGAACGCGCTCATCAACGCTTGGATGCGGTCGCCGCCGAAGATGCGGAAAAGGTTATCCTCCAAGGAGAGGAAGTAGCGCGTGCTGCCGGGATCACCTTGACGACCGGAGCGACCGCGAAGCTGGTTGTCGACGCGACGAGACTCGTGGCGCTCCGTACCGATGACGTGCAAACCACCGAGTCCGAGAACTTCCTTCTTTTCCGCGTTGGTGTACTCCTTGTACTCGGCTTCAATCGTGTTGAAGACGGCGCGCAAGGCGAGAATCGCCTCGTCGTCGGACGGACCCTTTTCGCACGCGAAGGACAAGCGTTCCTCGGCATCGAGCGCTTCGAGGGAGCGGTCGCCCCACACAGAGCACGCCGTGTTCACGGCGTCACTCAGCATCTTCGCCGTGGCGTCGGAGAGCTCGCACGGGTACAAGCCATCCTTGACGGCCCACTTGTTGGCACCCGCCTTGGCGAGGTTACCCTTCTTCTCGAACGCGATCTCGCCATCCTCCGGTTGCACGATGCGCTGCATGAGAGACTCGCGCACGCGAAGTCGCGCCATGAATTCGGCGTTACCGCCCAAAAGAATATCGGTACCGCGACCAGCCATGTTCGTGGCGATGGTCACCGCGCCCTTGCGGCCAGACTGCGCGACGATTTCGGATTCACGCTCGACATTCTCCGGCTTGGCGTTGAGCAACTCGTACGGGATGCCGTCTTCGTCGAGCAGCTCTGCGATTTGCTCGGATCTCTCGACGGAAGTCGTACCGACGAGGACGGGTCGACCCTTGTTGTGCATGCGCGAAATTTCCTTGCGCACGGCGTTCCATTTGCCAGTCTCCGAGCGGAAGACGACGTCGGTCGAATCGTCGCGAGAAACAGGTCGGTTGGTCGGAACGACCGCTACTTCGAGCTCGTAAATGTTGCTGAACTCGGTGATTTCCGTCTCGGCGGTACCGGTCATGCCACCGAGCTTCGGGTACGACTTGAAGAAGGCTTGGTACGTCACGGAGGCGATGGTGACGGTTTCGTTTTGAATCGTCACCCCCTCCTTGGCTTCGACGGCTTGGTGCAAACCGTCCGACCAACGACGACCTTGCATCGTACGTCCAGAGAACTCGTCGACGATGATGATCTCTTGACCGCGAACGATGTAGTTGACGTCGCGCTTTTGAAGTTCCTTCGCCTTGATGGCGTTGATGAGGTAGAGCGCCCACTGCGTGCGAGGATCGTACAAATCTGTAACTTGCAACAAGTCTTCAGCCGCTTCGTATCCTTCTTCACTCAGCAACACGCTCTTTTGCTTTTCATCCACCTTATAGTGGTAATCCTTCTCGAACGCGTCGGCAATCTTCGCGGCTTGAATGTATCTCTCGCTCGGTTTATCCGCCATGCCGGAGATGATGAGCGGCGTTCTCGCCTCGTCGATGAGAATAGAATCGACCTCATCGATGATGCAAAAGTTGAAATCACGCTGCACCAACTCACCGGTGTTTTGCGCCAAGTTATCTCGCAGGTAATCGAACCCGAGCTCAGAGTTGGTGACGTACGTCACGTCGCTTCCGTAACCCACGCGGCGCTCCTCCTCCGTCATCCCCGCCTGAATCAAGCCGCACGTCAACCCGAGAAACTTGTGAATCTGACCAATCCACTCCGCGTCACGTCTCGCCAAATAATCGTTCACAGTCACCACGTGCACGCCCTTACCGCTCAACGCGTTCAAATACGCCGGTAACGCCGACACGAGCGTCTTCCCTTCCCCCGTGCGCATCTCCGCGATTTGTCCCTCGTGTAAAATCATCCCGCCGATGAGTTGCACGTCGAACGGTCGCAGACCCAACACTCGCTCCGCCGCCTCCCGCACGACGGCAAACGCCTCGACGAGTAAATCATCCACCGTCGCGCCTCGCGCGAGACGCTCGCGAAACTCGCTCGTCTTGGCGCGCAACTCGTCGTCGCTCAGCGCCTTCGTCTTCGCCGCCAACGCGTTCACCGCATCCACGCGCGCCTGGTACCGCTTCTGCGTCTTCTCCGCCGGGTCACCCTTGAGCATCTTTTCAAATCCCGCAAACATGGCGCGCGCGGGCGTCGCTCCGCGTCTCGCACCGCGCGTCGCGCATCGCGCCCCTTTTCTGGTCGTCGTCACCCTCGAGCCGCCGGTGACGTTCGCTTTAAACCCGACGGGTCGCGCCGCATCGCGCGCGAGCGTCGCCATGGTTGACGTCGAGAACTGCGCACGCGTCGTCGGCGTCGCACCCGCGCGTCCGTCGGTCGATCGCGCGCGCGCGTCGACGTGTGCGGGCGTCACTCGTCGTCGGGGACGGAGGTCTTATCCGACGTCGACGTGGCGAGACTCGGACGCGAGTGGGGAGGGAGGGGGTCACGTCGATTCATGACTCGTCGAACGGTTCGACCACGCACGTGGTGTCTTCACGTCGGCGACGCGCGCGCGAGAGAGAGGCGACGGACGACGACGCGCGACGGTGGTGATGAAGACGACGACGACGCGCGTCGTCGCGCGGTGTTTCCCCGCGGTGGGACGCGCGCGCGCGCGACGAGGAGAAGGCGGTGCGCGCGGTGCGCGTCTCGAGTTCGCGAGGACGATGGGCCCGCGACGGACGCGCGCGACCGGGGACGCGTCGACGCGGCGCGCGGCGTCGTCGTCGCGCGCGTCTTCTTCTTCTTCGTCATCATCGATCGACACCGACGACGACGCCGACGACGAGACGGACGACGAGGCGTACGCGGCGGGACGGTTGGCTGCGGTGGTGAATTCGTACGACGAGGCGGCGCTGAGCGCGACGCCGACGGCGATGTCGCAGTACGTGCGTGAGGGCTTGGAGGCGCTGAGCGAGGAGGGGCGCGTGATGTTTTTAGACAGACTGAGTTCGAGCGGGATCGAGAACGCGTGGACGATCGCGGGTGAGGGGTACGCGTTGACGCGAGGCGAACGCTCGACGGCGAGCGGCGTCGATTTTCACGCGGCGAACGAGATATTAGGCGGCGACGACGAGGACGACGGCGATGAGGTGGATGGATCGCGCGTTCGGGTGTTCGAGGGAAAGGTTGGAAAGCTTCGAGGATCGTTCTTGAATCGATTCTCTAAGGCGTTTTACGTCGACGAGGACGACGATCCGCTTCGAGGCGCGCCGGCGACGCGATTTCTCGGTCGCGCCTCTATAAAAAAAGGTCCACTGGACGCCCTCTTACCGCTGTATTTCGCCTCCAACGACCTCGAAGACGACGCGGTGTACGTCCCGGGCACGAACGAACGCGCTGACGTCTCCTTGGACTACAGAAACGTCCCCGTTCTCCCTTCCAAACGTCCCGACTCGGACGCCGCCTACTCGTGGCCAGCGCCGCGACTCGCGTTGTGGCCCTTCGACCGCCTCGTGGATTACATTCGCCCGCTCGGTCCGGGCGTGCTCGTCGGTCGAGGGTATCGACACGCCGATGGCGACGAGACGGCGACGACCGCGACACGGTTTCTCGATTTCGTCCTCGTCCGCGCGCCGAGCTCGAGAGCGCAATAGTTCGCAATAGAAGATCAGTTTCACCAATCATGACTCATGGCGAGTACCTCCTTCACCTTTCGGCGACACTCTCCGACGCGCGCTTCGTCGTCGTCACACGCCGCGTCGCGTGCGCACGCGCGCGAGGGCTCGACACTCGTCTCGCGCGTCGCTTTCCTCGCGTTCCACGCGCGCGTTTCGTCCCGTGATTCGCGCGCGAGCGACGACGCGCGCCATGGGGTTCTTCGCTCGCGCGCTCATCGGCGTCGCCCGCCGTCGTCGCGCGGCGCTGGACGCGGGCGCGCGCGAATGGACGGTGTCGTCGGTGACACCGCGCGCGTCCGCGTTCGCCGCGGCGGCGCGACGGGCGGAGACGACGCTCGAGCGAAGACGCGAGCTTCCGAGAGGGACGGAGGGCGAGACGACGCGGGGCGACCCTCGCGTCGGCGTCCAGAGGGCGTCGTTCAGCGCGCACGCGGCGACGACCGGAGGCGTTGGTGGCACGCTCGAGGACATGTACGACGATGGTCGTCCGGTGAATCCTTTCAAGATCGTGGACGATGAGCTAAGAGCGATCGGTGAGCGGATGCGGCGAGCAGTGACGAGCGACATACCGGCGTTGTCGACGGCGAGCGAGTATTTTTTCAAGCTCGGTGCGGAGGGGAAGCGCATGCGGCCTACGGTATTGATGTTGATGGCGAGCGCGATGACGAACGGGGTGATGACGAGCGCGGCGCAGGGTGGGTGGAGAGAGACGGATCACGCGCCGGCGCACCAAGCGCCCGCGGACGTGCGGAGGCGTCAGCAACGCTTGGCTGAGATCGCGGAGATGATTCACGTGGCGAGTCTCTTACACGACGACGTGCTGGATAATGCGGCGACGAGACGTGGATTACGGGCGCTCAACTTGGAGGTGGGGAATAAGTTGGCGATTTTGGCTGGGGACTTTTTGCTCGCTCGAGCGTCGGTGACGCTGGCGTCGCTGAGAAACACAGAGGTCATCGAGTTGTTATCTCGCGTGCTGGAACATCTCGTCACCGGTGAGGTGATGCAAATGACGGCCAAGCCCGAGAGTTTATCGTCCATGGACCATTACGTCAAGAAGACGTACTATAAAACGGCGAGCTTGATCGCGAATAGTTCCAAGGCGATTGCCCTGCTCGGCGGTCACGGCGAGGAGAGCGCGGATCTCGCGTACGATTACGGCAAAAACCTCGGCCTGGCGTTCCAATTTCAAGATGATGTACTAGATTTTATCGGTTCCGAATCGTTGCTCGGGAAACCGACGCTCGGTGACCTGAAGGAGGGCATCGCAACGGCGCCGGTGTTATTCGCGGCGGAGGAGTTTCCCGAGCTCTCGGAGCTCATCGAGCGCCGTTTCAAGCACTCCGGCGACGTGCAACGAGCGCACGAGCTCGTCAAAAAAAGCTCTGGTATCAAACGCACGCAAGATCTCGCGCGAGAGCACTGCGACATGGCAATCTCTGCCATCGAGCGCCTTCCAACTTCAGAGTCAAAGTACGCCATGCACTGCCGGCGAGCGCTCATCGAGCTCGCGAAACGCGCCGTCGAGCGAGTGAAATGACGACATGCTTTTTAGCTGTTTTAGAAATTATGTGTAGACTACTGCTCTTCTGACGCCACCCCGCTCCCTTTGCCTCTTTCGCCGCCGCTTCTTCCTCCGCCTTGCGCTTCTCTCGTCGCTTCGCCTTGCGCTCCCACTTCTCTCGGCGCGCCGCCATGAGCTTCTCAACCTCCGGATCCGGTTCGATGCGCAGAGGCAAACCATGGAGAACGTCGTCGTCGCTCTCGTCCGTGTAGTAATTCACCTTTTTGAACAAACACTCCGGTAAGTTTTCTAAATCAATCGTGCATGTTTGTTGCTGCTTCGACGCCGTCGAAGTCGACGGCTTGACGTCAAACTCATCCTCCTTCTCCACATACTCTTTGTTATCCACTAACGTCTTGAACGTCGGATCGAACGCGGCCCAGTCCTCTTTATGCTTCCTCGACCATACGTACAGATTTCCGTTCGCCCCGAGAGCGATGCCGATGTCGCGAATCGGATGCGCCGAGAGTTGAAGAATGCCCTTCGACTCGGCCGGACCTTCCAACACGCACTTCAACACTCCCGTCGCTCGATCCCACACGTGAATCTCGTGCGCGGCTCCGCTACTCACACCGTACACGTATTCACCGTTCCACGGGTACGCAGCTTCACCCCATTGCAATCGACTCGCCGACGGACTCTCGTACTCGCGCGCTTTGGAAAGGATTTCACCCGAACTCACCGAATCGTCCACGTCAAACCCACAAATCGTCTGCGCGTTCGTCACCGCCAACAGGTGCTTGCCGTTTCTACACAATTCTAATCGCTTCACGAGCGTCGCGTTCGGGACCGCGATGGA